>JADMIO010830120.1_pt1 | contig 110526 bp, 79 predicted proteins | sample 8958161 | NCBI WGS metagenome assembly JADMIO01 (sample SAMN16585339, study PRJNA669376) | soil metagenome | isolation source: Crop rotation soil | place: USA: Cullars Rotation, Alabama | collected 2011 | reverse complement strand
GCGACAACTTGTCCACGTGGAATTCTAAGCTTAGGATCCCAATGTGCTGGAAAGAGCTCCGAAGGATCACGCAACCGGCCTGGCCACAGGCAAACGGATGCACAAGCCGTTTGTGATTACCGCAGCCGATGTGGATGGCGACGGCTCGGTCGATCTGACGGTGCAGCTCGACATTACTGACGTTGCCCCGCGCGATGCAGCCTCGGGCCAGGCCAGCGGCAAGCGCGCCGGCAAGGCGAAGTACAAGAACATAGTTCTGAGACGCATCGCCGATTCGGATGGCGATGGCCTGGACGACTACAGTGGCGATCCGGCTGACATCGAAGCCCTGCGCTCATACTCAGCGGGCCACTTTGAGCTTGATGTCGATCAGGGTGGCACGGATAATGGCCGGGTCGGTGCTGGCCCGCACGTGGTCAAGCCCCGTCGCGGGGTGATCTTTGGGGGGGACCGGATCCTCCCGGCTGTCCAGGCGGGTCAGAGCGGCCCGATCAAGTGGATGTCACCTGAGTCGCTCGCCAAGCACGGCTCTGGCGGAGGCGGCGGGGCTGGCGATGAAGCGGCTGCCGACGGCTCAGTGCGCGTGGCCACCGGCGACGTCAATGGCGACGGCATCGACGATGTGACGCTAAACTTCACCCGCGACGGGCAGGGCGGCGTGGTCATCGTGCTCGATGGTGTCGGCGATCTCGATGGCGACGGTAAGATGGACTTTGCGCCGCACGGCGGCGACTCCGACGGTCCGAAGGTTGACTCGATCCTGATCGGCCTGTTGTTGCCCGCCGTGCAAAAGGGTAAACCTGGCAGCGTGCGCGGGCGTGAGGCAGGCTCCGGCGCAGGCGGAACTGATACCGGTTTCAACCAGACCCACAATCAGGAAGGCAAGGGCCGGCAGAACGGGCTGGCCGCCGGCGACGGTGGAAGCGGCAGCCCCGCCGGGATTGCCATCGACGAAGGTGGCACGCCCAAAGTGCATCATAAGCCGGGTCTGATCCAGACCGGCGATGTCAATGGCGACGGCAGCCCCGACTTCGTAATCAGCGGGGCCGATACCTCCTTCCTGCTGCGTGCCGGCGACAAGGCTTGGCCTGTGCGCTATGAGGGCCCGCGCATGGACAGCCAGAGCGGCGGCGATCGCAAAGCTGGGGCAGCGGACGGCAGCGTCCGCGTGGCCGTGGGCGACGTCAATGGCGATGGCCGGGCCGACCTGACGCTTAACTTCAGTAAGCCCGGCAGCGACGGCAGCCTGCTGCCCGCAGTGCAGTATGTCCTGGTCGCCGGTGCCGACGTCGATGGCGACGGCATTGCCGACTTCAACTTCAGCGGTAGTCAGGGCGACGCCAACGCAGTCAACGCGCTGATCGGCCTGCTCCTGCCGGCGGTACAGAAAATCGATGACGCAGGCGGCAGTTCGGACAAGATTACTGGCGCTGGGATGGGGATGGGCCCGCTTGTCAAGCGCGGCGACGTCAACGGCGACGGCAAGCCGGATGTCATCGTGAGCGGCGTAGATGCGGAAGCGATGCGCAAGGCTGGTGGCGATCCGCACGTGTCGGGCGGGATTCGCGTCTCACCTGCGGACATCAACGGCGACGGCAAAGCTGATCTCACCTTTGACTTCAAGCCCACTCCGGAGCAGGCCAGAAAGGGTCTCAACGCGGTCAATGTAAAACTGGCACGCGTTGCCGACATGGATGGTGATGGCACGCCAGACTTCATGCTCGTGGGCGGCCCCAGCAATGAGGGCTCGCTCAACATCCTGATCGGCCTGCTGCTCCCGGCGGTGCAAAAGATTGACGACGCCGGCGGCACAACCGACCGCGGGATCATCACCAGCGCTGGCGCCGGCGGTGGCCCGCATGTTAAACGCGGCGACGTCGTCGTGAGCGGCCAGACAGTGAAGCTGCTCGTACGCGCCACGGACGCCGCTGGCAACACCGGCGCGGACCGCCAACGGGCCGACGAGTATGTCCGGAACTATGGTTTCCGCGTGGAGATGGCCGACGCGAGCGGCGACGGTGTCGACGATGTGAAGCTCAATTTCACTTTGCCGAAGCCGGGCGAAACCGCCCCCCCCAGCAATGGCAAGTTTGATGGCCCGAGCTATGACATCACGCTGACGGGCGTGGGCGATGTCGACGGCGATGGTGTGCCGGACTTCAGCGGCAGCCCGAAGGACGTTGACAATGTCAGCATCCTGATCGGCCTGCTGCTGCCCTCCGTGCCCAAACCCAGCCAGGAGCCTGGTGGGCGCAACCGCACCATCACCGGCGCCGGCGCTGGCGGCGGACCGCATGTGAAGGTTGTCGACAGCGACATCATCACTGGAGCGGGCGCAGGCGGCGGGCCGCATGTCAAACGCGGCGATGCAGTCATCAGCGGGCGCGACCTGCAGCCGCTGCGTAAGGCTGGTGGAGACGCGATCATCTGGCTATCCCCCAGCTCGATGGCGAAATACAGCGCTGGGGGCGGCGGTGGTGCAGGCAAAGCCCCCGCGGCCGACGGTTCGGTGCGCGTGGCCGCCGGCGATGTGAACGGCGACGGCATTGAAGACGTAACCCTGAACTTCACCCGCAAGGCGGGCGGCGGCAGCAGCTTCAAGCTGCTGGGCGTCGGCGACATTGACCAGGACGGTCTGCCAGACTTCGTTCTCGGCAGCGGCGGCAGTGCGGATGAGCTCAACGCCATCCTGATTGGTCTGCTGCTCCCGGCGGTGCAAAAGATTGACGACGCCGGCGGCACGACCGACCGCGGGATCATCACCAGCGCTGGCGCCGGTGGCGGTCCGCATGTCAAACGCGGTGAGCCAATTAGCGGTAAGGCAGTGACCTTTGTTGTCCACGCGACGGATGCCGCAGGTAACACCGGTGCCGACCGGACGGCGGGCGGCGGTGGCGGCGCGGGCGGCCAGGCTTCGCGCGAAGACCAATACGCCAAGGCCACTGGCCTGGCAGTGGCGGCTGCGGATGTCGACGGTGATGGTCTGTCCGATGTCGTTATCACCTTCACACCTCCCCCCGCGGGCCAGACTGCTCCTCCGGCCAGCGGCAGATTTGAAGGCAAGCCGGTTTCAATCACGCTGCTTGCCACCGGTGACCTTGACGGGGACGGTACGCCGGACTTCGTCGCGGGCGACAAACCGACCGCGGCGCAGTTCCAGGCGCTGATTGACAGCCTGCTCAACAAGTCCGATGACCGTAACCTCCTCGGGCTCAAGAACTACGATCCGACCAAGCAGTATCAACTCGGCGACAGCTCAATTTTCAACGGCCGCGAACTCAAGCGCTACTTCGAAGACGGCGACATCCCGAACCAGAGTGACCAGGACAAAAGCAGCCACGGCACAGGTGGCGGCGGCGGCGCCGGGAAGTCTTTCACCTGGACCGTCGATACCACTCCACCGGATGTGACTGCCGCCCGTGGTCCGCGCCAGTCGGTCAGCTACACCTGGACCGTAGACACTTCGGGCCCGGATGTAATGTCGACGATCGGCAGCGCCACTGGCGGGGCCGGCAGCGGCAAGATGACGCTCAACTTCACCCGATCGGATGACAATGCCCAGCATCATGTCACCTTCGTCTCGGCGGGCGATCTGGATGGCGACGGTGTGAACGAGCTTAAGCTGGCCGACGGCGACAGTAGCGACTTCGGAATACTGATCGGACTGCTGCGCACCGCCAGCAGTCACGAGGTCATGTCGCCACGTGATCATGCCTCGGGCTTACCGACTGGCAAGCGGCAGTACGATCCTGTGACGGTCAAGAGCGACCCCGGCTTCCTGAGCGGTGCAGAGTGGACGCAGATTCAAGCGCAGGACAAAGTCCAGACAGCGCGGGAACCGCAAAGCGGCATGGCCACAGGCCGTCGCCAGTACAACCCGATCAAGATCCAGTTCTCCGGACAGGACAACGACTCGCTCAACGATCTGGCGCTCACGTTGACTTACGACGAGGACGCCGGCATTACTTCGCCACGCGACCATGCCAGCGGCCTGCCCACAGGCAAGCGGATGCACAAGCCGATCTTCTATGGCATCGGCGATGTCGACGGCGACGGCAGCCCGGACTTCCTGGGCAGCCCGGAAGATCTGGCCGAACTGCGCTACTACGTTTCTGATGTCAAGGGCCCGCGCGATGCAAGTACGGGTCAGGCCTCGGGCCGGGCTGGAACAGGTGGACCGCACGTCCAAGTCTTCACCGGATATGACATCGAGCAGCTCTTGCTGAAAGGCGGCAAGCCTACCTCTGGGCAGATCAAGGTCCCCGGCGGAACAACCGACCCAACGCCGGCCAGCTACACCTGGACAGTCGACCTAACGCCGCCCGATGTCCGCAGCGCCGGTGGCGGTGGGGTGACCATTCACTTCAAGCGCTCGGATGAGACGAACGAGCACAAGGTTGAGCTCGTTCAGACGGGCGACTTGGATGGCGATGGCAAACCGGACTACAACGGCACTGGCGATGTGGATGAGCTGGGTATCCTGATTGGCCTCTTGCGCAATGGCGGCAAGCAGCCGGTCGATGGTGGTGGACACCAGCCGGTTGACGGTGGCGGCCATGTCGGGGGAAGTCACGATACCTTCTTTGGCTACAGCGGCAAAGTCGAGGTCACCAACGACAAGGGTACTTCTTACCTGACACCCGATACGACGATTGATGTCGGCCCCGGCGGTGCCCCTGGCGCCCCGGGCACAAGCAGCCCCGATGCCGAGAAGTTCCTCAAGGACATCGAAGACCCGGCCCTGTTTGACCAGGCGGATGCAGCAGCGGCGGCGATCAAGGCGAACCTCGCCCCGATCCGTCAACGGCTGCAGCGGATCGATCGCGACCTCAAGCAGATCGAGACTGAATGGCCCAAGTACGAGCGGACCCATGACCTCGGTCGCCTGATCATTCTGTGGAGCGAGGCGCTGAAGATGCGTCCGGAGCTCGACAAGGCCGACGGCGACATCTGGCATGCGTTGAATAACCAGAACAAGCCATACAAGCAGTACGAGCTGATGTACGGCTGGATGCAGGAGCATGGCGTCCCGGATGTCGACATTCCGGAGCTGCTGAAGAACCTGCGTGACCGCATCGACGAGCTCGAGCTGGACATCGCTCCGTTCCTGAAGGGCAATCAGCAGTTGCTGGATCAGCTGCAGGGCCTGCTCGACCAGGGCAATCCGGCGCTCGGCCTGCGCGGCGATGTGATCGACACCGACAACGACGGCGTGGGCGACGCGACCGAGATCACGCTCGGCACCGACCCGCTGCACAACAACGGCAATGAGGGCTTCATCAAGCTCGACTCACCGGACGACCACGAGAGCTTCGACATCGCGACCGACAAGAGCATCGACTTCAGTTTCGAACCGCTCGATACTGATGTGAAGCTCACCTACTCGCTGGTGCTGGACGCTGGTGGCAAGGAGTCCGTGCGCCACAATGCCAAGGACACCGAACGCTTCGACATGGCCAGCCTGATCGGACCGCAGGGGCTCTTCACCGACGTGATCGGGCCGGGCGGCGTGCTGACTGTCAGCTGGCATGTGGAAGCCCAGCTGCCGGCTTCGCTGAGCCGGGCGGGCGGCAAGGTGCCGCAAATCCGGAGTGCCACCCGCACTTTCACCATCCAGACACCGTCGAACCAGCTCGTCGAGGTCAACCTCGCCGCCGCGGCCGCCAGCACCAAGCTCGGCTCGCCAGTGCTGGTCAATGGCACGATCACGGATGTGACTGGTCTTAACGACTGGGAAATCGTAATCAACTACGACCCGGCGCTACTGACCTTCAGCCAGGGCGTCAAACGCGGCCTGTTCAGCAAGAGCACCGTGTTCTTCAATGACAGCCGCGGTCAGCTGACCGTCAGCGGCAGCATCCCGAAGGGCAGTGCAGGTATCACCGGCAACGGCGATATCTTCCAGCTGACCTTCACCCCGGTGCTCCCAGGCCGCAGCGAAGTGGCCGTCAAGCGCGTCACGCTGCACGACGTCCTGGGCAAGCCAATTCAGGCCCAGGGTGGCGACATTGCCGATGTGGGCGTGACCGCCAGCTCGACTGGAACAGGCGGCGGTGGTGTCACCCCGCAGTTGCCACCGGCCCCAGGCGTGACGACCTCTCCGCAGTCCAGCGGCGATTCCGCCGGGCTGCCCAGCCTGGGTCCGCTGATGCTGGTCTCACCGCGGAGTGGCGACAGCCTGGACTATCCGGGCGGCAAGGAACTGAGCTTTGAGTACACCGAGCTGCACACCAAGTTCGATGTCACTTACACCCTGTACATGAACGCTGGCGGTGCGCAGGCAACCAAACGCAACTACGTCAGCGGCGATCCGATGCCACTGGCGACGCTGCTGAGCAAGAACGGACCATTTGCCAATAGCATGGGCCCGAACGGACTCGACATCGATTGGCACATCGAAGCTTCCGTCGACACCGGGGGGACGCCGATCAAGATCCAGAGCGAGACGCGGCGGATCTCAATCAAGCTGCCAACCAACAAGAGCGTGACACTGGACATCAACGGCGCCCGCGGCAAGTCGCGCGGGATCGCCGTCGGCGACTCCGTGTTCGTGCGGGGCACCCTCAGCAGTGTCAATGCGCTGGGCGAATGGCAGATGACCGTCAGCTTCGATTCGTCGGTGCTGAGCTTCGTCAGCGGCCGCAAGATGGGCATGTTTGCCACGGGCAATGTGCGGATTGACTCCCAGGGCATGGGCCGGGTGGTCATCTCGGGCACCTCGCCGGGCGCGGGCCTGAGCGGCGATGGCGACTGCTTCGAGCTGGAATTCACGGCCAAGGGCGACGGCACCTGCACGATCGAGGCCGATGCCCCGAAGCTGACGGATGCCATGGGCCGCAGTATTCCGGGCAATGCCGGGAGTAGTGTGGACGTAGATGTAGTAGCAAAGGGCGGCGGGAATACCGGTGGTAACAGTGGCACTACCGGCAAGCCGTAGCGGGTAGCCTGGTCGGGCGGGAGATCGATGGCGAAAGGCACAGTATGGAAAGCGTTTGGGCTGGCCCTGCTGTGCTACGCACTGTTGTGGTGGACGTACCACAACCATGCGGACTGGCTTGAGCCGCTAGACATGCCAGCCCGGAACTTCTATTACGAGGTTCGGGGCCAGCAGCCGCTGAGTGAGCGGGTGAAGATCGTCGGTTACACCGAGAACACGCTTTCGGCGTTCGCGGATCAGAAGATCTTCTTCCCGCTCCCTCGCGGCTGGCATGGCCTTGCGCTCAAACGGCTGGCCGATGCCGGGGCCAAGGTGGTGGTCTTCGACATCCTGTTCTCGGCTGAAGGGAGCTGGGACGAGGATGAGGACAAGGACCTCGGGGCCGCGGTCAAATATGCCCAGGACAAGGGTTGCACTGTAGTCCTGGCTTCGGCGATCGACCAGGTCGATCAGGGGCAGGTCAAGATCAAGAGCCTCGTTGGGCCCTCGCCCGACATCATGGCTGCCAAGCCGCTGCTCGGTCTGAGCAATGCGATTCAAAAGCTCAGCTACAAGCTAGACGAAAACGTTGGCAGCACCTTGCCGCTCGGCACTGACGGCGCGGACGTAATGTATTACTCCCAGGCTGTCACTGCCTTTAAGGCGATATGTGAACAGGACCATCGCGACTTCGCAGCTGAGCTCAAACGGGCCGACCCGCGCGGCACCGGCCGCTTCGAGATCAATTACTGCACGACAGCCAAGACCCATCCAGAAAGCTATGTCTTCTATGAAACGCTGTTCCCTGAAATCCAGGATGGCGAGCCCGACCAGCGTGAGCTAAAGCCTGCCGAGCAGGAGTCACTCAAACGCATTTTCAATAACGATGTCGTGTTTATCGGCAGTCGGGCCAGCGCCGACAACGACTACTTCCTGACGCCGTATGGCCAGATGTTCGGCGTGGAGACCAATGCTCAGGCGTTCGACACTTTGCTGCGTGGCCGTTTCATTCAACCCTCTTCGCAGTTCCCGACATTGCCGTTTGCGGCAGTGTTGGCCTTGCTCGCCTGGGGGCTGTCGATTTTGCGGCCAATTGCCAAGGGTGCCGTGACGGCCGTTGTCGTGTTCATCCTGCTCGCTGTAGGGCTGATGCTCTTGTTCATCAGTCCGCGAGTTGACACTACCTTTACAACACTGACTGCAGCCCTGCTATTCCCCTTCATCGTCTGCACGACCTACAGCGGCGTGCTGGAGGAATTGGGCCGGCGGCAACTCAAGGGCACGTTCAGCCGTTATCTGTCCGACGAGATGGTGGCGCAGGTGCTGGCCAACCCCAGCCTGGCCGACATCGGCGGCGGCGTGCAGCGCAAGGCCGTCGTGCTGTTCAGTGACATTCGCAGCTACAGCACGATCAGCGAGCGCATGCCGCCGGACAAAGTTGTCGACATGCTCAACCGCTTCTTTGGCAAGGTGGCGGAGTCGATCCTCAACCGCCGCGGCAGCGTGGACAAGTACCTCGGCGACGGCCTGATGGCCAGCTTTGGCGGCATGATCCCGCTCGACAACCCCGCCGACGATGCCATCGATGCCGCGCTGGATATGATCCGCGTGCTGTATGACAAGGTGCACCCTGAGATGAAGGAGCTTGGCATCACGCCGTTCAAGATCGGCGTCGGGCTGCACTTCGGCGACGTCATCGTCGGGACCATGGGCCATGCGCGGCGCAGCGACCTGACGATGATTGGCGATACGGTGAACCTGGCCAGCCGCGTCGAGGGCATGACCAAGGAGTACGGCTGGGCAGTAGTGATTACGCGTGACGTGGTGGACGCGCTGGGTGAGAAGGCCAAGCAGTACGACATTCAGCTTGTCGGCGAGACGACCGTCAAGGGCCGTGAACAGCCGGTGCAGATGTACCGCGTGGTGGATCCGGCGCGACCGGAAATCTATAGGCTGTGAGTAGCAGCGTCATAAACATGATGGTTCAAGGTTCAAGGTTCAAGGTTCAAGGTTCAACTCGCGGAGCGCGCCTCAGGCACGCCGGAGCCCACGCGGGGCCAAGCCCCGCACCTGCCCATGAACCTTTGACCTTGAAACTTCAACCTAGCGGTCGCCAGGGTCTAATCAGTTGTGACCGACATGGCTGACCCGCAATGGGATTTGGCGCTGCTGGCCGCGCTGCGACCCGCGGGTGAGGCCGATATGCTGGCCGACCTGTTCACGCCGCGTGAAGGCGCGCTGACACTGCTGGCCAAGGGGCTGGCGAAGGCGAATAGCCATCTCGCCGCGAAGCTCAAACCTGGGGACGAGCTGCGCATCGCACACACCCGCCGCCGCGCCGGCTGGCCGCTGCTCACCGCCTGCGAGCTGGTGCAGGAGCATTCGCAATGGCAGACCGATCTGAGCTATACCGCCCTGTACTGGTTCATGCTGGAATGCGCGCGCACCAGCAGCGGCGAGAGTGAGCAGAACGCCGACGTGTTTCGCCTGCTGGTCAACCTGCTGCGCAGTACCCCCACTGCGACGGACCTAGCCAGCTGCGGCTGCGTGTTCGCGCTCAAGCTGCTGGGACTGCATGGTCTGCTCCCGCCGCTGGGCCACTGTTCGCGCGACGGCCATGAGTTCGCCCCCGACGAGCCGGTGTTCCTGCTGACCAGCGGCGAAGGGATCGTCGGCCTGGCCGCCTACCAGTCAATCTATGCCGACGCCATGGGCCTCGGGGCGCCGGGCCTTGGTACGATCGGGGGTCTGCTGCGCATTGGTCCGCTGCGGCGTCAGCGCTGGCAGGTGCTGCTGCACGGTCCGCTGCTGGATTACCCACAGGCCGGGGTGGACCTCGCCGATGCGGCGGCGCTGTTGCGGCTCTGCGCGATTGCGCTGGCAGATCTGGCACACCAGCCAATCCGCAGCCTGGAGTTCCTCAGTCAGCAATGGGCGCTGCCCAGCGGGGGGCAACTGGCTGCGGCGCTGCTGGCGGATTAGCCCCCACCGTAGGGATAGAACACCTCGGCGGCGTTCTCATAGGCAAAGTCGCTCCAACGCCCACGCCCACCCTGGCCCTTGTTGCTGACGCTCTTACCATCGACCTGATCATGCAGCGTCAACAGCCCAAAGGCGACGAAGAACGCCTGCGGGTTCATTTTGACTTCACGCTCATAGCGCACTTCGCCATCAACGAACCAGCGACCTAACTGTTTCTCGGGGTCGTACTCAATGCCTACGACATGCTCGCGCATGGGCGCACTTTCGATACCAAGGTCATGGAATTCGATAAACGGCTCGACAGGGCTGACGAGGCCGGGGATCGGCAGGCGCTCGATGATCGCCCACAGCCGGTTGCCGTTGCCGACGACGTCCATCACCGTGCCTGTGCTGAAGTCCAGTGCATGAAAGCCGGCGAAGCCATCGGCATAGCTGGAGAGATCGCCACCGTGAAACTCGCAGGCCATCTTGGCCTGCATCCGCAGCGGTTGATCGCCGACTTTGAAGTGGCCGGTGCTGCAGAACAGTACCTTGGGGTTATCGAAGATCCCGACCGTATCGTGCTGTGCCGTGAACACCGGGATGTCCAGCTCGCACGCGCCCTGACCCGCGCTGACCTTGAGGTCCTTGTCACGCCAGGTCCAGACTACCTGTCCGTCTACCACCATCTGGCCGATGACCCAGCGCCGCGGGTCCGGTTCGCCGTCCGTGCCGGCGGTGCTGAAGTTGTCGTAGAGTTCCATGCTGACTGCCTCCGAGTGCGGCGGAAAGTGTAGCAGGATGAGGCCCAGCAACGTGATGCTGCTTAGGATCTGGCTGTCGAGTTATAGACGCTTAGTCCTCATGCAGCGCACCGCTGACCGTAATATGCTCCAGGGCGCGGGCAGCTTCGGTGCTCACGTCAACATCGCGGTCCTCGGTCGCTTTGCGCAGCGCGGCAATCGCGTCGTGCGCATCCGGGCCGATTACGCCGAGGATCTCGGCCGCATAGAACCGCACGTTGCGGTTGCGGTCCGACAGCGCTTCGATCAGCGCTGGGATGCCGCTGCGCGCATCTGGACCGAGGTGCTTGAGGGCTTCGGCGGCCTTGAACGGCACCTCGCTGTCGCGCGCCTTGAGCAGCTGGATCAAGGCACCAGCCGCTTCGCGCGCGCCCGGGCCGATCTGCCCCAGCGCATCAATCGCGCGCTTGCGCACTTCCTCGTCGTCATCGCGCAGCGCCTTGAGCAGCGCCGGGACGGCCTGCACCCCATCGGGCCCGATGTGGCCGATGATCGTCGCGGCATAGGCGCGCACGCTGCCGTTGCGATGGCTCAGCGCGCCCATGAGGCCCGGCACGCCGTTCTTGGCACTGCGGCCCATGTGCACCAGCGCATCGAATGCGTGCTGCCGCGCGCTGGCGTCGCGGCTTTGCAGCGTCTCGATCAGCAGCGGCACAGCAGCGCGCGCCTCCGCCCCAATCTCGCCCAGCACCTGAATCAGATAGTTGTGCGTCTTGCCCTTACTCGTCACTGGTGGCTCGAACACGCCCCACCACAACGGAATAATCGAGGCGGCGTAGTCGCCAAACGTCACGCGGTTGCGCTGCAGCTGATTGACCATGGCCGGCACGCCGGCGGCACCGATTTTGACCAGCGCCGTCGTTGCCTCCCGTTCGATACTGCCCGTCACGCGCTTGTAGTCCGCGCTGTGCTGCGCCTTGCGGTGACTCAGGGCGCGGATCAGTGCCGGCACGGCGGGCTGCGCCAGTGGGCCGATTTCCCCGAGCGCGAACGCCGCGGCGGCCACGACTTCCTTGTCGCCATGGCTCAGCGACTTGATCAGTGCCGGGACTACTTCCGGTGTGCCGGAAGAAATCTCCGCCAGGATCAGCGCTGCACTCTTGCGCGCCGGGATGCGGCCATATTTCAGCGTCTTGATCAGCGCGGGCACTGCACTGCGCGCCGCGGGGCCGAACCGGCCGAGAATACTCGCCGCCTGACTGCGCATCCCAGAGTCTTTGTGCATCAGCGCATCGGTCAGCGCGGCCACGGTCTTGCGGCCGCCGGGGCCGATGGCGCCCAGCGCTTCGACTGCTGCGATGCGCACCGCCGACTCCGGGTCGCGCAGCGCCTTGATCAGGGGACCAGTGGCGTCGCGCGCGGCGTCCTGCAGGTCGCCCAGCGCTGCTGCCGCCCCGGCTCGCACCTGCGCATCGTCATCATCCAGCAGTTCATGCAGGGTCGGGATCGCGGCCACGGCATCGGGGCCGATACGGCCCAGCGCCTGCAGCGCGCCTTTGACGATCTCGGTCTGCGGAGTACGGGTCAGGTCGCACAGCGCCTTGACCGCGGGCGCACCAATCCGGCTCAGCGCATCGAACGCGAGCTTGCGCAGTGGGCCGTCAGACCCATAGACCGCCTGGGTGAGCGCGGGCACGGCAGCTGCGCCGATCTGCCCCAGCGACTCCGCCGCAGCTTTACGGACAAAGCTGTAGTCATCGCTCAGTGCGGTAACCAGCGCCGGAATCGCCGACGCGGCCTGGCTGCCGATGCTGCCGAGTGCGGCCACGGCGCCTACGCGCCCCGGCGCATCCGAGCTGACAGCCATCTTCATCAGCGCCGGCACAGCCTGCGTGGCGCGGGCGCCAAAGCCGCTGATGATGGTCAGCGCCGCCTTATGTTTGTTGAGGTCGTCGGCTTCGAGGACAGTGATCAGCTGCGGAATGGCAACCACGCCAATTTGACTGAGCGAGAGCTCGGCGAGCTCGCCCACCAGCCACTCATTGACGCCCAGCAGCGTCACCAGCTTGGGCACGGCCGCGGCGGCACCGGGGCCGATCTCGCCCAGTGCCCGCGTGGCGGACTCGCGCGTGGCGGGGTCATCGATGGCGGCTTCGAGCATCGGTACTGCCGGCTGCGCCGCCGGCCCGAGCCGGCCCAGCGCTTCCGCGGCTGCGGACGCCAGTTGTGGCACCCATTTGAGGGCCGTGCACAACGTACCCAGTGCCGGGGCCGCGTCCTGGCCCAGGAGACCCAGTGCCTGCAGCGCACGGCGCCGCACGAGAATGGGCAGTGCTTCATCCTGCGCCTGGGAGAGCAGGCCGCTAACAGCGGTACGGCCCAGCCGCTGGAGGAGCAGCGTGGCCTGGACGGCCAGCCTGTCGTCATCGCTGCGTAGCAGCTCAAGCAGCACGGGCTGGAGCTGCGCCGGGTCGAACCCTCGCGGACTGATGCGCAGCAGCGCGGCGGCGGCGGCGAGTCGGACTCGCGGGGCGGCGCTATTCACGGCGGCGCCCAGCGCGGTAATCACCGCGGTCTGCGTCGTATCGGCTTTGCTCAGGCAGGACGCGGCGGCCAGCTGCAGCGCCGGCTCACCCTGCTGCAGCACCTGGACAAGTGCCTGGAGCTGCGAATCAGTCGCATTCGGCAGCGGCTGGGGAATCACTTCGCCCGGCTGCGGCGCGGCAGGCGCCACCTCGTGCAGCAGCGAGATCCACGCGGCATCGGCATGTTTCGTAATGAACTCGGCGACGCTTACGCTCAGTGCGTCGTCGTGCATCGCGACGGCCAGGGCCGGCAACCCGGCCAGACCCAGTTCGCCCAGCGCCCAGGCGGCGGCTTTGCGCACAGCGAGTTCGCGGTCGCCCAAGGCAATTGCCAGCTCGGCCACCGCGTCGTGGGCTTTGACGCCCAGCCGGCCGATGTTGAGCGCTGCTGTGCGACGGACGGCGGGCGCATCGTCACGCAGGGCCTCCATGAGCCCCGGGAGCGCGTCCACACCAAACGGTGGTAGTTGTCCCATCACTGCGCAGGCATCCGCCGTGCCTGCTGGCCTCCCTCACACGCCCGCCCCCGGGCGCTTGTCGGAACTGGGCGGTACCGGGCTCGAACCAGTGACCTCCACGATGTCAACGTGGCGCTCTAACCAACTGAGCTAACCGCCCTTGCCGACACTATACCCGCGTGTGCCTCGTCCGGCCTTGCCGGCCAGTCTGGGGGCGTAATGGAGGCGGCGAGCGGAATCGAACCGCTGATAAAGGTTTTGCAGACCTATGCCTTACCACTTGGCCACGCCGCCAGAGGCCCCCAGCGCGGGAGATGGATTGTAACACCGGAACCGGACCGCGGGCAAGGCGTGGGTAGGAGATGGCAGAAGCGAAGGGGATGAAGACGCAGCCGCCAGAGGCTCGGCTGCGTCCCCATTTAAGTCAGGATGCCCGACTAGAATCCGCCTGGCCTCCAAAGACAGACGCTGAACCCACCTGATCCGGTGGTGCGCCGCGCATAGAGCACATATGGCACTGTTCCGCCGCTAAGGTGGAAGTAGGCCAGCTTGACCCAGAGAATCTGGCCCTCGTCGATTTCGTGGATGCCCGCTACGGTCTGCTTGACCCAACTTGCTCCTGAACCGGTCCCCGAGGTCTCCGCCACATACAGATAGCCATGCTGGTTGATGTAGGCGCAGCCCAGGGAATCAAATGTGTAGTCGCTGACCGTTGATGCCGGCTTGACCCGCAAATCAAGTTGGTCATAGCAGTTCTGTCCCTGGCCCAGGCACGCCGTACCATCAATTAAGCCGGCGCTGACAGGACTGGTCCAGGATCCCGGTCCCGTACCGGAGTCTGTCGAGTAAGCAATCCGCAGGCCATTCGCGTCAGACGCTGACTCGTCAAATGGCGTGTTGTAATAGGGCACGTACAGAGTGTGCGTGCCGGCATTGCCGTTCACTACCGCCTCCAAGCTGTTGCCAACGACAGTGGCCCCGCTTTGCAGGCTGGGGAGGTTGGCCGCTACGTCGCACTTATTCCAGCTTGACAGATCAGTCGTGCTGTAGATATCGACCTTCGGCGAAAAGTTATAGATCGTGGGCGGATCCGTTGAGTCGTCCGACCAATTGGTCTTCTGCTGGCTGACAAGCAGATAGAACTCACGCGTTGGAACATTGGTGAAAGTCCCCATTGGAATTGTCTGCAGAGCATAGCTCGCGCGGGCCACCAGGTCGGCGTTGTAATCGTATGGCTCGCTCGCGTCGAGCGTAGAAATGCCACCAGACCACGAGTCCGGGTTGCTGCTGCTCTGGTACCTGATTTGATGATACATGGTCCCAATTGGGTCGTAAACCCAACTGAGTACATAGGTCGATGTCGTCGACCCCCCTGTTGTGCGGGTGAACGGATAGATCAGCTGACTGTCAGACCATTCCCAGCTGGTGGGATAACTCTGATCATGGAAAGTATGAGTTCCCCAGGTTCCGCCGGTCGTCCGGCTGGAAGACATCGTGTACAGCAGATAACTGAAGCTCCCAAAACTTCCACTGAAGTCAAGCCCGTTGTAGGCGATAATCGGCATCCGTTCGCCGTTGGTATCGTTCACTCGATTGCCACTGGAGTCCACACGGTGCGTGAGCGAGAGTTTCGAGATCCCGGCTTCAGGCAGGTAGGATGCGCCGGACAAAACATCGGAGTCGGTGTCGGTAGGTGACGCTTCGCCAGTATGGAAGCGGCGGTAGCTTACCTGAGCCGTCTCGTCAATAGTGTAAGGATCGCTGCCGCCGTTTTGACCGGACGGGTACGCCACATAGACATCGCTGGCATCGGCCTGAATGTCCCCTGGGACATAGGCAACATCGAACGACAAGCCGCTGGCCAGCACTAGACTCTCGGTGTTGTTGACGGCACGGGCAGTCTGCGAATGCACAACGCTGTTGGCGCTCGCATTGTTGGAACTATCCTTGGCGATGATGATGAACCAAATCTGCTGCCCGGCTGAAAAGCCGCTGCCGTTGTTGTCCAAAAGATAGACGAGTGAATTCCGGTCGAATGCCTTGGGCGGTGAATACTTGTCGTTGTAAGCAAAAGTCAACGGGCTTGACAGCTCGTTGGCTGTGCCGATGGTGGCCAGGCTGAAGCTGCTGGTCTTCCAATAGCAGTGGTAGGTGATGTCGTCGGTTCCGTTATAAAGTGGTGGATCAATCGCCGGGTAGAACTGAACCTCGACCGCACCATCCAGCGAAACCGAGTTGACGTAGAAGTCGTCGTTGTCGACCTCGGTCAGATGGGACGATGCCGGGCCCGTCGGGTAGACGAAGTAGGGACCCGACTGGTCCGAGACAGTCAGGTTGGCGTAGTGCGCATTTGGAACATCGGCGCCTGCATATTCAACGGTTCCAGACGTAGGCATGTAGGCTTGGATACCAAAATGAATAGTGGTGCCGGGGGCCGCTAGCCAGCCTGCCAGGGTGCTGCCACTGGCAAACGTGTATGTCTGCGTGCGCGTGCCGTCGCTGTTGTCAGTGTCGTGTCCAGTGGAGGTCTCGTCCCATATCTTGCTTCCTGCGGCTTCCCAATTGCCATGCGTGGGATCGAATAGTGCTGTGCCGGTATCGGAAGTTGAAGCATAGAGCTCGTAGTTCACGTTGCCGGTTCCCCAGTGGTCAGACCCTCCTGAATGGGTAACCTGGTCCGCGTTGTAGTATGTGATTGCAAGCTGGTTCTGGCTACTTTGGGTAACGCTGATGATCCCGCTGTTCCCGCTGCTGCTATCTGAAGGCGAACCTGTGCCATCACCATACTGTGGGCCGCGACCGAGCGTGCCAATTGTGATCGACTGCACCGTCGTATTCGGAGTACCCCCGCCTGGCTTGTCATATTCAGCGTGGGGGCTCGAACCAGCCTCCAGCGCCCGAATGCCAAAGTAACAGACTTGGCCATTGGCGTGGGGCAGCGGATTGCCTACGTCGTTTACCTCGGTCGGCGTAAGCGTCACATCCATTACCCGCTCCGTTGAGCCTGGGCCCGCGGTTCGATCACTGCCTTCAGTCCAAATGTGACCGCTGAGTGGATAGCTGAAGAGGCTTCCCGAGCCATTGTGAGCATAAAGCTCGTACTTCACATTCTTGGCACTGTTGCTTGTCGCCCAGCGCTCGCCGCTCCCCGCGTCTGCCGGCACAACATCGTCGGCGTTGTCGTAAACGAATTCGAATGTAATGCCGGTGGTGCTGTTGTAGTCCGTGAGCTGTGTGACGCTAAAGAGCCCTTTGCTGGTGCTGGTGTCGTCAGGGGTGACATTGCTGGTGCGGTATTGCGGCCCAAAGTCGTCGACCTGGTAAGTGAATGCGTTGGAGATACGCGAGCAGGGCCCGAGATTGGCAGAACTGCCATCCCAATAGTAGGGGTAGACCAGGATGTCGTAGACAGTGTCGCTGGAAGGCGTGCTGGTCCAGAAGTCTGATGCATTGTTCAGATTCACGTCGATCTCACTTCGCTTGAACCGGTACTGACTGAAGTGTCCGCCATACGTGGCGTAATCCGCATTGCCCGGATCGGTATAACCGGCCCACGAGCTGTCGTAAAACGGCTTGGTGTACGGGACAGGCGTGGGAGTGAGCCCTGGCCGGGGATTGTACGGGTCCTGCCGGTAGTAGTTAACGGCGTTGATCGCCGAACCGGGAGGGGTGCCTGGCGGAGGGTTCGTGTACGTGTAGCCGCTGGCACCGTGCGCCACGGTGTAAACCTGGTAACCGCTGAGCCGCTCGTTGTAATGGCGGCTGAGGACGGGAGTGTCGCCCGGGTGGAATTGCTCCGTGCCAACGTTATCCAGGTAGCTGTTGTAGCCAGACCCGAATGGATTCGAGTTGTAGTTGTACCAGTCATAGACAAACCCGTCCCAGTTAGCGTCCACTGTATTTGCTGTATCCGTACTGGGATGGTTCGTGATGGAGGTCGATCGTGCGACGAAGTCGGTGGGATCACTCCAGCCCGATTGGTCCAGGTACCAGAACGAGTTCACGTCGTGGGTCGCGCCATCATGCCAAATGCCGCCAGTCTGCTCCTCATCGTGCTTCAGGTTGAACCAGCCGGCTCCGCCGGACACATGCAGTCCCCGCTGGGAGTGATAGCTAACGTCCGAGGGTGAATCATGGGTTTGGAATTGGCCAAGCGGTGTGATATCGCTGATGTTTACTTCGCCGTTGTTGTCTGTATCCCCTGTGAGAGCTTCGTTAAAGCTGAAGACCGGGGATGTCCACTCGTCGCTGGCTGAATAGGCGTAACCGATGTTGCTCATCAGCAGTGTGTGGAGATAGTTGTTCATGGTCGCGTCCGAGAGTTCTGTACCGCTAAGATCACCGTTCTTCGATGCCAGGTCCCCTAGTTGACCATCCAGGCGATAGTTGATCGTCCCGTAGGTGGTGATTGTTGAAGGAGGCGTTGGCGGCGTGTGCAGCACCCAGATCTTCGACCAGATGATGCCCATTGAGGGGTCCGTGGTGGGAGCCACATCGCTGACACCGCGGCTGCCCGCGGGCCGCATCAGAACCTGGGCGAACTCGCCCTTCGCAGTGGTGGCGGCTGGCGCCCCTGCTCCAGACGGAATGCTGTTGATCAGCAATACGCCTGGCGACTCAATGACGTCCAGCGCCAGAAAGTGCTCGCTGGTCCAGGGGTTAGTAGTGATAACCGTCTCGACATCCCAGCGTGCCGGGTCGTAGCGAAAATGCGCAGTCACATTCGTGGCCCCGGCAGTGCGCAATGAGAACGCCGGGTGGTTGTTGTCGCTGCCGGGCAGCGCGATCGGCGCGATCTGGAAGCGTCCGGGCTCTTCGACGGCTGGAACCATGCCGGTGTCCATGGGAACGACGGCAAAGTCGCCCGACTTGGGGAATCTGCTGTAGTCGTAACTGTAATGCGGCTCGGCCTTCAAGCCGCTGGAAGTGAATCGCACCGAATTGGTCGTACTCGGAGCACCGGCTGAGGGAGCTGCCGGCCAGGTCTTACTCAGCGTGCCCATGCTGAACTTCTTGCTGCCGCAGCCGGTCAGCAGGACTAGCACGCACGCGGCAAAGACTACCCGCGCCCACCGAGGGTAAAATAACACAGCTTTCTCCTTGACTCGGGGAATGCAGGCCGGGGTGTCAGCCCCGGCTTTTCAATAATTGAATGAGCTACGGCATAGCTCGAGGATCAACCCGTGTGCATAGAAGTTGCACACTGGCTGTCAGATAGCCTCCGTTCTGCGGAATCGAGTATTCTTCACCTCCTCCTGCGATGTATACTGAAAGATAGGGCGTTCCGTTTGAACTGACAATGGCCCCACTCATATACGGAACCGCATGCAGCTGCTCCGAAACCTCGTGGACGACATATGCGTCCTCATGCAATTGGCTGCCGTCGGGCCTGAACAGGTCGTAATAGAGCGTGGCCGTCGGCGACGCGGGCGTACCGTCCTGTTCGTTTACGCTGAACGAAGCATAACCTTGTGGCCAGGCATACAACTCGGGGTTGCTTTTGAGTTGAACTGTCGCCGGCTGCAGCGTGACAAACCCTGCGGCGCTAAGCGCCCCCGCCTGCCCCCGCAGGATACCCAGACCAGCCGGTCCACTGGTCGGCTTTCCGTACGACCAAATCGCAAGTGTCCCATCGGCCTCGATTGCCTGGTCGACAGGGAAGACCAGGAACGTACCGTCATCAATGCGTGCGGGTTGCCAGTGGTCCTGAGATAGCCGCGTCAGCCGCCAGGTGCCCGGCGGCTGAACACTGCTTAGTGTCGGCTCGATCAGCAGGGAAGGATTGCCCGCGTTGTCGAAGGCCAGACCCGTCAGATAGCGCGGGTCCACATCCTTCGTGGTCCAGCCGGTTCGGTCGACTGTAACGGCGCCGTGGTCGTACAAGACGACGTCAGCTGTCACCGCCGGCCCGCCGTTGACGTCCTTGCCGTCGACGTAATCGTTCACCAGGCACCCGCAGCGGCCGGACGCGGACTGGACGAGCTGGCAGTTGGTTGGGCCACGATAGCCCAGCGCATCCGGCGGCCGGTCGCCGTTGAACGCGGTGGACACCTTCCAATTGCCGGCGGGTTGACGTTCCGCTAGCAGGAGCCGGCAGTCTTCGTGCGCCGGATCATGGTAGTCGGCGATAAACATGATCAGCGGCTGGCCATTGGCTTGCCAGCCCAGATGAGGATTCAATATGGCGCCTGGGCCCAGGACATCGGTCAGCAGCGGCTCGCTATTGTTCACCGAGACTTCTTCGCTCCAGTCCCCCGCGCTGCTGCGTCGCGCCAGTCTGAGTCCACCGGGGCCGAGCCCCACAGCTACCGCCTCGCCAGTCGCCGGGTCGAGACTCAGATCTTCGATGCTGAGGCCGAGGGCATGCCCTGGCGCCGGGACAAATTGCGGTTGATCCGAACTGATCAATTCATGCGTCCAACCATGAAGGCCGAGCTGGGCTGTCGTTGAGGTGTTTGTTGCCTGAAAGTCAGTCACCGTCACCTTGGGATGGAGATACTGCGCCGCGGGCTGGTTGTAGGTGGCGGTCAGCTTAGAACCATTGGCATTGGCGGTGATGTCCTTCACCGTCCCATCACTGCTGTCGGCTGGCAGGGCGGTGCCGCTCACCCAGTCCAGCGTTCCATCGCCGTCCAGATCCCAGCTGAACGTCTGGATTCCGCCGTCGTAGTCGTATGACGCCGAAGCATCCAGCTCGACGGGTGCCGGCGTGGCGGCGTAATCCGGCGTTACCTTGAGCTTGGCGACCGGGAAGTGGTTCACTGTACCGGCTACGATATCGATTGCGATGGTGCCGCTGGCTGGACCCTCCTGGCCGGTACTGGTATCGAAGGGCACAACCATGAATTGATAGACACCAGCCCCAAGTCCTGCGCTGGTGGCCTGTGCATCGGTGAAGCTGTAGCGCACGGGGATCAGCTGCCCGGGCTGCGGGGGTGGGGGCTTGACCAGCGTCATCACTCCGGAGACGCCCAGCGGATCAGGCAACCGCGTGAAACTCGTTTCACCGGGCGCCTGCCTGTAGACGCGGTAGCCGCCCATCGATTCTTTGAAGTGCTTGCCTATCGCCTGCAAGTCGGCCAGGAACAGCTCGCGGTTGCCGTCGCCATCAATCCGCGCCAGCCGCCAGTTCGCCGCGCCCGCGCCGTCCGGGTCGCCTGTCGGCCAGGCCGCGAATCCGCCGTGCAGCGCCGGGTCGTCGTAGTCCACCTGAAAGCCGTGCTGATAATGCGCGCCTAGCGGCTTGACGTCCGCCACGTTGACCTCGCCGTTCTGGTCGTAATCTCCGATGAGCTGCTCCGTCCATGTCAGCCGTACCCCAGTCACTCCGGGCTGCCCCGGCGGCAGGGGGTTACCGCCTGCATCGAGCAGGTCGGCATGCAGGTCGAACACGGCGTTGTCACTGCCCTGCGGCGCAGCGGAGGGCGTCTTCTCTGGGTCCTTGCCCAGCGCCTTGAGCTGTTTCAATAGTTCAGTTTCAAGCAGGCTGTCCGTGCTACTGGAGACAGGGCAGATACCTGCGAGCGAGGCACTGTGAGTCTTGCCGCAACTGCCAATTTGGAGGCAAAATAAGAGCAAACCGATCGGACTTAAAACCCTGCACACAAGACAATGCCCTCGCATAAAACCTCGCTATCCCCACCCGCAATTGGAGGTACCGCATTATACAGACAAATCCGGTTGCTGTGGGGTTACACTTACATAAAGTTATCGAGTAACACCTGGTCCGAGTTATTACAGAATTCTTTGAAAAGCGCCCTGAAAGGCTAGATTTCCTCGAACAATAATTAGACTCTGCTCAGTTGTTCTATCGCTATCGCAGCCCCGCCGCTTGCCATTCCCTGTAGCTGCGGGGTATACTCCGGCGGCGCTGTGCATTGCGCGCCGCGCTGTAGTGTCAAGTTAGCCGTGGAGTCCGCATGTCCGCTGAAGACAGCAGCCGAAGTCCCAGCAGCGCCCTGCGCGCGGGCGGTCCGGCCAGTCCGCGGACCTGACGCCACCGAGCCTCCTGATGGCCGGGGCGCAGTTCCGCCGCCGCCGGTCCACCCGCATTCCGCCTGGCGCTGTGCAACCGCCTGAGTAGCGCCGTCCGCTTCCCTGCCTGACCCCCGTGTGGTCGGCAATCCCGGTCCGCCGCGCTGCTCCGTTTGTAAGGAGGCGCTATGACCCAGACCGAACACCGCGATGTGCTGGCCCAGCTCAGCGAGCTGGCCTCGACCAATGCCGAGCCAGCGGCGCTGCGCGAACTGCTCACCGAACTGCACCCGTCCGATATCGCCGAGCTGATGGGCGAGCTCAACGCCGACGCCGTCATGCGCGTGTTCGCCGCGCTGGATGACGACAACGCGCCCGAGGTGCTCGACAAGCTGGATGAGCACACGGCGGCGCTGCTGCACGACCGCCTGCCCAGTTCCGAGATCGTCGAACTGCTGGAGGACATGTCGCCGGACGACGTGGCCGAGCTCGTCGCCGAAGCCGGTCCGGACCACGCCGCCGAGCTGATGGCCGGCCTGACCGCACTGGACCCCGAAGACGCGGCCGAGGTGCGCGAGCTGCTGTCCTACGCCGAGGGCAGCGCCGGCCGCCTGATGACCGTCGAATATGTCAGCCTCGGCCCCGAGCTGACTGCCAGCCAGGCGCTGGACCACGTGCGCCATGTCGCCGAAGAGCGCGAGACGGTGTATACCGTCTACGTTACTTCCCCCGCCCGCGGCGGCGAGGAACTGCTGGGCGTGATCTCGCTACGCGAACTGCTCGTGGCCCCTCCCGAGGCGCTGGTCAGCAGCAGCATGCTCAGCGAACCGCTGCACGTCGATGTAGATACGCCACAGGCTGACGTAGCACATGTTATTTCGAAATACGACTTGCTGGCTGTACCCGTGCTCGACCGGCAGGGCCTGCTGGCCGGCATCGTCACCGTCGACGACGCGCTGGACGTGATGGTCGAGGAGTTCGACGAGCAGCTGGCGCGCATGACCGGTTCGGACGCCGCCAAGACGGCCCGCCGCTCGCCGTGGGAAGCCGCCAAGCTGCGCATTCCGTGGCTGCTGGGCACGATGGCCATCGAATTGTGCAGCGGCATGGTGATCGCCAAGTTCAACTGGGTGCTGCGCGATGTGATCCTGCTGGCGTCGTTCATGCCGGTCATCTCCGCCGTCAGCGGCAACACCGGCCTGCAAGCGGCGGCCGTCGCCGTCCGAGGACTGGAGACCGGTCACGTCACGCGCATCCGGCGCATCCTGCCCAAGGAGATGCTCACCGGACTGATCATCGCCACTTGCGTCGGCCTGTGCGCTGGCATCGTCGGCTGGATCTGGTCCAAGCACTGGCTGTTTGGCGCGGTGATCGGTGGTGGGATGTTCTTCTCGATGCAGGTCGCCGGCTTCATGGGCACGATCATTCCTGTCGTCAGCAAGCGCCTGGGCTTCGACCCGGCGAGCACTGCTGGGCCGTTCGAGACAGCCTTCCAGGACGTAATCGGCTTTGGCGTGTTCCTCTGGCTGGCGTCGTACTTCGTGCAATACCTGAAGTAGCGCTCACGCCCCGAACACTGGCATGTTCAATTCCAGCAGCCAGGGGTGGCCGGGGTGGGCCGTCGCGATCGCCTCGCGCAGCCAGTAACGCATCGGTGCCGACAGCTGCGGCAGCGCCGTGCGGAAGTCGGCTTCGTCTTTGGCGCTGACCGCCCCGCCATCTTGCCACAGACCGGCTTTGAAAAGCAGCACGACCTCCGGCGTCAGGTACGGAATGCCGTCCTGCGTTGTCCCGCCCAGACGGTCGACTGGCAGGCTGACCCGCTGGTCACGGCGATAGCGCCACACCCCGCCCGCGATGTCGCTTAGTAGCACTTCCAGCTGCAGCAGGGGCAGCACCTCCTGCCCGGCACCGGTGACGCGCTGGGCATGCAGCTCGTGCCCCGGCGACTGCACGAGTTCGTCAGCGGCCAGTGGCAGCAGCGCCGGGCCATCCTCGGACTGCAGGGCCTGAGTGAAGCGGAACTGCGACATGAAGCTGCGCAGCGCCAGCTGGTCCGTGCGCGCAATCGCGATCTCGATATCCTGATGCGGCCGCGTCGGGCGGCCCTGCCACAGGTCCAGCGCCCAGCCGCCAGCCACCCACCATGGCGAGGGATAGAGCCAGAGCAGTTCCTGCACCTGCTGTGGCGGATAGAGCCGTGCGGGCGAACTGCTGCTCTGCGGGGCAGGTAGTTCGGGCTCCGCAGCCTGCATCGCCTCGGGCGAATAGGGATTGGCGGCCAGCGCCATCCGCACGTGCTCCATATTGCTCGGGTCAAGCCCGCGCGCGCCCATCCAGTCGTTGAGCAGCCGCTGATAGCGGTCGGCAGCGGATTGCGGCGGGCCGGACATCGGCGGCGCCGTCAGCCGCGGGCCAGGCTGCAGCGGATTCACGAAGCGGCTGGCGGCGTTCATAGTGTTGTTCGACCACATGCTCCAGCCGCTGGAATTGTTCCAACCCATGCCGCTGGTATAGCGGTTCGTGCCGTAGTTGTTGCGCGAGACAGCACTGATGACGGCGACCGCAAGCAGAATCACCCACTCCCACCACTCGGTGGGATAGTGCGAATAGGCCAGCCACCCCAGCACGCCGCACAGCTTCAGCCCGGTCCACACCACGGCCATAGCATAACAGGGAAGGGACAGAAAGGCAGATCGGAAGGAAAGGCAGCAGTGGAGAACGGAGCGGCTAGCCCATACAGCCCTTTAGGAATTGGATATTCCTTTGTCACGAAGGTGCTGTGCCTAGGCATAGTATCTCTTCTGCCTTCTGCCTTTCAGCTTCAGCCCTTCGGCTTCTCCTCAACGAGCAGCCGTTCGATGCGGTCCAGCCGCTGCCGCAGCTCGTTCATCATCGCGTTGTCACTGCTTGGCTCGCGGATGATGTAGCTCGTGATCGAAGCGGTGAAGCTGCCGACGAGGATGATTCCAAGGAACGCCACGATGATCGACACCACGCGACCGGGCAGCGTCACGGGTGCGACATCGCCATAGCTGTCGGTTGTGGCACTCGTCACGCACAGCCACATCGCGTCCCACCACGTCTTGATCGGTGCCGTGCCGCTGGCGGTCGTAATCGCCGCGGAGTTGTGCTCGGCAAAGTACAGCAGCGTGCTGCCCAGCACCAGCAGCACCACGGTGGCCACCGCGAGCAGTTCCACTGGCCGGCGCAGCAGGTTGTCGGCCCAGGCCCGGAAGGGCCAGTGCAACACGTGCGACAGTGGCGGGCGCTTGGGCAGCGGGCAGTACGTGCCGAAGACTGTCGGAGTGGACTTGAGGTCGGGGGTGTTGGGGAGGGTAGTCTGGCCTTGCATGGGGAAAGTGTAACGCCTCCCGAGGCGGTTACAATATTGGTATGAGCACCGGGCAGCGCCTCCCGGAAGACATTGCAGCAGAGCAGGCCTATCTGGCCGATCTGCGCACGCAGCAGGAAGCTGCTGAGCGGCAGCGGGCGGAGGCCCGCCGGCAGGAGCTGGCGGCGCTCGGCCTGCTCGATTCACCGGCACCGCCACGCGATGTGCTGGCCCCGGCCAGCCCCGCCGCTCCAGTCGAAACAGCCGCTGTGCCATCCGCCCCCGCCCCTCCCGCTGTGCGCAGTTCAGCCACGCCCGCCAGTTTGACGCCCGAGGCACTGGCGGCGCTGCCACCCGAAGTGCGGCAACTCGTCGAGGAAGCGCTGGCGCGGCAGCAAGCTGACAACGCAGCGGCCCCCGGCGTGCTGCCACCGGTAGCGGAAACACCACCTGCCGCCCTTCCCGCGAACACCGCCGACGTATTCGCCGCGCCCGCGACCACTGCGCCGGTTCCAGCAGCTCCACAGCCCACCGCCAAGCGCGAGCTGACCGAGGAAGAGATCGAGCGCCTGGAGAAGGTGGTCCTCGGCGAAGTACAGGTCAACCTCGCCGACAAGGGCTCGGTGCTGGTGAGTGGTAAGGCCCAATCGCTGGTGCAGCGCGTGGGCAGCACCATCGACAACGTCCTGGGCCTGATCCTGGGCCGCAAGACGTGGTAGCAACTCCCCGCTGGCAAACCGGGTATTACAGTGTCGCAATGCAGGGTGGGAACTACAACGCGCGTTTCATTGGCGGCACACCATTAGCCGGGCTGGGCCTGTGGCTGGTGCTGCTGACCCTTACCGGCTGTCTTTCCCGGCAGTCCGGGGCGGGCGGGCAGTCCGGCGCCGGCGGTACGCCGCAGACCACCGCAAAAGCGCCCGCGCCGAAAGATCCGGCGGCGGGCCGCGCGCTCGAACTGTGGGCCGACCCGGCGCTACTCCAGGCATTGGATGGCCTGGCCAGGACGTATCACTCTGCGATCGGCGGCAGCTATCACGTCACGCCCATTGAGCGGGGTGCGCTGCTGGAGTGGGCCAAGTCGGGCGACAATGCTGGCCGGCCCGCGCCCGATGTCCTGCTCTTTGCCGGACAGGGCAGCCACGACGCCCTGCTGGCCGGCAAACGGATCGACGAGACATCCGCGCGCACCTTTGCCGGCGACCGGCTGGTCGTGCTCAAGCCACTGGGCAGCACCTTCGTATCACCTACCGTCTTTGACATGTGGGACCTGCACTTCAAGCACGTCGCGATGGCCGACCCGCAGCAGACAGCGCTCGGGCTTTACACCCAGCAGGCACTGGTCGGTGACGGCGTCGACAAGCGGCTGGCGGCCCGGATGCAGACTTATCCCGATACCTTGGCGCTGCCAGGCCTGCCCGCCAAGGACGATTCCACGCTGGCCTTTGCCTTCATGTCGCAGGTCGGCGAGACCAAGGGCGTGGAGCCGATGGTGATGGTCGACAAGAGCCTGCACGAAGCGATCCAGTATCGCGCCGTCGCCGCCGCCGGCAAAGGCACGGACGCTTCGACCCTGGCCTTCCTGCGCTGGCTGGCGGAGGATCAGCAGACGCAAACGGTGCTCGGCGGCTATGGCCTGCTGAACCGCGATACAGCGCTCGGCGTGGGAACGCCGCGCATCCCGCCTGGCGCACCGGTCAAGCTGAGCCCTGATGACGCTGCAAAGCCTGTGCCCCCCGCTGCGCCACCGACAGCGCCGCCCGCGACCCCGCCGCCGGCAACACCGCCCGGCGCAAGCAAACCAGGCACCGGCGGGAAGTAGGCTGGGCGGGGCTCACCGGCTAGAACACCAGGCGCGCGTCGACGGTGACGCCGATGTCGTGACGCTTGCCCGGCGTGTAGTCGTTGTACTGCCCGCGCGACAGCTCCAGCCGCGCCAGCAGTTGCTCGCTCAGCCAGCGGCCATACATGGCTGCCAGCCGGTTTGCCGCCACGCCGCTATAGCCGTTCGTGTGCTCATAGCGCAGGCCGTAAAGCGTGTCGTGCTCGGGTGTGAACAGCACTTCCAGATTCAGCGCCTGCGGCCGGTCGCCCAGCCCATCGCCGTTGGCATCGAGATCCGCCGCGGCGAAGCGGCGAGTGGCGCTGGTGTAGTCGAAGTTCACATGATACTGGCCACAGCCCCAGTCGTAGCCGCCCGTCAGGCTTACGCCCGGCACACTGGCGGTGAGCGGGCCGCCGGCCAGCTTGTGCGTCGCCCCGCCGAGCTCGCTGAGATAGGCCAGCGCCACGCGCCAGCCATTGCTCTCATCGTCGCAGTCGGCCTGGAACAGGTTCAGGCTCAGCGCGAACTCGCGCAGGTTGGTCGTCCCGCTGGCCGCGCTCGTGCCGGGGTCATAGACCCAGACCGAGGCCCCCCAGTCGGGCTTGTTCCAGCCGATGCCCACCGCGTTGGCGTTGGTAAACCCCAGCTGGCGCGCCGCGCTGAACGTGGGGAAGTCGCCGGTGCGGCTGGCGAAGGGCAGGATGACGCGACCGGCCTGGGCATAGACGCCGTCCGCATTCTGATACTTCGCCCACAGCTCATGCAGCTTGGGCGTGCGGACGTCGTCGTTGTAGTTGAACTTGACGCGTGCGCTCCACTGCTGGTGCGCATAGTCAACGCCCATGTCGCCCCAGTAGAGCCGCAGGCCGGCGGCACTACTGTGCCCTACCGGCTGCCGCGTATCGCGCCAGTAGGCCTGGCCGCGCACGTCGCCAAAGACCTTTACATCACGCGGCAGGTCCTCGAAATGCACCGGGCCGGGCGCCAGCAGCTCGTCTTCGACCGGGTGCTCGCGAATGCGGTCGGTGTGTTCCACACTGGCGGCGGTGGTGGTGCCCAGCTGTTCGTTGCGCCGGTCAAGCAGCAGGTTGACGTCGCGGTCGTCAGCCATGCCATGCAGTTCGCCGCCGGAGGGCACCAGCGGAGCGTCAGACAGCTGGGGCGGGGCCGGCCGCGGCGTCATCGCAGGCGGAGTCGTCACAGCCGGGGGACGGACGGCAGGCGGGGACGGCTTGATCTGGGCCGGTACGGGAGCTGGTACCGGCTTGGCAGGCACAGGAGCTGACTGCCTCGCCGGCGCGGGCGGCCGGACGACCTGCAGCTGCTCGTCGACGGGCAGCGTACTGGCCTCATTCCAATCCGGTGCGTTTGCCGATGTTGGAGGCGGCTCAGCGGCCTGCTGCACCTCGAGCATTACTTCGCCGGGGGGCAGTGCCTCGGGAGGGATCGGAATGGCCGTGCTCTTGTCCAGCGCTAGAGTATCCGCGTCTGCTGCATGGCTGGGGCTGGCCGCGGCAGGCGGGTGCTGCCCGGGTGCGCGCGCCGTCAGTGGATCGCGCACCTCCACGCCGAGGCCCTCGAGTTCGTCGTGATATTCCTTCGTGAGCCGCTTCAGGGCGTTCTCGGTGGCTGCGGCGGGGATCGTTCCCCCGTCGAGCTGGTCGTAGTACTTGGGCAGCGCGGACTGCAGCAGCATCGCAATTTCGAGGCGCAGTAGCGCATACTTGGGGCCTTGCCACTCGGGCAGCAGGCCAGCCTGATTCAGCGCCGTGAGGTCGTTATAGGCGGGGGAGCTCAGTGGGACGCGGGCGTAGTAGTCAGCCGCACTCATGGCCAGACAGCACAAGGCCGCCAGCACCGGCACGACGAACCACGAACGCAACAACCAGCGACCCTCCAGCGGAGCGCAGCTGCGGCTGCGCCGACTTCTCCACGTCTCCGCCTGGTTGCGGTGTTGCCCCCCGCGAACCTGGATTCAGGCCGATGGCCCCCGGCAGTGCCGGTTCCAATCTATATATGTAGGATAGCAGAAAGCTGGCGCTGGCGCCACTTCATTTTGGGGAACTGTCGCGGCAGCTAATGCTTCCCGCCGATCAGCGTCAGCGTGGTGCGGTTCTCCTGGCTGGTGTGAAACATGATCTCGCCCAGAAGGTAGTCATCGACTGGAAAAACCGTCGTCGCCCCCGTCGTCAGCGTCCACCAGATCACTCCGCGCTGCGGCGAGAAGCAGTACACTCCCATCTGGCCGATGCCCTGCGTGCCAAAGCAGATCAGCCCCGCGCTGTCCGCCAGGATGCATCCACTGGGAATCGCACTGAAATCGCGCGACCAGATCGTCCGCCCCTGCTTATCGAGCCCGATCACCTGGCCGTCCGTCATCACCGACTTGTCCGGCGAGCCCGCCGCGCCGATCGAGACCAGTGCTTCGCCCGCCGCATCCACCGACACCGGGGCCGTCGGGCTAAGGCTCATCTGATAGTCGAAGGGCCGAATCTGCGCGATCGAGTAGGCCAGTGTGTGCGGCCCGTTAGTGGCCAGGACCGGATAGTAGAGGAAGCTGCCGGGCATGTACGTGCCATAAAACGGGGCCGTCCCGTTGAGTGCGATTGGGCCGAAGTCCGCGCCGGTCACCGCGGAGTGCACATGCAGCCAGCCGTCGCTGGTGGTGTAGTAGATCGTGCCGTTACCCATCGTGAGACCGCCAGTCGGGGTGTTGAGGAACGCGGCGTTCCAGCGGCGCACGCCCGCGCCATCGAAGCTGATGATCGCCGGCGAATCGTCAATGACATAGAACCCGCCAGAGCTGTCGGGCACGGGCTGAATGTGGGCCGGGACGCGCGAATTAACGCTGTAGTTGTTGTGGAAGTTGCCATTGAGCGCGGAGGGCGCGGCATTGAGCTGTTGCGTCCACAGGTTGTTACCAGCCGAGTTGAAGGCGAAGAGCTGCTTGTCGGTGGTGATCACCAGAATCGTGCCGTTGGCCAGCAGCACCGGCTGGAAGTCCAGCCGCGCGCCGATCGGCACCTTCCAGATCAGTGTGCCATCACCGCCGATGCAGTACAGGTAGGACTGCAGCACGCGCGGGGCATCATCATTGGTGGCAACATAGATCCGGTGATGCTCATCCACGACGGGCGAAGAATCGCCGATGGCGCTGCCCTGCAGATCGACCGTCCAGTCGACGTCATAGTTCACCGGCAGATGCAGCGGCGTATAGCCCAGCCGCATACCGCCCCCGCCAGTCACCGGCCAGACCTGACCCGCCGCCAGCGCGGAGGTCGAAGTGCAGGCGAGGGCCCCGATCAGTAACAAGATCATTGGCAAGCTGCGCATCATGCCCTCCTGAAACCAACGCCCCGGAGCAGTCGGCTCACACCATCACAGATAGTTATAAGACTACCAGTACAGTCCGCTCTAGCGTTCAGTCCACTGAAGCTGAACTTGGAGTGCACGACCGTTCGACCGTACAATCGCGGCATGAAATCGCACACGCTGCACCTGACCTTCAACCTGCCCCAGCGCATGGGCTTTCTGAACATCACGCCGCAGGTGGCCGAGGCCGTGCGCGCCAGCGGGGTGCGCGAGGGGCTGTGCCTGGTCAACGCGATGCACATCACGGCCAGTGTGTTTATCAACGACGACGAGCCGGGACTGCACAGCGACTACGCCCAGTGGCTGGAACAGCTCGCGCCGTTCGACGCCTCGCCGCAGCGCTATGCGCACAACCGCACAGGCGAGGACAATGCGGACGCGCACCTGAAGCGCCAGGTAATGGGCCGCGAGGTTGTGGTAGCGATCACGAACGGCAAGCTGGACTTCGGCCCGTGGGAGCAGATCTTCTACGGCGAATTCGATGGCCGCCGCGCCAAGCGCGTGCTGGTCAAAGTAATCGGGGAGTGAACTCTGGTACGGGCAGACGGCTGTCTGCCACTTAGCGTGTGGATCTGTCACCCTGCCTACACGATATAATCCATTCTCAAATCGCACCTGGGGCTGCGGCCCGCCGCTGGAGAGCTGCTGTTATGGAAGAAATCGAGGTTGAGATCGTCCTGCCGGAACTGCCGGACATGCCGCGCGCCGTCGAGGGCCTGGGCGCACTGCTCGGCCTGGCGCCGGAAAGCATGGGCATGACCAGCACGTTCGACCGGATGGTGGACAGCGACGACCTGGCCCTGCTCAGTAAGAACTGCAGCCTGCGCGTGCGCCAGAAACTGGAGAACGTCTACGCTGGCAACGAGTTCCGTCTGACCTACAAATACCCGCTGCGCGACCACGAGAAGCTGTTCATTCGCGATGAGCAGAAGCTGCGCCTGACCGAGCCGGACTACGAGTCAGTGCTGGGCCTGCTGAGCCATGTCTGCGAAGGCGTGGCCGGACACCACATGGAAACGCAGCTGATCATTCACGAGCTGGCACGCGAGGCCAACGTTGGCCCCAAGGGCCGCCGGCTGAACCTGAGCCTCGACCAGTGCACCTACAGCCTGCCCGACGGCCCGGAGTCCGCACCCGAGATCGTGTTCGAGCTGGAAAGCCATGGCGTAAGCGAGAACGTTGTGCTGCAGGCGGCGGACTGGGTGCTGGCCCAGTTCGGTGGACGTATCGCGGCGCAGTGCAAGTACGCCCGTGGCATGCGCCTGCTGGGCAAACTGTAATGCGGCATAGGCGGCGGTTGTAACCGCCGATTAGTCCGGCAACCTGGAGCCGCCCTCCAGGTCCTTGATACGGCTTTGCAGCTCCACGACTTCCAGCGGGCAGTCCGGCCAGTTGTGCCGCCAGCAGACGATCAGGTCGCAGTCGTCCACGGGATGGCGGTGCGTCTTGAAGTTACGGCTCTCCAGTTCGAACTCGATCCGCACCCGTTCCCAGTGCTCTGGCCCGATCTGGCGCAGCGCGATGCAGTCGGGAAAGGACGGTTGTAACTGCTCGACCAGGAATCCCAGCTCATCGGCCAGCATGCCAAACAGATAGATCACGCCGAGCTCCGTTACTGGCGCATGCAGCAGCGTGCGAAACTGCAGCGGCCGGCCGATCCGGCCCGTCGAAGTCTGCTTGCCTCGTGCGCAGCGTGCAGGCACTTGCGACGGCCCGGGCAGCGGCGGCAGTTTAAGTGGGCCGGCAAGCTGGGCCGCAAGCAGTTGTGCGGCGGCGTGAAATTCGCCCTGCCCCCGCGCGAAGCGTTCAAAGAACTGCGGCAGGAGCAGCCAGATGTGCGCCAGCCGGTCGAGCGGCAGGTCACTGCGGCCCGTCACCTCCAGAAACTCGGCAGGGGTCGCTGGCGCACGGCCCAGCTGGCAGACAGCCGCGGCATACGACGTCAGAAAGTCGGCAGTGGTCGAATCAGGGGCAAGCGCGTTAGAGCAAAAGGCGTCGGACATGGGCAGGTGCAGGACCAGAAATGCGGTCCCCCTCCATTAACCGTCCCATTTCGCGTCCACCGGGGAATTTCGGGGCATAGCTGGCCGGTTTTGGGCAGCGCTCAAGTGCGTCGAAGGCAGCAGGGCTGGCGCTGGTTGCGTTGGCCATCCCGCGTCTCTGATTCCCATTAGCGAAACTGGTGCTCTGCGCACCCGAAGCGCGCCAAGTCGATGGCTGAGACCGAAGTTCGGCTAGTTTCCTTCGAGCGGCAGATCCAGTTCCTGCGTCATTGCCGAACTCAGGGCTGCCGTTGACAGCGCATGCAGAATCCGCCAGCGCGCCACGATGCTCACCACTCCGCAACACCAACTGATGATCAGAAAAGTTGACAACTCGAAGGTCGGGACGATATTGCCGTGCGAAAGAAAATAGATTGGAGACAGGAGCAGCGAGATAATCAGGGCAGCTTGCAGGGCCAGCGCGGTTGCCTCACAGTCGGCGTCAAACCGCGGCGGAAGAGCCCTAAGTCGCAAAGCTTGGCAGCAGCCTGGATAGCGCTCCAACATTCGTTTCAAACGTGGCGCGAGACTCTTATTCGTTGGCTCGGCACTGGGTCGCGGTGTGACCAGTACTGGCTCCTCATGCTGCTCGCTGCGAGCGTCGAGTCCTAGCACTGCTGCCAAAGCCGGCTGAGGCGCCGGGTCGAGGACGCCCAGCATGAGCCCTCGCTGGAACAGATTGGAGGTGAAGTGCTTCAGGAGGTCAGGATAGTGCGCAGCACTGAGGCGCCCACAGAGATAGCCTACGAGATAACGTCCAAGGCAGATGCCAGACAGTCCGCCGAGTGCGAGACCAATGCCGATGAAGGGCACACTACTGCTGTCCACGGTCCCCGCGTAGAACAGAAACTGGCCTCCAACGATGACAGTCAGTACGGTGACGGACCAGCACGTTACCTCGGTTTCCAACCGATCAAGTTTGGCGCTTGACCTCTCTGCCAACTCCTGCACACAGCGCTGAATTCCCGATTCGTTCAAGCTCCAATTATCTCCCGTCGACCCAACGCAGTTGGCGCAGCCAGTATTCTCCTGTCCTGGTACCGGTGTCCAGCCCCGTTTCGATCACAGTCTGGTCCCCTGGCCATGGTTTGGCTTCTCACTCGCCGCGAGAGTGCCGACGCCACTGAGCCGAACAGGCCCAAGTCCGCACAGTCAGCAAAGCTGGCGCTCCGCGACCCCAATCGAGTGTGCAATCCGGCTGGTATGTGTATCCGCCACTACACTCCTCACTGCGGTCCGCCTGCCCCCAGCTCCTCGGCCAGCACTTCCCGCAGGGCGGCGCTGGCCAGCAGTTTCAGCATTGACGCAGTCGTAGCTCCGGCGCCGAGGGCGGAGGCAACGACCAGCGCCATCAGTTCTATCCAGCCTGGACTCAACATTGCATTAGCCAGGTACAGCACAAAAACAAACCCGACAACCAGCGGGAGTGCTGAAAGGCGTAGCGCCAGGGTCCCCAGCGCGAACAATCTGAACGCAGCCGGGTAGGCCGACAAGCGCAATGCGCGACAGCAGCGCGGATAGCGTGCAATCAGCAGTTCCAGCCGCTGAGCGCAGGCCTGACCACTCAGCGCCTGCTCCGTTTCCGCCTGGACGGTCCATTGCCGCGCGCGGGGTTGCCACCAGGCGGGAGCGAGCGCGGCTTGCAGCGATGCCGGCGGCAGCGGCTCGAGGGCCTGCAGCAGCTGCCCACGCTCGACCAGGTTGGCGCGAATGTGCCAGTTGAGTTCCCCGGACAGCTGCCGCTGCAGGAATGCGCACAAAGGAGTCGTTCCGATCAGACCAATCAGCAGGCCCGCCCCGACTGCCAAGTCGCGTGCGCGATTAGTGTGATCCAGTGACGCACTATCGACCACGGCGCCAAACACCCCGCCGACGAGCGCCAGCACCGCGCAGTTGGTGAGAGTCAGGCGCAGCTGAGCGAGTGCCAGTCGCCGCTGCGCCGTGGATGCCGCCGCCACCACCAGGGCCGGGACCGATTCTGAAGTCATACTCCACAGACGCAGCTAAAGCCGCAGTGTTACAGCGCAGCCCGCAGCCGTGCGCGGCTCAGCGCAATCAGTACACTTTGGTCATTCGGCCCAATTTCTACCTGTTATAGTCTTCACTAGCGTCGCGTGAATATAGTCAGGCGGTAAGCAGGAAGGCATGGCTGAGAGCATTTTGCTGGTGGACGATGATCCGGTCATTCTCGACCTGTATCAGCGTCACCTCGGCGAGGAAAATCTTGTGATCACCGCCAGTTGCGGTGAGGAAGCGCTGCAGCTGATCGACGCCGGGCAGCAGCCGGCGCTGATCCTTTCAGACCAGCGCATGCCCGACATGCTGGGCACCGAACTGCTCGCCACCGCCGCCAGCAAGTGCCCCCGCAGTGTGCGGCTACTGATTACCGCGTATGCCGATCTCGACGCGGCGATCGACGCGATCAACGAGGGCCATGTCTTCATGTTCCTGACCAAGCCCTGCCCGGCCGCCCGGCTGCGGCTGGCGGTGGCGCGCGGCCTCAAGCAGTTTCGCCTGCAAAGCGCTGAACGCGAGCTGCTGGAGCAGACCCTTAACGGCAGTGTCAAACTGCTGACTGACATTCTCGCCGTCACGAACCCGCTGGCGTTCGGTCACGCCTCGCGCGTCAGCAGCCTTGTCGGCGAACTCGCGCGCCGCGTGGGCCTGCCCGCGGCGTGGTACTTCGAGCTGTCGGCAATGCTCTCGCAGACCGGCTGCATCTCGGTACCGGATGAAGTACTGGAGCGGGCGTTTCACCTGGCGCAGCTGGCACCGGAGGAACAGCAGCAGTTCGCAGCACACCCGGAAGTGGGCAGCGGGCTCGTAAAGCATATTCCGCGGCTTGAGGAGGTGTCGCGCATCATCTCTTTTCAGAATGCGCGCTTTGACGGTCTGGGCGGCACGCACCCGGGTGTCGGCGGGGAGGACATTCCGTTTGCGGCCCGCCTGCTGCATATTGCCAGCGATTACGACATGCTCACTGCCAATGGCACCATCCCCCTTAATGCGCTGGCCGAGATGCAGCGCCGCAAGGGCGAATACGACCCGCGCGGGCTGGACGCGCTTGCGGCCTACATTACCGACGTAATGGGCTATACCGTGCGCCAGTTGCCACTGGGCGAGATCCAGGTCGGCATGATCATGGCCGACGAGGTGATCAACCCGGCAGGCGCGATGCTCGTTGGCCGCGGCCAGGAAGTGACACCGGCGCTTTATGCCAGATTGCAGACGTTGCAGCGCGCGTTTCCCAGCCGGCTGCAATTCAAGGTGGTCGTGCCCGCCAGGCACGTCAGCCTGATTGGTTCGACCGTCGGGGACGCGTAAGACAGTTTAGGGTTCCACGAAGTCCTTGAGCCGTGCCAGGGCGTCATCCCACTGCCCAGAGATCACATCCAGCCAGTCGCGCGCTTCGGCCAGCCGTTGCGGTTCAAGCTGCCACAGGTGTTCACGGCCACTGCGGGTGCTGCGCACCAGGCCCACCCGTTCCAGCGCGGCCAGGTGCTTCGTCACTGCCTGGCGCGTCACAGCCGAACCCGCGCTGAGACGGGTGATGCTGAGGCTGGCCGGTGCCCCCCCGGCGAGCCGGGCCAGCAGCTCGATTCGTGTAGTGTCGCCCAGTGCGGCGAACAGCGGGGCCGCCTCGCGCAGTCGCGCCATTGCCCGCGCTTCAGCCATCGACATACCTGCGGATGTTTTCTATCTGACCTGTCCAGCCCCGGTCGTTCATGCGGAAGGCCTCGTCGCGGCGGTAAGCCGGCACATGCTCGAACCCGGTCTCGACGACGGTCAGCAGCGTGCCGCCGTCCGGCGCGTCAGCCAGCAGGAACTCGACGAGCGTGGGCGTCTCCTGGCTGTAGTCGATCGTCTTGTCGACGCCGTACGGGTGCCAGCGATAGGCGAAGTAGTCCTCCGGCCGCAGCTGTACGTCCTGCGCCGTGAAGCGCACGTGCTCATAGCCCGGATGAGTAATGTTGCCACTCACCGTGCCCCCATCGACGAATGGTCCGTCAAGCCTGACGCGGAACCACTCGCCGAACTGCGCGCTGTCGGTCAGCGCCTGCCACACGCGGCTGCGTCCCGCCTTGAGCGTGACGTTCTTCTCGATGCGGTCGGCCAATGCCGTCGCGGAACTAGAATCTATCGTTGACATATGCAACCTCCAGTTGCATGATACCTGCTACGGTTGAAAAATGCAATCAAAGGGTGCATTTCGCTAGTGAGGGCATCGACCTTTCCAGTTCTCGCAGCAGTGGTGCCGAGATAGCACCTTCCGCCAGGAACTTGCCGAATTTCTCCTACCACTTAACTGAGCTGGAGTGGCCGTGGCAGGAGAAAGAAAGTGCCGCCCGCGCAACAAAGGCAGCATCGCGACATTCTTCCTACGCCTTCTCCCACGCATCCCGAAAGCGGTCGACGTCCTCGATCAGGCATTCGCGCGGGGCTTCCACCACCAGCGTGCCGCAGACGCCCGCCTGTTTCAGCGCCTGCATCAGTTCCTTATAGCGCAGGTCGCTCGTCACTAGCGGCAGGTGCTTCTTCTCGCCCTTGGGGCCATATTCGATGCCCGAGACGTGCATGTGCATCCGCTGCAGCACGTTCTTGTTGCGGATGCCACGCGCCAGCTTGTCCAGCAGTTCGCACCACTCGTCATAGCTGTTCCAGCCGCCGCCGAAGCGCGCATGCTGGTGCGCCCAGTCGATGCAGGGCAGCGCCGTCTCCACCGCATTGCAGACCTTGATCAGCTCCTCGATGCTGCCATGCTGCACCGGCTTGCCGGTCAGCTCCGGCCGCAGCCAGACGCGAATGTCCTTGGCCTTGAGCTCTGCCTCGACGAGCTTGGTCTGCTCCACGACGAGCGCTGTCACCTCCGTCGAGTCGCGGTCCTCGTTGAACGCGCTGTGGTAGACCACACTGTGGCCCCCCGCCTGCATGATGCGTTTGGCCGCTTGGACAATACGGCTGCGGCTGTCGTCGACCTTCTTCTTCTCCTTGCTGGCCATGTTGACGTAATAGCTGCCGTGGCAGGAGATCGCCACGCCGCGCTTCTTACTGGCCGCGGCCACCTTCTCGGCCTCTTTTTCGCTGAGGTACACCTGGTGGACAAACGCCAGTTCGAAGTTGTCCCAGCCCTGGTCCGCGCACCATTCGACTACCGCGCCGGATCCCTCGTTGAGCGGCGCCTCCGCCGGATTGCCGGACGGACCGATGTGCAGCTTGTCGAACGTGTTGGGGAAAACCATGGCGCGGTTATGTTAGCGCGAGTAAAGAAGCACAAGGCAGGAAGGCATAAGGACTGAACGGACTCGGAGAGTGTGATAGACAGAGCAGCGCGGTTATACTGCGGCGATGGCGGAATCTGTGCCCCCCAAGTACGTCAGACAGCTCTTGTTCGCTCTCAACCTAGGCTGTGCCGGGCTTGTGCTGTTCAACTTGTTTGAGCTGGGCTGTTTTACTGTGCTTGATCAGCAGCCGGCGTTCCACGACTATCACGTGAGGCAGGGAATTTTGCTGATCTCAGAGCCCGTCCTGTTGCGGTGGGTCTTTCCGGGGCTGCTGGTATCTGCACTGCTGCTGTTGTTCAGAACGCAGCTGGTATGGGCTCTCGTCGCCCGCTGTGCGCTGGTGATTTCGCTGATCTATTTGGCGATCCAGATCTCGAACTGGTTTAACCCACCGGTCTTTACCAACAAGTAGCGTCGCCCGCCACCCTCCCTTTTGCCTTCGTGCCCTGCTGTGTGTCTCCCTGTGTCTATTTACGGCGGGCGACTGATTGGCTATTCTCTGATCCTGCCCAACCGCAGGGGCAAGTGGGCGCTGCTGGAAGACACTGTGCAGTGCTGTCGATGTCTCCCTATGTCCATTTACAGGTAACGTAACGGTGCGTATTCTACTATCGCTTTCTCATTAGTCCAACACGATATGTACCTGAGGTTTGTCATGAGTCTCGAAGCTCGCGAAAATACCTGGCTGTGCCCTGGCGCTCGAATTGTGTTGGGCCGGCTGCTCCTGCTGGTCGGGGCCGCGGGCCTGCTGCTGGTGGCAGCTTGCGGCCGTCACCATCAGCTAGCCAGCCTGCCGCCCGACAGCGACTCCCCTGCGCAGTCCCCGGCAGTGGCCACGCCAGGCACTGCTCCGCTGGGAGTCGCGCTGCCTGCCCCGAATTCGCTGCGCACGGTCAGTGATGCCCAAGATACGCGTTTCGCCTATGGCGTGCAGCGGCAGCCGGCGCTGTGCTCGACTGACGTTGTGCTCGACAACTACGATGCGGTGCTGCATCCCAACTGGGACGGCACGACGAACTTCAAACCGAGCTGGGCCGGCTTCGCGTTTGACATGACAGGTTACAGCGGCCCCGGGCAGGCCCGCGCCAAGGCCAGTACTACGCCGGCCGGGGCTCCGGACCTGTGTTTCTTTGCCCTGGCTAACTGGCAGACAAATCACTGGGACTGGTTCGCCGGCACTCCCAACGTTGATTTGACGCTGCCGGCCTTCACGCCCTATGTGCGCGGCACTGATCAAGCACTGGACATGGTCGTGCTGGCCCTGGGCACAGCGCCGCTGACGCTGAACTGGCTGCGCGTCGGGACCGACATTCCGGCGGTCCTGCAGCCAATCAAAGTAACGCCCAAGTCGGGCCCCGCTCCGCTGGACACGACGTTCGACCTGACGAGCTGCCGCGACAACGACACGCCGTTCTTTGTCTACATCGATTACGAGGGGACCGGGAACTTTGTAGAGGCCTACACCGGCTTGGTGAACCACCACACTTATCTGGCCGACAAGACCTATGACGCGGTGGTCCGCTTCAGCGACGTCCGGGCTCCCACTGGCGGTAATTTCGTCGACGTTCCGCAGACCATCACTGTCTCCGGCAAGGCGCCAACGGTCAGATTCACGGCCAACCAGACGCTGTGTCCTGCTTCCACCGTGGTGCAGTTCAACGGCAGCGCCAGCCTGGATCCAGACGGAACCATTGCCGATTACGCCTGGGACTTTGATGGCGACGGGACCTACGACGCCAACAGTCCCACGCTGAGTATGGCCTCTCACCTCTACGTGACTCCAGGTGTCTACCACCCGACCTTGCGGTGCACTGACAATGCCAACTTCAAGGCGACATACTCGCTAAACGTCGTGGTCTACGCGGGCGGCGTTTGCGAGGTTGAGAACAACGACAGCTCCACGGATAAAGAAGAGTTGCCCAGTGCGCCGTTTAGCGGCTTTACTGGCGACGTCGGGCCAACCGGCGTGATGGATGGCGACACAGTGGACTGGTACAACCTTCACATCAGTGACCCCGGCCTTTATACCTTCACACTGACGTTCAGCGGTGACCCCGGCGCAACTCCGATGCTGTATGTCTTTGGCGACCTCAGCTACATGGACAACACATACGCCAAAGTGCAAGGAAATCAGGCGACCTTCACGGGCTGCATGCAAGTGGGTGATGTAGCCCTTTGGCTTCAGGCTAACGACCCCGCCAAGAGCTTCAGCTATTCCCTGGCGGTAAGCGCAGTGCACAGCGAGCTGCCGGTGCTCACCTTGCACGGCGATGCCACGAGCGGCGCCGCACCGTATCAGGCGCACTACAGCGCTGCCGGAAGCTTTGACCCGGACGGCACAATCGTGAAATACGAATGGGACTGCTATGGCGACGGTGACTACGAGTTCGACACCGGCACGACGCCGGAAGTGACTTTTACCCAGCAGCGCGTGGGCGACTTTTATGTCACGCTGCGGGCGACGGACAACATGGGAGCGCACGCTTACGCCAAACTCCCGATCTATGTCACCGGCGACGGACTGGACGAGATTGAACCGCATGGTCAGGAATCAGACCCCCAGGTGCTGAACCTGCCGGTGCTGGGATTTCGGGGCGACATCGGATCCAATGAGGACGCAGGCTGGATCTATGACTATTACAAGTTCAGCGTGGGCGGCGGCCCCTGCACGCTGCATACCGACCTCGGCGCCGTTGATCCCATCACCGGCGACGTACAAATGCGCCTCGCGCAGGTCCAGCCCGACAACTCACTGTTGTATGTCAAATCGCTGAACACGATGGGCACCGCCGGCGGCCAGCTGACCTTTGATGTCCCCTCCGCAGGGAGCTACGTGCTTGAACTTTACAGCTGGCGCGGCTCGACTCGCTATGCACTGAACATCTACACCAGCTGAACCGCTGGTCAGCTCCGGCCGGGTGCAGTTTGCGCCCGGCAGGGCAAAGGATCGTGTCAACCAATGACTGAGTACCACAGGCAGGCGCTGCCCAGCGAGGAACAAGGACCAGTTGTCAGCGACCCGGCGCAGCCCGAAGGCGGCGCACCGCTGATTCGGTGCGCAGAGCCAGCCCGGCATCCATTTCGGATGCTGCTGCAGGGTGTGTTTGACGGCGACGACCTGGGTGAAGGCGAGGCCGATGACGAGGAACATGCGGCGAACTACCCGCCTGATGCTACGGCGATGGGAGATGCAACTGGCGTCTGACAGCCGGGCGCTTACTGCGCCTGGTCGCCGGCGTGCGTGTTGGGAATGTCGCGGCTAAAGACAATCAGCACCCAGAGGCTGGAGACAATCGCGGCCAGCCCCTGCCAGCTATAGCAGATGTCGTGGGCGCCGCCTGGGGTGAGAATGCCCAGGACCGTGATAATCATTACGGCCACCAGGATTAGGCACGCAACATACTTGAACCAGACGTGGTGGATGTAGAGTGCGGCAATGACCAGAAAAGCTCCCAGCCCCGAGGCAAAAAGCATCACATTGCTGAGCGTCTGGGGATCGGAGATCCACTCTGTCTGATCAACGAACGACTGGACCTTGTCCATGCCCTGTGCTTGGAAGAGCAGGGTGTAGATATTGCCGGCCGTTACCAGCAGGACTGCCAGCGCGCTGATGATGCGTTCGTCGCGCATGGCATCCGTCTTCTTCTCGACGCGCCGCGCCTTCGGACCAAACTTGGGCTGCAACTCCTCCATCAGCTGGACTACGTGATCCGGCACATCGGGGTTGATCAGCTTGTAAGCCGCACCAGGATCGAGATTCTTGTGGCTGCTAAGTCCCTTGAGCACCTGCGGTTCGGCCTCGATTGTCGGAACTTCAGTAGCGCCACACTGTGTGCATTCATATGCGCCCAGCCGATAGTCCATCAGACCCTTGCACTTCTGGCAGTAACGTGTCGCCATCCCCCACTCCCCCAGCCATTACAGTTTGCTTAAACTGCGAAGCGCCATGATTCTAGCGCAACCACACCGTCGTGGGACATGACGGGAAATGCAGCGCGGGGGTTCATGCATGTCTTTCAGCGCAACAGGTCAGGCAGCCAGTATCCTAACTCGCTACCATGCTAAGCGACGTGCCCCGCGCAATCGACTCGTTGCAGCCGACGGCTGACAGTTTATTCGACAAGCTGGGTCGCGCAGTCCTGTCGAAGCTCGATGCGCAGGTGGATGCGTTCGAGGGCTACAAGGCTCAGTTGACCAAACTGGGCTTTGACCTTGGGGCGCTGATGCTGGCGGGCGAGCCGCCTGCAGGACTGCCCGAGCCCTCGCCTGAGGTGGCCGCACTGATCGACCACGACTATGTGCACTTCCCAACTGACGAGCAGCTCGCGCCATGGGAGCCTGAGTTTGGATCAGATCCCCGCTACTGGCAACTGCGACATGTCGCGCTGTCACAGCTGCGGATCGGCCAGTCCAATAGAACGCTGTCGGAGGTAGCGAGTTATGGGCCGCTGCTGGAAGCCTGGCGGCGAGGAACCAACGACGCGGTTACGTGTGATGAACTTTGCGGCCTTTGTCGCTATGGCCAGCCGGATTATGCTCAGCAGGCCGTTAAGTTCGAAGAGATGTATCGCCAGCGCCAGGCAGCCCAGCCACGAAGCCCGCGAGACCTTGAACAAACAGCGCAGCCGAGGATGGCGGACTATGAAGCAGTCAGCCGTGAGGTGCGTGAACAGCTCGATGGGGCTGGGCTCACCGAAGAACGGCTGCGACTGGCAGCGATAGAGAGCGCGCCCGACCTGGCTTGGCCGCGTCTGGAACTGGCACGCCTGCGCGTAAAACAGGAGCGCCCGGACGAGGCACTGGAGCAGTTGGGTCTGGCTTCGCAACTGGCTCCTGGCTGGCACGTGGCCTTCCCGCAAACTATCCTGCAAGCTGGCATGTGGACAGGGACGCCGCCCGGTGGTCAGCTACTGTGCGGGGCACTGCATCTGCCCTGCGCGCGGCTGAATAACCTGGGCAAGTATGCCCTGTGGTGGCAAAAGGTTGTTTACGCCTTGCGCAGACACTGCCGGACCACCGGCCAGCGACAATTCCTGCCGGCGCTACGCCAGTGCGCAGCCCTGCTACACGTCGCGCCTTATGTCTCGTTCTTTGACGTCAACACGGGCATCATTTTGTGGATGAAGTTTGCGGAGAGTGCCGCCAAGACGGCGGGCGAGCGAGGAAACGCCAGCCTGAGCAGCGAACTTGAGACATTGCACCAGGGCCTCCGCCGGGCTTTCTTCGCGGACGAGGAAGGAGACTGGCGAACGCCGCCCACAAGGCTGGAGCATGAAGACCTGGCTGGCCCGCCTTCACATGCTCAAGAGGTCGCCAAGTATCGTGCACTCCTAGTGGACCACTGGCAAACGGACGTCGCAAGATGCGCCAACGCTCAGACGGAGCAGTTGCCGCTACTCCAGCAGTTCTTGACGCACCCAGCTTTTGTCGAGTGGTGGGACAATCCCGTACCCGCCTAGCGCCTACGCCACTTCCACGCTGTACACAAACTGCTGGTCGTCGATCTCCAGCACTTCTGCGCCCTCGGGCAGGCTGTCCGCCGGGTCCAGCGTGGTCGCCAGGGTTTCTTCCATGATGAACGCGCGGTGAGCCGCGATCGCCGCCGCCAGCTCGCCCTCGGCTTTGTAGTGCACCGTAATGCGCTGAACGTAGTCCAGATCGAGCAGCTTGCGCTGGCCCTGCAGGCGGCTGACTACCTCGCGCGCCAGCCCTTCCAGCCGCAGTTCGGGCGTGACCTGCGTGTCCAGCACCAGCAGCAGATCGCCGTCGCGCTGGGCCGCAGCGCCTTCGCGCGCGATGAGCTGCACATCGAAGTAGCGCTCGTCAAGGATGATGTGCTCGCCATTCAGCTCGATCTCGATCCAGTTCAGGCTCTGGCTCGGTCCGCCGTCTTCCAGCAGCCGCTCACCCGCCGGGGCGACCGCACCCTCGAGCTCCAGCAGCGTCCCGGCCGCTTCGTGTTCCTGCAGCTGGCGTGTCGCATCGGCGGCGTTGTTCTTCAGCCACGCGGCGACCTGCGGCGCGTCCTTGCCGAAGCGCGGGCCGAGTTCGCGGAAGTTGCCCTTGTAGTCATAGCTGACAAACTGCGTTTCGTCTTCGGCCCACTCCACCGCCTTGACGTTGAGCTCGTCAAGGATCACATCCAGGTGGCGGTTGACGCCGTTGATGACTGAATCGCTGTGCGTGATCAGCGTGACCCGCGGCAGCGGCTGGCGCACGCGCAGCCCGCTTTCCTTGCGCGCGCTGTGGCCCAGGCTGACCACGCGCCGCGCCTCGTCCATCGCTTCTTCGAGCGCGTCGTCAGACAGCGCCGGATCGTACACCGGGAATTCGGTGAGATGAACCGAATCGGCGGTGGTGGCCGCGCCGGTCAGGAACGGCACGACCAGGCTCTGATACAGCTCCTCGGCCAGGAACGGCGTGAACGGCGCGAGCAGCCGCGCGAGCGTCGTCAGCACGGTGTACAGTGTTTCGTACGCACCCTGCTTCGCGTTGTCGTTCTCGCTCTGCCAGAACCGGCGCCGGCTGCGGCGGATGTACCAGTTCGTTAGAGCGTCCACGAACTCTTCGCAGCGCCAGGCGGCCTCGTTGAGCTCGATGGCGTCCATGTGCTTCGTGATCGCACTCGCCAGGCGGTTGAGCTTAAGCCGGATCCACTTATCGAGCTCATGCAGGTCGCCCCACGCCACGCTCTGTCCGGCAAGCAGCGGGGCGGGGTCGAAGCCGTCGATGTTGGCATAGATCGTGAAGAAACTGTAAGCGTTCCACAGCGGGATCATGAAGCGCTGCAGGCTCTCAACTACGCCGGCTTCGTGAAACCGGGCACCGGTGTACAGACTCGCGCTGCTGTAGAAGTACCAGCGGAAGGCGTCGGCGCCCTGGCCGTTGATAACCTTCCAGGGGTCGACGACGTTACCCAGCCGCTTGCTCATCTTGCGGCCTTTTTCGTCCAGGATGTGGCCCACGACTAGGCAGCTCTTGAAGTCCGTCGTGCCCTTGATCAGCGTCGAGATCGCCATCTGCGTGTAAAACCAACCGCGCGTTTGGTCGATCGCTTCCGAAATGAAGTCCGCCGGGAACTGGCGCGTCTCGGGCGCGCCGTCGATCAGCTCCTTGTTCTCGAAGGGATAGTGCAGCTGTGCAAACGGCATGCTGCCGGCGTCGAACCAGCAGTCGATCACGAACCGCTCGCGCTGATAGGTCCCGCCGCACTCGCAGGGCCAGGTCAGCTTGTCGATATAGGGCCGGTGCGGGTTGAAGTGGCTCTGGTCGTAGACATCGGTCACGCCCTCAAAGGCCGACGGACAGCGCATCTTCAGCTCGTCATAGCTGCCCAGGCACTCCTGCGTCCCGCACTTCTCACACGTCCAGACCGGCAGCGGCGTGCCCCAGAAGCGGTCGCGCGACAGGCTCCAGTCCTTGATATCCGCCAGCCACTGGCCGAAGCGGCCCGTGCCGATGTGCGCCGGCTGCCAGCGCACCTGCGCGTTGCTGGCCAGCATCTCCTTTTGTACGGCAGTCATCTTGATGAACCAGCTATCCAGCGGATAGCTCATCAGCGGCGCATCCGTGCGATAGCAGTGCGGATAGTTATGCGAGACGCGCTCGCTCTTGAACAGCAGCCCGCGCTGCTTGAGGTCGGCGATGATCTCGGGGTCGGCCGTCTTGAACCACTTGCCCGCAAACGGCGGGACGGCGTCCACGACCTTGCCTTCGCTATCGATGGCGTTGAGGATCGGCAGGTTCTCGCGCATGCCGATGCGGTAGTCGTCTTCGCCGAAGGCTGGCGCCTGGTGCACGATGCCGGTGCCGTCTTCGAGGGTGACATAAGTGTCGTTCACGACGCGCCAGCCTGTGGTCTGGGCCCCGTCGCGGCGGATGTCCGGCACGGGGAACTCAAACAGCCGGTCATAGGGCAGGCCCAGCAGGTCGCGCCCTTTAACCTGCGCCACCACGGGCTCGGCCTCCAGCCCGTTGGCCTTGATCAGCGCGCTGGCCAGCACGAGATATTCGCGGCGGTCGAGCTGCTCGTTATGGAACTCGACCACGCTGTAGTCATAGTCGGGGTGGACGCACAGCGCGACGTTGCTCAGCAGCGTCCACGGCGTGGTCGTCCACAGCAGGAAGTAGGTGTGGTTGTTGGCGGTATGCGCACCGATCTGCGTGCCCTTGGGGACATGGCAGCGCACGGTCACGCTGGGGTCTTTGACTTCCATCCAGTTCTGCGCCACTTCGTGGCTGGACAGGCCGGTGCCGATGAGCGTGGAATACCACTGGATCTTGTAGCCTTTGTAGAGCAGGCTTTTGTCGTAGATCTGCTTCAGCAGCCACCAGACGGTTTCGATGTATTTGTTGCTGAACGTGAAGTAGGCGTTGTCGTAATCCAGCCAGTAGCCGACGCGGCTGGACAGCCGCTGCCATTCCGCTTCATAGCGCCGCACGCTGGCCTGGCACTGCGCGTTGAACTTCTCCATGCCGTAGGCGAGGATCGCGCTGGGCCCGCGGCCGGTCAGCTCGCCCTTCTCGGCCAGTTCGGCCTCGACGGACAACTCTACCGGCAGACCGTGGGTATCCCAGCCCGCCTGACGGCGGACATAATGGCCCTGCATCGTCTTGAAGCGCGGCAGCAGGTCCTTGATCACGCGAGTCAGCACATGTCCGGGATGCGGCAGGTTGTTGGCAGTGGGCGGGCCCTCGTAGAACACAAAGCTGCCGCGCGGAGCCGGTTTGGCCACGGAGCGGGCAAACACATCGCGCTCCTCCCACAACTCGAGGATACGTTCCTCCAGCGCGGGAAAGTTGTAGCGCGTGTCGACCTTGGCGAATTTACCTGTCTTTTGTTGCTCGGCGTCCATTTCATCCTCCGGCGGCATCTCATCCGTTTCACCTGCAGGCAGCTGGCGGTACGCAGTAGGCAGTGGAACCGAAGAGCGCACTCTTCAACCGTCTACCGCCTACCGCATGCGGCCTGCCTCCTGTGAAACCAAAAGCCCCCCGATTGCTCGGGGGGCTTAACTCGCATCCGTTCAGTGCACGGCGCGCGTCAGCCCCCCGCGGGGCGGCTAATCGCGATCGTCATGCACTTTATCCGGTTCATTGAGTTCTCTCCGTAGGGGCCGAGCAGTGCTCGGCCCTTTTCTTAAGTCGTCGTTACCGGGCCGAGCACTGCTCGGCCCCTACTCAAGCAAACGCGGGTTCTGCCGGAGACCGGACTCGAACCGGTACGGGTTGCCCCGGGAGATTTTAAGTCTCCTGCGTCTGCCATTTCGCCACTCCGGCGGATTGCAGCTGCGGCGTTAGCGGCCGCGCCGCAGTTTCGCCTTCTTCTTGTCGCCGTTGTTGCGTTTGCGCTCGATATTGCGCTTGTTGTCCAGCAGGTTCTCTTCGCTGTAGCGCTTGAACATCTTGAACATGATGTCGAACTCTTCGCTGCGGTGGTCATCCAGGAAATTCAGGTTCGGCGGCTCGCCCAGGTATTCCACGGCGGGCAGGTGACTGTGCTCACGCTCCTGTTTGGGAGGGCGGGTGTATTCCTGGTTCTCAGCCTGCTTCAGCGACAGTTCGATGCGTCCGTCGTCCTTCACGCTCAGGATCTTGATCTTCACCTTCTGGTTCGGCTTGACGCGGTTGTGGATGTCCTTCACATAGTCGTCGCTGATTTCACTAATGTGGATCAGTCCCTTCTTGCCATCTTCCAGCCACACGAACGCGCCAAAGTCGCGCACTTCGGCGACACGGCCCTGTACGATTGTTCCGGCTTCGACTGCCATACTCCTCACCTCCTTGGCCCACAGGATTGGTGCGCGCACTCACCGAGCCGCCTGCGAACAACGGCGGAAGTCGATGCGATGAGTAGAAATGCCCCGTGCGCGCAACCGCGCGGAAGAGTAATACTACCCGACGGGCAGTCTGGTGTCAATGCGAAGCGGGCGCACTTCCCCGTGGCGACCATATCACTTCCTGACTACATGGCGTAATTTGACATCGTTTACCAATCTGGCTATTGTTCATCTGTGGCATTCTTGCTACCGGCTTGGCATCGCCATTCGGTTCGCACTACCGCCATGCATTGTCACTGCAACGGGGAGACCCATAAAACAACCGGAGCCCTGCGGCAACGCAGCAGGCCAGAGCCCTGTGGGTTTAAACCCCCGCCGCGGCTTGTGGGCTCCGGCCAGTGAGGCATACATGTCCGCGCAAATCTTCGCCATTGCCGCCGCGCTCCTCTTGGGTTATCTCTTTGCGATCGCGATTGTCTCTGCCAATCGGCGCAAACAGATCGTCTTCGACTACGAGCAGGGAGTCAAGTTTGTTAATGGGCGGTTCATTACTCTGCTTGGCCCTGGCCACCACTCCTACAATCCAAAAACAACCACCATCCGCGTCGTGAGCGGCCGCCTGAGGTTCGATCTGCTCCGCGGTCAGGAAATACTAACCCAGGACGGGGTTACGATTGGGGTGACTCTGCTGGTAACTTATCGAGTCAGTGACGCGAAACTTGCTGTCAGCGGCGTCGAGGACTTTAGTCAGGCGCTACATCTCACCGCACAGGAAGAACTGCGCAACCTGATCAGCACCATGGCCGTTGATGATGTACTTACTCAGCGCGAACAGTTGGCCGCCACCCTCAAAGAGCGGCTCATTGGAAAGTTAGCCGCTTTCGGCCTTGAGCTCAACGGGATCGGAATCCGCGACCTGATGTTCTCAGGTGCACTGAAGCAGGCCTTTGCCGCCAGCGTTACTGCCCGGAAAGAAGCCGGAGCGAGTTTGGAGCGCGCTCGCGGTGAACAGGCGACGCTGCGCAGCTTGGCCAACACCGCCCGCCTGCTCGACGGCAATCCCAATCTCTTCCAGTTGCGCTTGCTTCAAAGCCTGGGCGAATCGAGTGGTCACACGGTAGTGCTGGGTTTACCTGCAGAGTCCATGAAGTCCACGGCTGCAAACCCTGGCGCCGTATCGAGCACTGGCGATTAGGCTTTTGTGCAATGAACGAAGCCTGCCACCCATACGGGCTACTAGGCAGCCGCGACGAGCTTGGCATCCAGCCTCACTTCCAGGCCAGTCAGCGCGCGCGACACCGGACAGCCGGCCTTGGCCTTTAGGCCCAGCTCCTGAAACTGCTCGTTCGAAATGTTCGGCACGCTGGCTTCCGTATGCAGCTCGCTCTTGGTGATCGAGAATCCGCCTTCGTCGGGCAGCACACTAACCTTCGCGGTCGTGCGCACCCAGTCCGGGGTGAAGCCGGCGCCTTCCAGCGTGGCGGCGAACGCCATGCTGAAGCATGCGGCATGCGCCGCGCCGATCAGCTCTTCGGGGTTCGTCCCCGTGCCTTCCTCAAAGCGGCTGCTGAAGTTGTACTGGCCACTCCAGACATTGTCGCCAAGCGTCACATCGCCGTGGCCGCCTTTCAATCCACCGCGCCATTCGGCGCTACCTTTACGAACGGGCATGTCCTTCCTCCTGAAATGCTGTTTGGTGCTGCGTTGGCGCACACTGCGCCGCCCCGCAGAAATGGTACCGCACGGGCTCCCGGAGCGCCGCCCTTCCAGGCGGCTTCTGCGTCGACTTGTGGGATGACCGGCGGGAAAGTCGGCGTTCCACTATTCCCCGGCGGGGCGCACCACGCCGCCAGCAGGAGCACCACCCAGCTTCCGGCCGAGCTCGGGGTCGAGACCATCGGGCTTGGTGCCCTTGACATGTTTGAAGCTCTTGAGCGGCGCGCCGACCAGCGCGACGAATTTCTTCTCGGTCAGCGTATCCACCACGAAGCGCACCGCGTGGTTCTCAGTTGCGCCCACTTGGGGTAGTGCGCCAGTCAGATCAATCGGGCTCGGCGCGGGGTCGTCGACGGCCTGGACCGTGCCGGCCACGGGATAGGCCCGGCCCCCAGCGTACTCGCGCCAGGCCCCGACGAAGGTGAGCGAATCGACATGGGTCAGGTCCAGCGCCAGATCGCCATGGCCGTAATCCTTATCAGTCAGGCCAGTCAGCCAGCCGCGGCGGCTCATGTCGGGCGAGTTGTCGATCGCGATGTCCACAACCGTCTTGCGACCCGGATCGTAGAGATGCAGCGCATAGCCATAAGTCAGCTCGGTGTCGTCGACGAGCTCCTCGATCTGAAAGGCATGCCGGATCACGGGGGCACCGGCCGCGTCATACCCCGTGAGCGAGTAATAGCCCTCTTCGGGATAGTCGCAGCCGCTGATGGAGGCAGCGATGGCCAAGGCACCCAAGGCGGCGAGAATGATCCGAGCGATAAGGCGGTTTTGCACCGCGGGATTATACCGGCGTGTCACCGCCGTCAGATGCATTGCGCGAGCCGCTTGTTCACCTCTACAACCGATCGATTGTCCAGTCTGCGGTGCTATCATTGCGTCGAGGAAGGCGATGCAAGCAGGGCAGCTCCAACAGTACCGCAGCGCGGCGGCGCGCGCCGTCAGGCGCAGCCTGCCACTGCTGGTGCTACTCGCGGTCCTCGCTCTGGCAGGCCCCGCACCAGCGCAAAGTCCCCACGGCACCCAGCCCGATGCCGCCACGCACCTGCTCGCTCCCGGCGACGTGCTGTCGGTTACGCTGTTCGATGGCGACAAGCCTGATGATTTCACGGTGCAGCTCGACGACGCCGGGCAGATCGTGCTCCCGCTGGTTCAGACGGTGCACGTGGGCGGGCTGACGCCGCGGGCGGCCGGCGAGCTGGTGACCAAGCAGTACCGCACCTATTACGTTAAGCCGTACGTTTCACTGCTAATTCAGTCTTACGGCCAAATTGAGGTCTTCGCCTTCGGGCCCGATTTCACTGGGCGCATCGTTAAGCTCCCGAGTGGTTCCCGCCTGCTCGATCTCCTCAGCACGACCGACCTGAGTGCGACTAACCTGCAGTTGACTGGCCTGAGCGCCCCCGTTGATAACTCCGCGATTGGACCGCCTGCGGCTTCCCCGCCTCCGGCGGTGGAACCAGCCAGCAGCGCTAATCCGACAACTTCGCCGACAGTGCCGCTGACCCCGCCAGTGCTGGCGAGCGGTGCCTATCGCCGGCTGCATCTGGTGCGCGGCGGTGGCGCATTTGATGCGCTGCAGTCCGCCGGCGGCAAGTTGCCGCCACTGGGAAGTGTCCAGATCAGCGCAGGCGGCGCCCGGACAGTGGAGAGTGCATACAGTTCGGATGTACTTTCCGCCCAGCCCGCCGATGCCCGCATGCCGCTGGAGCATGGCCTCAACTGGCGGCGCTGGATCGCTGACCGCCAGGCGGATCCGGCCAGCAATATCTGGGTGATCGACCCGCTGAAGATTACCCGCGAAGGGCAGCTCTCGCAGTACAACCTAGCGCTACAGGACAAGGATGTGCTCTATGTCCCGGCAGCCGAGCGGTTTATCGATCTGACTGGCGTGGCCCGGGCTGGCCGCTACGAGCTGCTGAGCGAGGAGACACTGGGTGATGTGCTGCAACTGGCCGGCGCCCCGGACTATAACCGCGACCTGGCCAATGCCGTTGTGCAGCGCTACAGCTCTACCGGCTGCCTGAGCCGCATGATCCTTAATCTCTATCCTGGACTCGATGACCTGTCGCAGATTGCCTCGTTCAAGCTGCAGAACCGCGATCACATTGGCATCTATCCGGTTGAGCAGCGCATCTTTGTGCTCGGGGAAGTCAAGCAGGGGGGGGCGTTCCAGTTCGTGGAAGATTCCACCGTGCTGGACTATATTGCGCAGGCTGAGGGCGAAACACCTGATGCACATCTGGCGTGGATTGCTGTTATTCGCCAGAATCGCGACCGGCTGAACGCTACTGCTCCGGCCGAAGTGATTCGCGTCAATTTCAAGGAATTGCACGCGGGCTATCCTTCCTGCACCGACTTTTCACTGCTCCCTGGTGACGTGATCTATGTGGCTCCGAAGGGACACGAGCTGAGTACCTCGGACATTCTGACCTCGGTGGGTACGCTGGTTAGCGGCTTCATCGCCGCCAAGAACCTGGCGAAGTAACACGCGTGTTAACATCGGTTCAGTGTCCGCCCCGCACATCGCCATCTGCTGCAACGCGCACCCACCCGGGGATGTCCGTGTCTTTTCACGGCTCACTTGCGGCCTGACCGCTTGCGGCTGGCGTGTCAGCCTGATTGCTCCGCTGCGCGGCGAAGTGCCGGAAATGCCGCCCGGTGTGACCTTCTATCCGGTCGAACACGTTAAGGGTTACCGGGCCCGCATTGGCCAGACGGGCCGGGTCATCCTGCAACTCGACAAAGCCCAGCCTGACATGGCCCTCTTCGTCGACCCAGAACTGTTCCCTGCGATGGTCCGCTGGAAGCGGCGCACCGGGAAAACAGTTGTCTTCGATCGTCATGAGTATTTCGAGCGGGCCGACATTCTGGTCAGCCGCGGGCTGCGCGGCCGCTTTCTCGCTTGGGGCTATGGCATTTACGAAGGCTGGGCCGCACGCCGGATCGACGGAGTGGTCGTGGTGCTGGATGACATGGTCGCCTCGCTGCCCCGCGGCATACCAATCTGCGTCGCCCATAATTATCCCTCGAGGTCGGCGCTCGACGCGCTCGCCACTCCACCGGCAGCCGAAACGCCGCGCTACACCTGCATTCTGCTCGGCACGCAGGAAATCGTGCGCGGCTGCCGTGAAACACTGGAGCTGGCACGCGAGCTGGTAAACGCGCGCGGTCGGAGGGACTTCAAGATGCTGCTCGGCGGGCGCTGGCAACCGGGTCTGAAGGATGAGACGCGCAGCTTTATTGCCGAACACAAGCTCGAATCGAACATCACGCTCGCTGAAAGTTATTTGCCGCATACTGAGGTGCTGGAGCTGGTGCGCGCCAGCCGCATCGGCCTGTGTCCGTACCTCGACAATCCGAAGGGTCAAAGCCAGCTAATGAACAAGTTGCCCGAATTCATGGCTGCTGGGCTACCCGTAATGACCAGCCCAAGCAGTATCAACGGCAAGATCGTCAGCGAGAGCGGCGGCGGAGAACTGTACTGGGCCGGGGAGGTCAAGGCGATCGCCGATACCGTTGAGCGCTGGCTGGATCATCCTGATGAAGCCAAAGCGCTCGGGCTGAAGGGCCAGGCCTATGTACGCGCGAAGCTGGTCTGGGAAGTCGAACTGGCCCGTCTGGACGCCTGGCTGCGCGAACGGCTGACCGGGGACTAAGACCGGCCCAGAGAAAGGCAAAAGGCAGATGCTGGCGCTGCGCCGGCCTCTTTGATCGACAAATGACGAAGCCAAACTTCACCCAGCCATTAAAGGACAACTCTTGGACTTGTCCAGGATGGTGACATCATCGTTTCCCCGCGCAAAATGCGACCGTGACTGCCTTTTGCCTTCTGCCTTTCCCCCACTTCTGCCTTCCTCCTTGACTTTCCCTTCATCTATGCTAAACTTATCTGAGGGTAATTACCCTTGGGTAAGACATGGCTAACGCCCCCGATATTCAGCTGACGCCTGCGCTGCAGGACTACCTTGAAGCGATTCGCTCGCTGCACGCCACTGAGCCCGGGGCACGCATAACAGACATCGCGGCAGCGCTGGGCACCAAACTCCCCACGGTCGTTCGCAGCATCGCCAAGCTCCGCCAGCTGGGGCTGGTGACGCAGGAGGAACGCGGCCGGGTATTTCCGACGGCGGCAGGCGCCGCGCTCGCCGCCCAGCTAGCCCACCGCCATGCGGATGTGGCCCGCTTCCTGGCCGAAGTGCTGGGCAGCGATCCAGTGAGCGCCGAGGCTGACGCTTGCGTCCTTGAGCATGGGCTCTCTGCCCCCTCGGCGCAGCGGCTGCACGAATTCCTCGAGCGCTGGGATGCGGTGCCGTCCTCCATTCGCGCAGCACTAGCCGGGACTTTGCCCCAGGGCAACAATGCCACCAGCGGTCAGGGGAACACCGCCGCTCCCGATTTCAACCTGCTGGGCGGTGCAGCGGGCTCGGGGAGTCGCAAATGATCCTTTTCCACCGTCTCCCGGCAAGATTCGTAACATATTTGTTACAAATCTTCAAATCAGATCCGTTCGACGTTCCGCTGGAGGCTAGGCATGAGTCCACGTAGCGCACAGCTTCCCGGCAAGCCCGTGCGCAGCGCCTGGCGGCGCACCGGTGGCCTTCCCAGCCTGCCCGAGGTGCACAGCTCGATTCAGGTGCCCAACATTGGGCCGCTGTGGAAAAAGCTGCTGGCGTTTGCCGGTCCGGGCCTGCTCGTCAGCGTGGGCTACATGGACCCCGGTAACTGGGCGACGGACCTCGCCGGCGGCGCGCAGTTCGGCTACACCCTGCTCACCGTGATCCTGATCAGCAACTTGTGCGCGATTCTGCTACAGCACCTCGCGCTCAAGCTGGGCATTGCCACCGGCCGCGATCTGGCACAGGCCTGCCGGGACCATTACAACCGGCCCGTGGCGCTGATGCTGTGGATCCTCTGCGAACTCGCCATCATGGCCTGCGATCTGGCCGAGGTCATCGGCAGCGCGATCGCGCTCAACCTGCTGTTCGGCCTGCAGCTGGTCATCGGCGTGATCGTCACCGCCATGGACGTGCTGCTGGTCCTGTTCCTGCAGCACCGCGGCTTCCGCTGGGTCGAAGCGCTTGTGCTGGCGATGGTCGGAACCATCGGCTTTTGCTTCCTTTACGAAATGATCGCCAGCCGGCCGGACTTCGCCGCCGTCACGCTGGGGCTAATCCCGACGCCCGAGATCATCCGCGACCCGGCCAAGCTCTATATCGCCATCGGCATCCTGGGCGCGACGGTTATGCCGCACAACCTCTACCTGCACAGCAGCATCGTCCAGACGCGAGCCTTTGAACGCAACGACGCCGGACGCGGCATGGCGATCAAGTTCGCCACACTGGACAGCACAGTCGCGCTGCTGGGCGCATTCTTCATCAACGCCGCGATCCTGATTCTCAGCGCAGCAGCATTCCACGGCACCGCGAACTCAAATGTCGCGGACATCGCCGATGCCTACAAGCTGCTGACTCCAGTGCTGGGAACCGCAGCATCGATTGCCTTCGCGGTGGCGCTGCTGGCCAGCGGCCAAAGCAGCACGATGACGGGCACCCTCGCCGGGCAGATTGTCATGGAAGGGTTCATCGACCTGCGGCTGCGCCCGTGGGTCCGCCGGCTGATCACCCGTCTGCTGGCCATCATTCCGGCAGTCATCGTCGCCGCGGCCTACGGTGAAAAGGGCATGGGGCAGCTGCTGGTCTTCAGCCAGGTGGTGCTCAGCCTGCAGCTCAGCTTCGCCGTCTTCCCGCTGGTTATGTTCACCAGTGACAAACTCAAGATGGGCCGCTTCGTAAATTCACCGCTCCTGACCGGTGCGGCCTGGACTGTGGCCGTTGTCATTGCCGGACTGAATGCCTGGCTGCTGCTGGAAACCGCCCGGGGCTGGCTGAAAGGTTAGCCGGGCACCCCACAGTGCGCTGACCTGCGGTATACCTATACTCATGCAAATCACCTCCTCGCGCGTCGCGCTCAGTTTGGCCGCGCTGTTCAGCTTGATGGCACTGGCCAGCTGCGGCGGCAAATCGTCCGCCAATTCCAACCCGATCCCGGGTCCCGCCACCAGCGCGAGCATGCCGCAGCTCCCGGCCCCGTCGGAGTTGTTGCGTCGCGTCAAGTATGCCGACCCCGAACGTTTCATGGACGCCTCAATGTTCGGGGCTGCGCTGCCGAATCATGGTGTGGCCGCCGAAGGTGCTTCCTTGCGCTTCAGCTCAAACTGGGATACGGCCACCGGCGATCACGACATTGCGTATGCCGCCTATAGCTGGACGCTGGCGGGCTATACCGGCCAGCGCCAGGTCGGCGTTATCTGGGGCGAGGCCCCGGCGGCGGGGGTGGAAGTCTGGGCGGGAGCCGCGGACTGGCAGGACAACCGCTGGTTCTGGAGCAAGCTGGACGGCGCCAATCTCGCTACTTTCGCCAACGACCCGAACTTCGTCAAGGCGGATGGCTCGATCATGGCGGTGATCGCCGTGCTGGGCCCGGCTGCCGCGGCGCATCCGCTGGCCAACACGGTGTTCGTCGGCGAGCCGACCCAGGTTAGCCCCGGCGATCAGACCTTTACCGTGGACCTCAGTGGGGTCGGCACGCCAATCAGCCCGCTGGTCTATGGCACAAACGAGATCACAACACCGGGTGCGCAGTCAGCCAAGCCCGCGTTGGTGCGCTACGGCGGCAACCGCTATACCGCGTACAACTGGGAGAACAATGCCAGCAACGCCGGCAACGACTACTTCAACGAAAATGACGACTACTTCGGCGCGGATGACACCCCAGGGGCAGCCGTGCAGAGTGAGGTCCAGAGTTCGTATGACGCAGGGGCACAGTCCGTGCTCGTCACTGTTCCGATCCAGGGTTATGTAGCGGCGGACAAGAATGGCGGAGATCAATTTGGCAGCGGCGACGTAATCAATTCCGGCGCCAACTATCTGGACACGCGCTTCAAGGTGAACAAGGCGGTCAAGGGCGCGGCCTTCGCGAATCCGCCGGACAGTGGCGACGGATTTGTCTACCAGGACGAATTCGTCAACTGGCTGACTACCGCCTTCCCTGGCAAACTGGATGCGACGGGGCAGCTGCTGATCTCCCTCGATAACGAGCCCGATCTCTGGGCCGACACCCATCCGCGCATTCAGCTCGCACCGCTGACCTACGCCACGCTGGTCCAGAAGAATATCGACTACGCCAAGGCGGTCAAGTCTGTCGCACCGAACGCCCTCTGCTTCGGCGCGGTCAACTTCGGCTACTCGGGTTATGTCAATCTGCAAAGCGCGCCAGACGCTGGAGCGCACCCGCCTGACTTCATTACTTACTATCTCGCGCAGATGAAGGCCGCCGAGATTGCCAACGCCAACAAGCGGCTGCTCGACGTCCTCGACGTCCACTTCTACACCGAAGCCGAGGTTGGCAATACCCACACGCAGATCTATGCCGGCAGCGATGAAATTGATCCGGCGACTGTGGCCTGCCGCCTGCAGGCCCCACGCAGCCTGTGGGACAACACCTATGTCGAGAACAGCTGGATTACTCGCGACTACCAGCCCGGCGTCCCCGTGGACATCATCCACTGGCTGCAGACGCGCATTGACGCGCAGTACCCTGGCACGAAGCTCGCGATCACCGAATACAACTTTGGCGCCTCGCAGGACATTTCGGGCGGGCTGGCCGAAGCCGACGCGCTGGGCATCTTCGGCCGCGAAGGGCTCTACGCCGCGACTTACTTCGCGCTCAACAACAGCGGCGACCCGTATGTCTATGGGGCAATGCAGCTCTACCGCAACTATGACGGCAACGGTGGGAAGTTCGGCGAAATGTCCATGCCCGTGGCCTGGGCCGACCGCGCCGGGTTCAGCGCCTACGCCGGCGGCTATCTCGGCCATCCCGAGCACTTCTCGCTGCTGCTGCTTAACAAACAGACCAGCGCCCAAGTGGCGAACGTTGTGCTAAGCGGCAGCTCCCACCACTTCAGCTTTGCCAGCGCCTACACGCTGACCGGGGCCGGGCCGACTCCGGTGCAGGTTGCTGACGTGCCGATCAATGGTGCAACGAGTTTCAACACCTCGCTGCCGCCGATGAGCGCCACGCTCCTGCTGGTGTACGAATTGCAGTAACCCGGTGAGAGCCAAAACCGATGAATTTTGCTGTGCCACCCGCCATCGACAGCTTGTGGAACTTCGGCGATCCGGCTGGGACCGCCGAGAAATTTCGCGCGCTGCTGGCTGAGCAGCAGGACCAGGCCAGCCCTGCTTGGCAGGCCGAGCTGCTCTCGCAAATCGCGCGCACTCACAGCCTCCGCGCCGAGTTTGACACGGCGCACAGCCTGCTCGACAGCGCGGAAACGCTGCTGAGCGAAGCTCCGGCTGCTATCCCCGACGACCCGGCAGCGACACTCGCCCCGGTGCGAATTCTGCTCGAACGTGGCCGCTGTTACAACTCTAGCGGCGCGCCCGCCGAGTCAGTACCCTATTTCGCTCAGGCGCTGGAGCTGGCCAGCAGCGCCAGGCTGGACAACCTGGCGATCGACGCCGCGCACATGCTGGCCATCGCCGAGCCGGGCGACGCCGGGCTGGCCTGGAACGAGCGTGCCATCGCCATGGCCGATGCCACGACCGACGAACATGCCCGCCGCTGGCTCGGCGCGCTGCTGGGCAACCACGGCTGGGGGCTCCACGAACTGGGCCGCTATCCTGAGGCGCTGGGCTGGTTTGAGCGCAACCTCGCCTGGCAGACGGCGCACGGACGCCCGCGCAATGCAGAGATCGCACGCTGGTACATCGCACGCTGCCTGCGCTCACTGGGACGCGTCGACGAGGCGCTGGCCCAGCAGCAGGCGCTGGCGGTTGACATGGCAACTGCTGGCCGCGACGACGACTGCTATGTCAGCGAGGAACTCGGCGAGTGCCTGCATGCGCTGGGTCGGGAAACCGAAGCTGCGGCGTACTTCGCGCGTGCCTACGCCCAGCTGTCACAGGATGCCTTGTTCGCTTCCCAGAATCCCACGCGGCTGGCTCGGCTTGCGCAACTCAGTCTCGGCCCCAGCGCATGACGTTCCCTCGCCACTATTGCGCGAGCGGATCGAACACCACTCCGCTCATCAGGCCATCCGGCGCATTAGCCGCCGTCTGGACGTTGGCCACGCTGAACGTGGAGACCACTGGCGCGGTGTTGTCCACCACCGGGCTCGTCGCGGGGATGCTGAAGGTCGGTGTCAACGGTCCATAGGCCCGTGCGCTAGCCGTCCAGCTCAGCGCTCCGCCGTTGTATGACGTTCCGGCGAAGATGAAACCGCCCGAACTGTCGCGAGCCAGCCCTTGAAGGTAAGTGACGGGACCGCCAGTGTCGGCCTGGAACGCCTTGCCGATTCCACCGCCAGGCAGCAGTTGCAGCAGTACGCCATAGATGTTTGTCGTGTCGTAGGACCCGGCCAGCCAGAGACTGCCATCAGGGCCGAACGCGGAGCCGTAGAAGCTCTCGCCGGAGAAGTTCGGCTGTGTGCTGACCGCCCCGTAAAGCTGACTCAGGTTGCTGTCGAGCAGCAGCAACATTGGTCCGCTGGCGCTACTGGTCGACAGACTTCCGTACAGCGCAACCTTGGACGCATCAGGCTGCACATTGATTCCGATTGGATTGAAGGTTGTGCCGCTGGTGTGATACTGCGTCTTGGCCAGCACTGTGCCGGTCCCGTCGAACTTCAGTACTCCACCATCTGCATCGGCGCCATTGGCCGCCTGAAACCCGACATAGATATTTCCCGCCGCATCGAGCGCCACGCCGCGCGCTTTCTGGTCGCCGACCACGCCCCATTCACGCGACCAGACCCAGTTACCCAGATCATCGAACTTGACGAGTTCGAGGTTGTCGCCGTTGATCGCGGAATGCAGCGTGCCGGCCAGGTAGATGTGACCGAAGACGCCGTCGGTCGCGACCCGCGGCAGAATCTGGCCCTGCCCAACGCCGATGCCGCGCTGCCAATTCAGTGTGCCGTCGGGATAAAAGTGCGCCAGACAAAGGGTGCCTGGCGTGGCACCAACGAGGTCCATTGAATAGGCGACATCCGCGCCGCCATCGAGTGCCAGCGTTACTCCGAAAGCCGCGTCCTGATTGCTCGGACTTGACAGCAGCTTCGCCCACACAGGATTGCCGTCGGCGCCGTAGCGCACGAGCAGACCGTGGGGATTGCCCGCAGCGGTTTGATTGGCGAAGCCCGCCAGGTAATAGCCACCTGCAGGAATCGGCGCGATGTCCCAGCCCTGGTTGAACTGCGAACCCGCGACAATGCCCCAGCGACGGTCGAAGCTGGTGTCATACGGCCGCAGGGCGATCGCCGTCGCACCGTCGTCGTCTGTCACCCGTACCTGACAGTGATAGGCGCCGTTCTGGCCCTGGTTGAAGTTCAGCGTCGGCACGGTGCGTGTCTGGTCGTAAACCCCATCGCCATCCAGGTCGAACTCGTACTTCACCACCAGCCCATCGCCATCCTGGCTGCCTGTGGCATCGGCCGTCAGATCCAGCGGCGCAGGACCTGGCCCCTTTGTCAGGCCGAGCTGGGCGGTGGGAGGCTGGTTGGCTCCGATGCGGAGCCGCGCCAGCGTGGCCGGGCTGCTGCCCGTCAGCAGCAGCACGACCGGCACGGCGCCGGTGTTGGAATTGATATTGGCGCCAGCCAGATCAAGCGGCACGTCGCCGCCAGTCCAGGCCGTGAAGCGCCACGACTGACCCGGATAGTCCGCCAGCCCGATCCAGAGCTGACCCGCCGCCGGCGCATTTCCGGGCTGCCACGTCAGATGCAGCACCGGGGCCACATGCGCGACATCTGGTGCGAACACGAAGAGGCCATATGCGAGGCCGCCGACCCCTTGACCAGGCGACCAGTTCGGGGTGAACTGCCCGGCGGCGGCATTTGTTGCAACATGCTGTTGCAGGGCGGGGTCGAAGCCGGCGCCGTCGATGATCTGGACAACAATGCCCGATGGACGCCGCAGAGCTACCGGCGGGGGGAGGAATTGCGCCGCTGTGGTCAGTGCCGCCGGAAGCTGCAGCGGCTGTACTGCAGGCAGCAACACCTTGTTATTGCTGCCGCAGGCGCTTAATGCGAGCAGCAGACAAAGTACGCAGGCACGGCTGAGCAGTCGCCAGCTGAGCGTGTGTGCTGTGCCCGTCAGGGGGCAGGCCGTAACCGGTTGTTGCATAGCGTGACTCCTCCGCGATTTGCGGTGCGGCGCACTGCCGCGTCGAGCTCAAGTGCTATGCCTGCGACTGGTTGAGGTTAACCGCCGGAGGGGCCGAAAGGGCACTGCCAGGGTGCCGGGCGGGGGACACTGCGTGACACGGCAAACCAGACCCGCCGACCGGCCATGCGTTGTGCAAGACGGCCCTCCGGGCCGTCAGTGCCTGGGATCGCATTCCACTTAGGGTTGGGCCAGCTGTGGGAAGACTAGGGCCCAAAGGCGTAGACGTAGTTGTCTTCGCCGCCGAAGTACACGCGGCCGTCGGGCCCAATGGCGCCACTGCCATTGACGATATCAAGGGTGGTGTAGCTCCAGGTGATCGTCGGCGTGGGGGTGCCGTTATCAATGAGCGCGTAGATCTTCTTGTCCGAACTGCCAATGTAGATCGTATTGTCCGCGCCGATGGTTGGGCTTGAACCCAGGATCGGGCCGCCAGTGACAAAGCTCCACTTGAGATCTGGTGTCGGCGTGCCATTGTCTTTCAGAGCGTAAAGCGTACCGTCCTCACTGCCGACGTAGACAACCCCATTCGCACCGACTGCCGGGCTGGCAAGGATGCCGGCACCGGTTTCAAAGCTCCATTTGACGTCAGGGGTGGGAGTGCCGTTGTCCTTGAGCGCGTAAATCCAGTTGTCGAAGCTGCCGACGTAGATTGTTCCGTCGGGACCAATCGCCACGCTGGAAAGGATGGCGCCATTGGTCAGGAAACTCCACTTGACGTCTGGCGTCGGAGTGCCGTTGTCAACCAGGGCGTAGATATTGCGGTCGAAGCTGCCGACATAAACCGTCCCGTCGGGTCCAATGGCTGGACTGGCCTCGACAGCGCTGCCCGTAGTGAAGCTCCACTTGACGTCGGGCGTCAGTGTGCCGTTGTCCTTGAGTGCGTAGACGTTAAAGTCGTCGCTGGCGACATAGACCGTTCCATCGGTCCCGATGGTCGGACTGGCCACAACGACATCATTGGTCAGAAAGCTCCAATGTACATCCGGCACCGCCTGGCCGTTCTCGTGAATGGCGTAGACGTTGTGGTCAGAACTTCCGACATAGACAGTTCCATCGATACCGACCGCGGGCGTGGAATCGATCGCTGCGCCACAGGTGAAACGCCACTTCACCGTCGGTGCAAACGTTCCATTGTCGACCAGCGAATAGAGCTTGCTGTCGTCACAGGTTACGTAGACATTTCCCTTCGGTCCAATGACCGGACTTGAAAGGATGTAGCTGCCTGTTCGATAGGCCCACTTCAAGTTAGAAGTCTGCGAACCCACGATCGGGCTCTGACGCGTGTACTGTTTGGGAGCCCCGTATAGGCTGCAGCAAGCGCTGGGAACGTAAACGGTTTGACTGGTAGTGTCCTTCCCGCCAAATCCGTCGTCTACCTGGACAGAAGCCAGATAAGCGCCCATGTTGGGATAGAGGTGGTTCACAACCTGCGTCGCTGGGACACTGCCGCCCAAACCTGAGCCGTCGTAATCCCATTTTGCGGTCAGCGTGTCACCGTCCAGGTCAGTACTGGCACTCGCATCGAAGTTGTAGCTGAGCCCGAATGGCTGGGTGTTCTGCTGCGCCGTAACCAGCATGACCGCGGTGGGGACATTGTCCGCGCCGCGTGAAACGTTGATCGGCACTTGCGCCGTCGTGCTCGCCCCCAGACTGTCTGTGACCTTGAAAGTTGCGTTGTAGATGCCCGCTTTGCCATAGGTGCGATGCAGAACGAGGCTGTTCGTCCCTGGCTCGAATAGGCCATCGCCGTTGTAATCCCAGGCATACGTCAATGCGGTCGGCGGATCCTCAGCATCCGAGGCCGTCGCTGTAAGTGTCACCTGCAGTGGGGTCGCACCGCTTAGCGGGTTGGCATCAGCACTCGCTTCCGGCGGAGTGTTGCCAGAAATAATCAGACTGGCTCCATCCAGCGCCTGATATGACGGGCTCGCTCCATGGCCAAAGACATTGACCCGGTAAAGGCCCGTGTGGCTGGTGTCCAGGTTGACGACACCATTGGCGGCGCCCTGAACTTCATAGACGCCATCATTGTCCAGGTCCATGTCATACGTCGTGCTTCCGGTTGCCGTCAGTTTGAGCGCGGTGCCCAGTGTGACGTTTGGCGCGGACAGCTTTACGGCGAGGTTGAGGGGATTACCGCCGCCAGGGAGCGCGTTTTGCACTGGCGTCAGGTCGCTCAGGTTCCCTGCCAGATCGACAGTCTGGACAGCGACGTAGGTTGTACGCTGCAGTGTGGTGGGCAGGAAGAAGTTGTGACCAGGCTCGGCATAGCCGTAGGTGTGCACTCCGGCGTCGGTCGCCGTGGTAAAGGTGCTATTACTCCACAACACGCGATAACCAGCCAAGTCACTCAAGACTCCAGGCGTCCAGTCCAGCAGCAGGCCCCCCGCCACGGAGGTAGCGGTGAACGCTGTCGGCGCTGGGGGCAGGGCCGGATCGCCGGCTGTTACAGGTTCCGTCCCGACTCCGATGACATCTACTCGCCCCCCGTCAAAGGTGGCCACGCAGACGAACATGTTGCCGAGCGCTGAGACATAGTTGCTGGACACGAGCTGACCAGGGACTTTGACCAGCCGCACCTGATTGCGGGTGAAGGGTCCGCACCACTGCCAGCGGCCACTTTCAAAATCTGAAAGCGCGACGTAATAGCTGCTGCCCGAAGAGTCGATGTTGACATCGAGCACGACTGCTCCGGGCTGGTCTCCACCCAGTGGCAGCCGGTACATGCCATATGACGTCTTCTTGTTGCCGCCGGTACCGGCCGTCAACCGCTCGACCTCGCCGACGACAGTTACAGATCCTCCGGTCAGGAACGTGTCGGCGCCGGTAGAAAACACACTGCTGGCGTTGACCAGGCTGACCCCGCGTTTGGGCGCGACGACGTGGCCATCCGCATCGAGATGTTCCCAGGGTTGAACACCGTCAGTGGGCAACCCAGCCAGCCGCTCCGGTGCGGACAGCTGGGCCGGGGTGGGATCCCCGGGGCCCCCTGGTGTCGCCTGATTATGCGACGGCATGGCTGACTTGCCTGAACCGCAAGCCGCAAGAAAAACACACAGCGCAACAGCGCCCAGCCAGCGTGGAGCGTGCATCTAAGCCTCCTACCCTGAACCATGCCAGTACCCTACATTACTGGCCACTATCGATACTAGCACGATTGAGCCCCAAACGGCCCGTCTGCCCTGCTACAATCGCCCTGCACCGTCGGGCGGTGCAAAGGAACGCGGGGAGTGATTATCAAGGCCAAATACGCGCTGGTGGGTCCAGGAGACGTGCGCCGCAACGTACGACTCGAGTACGACGGCAAGCGCATTCTCTCCATCCGCGACGGCTATGCCCCGGGCGGACTGCGGACTGATTACGACTTCGGCCTCGCCTGCATCACTCCTGGTTTCATCAACTCGCACACTCATATGGAGCTTGAATTCTGCGGCGGCAGCGTGCCTTTTGATGGTAGCTTCGTCGCCTGGTTGCAGCAGATCCGCGACTTGAAACGCGCTCGTAACAATGAGCTGTCCGCCTTCCCGGATGCCAGCCTGCGGAGCCTGGCGGCCTGCGGCTGCACCACCGTAGTCGATCACCACACGGTGCCGCTGGACTGGCGGCGCATTCGGCGCAGCGGTCTGCGCTATTTCCCGATGCGCGAGTTTTTTGAATTCAATAATCACTCGCCAGACCTCGCAGCGATGGCGGAGCAGGTCGAATACAGCTATGCTGTCCATGCGCCGTATACCGCCAGCCTCGAGGTGGCGCAGGCCTGTCGGCAGCTCGCCGACGCGGCCGGGCGGCCGATCAGCATGCATCTGTCAGAGTTCCGCGGCGAGATCGAGTTTATAAAGCACGGCCACGACCCGGAGATCGATGAGTTGTCGGCCCGCGCCGGCACTACTGACCCGCAGTGGCAGGGTACTGAACTATCGCCAATCAAGTATGCGGCGCGCGCCGGACTGCTCGATGGTCCGACGTTCGCAGTGCACGTAAACTATTTGGACGAAGGCGATCTGGATGTGCTGCTCGACAAAAAACCTACCGTCGTGTATTGCCCGCGCAGCCACAACTTCTTTAAGCATCCGACCCATCCGCTGCCGGAGTTGATCGCCGCCGGCGTGCCTGTGGCGCTGGGTAGCGACAGCCTGGCCAGCAACACCAGCCTGAGCCCGCTGGCCGAGGCGGCCTATGTCCGCAGCAAGTTCCCCCAGCTGCCAGTGGAAACGGTGTTTCGCATGGTGACCAGCACTGGCCTGGCGCCGCTGGGCCTGCAGCGCGATCATGGCCGGCTTTCTCCCGGCCAGTTCGCCGATATTGCGGTCTATCCCCTCCCCCTCGACCCCGGCGACAACTTCGCCGATCTGTTCGATGTGGTGCTCGAAGTCGGCGAGAGCTGCTTTACGGTTTGCGACGGCCAGACCGTCTGGAATCCACGCGCGCTGACGATCGCGGCTTAATGAGCAGCATCGACTATGTTTGCTCTGCTTCTCCACCCGGTCTCCCGAGCAATAGACCGGCTACCCTGAGAATTGCTAAATGTTGTCCTGTTTGACTATAATTTCACGTTTCCCTTGAACCTGTCGGAGTGGGTGGATAAGCATGAACCTCCTGTCGCGCCGCGCTGCGCTGGCATGCGCTTTGCTGATCATCATGCTGCTGCTGAGCTGCGGCCGCAACAGCGCCGCACCTCAAGCACCGGCTGCCGTACCGCCAGCGCCGTTACCCGCGGCGCCCTCTCCCGCAAGTCCCACCGGGGACTGGTACAGCCTCGCGCTTACGCATCGTGACATGAATGCTGCGGCAGGGAGCCCGCGCTATGCCAAAGTGCGCGTCAAGCCGCAGCAGCCCCTGGACTTTGCGCAACTGGCGGGCAAGGGCGTATCCTCTCTGACCGGCATGGCTGAGCTGTTGCCGGCACCGAGCAGCATTGCCACGGCCCACCCGTACTCTGCTCGCAGCGGATCGGATTTCACGCCCGATGACCTGATCAAGGACGGCTCAAACTTCGTTCCCAGCCTGCCGCAGTCGCAAGCCACGGCCAATGCTTCAACTAATCCAACTGTTTCGCTCGCCAGCAGCACCGATCCCTATGAACCGGCCACAAGCGGAGCGGCCTACGCGACGTACCGCTTCAACTTGCAGAATTACGCTACTTCCGGCCAGCCGCAGACAGTTGGTACGTTGTGGGATCTGGACGATGCACCGACGACCTACTTCGTGGGCTTGTCCAACTGGCAACTTGATAAGTGGCAGTGGTTCGCGGGCGAGATGGACAACGTGCTGACCGTCGATAGCCTCGCTCCATATATCAACTCTGTTGACAATTCGATGCTCGTCGTGGTGCTGGTGCTGGACAGCGAGACACGCGACCTGCGGCTGGTGCAGGTGGGAGCCAAGGAACTGCGCGGGTTCGGCGGAGTGGCACCGCAGACTGACGCCGGTCAGGACATGACCGGCCCTGAGGACTATTACGACGGCAAGGCGACCTCCAGCATCAACGGCGTCCCGGCCGCGTTCGAGCTGGACGCGAACAAGCTCGGTGACGTCTACGACCAGGGTCAGACCGACACCTGCACCTGCTGCGCCGCCGCCGCGATTTGTAACTACGAGATTGCCACGGCCTATGCGCCGTACTGGCAGAGCATTTACGCCCGGCGCCACATGAGCCCGAAGTGGCTGTATAAGGAGACGCTGCTTGGCCAGTGCTGGGCTGGCCGTCCACCGGAAACCGTGCTGGATTTCCTCAAAAATACGGGCCCTGCGACAGAAAAGACCGCGCCGTGGAATGAGAATTGCAATGTCGATTACACCAAAGCGAACTGTCTAGCCGAGGCGGGCCAGCTCAAGATCGCTGGCTGGCGCAAGATCGGCACCAAAGGCCCGGGCGCGATTGAAGAAGTCAAAAATCATCTCGTCAATCTCAACCACCCGGTGCTGATCCTGATGACTGTCACGGACGATTTGCTGGATGCCGACCCGTGGGCGCCCGGGCAGGTATATCACTGGAGCGGCGTGACCGCTAACCTGCTTAACTGGCACAGCATGACCATCATCGGCTACGACGATGCCCGCCAGGCGTTCCGCATCCGCAACAGCTGGGGCGAAGGCTGGGGTGACAACGGCAACTTCTGGCTGGGCTACGACTGCTTCACTTCGAACGCCTGGATCGACCTGTTTGCCCTGTGGACGAATTACAACAGCGCCGCCGCCAGCTATTTCAACCTGACCCAGGACGCAGCGATCGCGCCCTATGCGGTGGACTGCAGCGTAGTCGACCAGAACAAGATCACGCTCAATTGGAGTCCCGTTGGACTGGCCACGAATTACAACATCTTCCGCGACACCAAGACCAACCTGATCGGAACGGTCAGCGGTTCAACCACGACCTACGACGACGCAGTGGGCGATTACCTGGGGCACACCTACTGGGTGCAGACAGTGGTCGGCGCAAGCAAGAGCAAGCTCGACTCGTCCGGCTATGGTTACCGGGCCAAGCCTGGCGCACCTACCGTGCTGGAAGTGCGTTCGACGGGTTATGGCACGCAGGGCAACAGCCTCGGCTTCTACCCTGTCGTCAAGAATCCTGACGGCTCAGCACTGAGCTTCAGCTGGAGCTTTCCTGCGAACTCCATTATGGAAGCCTCGCCAATTCCCCAGCGTTCGCCAACGGTGACACTTAACCAGCCCGGTGGCTACATCGGCACGGTTACTGTGACCAACGCCGGAGGCACGGCGCACCTCGACTTCAGCTTTGGTGTGCTGGCAATTCCGCCCGTGGCGGCATTCAGTACGACCGACCCGCTGCTGCGCAGCCACGTGGTGTACTTCGATGCATCGTCGAGCAGTGCCGCGCCGGGCCACAACGTGCGCGACTTCTCCTGGGACTGGAATGGCGATCATGTTCCGGATTACAGTGGCGACATCAGCCAGTTTGCCCACATCTTCACCAAAGCCGGTCAGAACACCCTGAGCCTGCAAGTTACGGATGATCGTGGCGCACTGAGTGCCTGGGTCGACCAAGTTTTCAATGTCGAGATCCCCTGGGCCAGGGGTGGCGATCCTGCTCCCTTTGACATTGGCTGGTACAACTCCCTCGCTATCGTCAATGGCAATCCGGCGATCAGCTACTCCAACAGCAGTGACCTCAAGTATGTCGCAGCTCAGGACCCGAACGGCGCAGCCTGGAACGCGCCGGTGGTCGTCGACAGCGCCGGTGCAGGCCAGACCGGCTTTGATACTTCACTGCAGGTGATCGACGGCAATCCGGCCATCAGCTATTGGGACTACACCGACAACAAGCTGCGCTATGTCCGCGCCAGCAATGCCAGTGGCACTAACTGGAATACGCCGGTCGATGTTTACGTCAACGGTGGCCTTGGCGGGCATACCTCGCTGGCGGTGATCGATACCAAGCCCGCGATCGCGTTCTACGATGGAACGAACTTCACAGTTAAGTATGTCCAGGCCACTGACATCGACGGCACCGCCTGGGGCTCACTGCATCAGGTAGACCCGACAACGAACATCGGCCAGAACGGGGTATCGCTGCTGCATGTCGGCGCGGCGCCGGCCATTGCGTATAGCGGCAACGGCCACCTCAACTTCGTGCGTGCCACCGATGCCGATGGCGGCACCTGGGGCTCGCCGGTCGTGGTTGATGACGGCAATGCGTCGGCCAACCAGGTTGGCAGCCAGTGCTGCCTGTGGATTGTGGACGCCTTTCCCGCGATCAGCTACATCGACAGCACAAACTTCCACGTCAAGTTCGTCCGCGCCAGCGACGCCAGCGGCGGGGCGTGGGGCGCGCCGGTCAGCGCTGCAACATTCAGTTCAGGGTTTACCAGTCAGGGCCCTACAACGCTGCGCGTCGTGGCCGGCGAGCCGGCAGTCAGCTTCTATGACGTGGGAGCGAAGACGCTTTGTTATGTCCAGGCCAACGACGCCGACGGTGCGACCTGGAGCTCGCCGAAGGTACTCGATGGTGGGGGCGCGGCCAATGCCGGTGCCTACTCCTCGCTGACGGTGCTTAGTAGCGGTCTTCCAGCGATCAGTTACAACCTGGCCAGTCAGGCGACATTGAAGTTCATTCACGGGCAGTAGCAGCGGCTAGATAGCTCGAAGCCGCTGTCACTCTTCCGCGACCGGCCCGACATTCGGAAAGTTCTGCCACGGCAGGCGCTCATAGCCAATTCCGCGCTTTTCGCCGCGTTCGACGTAGGCCTTGAGGCGGTCGCCGAGCAGATCGAGCCAGGCCTCGTCGAACTCCAGGTGCTGCTGCTGGGTTATGTTGCCGAAGACCTTGAGCAGGAAGCTCAGTTTGGTGCCCCTAGCCTGTGGCGCGAGCTCGATGCGCAGCAGGCAGCGCGTTGGCCAGGCAAAGCCCAGCGGCCCCTGGACCTCCAGCATCTCGTTCGGAGCAATCTCGTTGACGATGCCCCATAGCGCCCCGCCCTCGGGCCAGGCCTCGTACATCCTGCCACCCAGCTGGGGCTCGAGCACCAGCCCCGTGGCGTTGGCCCGCACCAGATACGGCGCCCCCCACCATGCCCCCAGATCGCCCGTCAGCGCGCCGTAGAGCTTCTCCGGCTCGACGGCGTAATGGATGAGGTGGCGTACTTCAAAGTAGCCAAAGTCGAGCAGGCCGTGCGTGTGGTCAGGCATGACTGCGGAGCATTATAGGGAACGAGAAATAGATTAGGTTCTAGGGGTCAGGGCCGGAGACGAGTTTTCCCCTAATCCCTAAAACCTCATCCCTAACCCTTCTCTATGAGATCAGCAGTTCGTTGGCCGTGATGTGAAACGTGCAGCCGAGGAAATGCGCCGCGGCGCGGCACATCACCATCCGGCTCAGGAAGATCTCGAAGTAGTCCATCACGCTGGCGATGCGGGTATCGATCGTCAGCACCAGCCGGATTTCCTTGGTCTCAGGATAGACGTCAAGACTGCTTTGCGTGACGGCATAGTTGACGTCGTCATGAATGTCGTGCCGGTTCTGATCGTAGTCCCGAACCCGCGTGCGATGCACATCGCTTTTGTCGGCCAGCACGACCGCGGCACAGGTGCAGTTGAAGATGTTGCCGTACTGCTCTTCGTGGTTGCCCACCGCGCTCATGATCTGCGCCAGCCGGCGGCCAGTAATGCCGTGCGCCGGCAGCAGCTGGTGCAGCAGTACGGCGCCGCTCTGGCCATGGTTGGTGCGGCAGATAAAGTTGGCGATGTCGTGCAGGTAGCCGGCGATCTGTGCAGTCTCAACCTCCTCGTCCGACCAGCCAAGCTGATGCAGCACCGAGGCCGACCAGTAGCCGACCTTCATCGCATGGCGATAGCCGTGTTCAGTGAAACCGATGGCCCCCAGGTATTCGTTGGAATAGCCGATGTAGTCGAAGAGCTGGCGGTCGGCATGGATCTGCTCGAACAGCGGCATGGCGGGCAGGCGAGGCGGTGTCTTAGACATAAGAAGCTATTTTAAGACTCAGAAGTCGTAAAGATGACGGGGACAGCGGGGATAACCCGGCTGAAGCCAAATTAGCACTGAGCTGAGCAGGCGCAGCGTATCGGGACAAGTCCTCAGGGCTGTCAGTCGAGGCCCGCCCGGCCGGCTCGTTTTCACAACAGTCTTAATTGGCTGGCACCTCTATCCTTAATCTGCCAGCCCTGGCCGGGAAAACTATCCGCGCGGGGACAACTCCTGCGGATAAGCCGGGAAGCGGGCCGGAACAAGCCCGCTGGGCGCCGATGAAATGGGGCCAGACACTGCGGATGGAAAGTTGCAGTTATCGGAAGGGAAGGCGTCTCAATCAAGAAGTCAGACAAGCACCTATGGAACACTGGCGTAATATACGTCCTGGTTCAGTAGAAATGCCACTCCTCCGCCTCCCGCAATGGGGGCCAGTGACGGCGATCGGCCACCGGCCAATGTCGTTGGTAGACCCCACGATTGTCCTAGCGCGTCGTTGGCGGAAGTATATGAAAGACGGTCAGTCATTAGGGCTGGAATTCCGTTAATGACTGCAAAGCTGATATCCCAGGAGCCACCAGCATAGCCCAAACGGATTGCCGTTGGTATCTCCCAGGCTGTGCCGTTTACATCCGAGGCGCTGACTGAGCTCAGCCAGGGTCCATCGTAATAGGCAATCATTGGCTTCCCATCGACAATGTTTAGCGATGGAAAAATGCCGAAATAAACTTCGGGGTCGGAAACGGCCACAACGGGTGCCTGCCAGGTGAGGCCGAGGGCGTCATCGGCTCTGGTGAACAGCACGCCTCCGATGCCGTAGTATGCAATTGCCGGTTTGTCGTCAACGATCGCCAACGACGGAGAAGCGGCATCGTTGCCCTGACTGTCAAGCACTTGCGGCGATGCCCAAGCTGTGCCAGCACTGTCTACGGCATGTACGAAACGCAACTCGCTGAGAAATGACGGATTCTCGTGCCAGACCCAGTAGGAGACTACGGGACCGGATGCGGTGCAAACGAGGTCGACGTTGCGGCCGGATAATGTGGCGATTGGATCAAGGATCACCGGTGCGTTCCATGTCGCTCCCTGGGCATCCTGAGCAGAGCGAAAGAACAGACCGCCGGGCCGGAGGTAACTAACAGCTGGTTTACTGTTGACGATCGCCATTGCGCCCGCGGAGCATGGATCATTGTCGATGACAACCGGGTCGGCCCAGGAAGCGCCGGTTGGATCGTTTGCTCGCATGAACACTTGACCCGAACTGTTGTGGAAGAAAAGCGCCGGATTGCCATCCACCTCAGCCAATGCAACGTAGTAACTTCCCGAAGCCGAGGCTGCGCGCTGAATTCCTGGCATCACCTGACCAGTGGTTAATGCTTGCAGGCCGCCCGCATCGGTCACTCTGAGCCCGGGTTCGACCATTCCCCACTGGGTGTATGCGTGGCTGGTTTGATTCGTTGTGGTTGTCTCGTCGTAAGTGCCGTCGCCGTCGAAGTCCCACTCGTAGCTCACGATATGGTCATTTGTCTCGCCTGGTCCCGGATCGGTGCCAGCGCTGAAGTTCACCGTCAACGGCAGTTGGCCATAGGACTTGTCGAGATTGAGAACTGCGACCGGGGGAAAGTTACCCGCGCTAGTAAGCGATAGCGCATCCACGACGGCGCGTTCACCGCTGGTCGCCAGCACAGCGACGTAGACATTTCCTTGTGTTGAGACACTATCTTTCTCAGTAAGCACCCGGCTGAACTGGGCAGCATCACTAAAGGGTCCAAAGAATTCCCAGCGGCCGGTGGTGAAATTTGCCAGTCCTAAGAATGCTGACGTTGTCAGCTCAAAGTTCATCACCGCGGCAACCGAATGCTGAGTTCCAGCTGACGGAGCAAAGCGATAGACCGCAAACTGCGCCGGACTGCTTGGGGCTGTGGCGTCGAGCACAATCGAAGTGTTGAGTTCGGTCGCGCCGCTGCTGCGCTGCTCGGCGTCCTTGCCCAGGATCGTGGTCTCAGTCAGCCCCGCGGCGCTGCGGTCGTCAGGGAAGGGAATGCCAGCGGAGGGACCAAGCGCCGGTGCTCCAGGAATGCTTGTCGCTGGATTACCAATCGTTGCGGGCGGAACCCCAGCAACAGACTGCTTGCCGCCGCAGCCGGCCAGCACAGCCAGCAGCGCGGCCACGCCGAGCGAGCGTCCCAAAGTACCCCGGAGCGTCATGAGTCCCCACCACAGTACGCCGTTATCTGGCGCAGTATGTTATTGCCGCATATGAGGACGCTGAAACGGCGGGGTGGTTACGCTGGGGCAATGTCTGACGGGTCTGGCTAGCCCCTAGTCCATCCGGATCGGCATGACGATGTAGAGGAAATCCGGGTCGCGCGGACTGGTGATCATCACCGGGTTGACCTGGCTGACCCAGTTGACCGTCACCTGATCGCCGTTGAGCGCCTTGAGCACATCGATCATGTACGCCGGGTTGAGCCGTACCTTGATATCACTGCCGCTGACTTCCGCGTCCAGCGGCTCTTCGCCCTTACCCTGGTCGCCGGCGTCACTGGTGATCGTCAGCGTACCGCTGAGTGTCTCCATGTGCGCCACGGGGTTGTGGTCCTTCTGGCGGCAGAACAGCAGCACGCGGCCCAGCGCATCGCCGAACTCATCGCGGCGGACATAGACCTTGCTCTCAATGTCGCGCGGGATGACGCTTTCGTAGGGCGGGAACTTCACATCGAGCAGCGCCGACACCGCTAGCTGGCTGCCGAACTTGAAGAACACCTGATTGCCGAGGTGGAACAGCTCCACCGGCGCTTCGTCGTCGTCCGGCAGCATCTTCTCCAGCTCTTCGGCCACGCGCGCCGGCAGCAGCAGATCCTGCTCCACCGCGCCGCCGCCCGCCAGACCATCATTGCGCTTGAGTGCCAGCCGGTGGCCATCGGTCGCGACGATATCCAGCCGCCCGCCTTTGAAACTAAGAAACACGCCATTGGTGTAGTGCACCGCGCCGGTGCTGCTTTCCTTGACGGCGGCGAAGCTGGTCTGCGCCAGCGCGCGGCGCAGCAGGCTGCAGCTCAGCGTGATCAGGCGCTTGCCAGAGAAGTCCGGCAGCTCGGGGAAGTTCTCGTCGCCGAGGCAGGCCAGATCATAGTGAATGCGGCCGGCGCTGACGTTCAGCGTCCCGGTGGAATAGGTCAGGGTCAGGTCTTGTTTGGGTAGACGCGAGACGAGATCGGCCAGCAGCCGCGCGGGGGCCAGCGTGCTGCCCGGCTCGGCGCCACTGACGGCAGCGCGCCTGCGAATCGTGAACTCGCCATCGGTGGCGGTCAGGGTCAGGCCCTCGGCGTCGGCGACGATGCGCACATGGTTCAGCACGGGGTTGATACTGCGCTGCGCAACGGCCTTGCTAACCGCGCCCAGCGTGGCGGCCAGCAGCTCCTGACTGATCGTAACCTTCATATAACGCCTTCCTGCCTCGTAGCCCCGCGACAAATCCGCCGCATAGGCATTTGGGGCCGATTATAGCAGGGACGCGGTGATGTGGAACGTGCCAGTGCGCGCTCGAAAGACCGCGCAAACACGCCCGTCCGTCCCTCTCGCCGCTCAGCCGCGGGAGGCTGAAGTGCGGCGGGCGGCGAGAAACGGTCGGCGGGGAGCAGACCCGCCCGCCTGGGACGGCGGAGGAATTGCGCCAGGCAATCCCTGTCCTTACATACCCCGCTGCGGCATTAATCTGCCCTAAGTGTCGACAAACAGCCGTACATCGATGTTGCCCCGGGTCGAGTTCGAATAGGGACAAATCTGGTGCGCCGCTTCCATCAGCGTCATGCTGTCGGCCGGGCTGACGCCCTCCAGCCTGCCATGCAGCTCCACTCCGAGGACATAGCGCTTTTCGTCGGTCAGATTCAGGCTGACATGGGCAGTGATGCTGGCGTCGCGCAGTGGAATCTTCTGCTTGCGCGCGCACAGGCGCAGCGCGCTTTCAAAGCAGGCGCCATAACCGGCGGCGAACAGCTGTTCCGGGTTGGTGCCGATATTTCCTGGCCGCCCCAGTTCTTCCGGGCTCATCAGATCTACCTCGAGCATCTCATCAGAAGATTTGGCATGACCTTCCCGGCCGCCATGGACTGTTACAGTTGCAGTATAAAGAGTTTTCATAATGATCAACCTGGTCGGTTCTATTGAGTAACTTGCAGGATTATCTTGCCGTGGGTGTGCCCCTCCTGACTTAGTTCCTGGGCACGGTAAGCCTCGGCCAACGGCAGGACAGTTTCGACATTGATGTGGAGTACCCCGGCATCCACCAGCCGGGCCAGTTCATCCAGTTGCCCAGCCTTGGTCTGCGCGAAGATCCCTTCAGCCCGTACACCATGCGCTTCCGCTTCAGCCGGAGATGGCTTGCCCACGGTCGAGACGATGATCCCGCCGGGGCGGAGCACCTTCCACGAACGGGCGAGCGTCTCGCCACCGACCGTGTCCAGCACCGCATCGATGTAGCGCACTTCCTGGTCAAAGGCGTGGTGCTTGTAATCGATCGTCTCGTCGGCGCCGAGCTCTGTGAGGTAATCCAGATGTTCTTCGGAAGCAGTGCCGATGACCTTGGCGCCCTTCCATTTGGCGAGCTGGACGGCAAAGCTGCCGACGCCGCCGGCGGCTCCATGGATGAGGATGGTCTGTCCTGCCACGAGGCCCGCCACCTCGAACAGCGCCTGCCAGGCGGTCAAGCCGGCCAGTGCCAAGCCGGCGGCATGAAGGTGATCGACGGATTGCGGTTTGCGCGCGACCTCGAATTCACGCATGACGGCGTATTCGGCGTAGGTGCCATCGCGCGCCGGATCGGGCCGGCCGTAGACCTCGGCGCCGATCTGCCACAGATCAGCTCCGGGGCCGCACGCGGCTACTTCCCCCGAAAAGTCCCAACCTGGGATGAGAGGTAGCGCGTTGTGCAGCATTTCCTTGAGATGACCTTCGCGGACCTTCCAGTCGATCGGATTTACCCCAGTGGCGTGGACGCGCACCAGGATCTCGCCGGTCTTCGGCTCAGGTTGCGGCACGTCCTCATAGTGCAGGACCGACGACCGTCCATACTCATGCATCCGAACTGCTTTCATGACTGGCATTCAGCGCTCCTTAGCCCTAGTGCGCCAAACTAGTTGTACAGCTTCGGCGCCCAAGATGGGACATTTTGCCTCAAGCCCGCGGGTTGACAGCACAAGTGTTGTGCCGGGTAGCCCCATTCAGCCGTTTACGGCAACTTTATAGTTGTCGAGGCAGCGCTAAGCAGATGGGATGGCAAGCGGTGCACTGTCGATTGCCTGATCTGCAGCCGTGTGCAGGGACTGTGAAAATCTGTTATGATCCTCGCATATTGCGCGGCATGCCGCGTAGGCTGAAAGGTGGGGGTCACCATGATCAAGACGCAGTTGGCAACGTTTGGCGCACTGCTGAGCGTAGCCGTCGTAGCGGCCTGCGGCTCACAAAGCGGTTCACCGTCCGGTGCCGTGGGGTCGATGACGCCGCGTTCGGGGTCAGGCTTCACCGCGCAGGTCATGGATGAATCCTTCGCGCTGGGTGGCTCTATTCAAGATGTTTCGTGCACGGTGAGTGCCGATACCACGACCCATGTGGTGGTGGATATCAGAGCCAGTGGCGCGCAAGACCTCAAAGCGCTGTACCTCACCTTGAATTACGACAAGACGCTTTACGCACCGGTGGTGGTTGAACCCACGACGGCGCTGGGCGACAAGCACAATCTGTTGAGCCTGATGGCGCCGGGCCAGCCGGGAACGCTGCAGTATGGCGAAGTGCTGGTCAACCCCGACTATCAGCTCGGCTTCAGCGGCAATGCCGTGATGGCACACGTGAGCTTCCGCAAGAGCGCCGTGCTGCCGGTGCGCAGCGTCAGCACTCCCCCGCGCGCGGCCGCCGCCGCGCTGAAGGACATGAAGTTCGAGGGCAGCGACAAGCTGACCTGGTCGTACTGCGCGCCCGGCGACTATGATCAGAACGGTGTGGTCAACATCGCCGACTTGACGCCCATCAGCAAGCATTTTCACGAGACGAGTCCGGACGGGCCCGGCCATCCCTTTCCCTTCGACAGCGCGCAGTCGATCGTTGACGGCGATAGCAATGGCGAGATCAACCTGTCGGACCTGCAGCCGCTGTCAAAGAACTTGGGGATAGACGTCCTCGGCGGCTTCCGTGTCTTTACCAGCGCCACTGAGGCTGACAGCCCCAGCGCCCCTGACGCCCCCAACGGTGCGGGGGCCATGGAGGTAACTGCCGCTCCGCTGGGCATCGACGCCGCGAGCAACTCCGCCGATCGTTCAACCAAGCGCCTGACGTTTGGGGTGACGCTGACCGCCAAGGTGGCCGACCAGTTCTACTGGGTGCGGCCCTACGACGGACTGGGCAACGCCGGGATCGCCAGCATCCTGCATCCGACGAATGTGGCCCTACCCGTTGGTGTCGACGCCTCAGCTACTCAGCCCGAGAGCGGCACGGGCCTGCTGACCGATCCGTATGTACTCAAGGGTGACAAGACCTATGCCTTCAAGCTGACCGACAACGCCGACGGCAGCGACCTGACCACGGACCCGGGCACGAAGTTCATCGTGACCCCGCCTGCCGCCGGCAGCTTCACCGGCAATGTACTGAGCCTGGACCAGACTTACGATGGCGACCTGACGGTGGGCGCACTGTTCAATGGTCTCCCAGAGGATGACGGTAGCAACGTGTATTGCAGCGCGCAGTCCGTGCCGCCCGGCCCAATCGTGATTGACAAGGATCCGGCGGACTCGAACTGGACGGACGTGACGGGCGACGGCACAGACGACCCACACGCCTACGACCTGCACACGCCCACCTTCAATCCGGATTTCGACGCGAACGGGTCCTATGACATGACCTTTACCCTGCTCGCTACCCGTGGGGTCGGCGGTCCTGTAATTCCCAATGCCGACCTGGACTGGAGCTCATATCCGCCTTTCGTGCCGTTCGATCCGGCGGCGTTCACAGCGGATGCCACGGCTGGGACCTTGCAGGCCTGGGCCTTTACCGACGGCTATCTGTTTGCGCAGGATCCAGCTGATCCAACTCTGAGCGGGCGCAGCAACTTCCTGTATGTCGTCGTACAGTCGCTGACGCCGTAACCTGCTACAGAATCTGGCAGGCTTCGTCAAAGCTCAGGCGGGGACCCCGTGGGAACAGTTCGCTCGGGTCGCCATAGCCCAGGTTGCAGACGAAGTTGATCTTCCAGCGGCCGTCAGGGAAGAACTCCTGGTTGACCGCCGCAGCGTCAAAGCCTGACATGGGTCCGCAGTCCAGACCCAGCGCGCGGGCGGCCATGATGAAGTAGCCACCCTGCAGCGAGCTGTTGCGCATGGCGGTCTCGGTTGCCAGGCCTTCATTACCGGCAAACCATGGCCGCGCGTCCACGTGCGGGAACAGCGTGGGCAGCTCGTCGTAGAACTGCGAGTCATAGGCAATCAGCGCCACCGCGCCCGCAGTGCGCGACTTTTCGACGTTGGTCGGCGACAGGTGCGGCAGCAGGCGCGCCTTGGCCGCTTCGGAAGTCAGAAAAACTACCCTCATCGGCGAGGAGTTGGCCGCGGTCGGGCCCATCCTGGCGAGGTTGTAGGTTTCGCGCAGCAGCGCGGGCGGCACTGGCCGCGGCTGCCAGGCGAAGTAAGTTCGCGCCTCACGGAACAGCAGATCAAGTCCCTGCTCGCTCAGTTCAGTCTCAGTAAAGTAGGTCGAAGTATCTTCGCCAATCGTCATCGTGCTCATTTGAATCCTCCCACATTTACCCCCGCGGCACTGCCGCGACTCACCGTAATACCCTGAGCGCTCCAGATTATTTAGTGCTCCAAAAAAATAGCCGAACAATTAGACGAAGCGCTCAACGGGGCGGGGTATAATCGGCGCGATGAATGTTGATGAAGCTAAACGGGAAGCGGGCACGAGCTGCGGGCTGGCGCCGAGCTTGATCCGCGGCGTACACCTGCTGCAGGAGAAGTGGATGCTGCTGATCGTTCACCGCCTGCTGCGTGGTCCCGTCGGCTTCAACGAGCTTTGCCGCCAGGCCGATGGCGTAAACGCCACGACGATGGCGCAGCGGCTGTCGCAACTTGAGCAGACCGGCCTGGCCACCAAGACGGTCCATTCCACCATGCCGCCTCGGACGAGCTACGAGCTCACGCCCGCCGGGCAGGAGCTGCGCCCGGTGCTGGACGCCATTGAAGACTGGAGCGCCAGGCATTTCACAGACGGCGACGAAGCCGATCTGCCGCCCTGCAGCGAGTAGTAACCACTGCCGTCTCGGTATCGTCTAGGCTAACTACGTGAGCCGCAAGGTCAAACTGCTGCTGATCGTCTTCCTATCGCTGCCGGAGCTGTTCGGGCTGGGCGCGTGGGCGGTGGGAAGTTATCAGGACCGAGCGCACGAACGGATCACCAAGCAGAACCTGCATGCGATCCAGTTGGCGCTGGAAAGATATGAAAGAGAAGATCTAGCGCGGGACTACCCGGTAGGGCTTGAGGCGCTGAGAACCAAGGCTTTGCTGACGACGTTTCCCCGGAATCCCTATAGCAAGCAACCCATGCGCCAATTGCAACCTGCTGATCCGCCTTCTGCCGGTGACTTCTGTTATCTGACTTTGCGTCCCAGCGAGCCCAACACCACTTCCACCACTAGGCACGGGGTTGACGGCTTCCTCCTGGTGGCATATGGTGCGCATCGCCGTCGTCCAAATGCCTACTTCCCAGACCCGGGAGACGACCTTTTCCCCGGCGCGTCTCGGATCAGTTGGCACAGAGTACTGATCTACCTAGAGAGGTGACCCCCATACCGGTAGTGCGGTTTCTGTGGACACGCGGGGAGCAGTAACTTCGCCGCAGCCGCATCGTCTACGCTAAGTCCATGAGCCGCAAGGTCAAGCTGCTGTTGATCGTGTTCCTGTCGCTGCCGGAGCTGTTCGGGCTGGGCGCGTGGGCCGTGGGTAGTTATCAGGACCATCGGAACGAAGAGACAACCAAGCGGCATCTGCATTACATTCAGCTCGCCATCGAGCGCTATGCGGTGGACAGCAGTTTCATTGAGTACCCCATCAGCCTTGAAGCTCTCACTGCCCGCGGCTACCTCGAGCAACTGCCTGAGAATCCTTACCGACATCGGCCGATGCAGGAGAAAATTCCAGGCGAAGCTGCTGGTCCAGGCGACTTCACATACGTGGTCCGCATGGAAGAGTTATTTCCGGGTTACAACGCAGCCGTCGCCTATGCCTTGATCGGATATGGGAAGCCAGGGAAAAGACACTGGGAGCCTTGGGTGGGCGATGCGCAGAAAGTGGTCTCTGCGGAATTTGACAACCCGGAGATCGATTGGCAGAGGGAGTGCATCACCCTACTAAACGGCGACGGCAAGCCGACCGACGCGTACAGGCGCCGTCAGTTAGTTCGTGACCTGCAGGGCTTGCCCCGGGAAAGCCTTAATTAACCGTCCTACTGCTGCACGTTGCGCGCCGCCAGCCGCACCTTGAAATGCAGCGTCTCGGTACCGCGCTGGACGGTGACGTCCACTTCCTCGTCCGGCTGCTTGTCCTGCAGCGCATACATGAAGTCGTAGATGTTGCTGACCTTCACCGCGTCGATCTGAATGATCACATCGCCCTGCTGGATGTCCGCAGCCGCCGCCGGGCCATTCGGAAGCACGTCCGCGACCGCCATGCCGACGATGCCTTCTTTGCTGTAGTCCGGCACGGTGCCCAGCGTTACCTTCAGCCCGGCCCGGCTCTTGGTCGGTGTGGCCGGTGCCGCCGGCTTGACGAAGGTCAGGCGCGCGCTGCCCGCCAGCAGCGGCTCAGCGATGCGCAGCCCATAGGCGGCCACCTGCGCCAGGCCGTCATAGTTGATCTTGTCGGCTGTGTCGCGCGGGGTGTGATAGTCCGGGTGTGAGCCGGTGAAGAAGAACAGGCTGGGGATGGACTTGTGGACGAAGCTCATGTGGTCGCTGCTGCCAAAGCCGCTTTCTTCTGCCACGACATTCAGCCCGCCCGCATCGACGTCCTTGAGCAGGCCGGCGAACTCGCTCGCGGTGCCTGTGCCGCCGAGGATCAGCTTGCTGTCGCGCAGCCGGCCGACCATGTCGTAATTCAGCATCGCGACGATGCTGTCCAGCGGCACCGGCGGATGCTCGGTCAACCAGTTGCTGCCGACAAGGCCAATCTCCTCGCCGCTGAACAGGCAAACCAGCAGACTGCGCGGCTGGCGCGGGCCGTGAACATAGCTGCGGGCGATGTCCAGCACGCAGGCGTCACCGCTGGCGTTGTCGTCCGCACCCCAGTGCGGGTGACCATATTCGGTCGGGGCCAGGCTCTCCGGCCCGCCAAGGCCGAGGTGGTCATAGTGCGCGCCGATCGCGATGTACTGCTTGGCCAGCTCCGGGTCGGAGCCGGGAATCACCCCGACGAGGTTCCAGGCCGGCACCTGATCTTTCTCGACTGTCAGGTCCAGACTGAACGAGGCCTCGAGCCTGGTGCTGGCCGTAATGCCATGGCTGTCCATCGCGCGCAGGATGTCGGCCAGCGGATGGCCTTCAGCCTTTTCGATCGCCTGGGCCACGATGGCACGCCGGATATGCAGCACCGGCAGATCGGAGCTGCTGCCACCCCACGCCGGCATGATCGTCGGCAGCTCATCCTTGTCCGGGTCGCTCGCCGTCAGCGGGTTCTCCAGCACGAGCAGCGCGACGATGCCATGCGCCTTGGCGGCGGCGGCCTTGCGGCGGAGGTCGGAATAGACGCTGGGCTGAGCGCCGGAGAACTTGCTGTCCTTGTCCTGCTCCTGCGGCTCGCCGCGAACGATTACGGCTACTGCTCCATTTGTTTCGAGCCCGGCATAGTCATCCCAACTCAGTTCGGGAGCGCTGATGCCGTAACCGGCGAAGACCAGCGGAGCAGCTGAAAACTGCCCACCGCCGCAGAAGGGAGCCAGTCGGCACTCCTTGTCGAGGCCGATTTCATAGCTCACCACCGGCTGACCCGGAGCTGGTTGCGGCGCGAATAAGGCGTGAAAACCAACTGGTTTGATTCCGCGCGTGACGGGAAACTCCTGGCGGTAGCTGGTCATCCCCGGCAGGTGTTCCACGCCGATGATCTTCAGCTGCGTTTCGAGATACTGCGCTGCTTTGTCCGCGCCGGGCTCACCGGTCCGGCGCCCCTGGCACTCGGGGCCGGCCAGATACCCGATGATCTCGCGCAGCCAGACGGTGTCAGGCGTGCGGGCGGTGTTCGTCGGATCGGTGCCGCTAGTCAGCAGCACCGATGCAAACAGTGCCAATGCTTGAAGCGAGAGATTGCGTTTCATGAATGTTTCCCGGTAGCATCATGGACCGCAGAGGCACACCCGCTTACTGGAGCCTCCACGGCAGACACTTTATTCTTTGCTCCAATCAATCCCATTCCAGTCCGCCACGAAGACGTTCGTCTCGTGCGCCACGGCGTGATTCCGGTTGCTGCACCAAGCAAGACGTTTGCCATCCGGGCTGAACATCGGAAAGCCGTCGAATTCCTCACCCTGCGTAATCCGCACTGGGGCATGTGAACCGTCCAGCGGCATGGCCCACAGCTCGAACTTGCGGTGCTTGGCGGTGTCGGCCACATTGCTGCAGAAGATCAGCGTCTGGTTGTCGGGATGCAGGAACGGCGCAAAGTTGGCCTGTCCGTTGTGTGTCAGCTGGCGTTTATTACTGCCGTCGGCGTTCATCGCCCAGATTTCGAGCTGCGTCGGCTTGACGAGACCCGAGTCGAGCAGCTCGGAGAACTGCGCCTTCTTTTCCGGCGTGTCCTGGTTGTCGCGGCGATATACGACGGTCTTCCCGTCATAGCTGACAAACGGCCCGCCGTCGTAGCCGACCGCGTCGGTCAGGCGCTGTGAGTGCCACGTCTTGCCGTCTTCGCCAACCTGCATGCGGTAGATGTCGAGGTCGCCGTCGCGCGAGCTGGTGTAATAAATCCATCCGCTGTGCCAGTCGATCGTGCTTTCGGCGTCGTAGCCGGGGTCAGTCGTTAGTTGGCGCTCGATCTTGCCGGTGCGCGCATCGGCCTCAAAGATGTCGTAGGAATAGACTGGCCAGACATAGCCATGGCTCATGTCCACCGGCGGCGGGCAAGCGGCGCCCATTGAGTCATGCGTGCTGCTGTAAATAATGTGCTGGCCGTCGGCGGTGAAATAGCTGCAGGTCGTACGCCCTGTGCCAGTGCTAATCAGGGTCAGCTTGCCCGTCGCCACGTCCAGCCTGAAGATCTGGTCGCAGGCGTAGGCGCCGCGGGTCGCCTGCATGGTCAGCGATTGACCGTCAGGCGACCAGTAGGCCTCGGCATAGTTGGCGACAGGCGCGTCGGCCGGCGCATCCTTGGGTTGGCCGAAGGTCAGCTGCCGGACGTTGCTGAGGTAGCGCGTCTCGCCCGGCTTGAGGATCGCCGGATCGTCAGCAGCGAGGGGTTGGGGCAGCGGAGCGCTGGCCGGAGCTGCGGCAGGAGAAGTCGCGGCCGCCTTCGGTGTCTCGATGGCCGCGGTGCGCTCGTCGCCGGCTTTGGCGCGTTCCGGCGAGGTGGCCGTCCCACCGCCGTGACACATGCAGTCCAGTGCCGAACTCCTGCTGGCACTACTGCAAGTAACTGCTGCCCCTGCCGCCACTAGCCCAGCATATATCCAGCCGACGAAACGCATGCTGCCTTCCTCCAGAAACCGGCGAGACTATATCTGCTGCGCCTTCGCACGTCAATCGTGAATGTGATGGCGATTACTGTTTCCGAGCTGCGAGCCTGAACTTGTCCGGCGGTTGCGAGGTCCAAAGACTCGCGGTCGGATTCTGGGCGGTGTTGGACACCTTAGGCCCGTATACTCTATACATGAGCGCAGTACGCAGGCATCTGGGCACAATCGGCGGTGGCTGGCGCGCAGCCTGGCGCGGCTGGCGGGACAACCCGCTGTGGGTAGCCTGGGAGCGCAGCCTCGCCCAGCGCGAGGAGCGTAGCCCGTGGTGGCGGCGCAGCCCCGGCTTAACGATCTTCGGCGCGCTGCTGGCGCTCACCGCGACCGGTGTCAATATCGCTCTGCTGATCGACAGCCTGCGCTATTACAGCACGGGTGGCGGCCGTCCCTTTATCTCCGCCAATCTCAGTCTGGCCTTTGGCGTGGTGCTCGTCAGTGGTGGGCTCTTTTGTCTTGTCTGGCTCTGCGCGCGGCTGTTTCGCAGCGTGCAGTTCGCGCTGGGGTTCCTTGAGCGCGAACCGAAGCAGAAGTTTCGGCAAACGCTGGACGACATGCTGGCCGTCAGCTCGCTGTCAGAGCAGGAACTGCTGGCGGGCTGCACCTGGTTCAGCCTGCGACAGGTGGCATGGCCACTGCTCGGGTCCTGCGCCTGCCTCGCGATCCAGGCGGGCCGGCTGCTTGGTAGCAGCGCTGCGGGCGACGCTGGCGCGCTGGGCGTCTGGTCCACACTGGCGCACACGCTCGCGCTCTTTGTGATGCTCAGCCTCAGCGGCCTGCTCGCGACAGCCGCGCTTGTTTTGCTGTGCGTTGCGGTCAGTCTGGCCCCGCGGGCGGGGATCCTGCCTTCCGTCGGCGCGGTGAGCATCGTGCTGATGCAGCCCCTGTTCATCGCAGGCGGGCTGCTCTATGCCAGCAGCACGCGCGACAGTCTGGCCAGCGAGGGTCTGCTACTCCAGGCGGGCAAGACGCTGGGCCTCGGCATGCTGTTCCTGCTGATTGTCTTCCTGCTGTTCTATCTGGCCCGGCGCATCGAGGTGATCCGCATGGCGCTGGCCGGCGCGCTGCCGCTGGTGCTCATCCTGCCCTATGCGCTGGTGGGCGCCAGCTTGGCGCTGACCTTCGACAGCGACTTCGGCCAGGCGCTGCCACTGACCCAGCCGCTGGAAGTGCTGACGCTGCTCAGCCCGTCGCTGCTCACCGGCTATTTCGCGACAGTCGACCAGAGTTCGGCGATGACGCAGGCGATTGTGCACTGGGCGGCAGGCCTGCCGCTGCAGCTGGCGCTGATCTGGATCGGCGCCGAGATGGCACGCGACGCCGTGCGCCGCCGCAAGTGGGGCGATGCCGGGTGAGCAGCAGCGAGCAGGCCACCGCACATGCGATCCCGGCGGAGGCTGGAACGGTTCCGGTTAGCGCAGGGGTCGACATCGACGACAACGAAGGCGGCATCGGCCTGCGGGAGTGGCAGACGGAGCGGGGCGCTCGGCGAGTTCGTCCGCTGTGGTTACTTGCTGGTGTTTTGTGCGTAATACCCCTCCTGCCGGTGCTCACTCTTGTTGCGCTTCAGTTAACCTACCACTCTCCGCCGCCGAATACGGGAGATCCGTTGTTGGATGCCGTGGTCAGTGAGCTTCAGGACGACGGTGGAAATTTGGCTGTCAGCGAGTCATCGTCCAATGGCTGGTGGGTTAGTCCGGTCGCTAAGTATCACAGCATGGAGGCGGCGCTCCAGCCTTTCGACGAAGACCCCCGTTCATGGCAGGCGCGCTACGCACTGAATCTGTTAGTCCCCATTCACGCGTTATCGGAAATAGAAGGTCGACAATGCGATAGGAGAGTCTGGTTTCTAGAGGAAGCTCAGCGCCGCGGTGCTGTTGATACTGCGATGCTATCAGTGCTCGGGCCTGAGCACAGAGCAGAATGGACTTCGCAGGCATGGCGGCAATATCAATTTGATCCGGAAGACACCGCGATTTCTTACAAGGAAGTCAGAAAGCGCATAGGCCGAGAAGTGCGCAGGATGCATGCCCAGGATATGGCCGCCAACTATGCAGATCGTTTGAGGCTTGCGCCTAAAGATGCATTGCCTTGCTATCAAGCCGCTAGTGCAGCATTGGCGAATGGAGACGAACGCCTCGCTTGGGAGCTGATTCGCGAAGGAAATGAGCGACCGGAGTGTACAAGGCTCGACGTCTTTCCACTTGATAGTTTCTATGCGACAGCTTGCAAGGGGCAATACGTTTGCAACAGACTCGTCACGGCACAGTTGTGGGCAAGTTTCCAGCACGCGCATAGTTTCAGCTTGCCCAAGACAATGCTCCGAGACTTGGCAAAGGGGGCAGCTGCACGCCGTGACGGGGTCGCGCTCAATACTTTGCAAATTGCTTGCATCCGAATGTGCCGAAATCAGCCCAATGCGGCGATGGGTGCGGGTTCGGAAGTTCAGGACTGTAGGGTTATTCGGGAAGCGGTTGAGGCCAGCTGGCCACAGCAATTGTCTCAGCATCAGCAAGAGCTTTTGACTGAATTACGATCTTTGGAAAATGAGCAGGCGAATCGCCTCGGCAATCTTTCTGGAGGAGGCTACGGCTCAGGGATCTGGCGGGCCACTTATCGTTTTCCTGGTTGGCAGGAAGGCTTGGACGTAATGGGCAGTTCGCCACTTCATGACCAGTGCGACAGGTTGGACGATGCAATCGCCATGATCCGGCAGTGCGGTCCTTTGAACGCTAGCGTTTCGAAAGGATGGGACAAGCTCGCCGCCTTCGACTACCAGCGCTTAGAAGCCGCTGGGGCGGACCCCTCGGAGCCTGCCAGTGGTCACTGAACGTCGACTGGTGTCACGGCGCAGCATCCTTTCGTTGCGGGACTTGCTCGCGCGGCGCATGGCGAGCAGTAGCAAGCGGGCCACAGCACATGCGATCCCGGCTGAGGCTGGAACGGTTCCGGTTAGCGCAGGGGTCGACATTGACGACAACGAAGGCGGCGTCGGCCTGCGGGAGTGGAAGACGGAGTTTCCCGGTCGTGGTATTAAGCCACTGGCGTTACTGGGCGCGGTGTCCGTTGTGCTGCCCATCCTACCAGTCCTCATCCTGCTTGCGATCCACCTGACATACCACCCCAAGCCGCCAAACACCGGCGATCCGCTGCTGGATCGGTTGCTTCTCGTTCTACAACGCGAGTACCCTGTGATGCGGATAACGGATGGTTCACCATTGATGTTTCAGCCGGAATTAGTTCCTGGCCGAGCCCTGCAAAAAGCTGTGTTGGCGTCAGATGAGAGAGATCCTCGCCGCTGGCTGCTGCTGTCGACCCTGTCCCTTCGTTATCCCACCAAGCCAGATTCACACGACCTGTCACGGGAGGCCCTGTTGGATCGGCAGGAACTGCTGAACAATCATGGGAAGGACCGAGCCATCGAGTACCTCGAAACTGCCTCGGCCAAAGGGTATGTTGATGCCCCATTGCTCTATCGGCTGTGGGATCGGAAAGAAAGAAGATGGTTCCTGGAGATGGATGAGGAAACGGCCAGTCAATGGCGCGGCCATTCGTCCAGCGACTACGCTGCACTAACACAAACTGAGCGTGCCATCATCGATAAGCGGCACGGCGCCGAAGAGCAGCGATTGCTAGCCGACCTGGATGCAGCGGCTCCTGCCGATGCGACGCCTTGCTACTGCAAAGCGCAGATCGCAGCCCAGCATGGAGATTATTCTGAAGCCATACGACAGATTAGTCTGGGCAATGCCCGGCCGGCGTGCGTAGCTTTTCGTGCTTTTCCGAGTGACTCGATCGCAGAGGCACGCCGGACAGGACGGCCACTGCTGAATCCGCCTGCAACCTTCGGTCTGGAGACGGCTTGCGGCTATTACGCATGGCCCCTGGGGGTGGGTCGACTTGATATGCTCAAGTACCTGCTGCAGACCGCCGCTGAACGAGGCGACGCGGAAGGGCTGGAGGCACTGCGACAGTGTCAATGGAAAACGTCAACGGGCGGCGGGTGTCCTTCCACACTGACCAGCTTTGAACCGGCCATCCTCAAGTATTGGCCGCGTCCACTGAGCGGCGAGACACAAACAGCACTCAAAGCAGGCACCGCCTTGGAACAACAGTATTACTCCATTCCTGGCATGACGCATGACAGATTTGTATACTACGGCTTGCACTGGCCAGGAATGCTGTCTATTGTCTTTGCCAAGAGTGGTTTAGAAGCCGAAGGGCCAGCAAGAATACAGCGATTGTCAGCCGAAGCAGCCTTCTATTGGGATCAGGCTGACCAAACGCGCCGAGCACAGCAATCAGCTGGGGCCCTCGCCCTGCGCCAGCAACTCGAGCAGTTCGACTACACCAAAGTTCTCGCATCCTCGGAGCCTGCTAGTGGACACTGAACGCCAGCCAGTGCCAGGGCGCAGCTTCAATTTGCCGCATGACCTGCTCGCACGGCCCATTGCGACAGGCAGCGAGCCGGTAACGGCTGTTCTTCTCTTCAAATCGCAAGTTCGCCCCCGCCGCGATGCGCGCTATTGGCTCATCCGGGTCTGCCTCTGCCTGCCGCTGGTCAGCCTGTTTTCCGTCTGGCTGGCGCTCGTGTTCTATCCCGCGCCGCGCATCGCCACCGGCGATCCGCTCACCGACGAGGTGCTGCGGCAAGCGGTGCGCTACACGCAGCAGGCGAACGCCCGCGTACGCGCCGAAAACCTGTACACGGATCTTGGCCGGCCCGGCAGTCTGGCTGACCGGCTGGAGCATTCACTGCCGGAGGCGCGCTGGTCCAGGGATCCACACTGGTGGGAGCTCGAATACCAGCTGCGACAGAGCGTCATTCTCCAGGACAGGGGATCGACGTTGGTTAATCCGGCGACGCTTAACTCTGCGTCCGGTGTAGCAACCGCACCGACTCCACCGCAAAATGACTCCCATACCGAGGCCGAGGAAGCTCAACACACGAGTTTACTGGCGCAGTCCAGGCAGGCAGCCCAAGAGATTTATCAGCTGTCGCGCAGCACAATCACTTCTGCGCCGCTGCTGCTGCAGGAACTGCGCCAGGATGAACTGGCCTGGGAGGACGAAGGGCGCGCGTGGTATCGCGTCGGCTTCCCGGACCGGGGTCAGGACCGCAGCGGCTACTGGAAGCTGGTCCGTTACGTAACCAAACAGCATCATAGTGTCGAAGAAACCGCGCTGCTGGCCGCCCTGCGCGCCGCAGCGCCCGACGAGGCTCTGCCGTGCTACTGGGAGGCGCGGCTGGCATTCATGGATGGCGACCTGGACAAGGCCATGGGGCTCATTGCCGAAGGCAACGCCAAGGCGCAGTGCAGCCAGCTCGAGCTGTACCCGGCGCCGCAGCTCGATGCCGCGCTGGCCGCCGGGGAGCCGCTGGCCGACCAGCCCGCCAGCAGCGCCCTGCTCGCCCTGCTGCATCGCCGCGAGCAGGACAACCTCTCGGCGCTCGAAAGCTGGCGGCCGATCATTCTGGCGATGGCTGCAACCGTTGCCAGGCAGCAGGATACGGCAGGGCTGCGCCACCTCATGCGCATGGTCGCCAGGTTGGGCTCTTCTGCCACTGATGCCGGCTGCGGCGGGACCTGGATCAGCATCGACACTGACCTGGTGGCCCGCATCCTCAAAGAATGGCCAGGGACGCCGCCCGATGCGCTGCTTAAAGAGGCTGGTCAATCGACCAAACAGCTTAGCCTGCTCAGCCAGGAGATCAAGGCCGTGATTCTGAGCCGCAATCAGCTATTCAGCTCGACGCTCAGCCTTCCGCTAGGCAAGCTGGTCGCCATCGGGCGCAGCCGGCTCGACTTTGGTGAATTCAGTTCAGCCTACATGTCGAAGTTCGCATGGGACACCGCATCCCGCGAGCAGCAACTAATGCAAACGAAGGTCAAACCCCTGTGGCAGGAGCTGGCGCAGCCTGTTTCATCCACCGCGATTGCCGCGGCGGGATCGCCTGGTCAAACGTAGGGTTTTGCTAGCGCCGGCCGCCCAGAATGCTCAGCAGGCGCAGCACGCGGATGTAAAGCCAGACCAGCGTGACGATCAGACCGAAAGCGGCGTACCACTCCATGAACTGGGGTGCGCCTTCGGCAACGCCCTGCTCGATGAAGTTGAAATCGAGGATCAGGTTCAGTGCAGCGATCACAATGATCACCAGGCAGACGACGATCCCGATCGGACCGCCACCCCAGAGATAGGGCACGTGCATGCCGAACAGATTGAGTCCGAGGTTGACCAGCGAGACGAGGAAGACGGCGCCGGTCGCGGCGCACACGCCACGCATAAAGCCCTGCGTGGCCTTGATGATGCCTGTCTTGTAGAGCGCCAACATCGTAAATAGAATGGCGACAGTGATCATCGTGGCGTTGAGCACGATGCCACTACTTTCAGCGTTAGCGATGGCGCTGACCGTCCCGACCAGCAGCCCGGCGCTAAGCGCATATAGCGGGGCGATATACGGGCTATAACGCGGCATAAACGCCCCGCCGATGCCGAATAGCAAGATGCCGCAGAATCCGCAGATACCCAGCACGCCAGTCAGCGGGCCGCCACCCTGGGCCAACAGGACCCACGGCACAATTGCCGCGCCCATCAGCAGCACAAGCAGGATGCCGCACTTGTTGAGCGTCCCGTCGAGCGTCATCACCCGCTCGTCGACTGCGCTGCTGGCATAGGCGGAAAAACGCTTGGCGTTGAAATACGGGTTGCTGCCACTCATGGCATCCTCCTCGGGAAGCTCGTTTACCGAAGTGCTAGCATATCACGACAAAGGAACTAAGGCTTTCAGTGCCGATCGGACGTGAGAGGCTCGCTGCTGACTGCTGCGCAACGGGCGGGGGAGCTGGAGATGAGAAGCAAATATTGCTGGCTCGCGCTGTACGCAGTAGCCATTAGCTGGTCTGCCCAAACCGAGCCGGCCCGAGCGGTCGACGAACCAGGCGCAGCAGCGGCGATCAGCTTGCCGGCTGCAACGCCTGCGACTGAGCAGGCGGGCATTCTGACTCAAACGATCGCCCCGTCGGCTGGCACACGGCTGGTCTGGGATCTTGCGCCGCCTGATCCGCATGGCATAGACTGGGCGCTGGCGGCAATTCGCCTTGGACCGGAAGGGCAGGCGCGGACTAAGGCCGAGTATCAGTCGATCCGTGACCGCTATAGCAGCTGGTTGACGGCACAAGGACTGCAGCCGGGAACTGCACAGTACGTGGAGGCCTTCGGCAAACTGACCGCGCAGGAAGCTGCCGGAGCCGTACTCATTATTCAGCTCGACAGCTCGCTCGACGCGACCGGAGTGAAAGCTCTCGAAAGTGCGCTGGCCGTTGAGAGTGTGCCAGCGCCGCGCACAGAGACCCTGGATTTCGAAACCAGACCGGGCGGCTGGTACGGCATGACCATCCGCTGGGCGGTGCTACCTGCTGCACGCTTTCGCGGGATCAAACCTGATCAGGCGAGCGCAGTTTCGGACGACGAGCAGCAGGCCAAGTTGCAGGCACAGTTAGCAGCAGTGCGTACTGCACTTAATGCATGGAACGCGCGGCGCCAGGCCGATCTGGCAGCGCTCAAGCTGCAAGCGCCTCAGCCGGCCCCGGTGCTGGCCGAAATGCGAGTCGGCACCGTTCTGCGCGGCTGGGAAGTGCGGACGAACCTGCCCGACGGCGATGCGGTGGAGCTGGCCAAGGTGCTGGCGCAGCCCGGACTGGTGGAGCCGCAGATCGTACGGCCGGCGAATTACAAGCTCGATCAGCCGAACGGGGGACAACCGGGCCGGTTTATCACAATCAGTCCTGACGACATCGCCCGCATGGACTCCGAACTGCTCAGCTTCCAGCTCGTCGACCGCGAACGGCTGCATGGCTTCGCTGCCGAAGAATACCCGGCACTATTTGCCACCGGCGAGCAGGCACAGCTCACCGCCCTCGCTGACAGTATGGAGCGCGCACTTGTCGACTGGAACGCCCATCACTCCGCAGCGATACGCGCGCGTCTGGAACGCCAGGTGACCGCCGGAATTGTTACTGGCGTGACGGTTTACGGAGCCGATCATTCCATCGACACTGTGCTGAGCCTGGGCGCCGCGCTAAGCGTGCCCGGTGCACCGGTGTATCGCTACGGTAGCGGGTTCACCATGCGCAACGAAGCTGTCGGGTTCAGCTATTACTTCCCCGGCCCAAACCGGGCCACGGCCAGAATGGTCTTTACCGTGCCTGACCACGCAACGGGGACCTCTCAGGCTGACACGACAGGCGGCAAGGAAGATACCGACATGCTGACGGCGGCAATGCGGCCCTACATTCGGCTGCAGGCGGCGTTAACTGGCTGGATTGCTGAGCAGCCGGATCTACGACTGCTACCAGAAGGGTTCTCACCGCGGACGGCGGGGTCAGCCCAGATATGGTCAGGGGACGCGACGGGGCAGAGTTCTGCCCACGTTGACTTCCAACTTACGCTCGAGTTATGCCTGCAGGACAAGACTGCGCTGGATGCGGCGGTGGCCAGCCTGACCGAACAGATCAAATCGATTGACCCCGACGTCACGGCGACAACGGTGCAGTATCTGCAGTAGGTTGAAGGAATGGTCGGCAGCGAGCGGCGATTAACCCGCCGCGCGCTCAACCAGCTCGTCGCTCATGCTCCAGTTGCTGAAGACGTTTTGAATGTCGTCGTTGTCTTCCAGCGCGTCGATCAACTTGAGCAGACGCTTGGCCTCGCCTTCGTCGGTGACTTCGACGGTCTCCTTGGGGACCATCGCGATGTCAGCGCTCTTGATCTCGTAGCCCTTTTGTCCGGCGAACCATCTCTTGACTTCCTGCAGGCTCGGCACCTCGCAGAAGATCTCAGCCACTTCGCCGTCGAACTTGAAGTCGTCGGCGCCGGCCTCAGCGCAGGCCTCGAACAGGTCGTCTTCGCTGTGGCCTTCAGCCCCGACGTTGAGTACGCCTTTGCGCTCGAACTGCCAGGCCACGCTGCCGTTATCGCCCAGCAGGCCGCCATGCTTGCTGAACAGATGGCGAATGTCGGCGACAGTTCGGTTGCGGTTGTCTGTCAGGCAGTCAACGATCATCGCTGTTCCGGCGGGACCACGGCCCTCGTAGGTCATGCGCTCGTAGTTCTCGCCCGTGGTGGCGCCGGCGCCACGGGCGATGGCGCGTTCCATCGTCTCTTTTGGCATCGCCGCCAGCCGGCACTTGTCGACGAGTGCTTCCAGCGTGGCGTTGTTCTTGATGTCGCCGCCGCCTTCGCGCGCGGAAACAACCAGCTCACGAATCAGCTTATTGAAGACCGCCTGGCGCTTGTTATCCTGCGCCGCCTTGCGGTGCTTAATACTGCTCCACTTATTATGGCCTGACATGCCCCTGTGCCTCCGACCGAGTTCTGGCCCCCATTATAGTCACTGCGCGGCGTCACCTGGAGCAGCCGGGGAAGGTTTTTCGGCCAAGCGAACCAGCAGCACCCGTGAGTAGAAGTCGTCGGCGATCGCCAGCTCATTAGCATCGACCGGGATGAGTCGCAACGTCCAACCGTTGCCGCTGCCCGGATCCGGACTGTCGCCAATACGGTCGAGAGCTGTGTGGCGTCCTTCGCGGCGCAGGCGGCGGTTGTATTCGACATAACCGGCGGCCTGATCCGGGCCACTCATCTCATCAGCGGTTATCAAAGGGAACAGCCGTTGAGTGCCCGCTGAAGTGACTTGCAGCGGATCCTGGACCTTGAATTCACACTGATCTCCGTTGAGAGCTAAGACGAGTACGCGTGAGTGTCCAGCGTCGTGGACGGCGATCAGCGATTCGCAGACCGCAAAACTGGCTAGATCGGCACTTGCTGCTGCAGCGATGGCGCCCGCTTTGGCATATTCGGGCCGCTCGACAAGATGGTCCTTGGTGAAGTCGAAGACGAACACCTTGCCGGTGCTGCTCAGCAGAGCGACGGTAGATTGCCCACCGAGGATCGCACCACCGCCGACGACCCCATCTGCGACAGAATCAACCTCGCGGTCCGTGCCGCTCTTTTCGGCGACCTGGAGACGAATTGCGCCATCGGAGCCGGGAGAACTGTCAAGGCATAACAGGCGCTGGTCAGGCATCAGTACGAGAACATGACCCCCTTTTCCTTCGCGCCGACTCAGGTTGTAGCTGACGCCGGCAGCATCTCTCCCATCCGGCAGCTGGAGCTGCCACCGCTCCGGGGAGCCAGCGTTTCCACCCGAGGTTTGTTCCTTGCCGGGCTGGTAATCCGGATTGTAGAGCAGACCTCCGTCGCTGGTCGCGATGCACTGTCCATGCGCTGCCGGAACATCGCTGCTTGCTGATAGGACCAGCGAATCATCTTTGGCAGCGTAAGCGAGCTCGACGAGCTGATACTGTTCTCCGTGGCTGCGTGCGATATCCGAAGCCATTTCGCCGAGCCCTGGCCGGTCCGCTAGTCGTTGACCGTAGGCGGCAAAGTATCCCTCGGGCAGATACCATGCATGGATAGCAAATCCACCGTGTTTCGCAAAGCTCGGGACGTCTCGCGGGTGCTGCAAGCTGTGGACCAGCAGGAGGATCAGTCCAGCCGGGATGAGAAAGATCAGGACTATGCCTAGCAGCACAACCTTGTCTCGAGTGCTTGTGGCTTGCTGCCGCTGATTCGAAGCCGGTGCGGACTGATCAGACATTACGCCAAGCATAGCGCATCTGAAGTTTCTCCAGGCGCCTGATCAAGCCATTATGTCGATCACGTGTTGCGGCTGGGTCGGACGGGGGCGAGTGTCGCGGGCGCGGCTTGCATTGGCATCATGACGCACCATGTTGACGATCTCATTGCCGGCTTCCTGATCGGTCCGAGCGACGGCTACGCCGAGCTTAATCTGGCGCGCAGCCTCGGACAGGTCAAGCACATCCCCAACGAGATTGCTGACGTCGGGGGTGCCGCTGTCGAACTCCGCGGCGATGCTTGCTGCAGCATGGTCGAGGCGCGACTGCCCATCGCGAATCGTCTGCCCGGCAGAGGTCAGGGCATCAGGCACCGGCTGGGTTGAGACTGTCACTGCAGCGGGATTATACCCGCGCTGGCCTTCGAGTGCCGAGAATCGGGTCACCTGACAGGCTGTTTCACATGAAACGTGCTGCACTCAGTTGACAAGGCAGATTTAAGGGTCGCGTTGTTTCACGTGAAACGACGGTCAGTCAAGTTGCGCCCCGCGCCGCAGTGCTACTGCCAGCCGGGCTTGGCCCAGCAGCTGAGCGGTGAGCAATAACTGAACGGTCAGCATCACTGGCCAACTGAGCCAGATCCAGACCGGAGGCGTGAAGGCGCTGCCCGGAGCAATACCGCCCAGCAGCGGCAACGGCGCGGCGAGCGGATTGACAAAGGCGCTACTTCCAAGGACCAGCATTAACCCGCTCAGGCCAGACTGCACAGCATAAGACAGCTCCGGCAGATCGGGCTGCTGACTGAGCCCTAGAGATGAACCGGTCAGCCAGGCGAAGCTCGTGACGATCAGCAGTGGGCAGCCGCTGGCCATTGCCGCGCGCCACAACCAGCTGCCGGGCAGGAGCTGCAGGCTTAGCACCGCCCCGACGAACGCCAGCGCTGCAGTGCTCCATAGCCAGTCCGGTGCTGCCGGGGGCTGCGACCACGCCGTCAGCCGCTGCGTCTGCCATTCGTGGACGAGGCTGTAGTACAGCGCCAATTGCATAATGACGCTGCCGAGAGTGGCGGTTGGCAGCAACCAGCTACAGCGCTGTCCACGGCCGCAGGCAATCAACAGCGCAATCCAGCCCAGCCCGGCGAGGCTGCCCGCCAGGGCGAAGCCACAGCAGGTGAGCGGTAACGCCAGAGTGACCCGCCGCGCTGGATCTGGTCCGCCGCTCGCCAGCTCTAGCAGCGCCAGCGCGGTATCAGGTGGGCTGCGATGCTGCAGTACGAGTTGGCGCAAAGTGTCGCGCGTGCTCAATTGGAGCTGATGCGGGTACTGCACTGTCTTGAACACGCCGTATTGTTGCTCAACAAGTTGCAACTGGCTGGCGGCGATGCTCAGAGCAACTACAGCGCTCGCCAGCATTAGCCGGGGCCAGTAGTGGCGGATCACGCCTACGACGACCTCTGTGTCGCTCAGCGGGGAGCTGGCGAGCACTTCGTCAAGCTGCAGCAGGGAGGAATTTCCGTGCCTTCCCGAACCCTCCGCAGCGGCCAGCAGGCCCAGTGCGCCCCGGGCAATCGGCAGCAAGAGCAAGAACCCGAGGCTGCCCAGAATCAGCAGACTGCTCCAATCCAGCGTCTGGAGCGGACCGCGCACGTTGTGAGTGAGCCAACTGGCTCCGATCAGGAGTAGCAGGATCAAACCAACGGATCCCCACCCGAAAGGCTTACCCAGGTTACGCCGCTGTTCCAGCCGCCGCAGGCAGGATGGCAATGGATTGTCCGGCAGGCTGCGCACTGCGGCAATCCACGCCTGTAGCGTCGGTCCACCCCGCTGCGCTGTGGCTGGCACACAGGAATCATAGGGCAGTGTTGCGCCCCTGCGATAATCAAGCATGCCCGGATTGCGCATCGGCATCGACGTCGGTGGGACCTTTACCCACGGGGTGGTGCTGCGGCCGCCGGGCGAAGTGATTGCCAAGGCGGTCACGCCGACCACGCACACTGATCAGCGCGGAGTGGCGGCCGGCGTGGCCGAGGTACTACGGCTGCTGCTGGCGGAGCTGGACAAGCAGGGGCTCGACCGCAGCGAGATCGAACTGGTAGCACATTCCACTACGCAGGCAACGAACGCGCTGCTCGAAGGCGATGTCTCAGGAGTGCACCTGATGGCGCTGGCGCCGCATGGAGAGCACGGTCTAATCCGCAAGGCACTGGGCGCACGGCTGCTCGACGTCGGCAACGGCCACAGCGTGAAGATCTGGCCCAAGCTGCTCCACGACTGGGAAACGGCCACACCGGAGAATTTCCCCGCGATCCCGGTAGCGGCCGCGAGTTCCGTACCGGCGGCTTCCAGCCGCCGAAAAAGCGGCGGCAAGGCTGCCGCCCCTACGGAGCAACTCTCCTCAGTCCCCGAACCAACCGACTGGCAGCGTCCCGGGTGGGATGGCGTTAACGTCCCTCCGGGCTTCACTGTTAGCGAGCGCCTGCCGGTCGCGATTGTCCAGCCGCTGGCCGGCAAACTGGAACTGCGCGAGGAGACCGTCGCCGCGCACTACCGTGCCTATGGTCACGGCGCCGTCTGCGCCAGCGACATTACCCAGGTGCTGGGCCTGCAGGCGCGGACGCGCACGGCCATCGTCAACGCGGCGATGTTGCCCAAAATGCTGGCGACAGCAGACTTCACGGAGCAGGCGGTGAACGAACTGCTACCGGGCGTGCCACTCCAGGTCGTGCGTGGCGACGGCGGAGCGATGAGCATTGCCGAACTTCGCCGTCAGCCCGTACAGAGCCTGCTTTCGGGACCGGCCGCGGGGGCCAGTGCAGCCCTGCACCGCAGCGGGCTGGCCAATGCGGTGTTTGTCGAAGTCGGCGGAACCAGCACGGACATCACGCTGATCCAGGACGGCCGCGTTCGTCACCGCTATGCCACGGTCGGCGGCCAGCGCCTGCTCGTCCCGGCGCTCGACCTGCGCACTGTGGCGGTTGGCGGAGGAAGCATGCTGCGGGCCGACACCCCGCTGTTCGGCCCGCGCAGCGCGCACATCGCGGGCCTGCCGTATCTGTTCCAGGCGCTGCAGGCTGGACTGGAAGTTGCAGGCGTCGAGCGCTGGACGGATCCGCACAGCGGAACGCCGTACGTTGTGGCTAAGATGAGCGATGGAAGTCTGGCGGCATATACGATGACGGATGCCTGGTTGCGTGATTCCCCTGACGGCCAACGGCCCGAAAGGGCAGCATTCCTGGGAGTGGAAACAGGGCAACTGGATTGGAGTCAGTTCACTAACTTGCCAGACTCCAAACGTGCGACCGGCGTCACGACTCAGATGGTGCAGTGCCTAATCTGGGATCTGCAAAGCGATCACGGCGTCAGCGGTTCATCTTTAACGCTGCTAGCTGGCGGTGGTGGCGGGCCCGTACTACTTTCGCAGTATTGCGAGTTGCTGTCCCACCCCGATATCGGCGTCAATGCCCTGGACGTGGGAGTCCGAGCGCAACTTATCCCGGACCACGCCGTGATCTCCGCTATCGGGGCGGCCCTCGCAGTCACCTGCGTCAGCCTAAGTAAATCGGTTGCTACTCCGACGGGCCAGGACATTGCGACGCTGACGCAGGAAGTCGAGAGGCGGCTGGCCGTTCAGGGCGCCGAGCGGGTGAGCACCGATTACGAGTTCGACCCCCAGCGGCAGGTGCTCACGGTGACCGGTCGTGGCAGCCGGCCATATGAGCAGGATGTGTCGCCGCGCAGCGAAGCGGAGTTGGCCCGGATCGTCCAGACTCAGTTGAGCGACGGAGCGGTCCTCGTTTGGGAGTCGAATTCTGAGCAGTTATGGCAGAGCTCAGGGATAGTTGCGAAAGATAAATCAACTGGTTGGTTGATGACGATACAGGCCGATGACCACGCGGGTGTGTCCATTGATCGCAATGGTCGAATCCTGTGGCAGGGCAGTATGAAACAACAGTTTCCCGCCCCTGCAGGCCAGCGCGAAGCAGTACTGAGCGATGTGCTTTCACGGTGCACGCAGTACACGGATGGCGGAGCGGCATTGCCGGGTCTTGCGCTGATTTGCGCCGGGCGGTTCATTCCGCTCGACCTGGGTGATGCGACACTCATCGCCGAGGTGCTGCGCTGGGAGCGGCTGCCGGACGATGCCCCTGGCTGCTTCATCGTTCGTGGCTAGTGCGGGCAGATAACCAGCAGCACGCGCTGATAGGCGCTGTCGGCAATCGCGAACTGGCCTGGGCCGCAGGGCAGCACGCGAATGCCATAACGCACGAAGTCGGGATCGCCGCCATTGTCTGCCGTGCCATCGGCCACGCAATCCAGCGGCGCCTGCCGTCCTTCGCGCTGATAGCGCAGCGCCTGCTCCTTGACATAGGGCTTGGATGACCGCTCTGTGAGGTGAGGATTTTGATAGTTATAGGGCAGACTGCGTGGGGTCCCATCAGGCAGCTGCTGATAGGGATTGCGAATCTTCAGTTGCAACGTGGCCTGCCCTGCTTTGATCACAAGGGCGTGCGGAGCATCGTCATAGGTCACTGTGGCGTCATCGCTGCAGGTGAGAAATTGATCAGGGTGACCGCCGGCGAGCCTGGTCAGTTCTGCGTTCACCTGGAAGCGCTGCTGTGCGCTGTCGAGAGTCCAGGCCTGCGCCCGGGGATCAAACAGCGCGAGGCCAGGTGAACCATGGAGCCAGACAAACCGCAACTGGGCGCTCGTTGGTTCAGCCTTCTGAGCCGTGGCCGGAGCGCCGACGCTGGCCGTACGCAGGGTCCATGACTCAGCCATGCGGGCTTCGCCGCCTTGGTAATCGCCGCTGTCGTCAGTGGTTAGCAGTGTCACACTTTTGTCGCTGAGCAACTGCACCGCCGCCAGATTAACGTGCTCTCGATCCAGTCCCGGAAAGATGAATTCGGTGGTTTGCTGGCTGCCTGGCAGCCGCGGCCACCAGCGCAGATGCAGGTTCGCCTTGTCGCCAGCATAGGACTTATCGAACGACTGCTTTTCCCAGAAATCGTCAACGGAGTACAGAACGTGACCGTCGCCGTGGGAGAGCAGCGGATGCTCCAGGCTGCGAATATCGATCAGCTGTCCGGGTTCCAGCTGTCCACTGTGGACGTGGAGATCGGCCAGTGTTGTCTGGCGCGGCGTATCGAAGTAGTCATTGAATCCGACCAGGACAGCGCCCACCCCGTCTTGCGCCTGCGGCATGATCATTGGCCAGGCATAGCCGTCCGGTACGAACCACGCCGAGACGGCAAATTTGCCCCCGCCGGGAGCACCAGCCGGGGCAACAGGTGCAGTAACCGGGCTATGTGGGGCAGGGGCAGGTGTCTCGGCGGTCGTGCCCGTATTGCGCAAGACACCCGCTGCGGCGGGATGGCGCCAGCTCCAGATCATCCAGCCGATAATGACCGCCGGCGCAACAAACAAGACCAGGACCGCGGTCAGTAGCGGGGCGATGGTCGATGCAGGGCTGGCGGGTGGCTTGGTCACCGCGAAAGCATAGCGCGTTCAAGGTGGCACCTTTCCTTGACGGCGAGCCGCTAATCGTGATTGCGGGCCGAGCGCAGCACGGTCAGGCCCAGTCGCCACCAGAACCACATGGTGCCGAGCCACCACAGCACCAGGAAGACCAGCGTGGCAGGCTTGTCTGCGCCAAGTAGCTGCAGCTGCATGATGTCACCTTGTGGAGTCTGTAACCATGATCCGGGCATGATGATAATTGTCGAAGCAAACCAGGACCCTGCAGCATACATACCAGTTATCATATTTGGGTTGTAGCTTTGCTGCCAGTTGTGGCGCAGGTCGCTCACGGCCCAGACCCAGGCTGCCAGATGTGGCACCGTTACCAGTGCGCCGGCCAAGAACCGGTTGGTGGCGACGCTGCCACGATGGACCGCCGCATCGCGCAGGCCCAGATAAAGCAGCAACAGCAGGGCAGGCACCAACCAGACCGGTGCAAAGATTCCAAACACTCTTCCCGCCATCGGCGAGATGTGGTCCAGCTGGCCAAAGAAGCCGATGATGTTCTCCAGAACATAGGCCGTGTTCCGTTGCAGGTTAGTGTAAGCGTGCAGCACGTTGCCCAACAGCCAGTGCACGGCGACTGTCATCCCGCCGATGAGCGGCAACAGCGGCCGGATCCAGTGGCGGCGGAAGGTGAGTACCAGACAGCCCATCGCCAGCAAGAAATGCGGCAGACGAGTGATGTCGAGCACGGAGAGAATATAGAGCGCACAGCTGTGCAGCTGCCGGGCACCGTCCTCCGTTGGAATACCCAACGCCAGAATCAGCAGGCCCCACGCGCCGCCTGCCAGCGGTGGCAAGGCAGCCCACAGTCCGGCAGCCACGATGCCGCCGAAAGCGGTAGAGTCCGGTAGCGAGGAGCCGTACCACTCCGGGCTGTCGAGTCGCTCGCCTTGGCGGGGTGGCAGTTGGCCCAGATCGGCCCAGAGGAGCTGCAACTGGCTGGCGCCCGCTGTGTAGCCCCAGGTGCAGGCGATCACACCCAGCACACCGGCGTAGGCCGGGAGCAAGGCATTGTCCAGCGCCAGCGAATCGTAAGGCGTCACTCGCTGGAGGAGGAGGAGTCCCACCTTCATCAGCAGTGCCAACAGTGGCAGCAGCAGGAGCCCCGCTAGGAACTGCAGGCGAGTCCACTGCGCAATCCCTTGCCCAGGGGCGTCATGGAGCGGAGCCCGCAGGCGGCGAAAATATAGCGTCAGATGCGGCAGCTCCATGTTGCCATGATAAGCCTCGACGCGACGGCGAGAGGCTCACCGCACTAAGCATGCTCGAGCGCCGCTTCGGCCCGCCGCAGGTCAATATCGAGAGTACGGCCCAGATGCGGACGCATGTTGTCCGCAATTTGACGTGCCCGGCGCATCGCAGCCAGCGCCGCATCTGGCCGGTGCTCGGCAATGTAGTACCGCGTCCAGAGGCAATAAGTCTGAGCCAGCAGCGACTGCGCGCCGAACATCTCGAAGGCGATCTCGATATCCAGCAACAGCGCCAGGGCGTGATCCAGCTCGCCCAGCTTAATCAGCGCGCGCGCGTGTTCCAGCCGCACCTCGGCGAGCAAATAGCGACTCTGGGTGTTCTGTCCCAGCCGTTTGGCGGCAGCAAAGTGGGCACCAGCCTGCTCCGCATTGCCGGCTGCCAGCTCGTACTTGCCGCGCACGAGTTCAAAGTCGAGCTGACTCTCGTAATCTGAGAGATTCCCTTTGAGCTGCTCAGCTTGCTCCAGAAAGCCGGCGGCCGCGCTAAAGTGGCCGAGCAGCAGGTTCTGCACGGTGAGCTGGCGATAGCCGCGCGCCAGCAGCCGTTCATGAAGATGGGTCGCTTTGAGGGCTTCGGCCTCGTCAAACGCCGCCTGCGCGTCGATGTCCCGCCCCAGCTCAAAGGCGACGATATGCAGATCAAGCAGCGTTTCCGTCAGGGCAATCTTCTCCTGCGGTATGGAACGCCACAACGTCGCCGAGGTGTTCACGTACTCGTACGCGTCTTCCAGCAGACCCAGATGCAGCCGGCAGATCCCCTGGAGGCCATAGGCATCGGCCTGACGGCGCACATCCTGCGAGTTGTTCGCATGCATCAGCGCCAGACCCAGCGCGTCTTCGGCATCACGCAACCGGCCGCGGTTGAGGTGGATGCGAGCAATCGAGAAGTGAATTCCGGCGATGAGCGCGTCAGCGCCGTCCTGGGTCGCCATGCGCAGCGCCTCTGCCAGCCGCTGCTCGGCAAGGAAATGTTCGCCCCGGAGTGAGGCAATGTATGACAGCCAGTAGATGGAGCGGATGAGCTGACGCCTAAATCCGCCTGCAATGGACTGTTGCTCAGTTTCTATGAGCAGTGCCTCGGCGGACTCCAGCTCGCGCTCGAAGATGATGTCGTAGGCACTGTCGATGCGCACTGCGATCGCAGTTTCCGCAGACGACTGTGGCGGGCCCGTAGGCATATGGATATTCTAATATGGCGCCATAAACTTTCGTAGCGTCGGCGGCGAAATCCCACTTGCGCGGGGCGACATGGATAAGCTGCTCTGGAGCAATGGCGGCTGATGCGCTGTATTGCACTGCCACTGTGTGGATACTCCAATCTTCTACGATGAGCACTGCCCCGGCTACGCGAACCAATAGTAGAATGGCGGCGTGCAGATCAGCCTCAACAGTCAAGCCTGCGATGTGCCGCCCGGCGTGGCCACCTTTGGCGATATGGTGTTCTTCATCGAGCAGCAGCGCCTGCCGGCTGGAGAAGTGCTCACGCGCATCGTGCTGGACGGCCAGGAAGTTGGGGAGCTGGAAGAGCACGATATGGCCGAGCGGCCCTGCCGTGAGCTGGGCAGCATTGAGTTCTTCAGTGCGCGGCCACAGGATCTGGCCGAGGAAGGTCTGCAAGACGCAATCGAACTTCTGCCAAGTCTGGCTGCCGACCTGCCGCTGGTCGCGCAGGAACTCCGCAGCGGCAAAGTCGTGGACGGACTGGAATTGTTTGGACCTTGTCTCGAAGTGCTGAGCTGGTATGTCAGTCTGGTGTCTGCTGTGGATGCGATCTTCAGCCGCAGTAATCCTGCGTTCCGGATGATTGACCCTGATCTGGATCAGGCAGAGGAACTCGGGGCGGAACTGGATGGCGCCCGGCCGGACAACACCCCCGAACTGCGGACCTTCGCCAGCATTGAAAACCTGCGAGTCAAGCTGATCGATGTCGAACAGGCCCAGGAGCGTGGTGACCACCTGCTGCTGGCTGACCTGCTCGAATACGAATTGCTGCCGATTATCGAAATCTGGGCCAGTGAGGCACCTGCCCTGCTGCAAAAGATTCAGCGCGAGGGTGGCGTCGCGTAACGCTGCCGCGGAACTGCCCAATGAACAGGGTGAGTTGCTCCGTTCGTCTTAGCGTTGCGACTGGACGATTAACCCAGATAGTCGTCCCGCCGCCATTTCTGTTAGATGCCGTAGACTTTGGTGCGCCGCATTTCGGCGCGGGAGTTACTGATGTCACTGCTATCTCCGTTCAACCCAGCCAGTCAACGCCGGTCGCTGCTTTGGCGTACCGCACTGCTCATCGCCGCCCTGTGGGTGGCCGGGCTTTCGCTTCCAGCAGCCAGCCGCGCGGCCGATGACTCCTCGACACCGGTAACTGTCCCTTCCGGCAAACCACCGCTGACGATTCCGACGCCTCCGCCGGCCGGGACGGCGAACTCTCCCATTCCCCTGTATCTGAAACCTCTGGCCGACTTCTCGGCCGCGCCGCCGATCCCCGACGACGTGATGGAGAAGCTGCACGATGCGGACTTTCTTAGTGTGCGCGACCTCCACGCCAACCTGCCGCATGGTGAGCTGATCATCAACCAAGGTGTCATCGCATCTTTCAAAGGCTGGGACGTCCATACGGCTGGCGTCGTGATCGGTGACATGGATGTGAACCTCACGCGGCTGCCCAAAGCACCCGAGGCCTATATCGCCTTCCCTGACATGGTTGCTGGCCAGGATGGCGTACGCTTCAAGGCCCGCTTGAGCTACCTGACAGCCAGCGTCAAGAGCGCCGCCTATATGGTTCCCGGCGGGGCGATCGCTGCGATGCGCCGCTGGAAGGCGCTGTCGCCCGACGAGCAGGCGCAGTTCGAGGCGATCTATCGCGCGGCCTGGGCCGACGGCTGGCAGGATACCGCTGCCGCTACGGCCGCGGGCCATCCCGTACTGCGCGAGCCGGTGGCTGGCGAGGTCTATAGCGCGGTCTGGCTCGAGAACTGGCAGGGTGCCGCGCCAGGGGTGCTCACGCGCGTCGACTTCCGCGTCGAGGCCGACGGCAAGACGGCGATTGCGCGGGAACACGACAGCAAGATCCTGCTGATGCAAAACCCAGCCCCCGCCGGGTCGTAATCGAGCTGCGGTGAACGCGGCTGCCGCGTTACCGTCCATAATGCTGCCTGGCGCGGGGTCATCTCCAGATTGCCGCGCCGGGCCTTCCCCCGCTAGAATCAGCCTGCTGCATGTTCGCCGCAAACGTTACTTCCGCCGCGCTGCCTGATCGCCCCAGTGCCTTCGTCCCGCTGCGCCTGCTTGTCTGCCGGCTGTCCGCGCTGGCCTTGGCTCTGCTGATCTGCGCGGCAGCGCCGGTTGAAGCCGCCGCCCACATTCGCGTCGAGACCCAGGAGATCCAGACCACTAACGGCAAGCCGGCGGCGGCACTGGTCGTGAACGGGTCCGTTGTCGCCCGGCTGGCCAAGGACGAGGGTGGCAATCCTCCTCTACGCCGAGTCAGCGCCGCTGCAACTCTGTTAACCACTGCCTACCGCAGTGGCAAGTTTGACCTCAAGACTCAAGCCTCGGACAAAACCGGCCGCCGCTGGGTGCTGTTCGTCAATGGGGTGGCGCTGCTGATCGCCAGCGATCAGGAGGCCAAAGCCTGGGGCGTCGAGCCCAAGGCGCTGGCCGAGACCTGGCAGGACAACATTGCAGCGGCGGTCAAGCTTGAGAAAGCAGCAGCTCCGGCGCAGCCCCCCGCTGCCACGCCGCCTGTCGTACCACCCGCTGCAGCCTCGCCGGGCCCGGCGCCGAGCATTGCGCTCAGCGCAGGCAGTACTGGCAAGGGTTCGGCGGTGACAACCTCTGCGACGACCCAGTATGTCTATGAACCGCCGACCGCCACACAGCTCGACAATGCCATTAAGCTGCCCGCTGGAGCCGTCGTAACCGGCAGCAGCGCGGGGCCTGACATCCTCGCGGCGTCGATCTCGTCTGCGCTGCGCAGTCAGCTCAAGCTTGGTGCCGACGATCCGCTGACGTGGCGCCAGAGCGGAACAGACCCGGCACCGACGGTCGGGCCTGGACAGACGCGCAGTCTAGGGGTGGACTACACCGCCGGCGGCAGCGCGAGCTCAACCACCCTGGGCCTGCAGAATCTGGCCCTCAAGCTGCCGCGCGAGAACATCACGCTGTTCAGCAACGATCCGGAATCGGTGTATGCGCCGCAGCTGCTCTACTCGGCTACCCTGCCCGCGGGGCAGGCGGCCCGGCTGGTCTACCACCACCAGTGCCAGGTCGAAGGCGGGGTGCGGTTCATCGTGCGGGTACTGAGCGAGAGTGATCCCGGCGCGCTGCATGTCGTGCCCGGCACCGCGGCGCCGGATGTAAATACCTTCTACATCGGCTTCAAGAGCGCCGAGAACTTCTGGAACAACCTCAACAATGGCAATGGCTATGTCGCGCAGGTGCCGAGTGGTGGCCAGGCGGTGCTGCTGGGACAGCAGTTGGCACGCGGCTACACCGCCAGCGGCTACATGAAGCTGACCAACCTCGGCGCGCAGCCACTGCGGCTCGAGGTGCTGGCACTCTCGACGGGCACCGGTCTGCCGCACGGCGCCGCGCCGCAGACGGCCAAGACGGCGACGTGCGTCTTCGACGCGCCGTACTTCTCGGAAGACAACCAGTTCAAGTCAGGCGACCCGTGGCTCTACCTGCGACTCGGCGAGGCACGACCAGCCAGCGCCACCGACGAGAGCGTGCTCCATGGCTGCTATGGCATGACCCACAGCTTCAATGTGACTTTAAGCAACCCGGGGGCCACGCCCACAGTGGTCTACATCGTGCTGCGGGCCAGCGCCGGTGAAGTCAAGGGCCAGTTCTTCATCAACGGCGAATACGTCTCCACGCCACTGGTCACCTCGGGCGAGGAACAGGTCCTCAAGGAAATTGGCCTGGCGCCCGGCGAGAACAAACAGCTGCGGATCAAGGCCCTGGCGCTGAACGGCGGGTTCTATCCGGCCAGCGTGATCGTGCGCGAAACGCGCTATCCGTAGCGTGGCTCCATGGCGGGTATAATCTGCGCCCACCACCAGGGCGGGTGGCGAAATTGGCAGACGCGCTGGCCTTAGGAGCCAGTGGGGTAACCCTTGGGGGTTCGAGTCCCCCTCCGCCCAGTTCTTTTCAGCGGTTGGTCCGAGCGCTATGCAGGCTTAGTGCGGTGGCGGAATTGCACCACCACGCAGCGCCTGATACACCGGCGGCCAGAGCAGCAGCGTGGCCAGACCGACGCCACTCAGCGTGGCGATCAGCCAGCCTGGACCCTTGAATTGTTTCTTGCGCAGCAGGAAGTGCAGCAGCGGCCAGCTAATGATCCAGGTGTAAAGCATTACTGTCTCGTGTCCGGCATACGGGCCATTGGCACCAGGGCCCACCACGGGCAGTACCGCGCCGATCTTCATCATTACAGCCTTGATCGGGTCAGAACCATAGGTGACCAGCACAGCAATCGCCAATGCCAGGAAACTCAGTACTGCCGACCAGCAGGCCGCGACCGCCGCGCCATTCGGAATCTGCGGCGTAGCGCTGTCCTGTCCGACCATCACCAAATCCGAAGTAGCAGACATCCGTTTCATCACACGCTCCTAGTTGACCCCATGCAGTTTGGTGATCGCCGCACCGAGGCCGAAAGCGATGACGAAGTACAGGAAATTCAGCACGATCAAGCTCGCGACAGCATTGCGCAGCCAGTGGTTATCGAGGGCCTGCTGGCGGTAGCGCCACAGGATAAACGCGGCGGCCAGGGCCAGTGGCAGACAGAACAGCGCCGTGTGCTCCTTGAAATCGAAGAAAACGTTATGAATGTCGGGCATCGTGGCGAGGAATACCGACTTGGGCGAGTTCGCCTCTTTGGCGCGATAGCCGACGTACAGCCAGTTGCCGAACATGATCGTGAACAGCGAGAAGGCGGCGATGGCATTGGTGACGATTGACACTTCGGCCAAAGGTCGCGGCCGGTCTACAAACAGCAGATAGGCCTGATAAAGCCCGACGCTGGAAACGATCACGAAAATGAAGGCCATGATGGCGTGCAGCGCGTGCGCCCAGGCGAATTGGCTAGGGCCGAGTAACTGCCCAAATTTGGCGGTAGATAGAGTGATAATGGCAAGGACAATGATGCCCAGTCCCAGAAACAGGGCCAGACGGGTACCGGATGCATCACTTGGCCGCCCCGTGCTTCGATCAGCTAGTCCCATTGCTTCGCTCCTCCAATCTTGACCACACACCCGAATATCAAGTTGGCAGTCTGCGTCAGCTGCTTTTGTTGAGCCATCATAGCAAACAGTCCTTGCCATTAAGACTATGCAAGAGCTGTCTCCGTTCGGCTTGGTCGTCGCGCGCAGTCGACAAAGGTTTCCCATACAATACTGACTCTGTGCGGTGAATAAGGGGTGGCGGCGTGAATCATGACTGAGCTGGCGCATCGTGAATACTCACCTCGGATCCAGTTGAAACTTGGCAGTGCCGCCCCGACATTTGATGCAACTCTGCTCAGTGGCGGCGAGTTTTCTTCAGCGACACTGCGTCAAGGTCGAGTATGGTTGACCTTCTTTCATTTTCTGGACTGCCCGCTGTGCCTCTTACGCGCGAACGAAATGGTCCGGCGCTATCCGCATTGGGCTGCTCCAGACTTTCAAATGATCGCGATCTTCCACGCGACCCCGGAGCAAGTGCGACACAGTCTGCCGCGATATGGCGCACCTCCCTTTCCCGTATTGTGCGATCCGGAGTTACGGCTTTATTCGCAGTTTGGTCTGCGCGCAGCTAGTCCTGGTGCCGTCCGAAACTTCGGTTACCTCGTTCGGGCGCTGGGTGCAGTACTGCGTGGCTATCCGCCGGCACGTAGCCACAGGGATGCGGTGGTCTTTCCCGGCGACTTTCTTATCGGGGACGGTGGAAAACTCGCAGTTGTCCATTATGGGGCGCAGATGGGGGATCACATCCGTTTCGAGCTGGTGGAACAGTGGCTCGGCTTCAAGCTCACAAAATAGCATGGATCAACTGGTTGAATTCGTCACGTTCTTGTCGATGCCGGCCCCTGCGCTTTGGCACTCCCCAGCACGTGGTGAATTGTCGCGTGTGAGTGCTCCCCAATGACTATCCTTAGGTGGTCCCCAGCGCGCAATTGGGTTGAGGCAGACGGTGTCCGCTCATGGCCGCCATGGGTAACTGTTACGATCAAGCATCCAGCCGGCCAGCCAAGAGAGCGGACCACCTTTCCGTCCAAGTCCGAATGAGGTTCGACGACAACATCCAGCCATACCGGATGATCGTCCTCCGCCGGATGGTCGGTGGTACCAGCGAGACGAACCTCAAGCAGTGACTCGTAGATGGCTTTGTAACCTAGACGCTCCGCCAATAGATAAGCGGTCAAGGATGCCACCATCAGTGGCAGGAGTAGCGAATAATTGCCCGTCATCTCAAGCAGCAACACGATTCCCGTGAGCGGCGCACGCACCACGGCGGAGAACAGCGCAGCCATCGCGACCACGGCAAAGGCGATTGTGAGGTCGCCAGCTCCCGGAATTGCCAGTCCACTGAGTAGTCCGGCGATAACGCCAAACGCCGCCCCCATTGCCAGCATCGGTGCGAAGATGCCGCCGGCCGCGCCTGTGGCATAGCTGACCACGGTGAGGAGTAGACGTAGCGCCAGCAGCAGCAGTAGCCAGCGCAGACTGCCCAAATTCGAGAAGTGGCCGGACAATATATCCTGCGCCGACGCGTAGCCGCCGCCACTGATTTCCGGGAGCCACCAGGCAACGAGGCCAATGGCCGCCGCGAGCAGCCCGGTCAGCGTCAGCCGCAGCCGCAGTGTGAGACGCTTCGCCCAGGCCAGCGCTCCGAGCAGGCTCTTGTTGAACACAGCCCCGATCAAGCTTGCGCCAATCCCGACAAGCACGCAAAACGGCAGCGCTTCCAGCGGGGGGGTGTGGACATCGCGCACGAAGAAGCTCGGCTGCTGGCCCAGAACGCTGCGCATGATGATGTCGGAAAGCACGCAGGCGATCAGGGCCAAGCTGAACGTGAGCGGGGACAATTCACGCTGCAGTTCTTCGATAACGAATACAAAGCCGGCCAGTGGTGCGTTGAAGGCGGCGGCAAGTCCGGCACCTGCACCTGCCGCGATCATCTGATTATGGTTGCGCTTGGGCAGCTTGAGGATCAGCGCCGTAAGTTGCCCCATTGCCGCACCCATCTGGACTGTCGGTCCCTCTCGCCCCAGCGAAAGCCCCGCCGCTAGCGCCGCCGTGCCGCCCAGCAGCTTGACGGGCAGAACCCGCCGCCAGCTGAGCCGGTCGAGGTGCAATAACACGGCCTTGACGTGGGGAATACCGCTGCCCGACGTCTCAGGGGCATAGCGCGCGACAACCCAGACGGCGAAGACTGCGAGCAATGCAGCGCCGAGGGGCCAGACCGCCCAGCCCCAGCCAGGCCAATGATGCGCCCATTTCAAGAGGTGATGTTGCGCTTCTTCGCCGAGCTTAACGAGCAGGCCGAAGACGACAGCGACAGCGCCAGCCAGCAGGCCAACCAGACCGGCGCGCAGGATTTGGGACCGGAGGCTCTGGTGGAACAACCCGCGATTTGCCGGCCGAGTCAGCGCTTCACGCAGCCGGTCGGAAGCGCGCCTCAAGGGATATGTTGGAGCGGCCAGTGGAGTTGGGGCTCCAGCACCTGCCGAATCGTCGTTTGATTCCAGGGACATGGCTACCTAACATAGTAGAAGTGACCAATTACGAGACGGCCAGTTTACGCCTTGGCCCGTATCCGGTGCTTGGTCGTCCTGAAAGCAAAGAGCCCCGCACTGTTCAGGAGCTTCTGAACAGTGCGGGCCAATAATGCACGTACCGATATTTCTGGTTTGTTTACGGCCGGACAGACGCCGTGCCGTCGAAGTACGACTGAAAGATTGGCCACTCGAAGGCCCCGATCTTGCGGCCGTGCGCCAAGGCGTCGACGTTGTCACACTGAATGTGGTAGCCGCCCATCACGCGGGAAATTCCTGCCAGTTCGGCGACGGCCGTCCAGGTCGGCAATTCCAGATAGACGCATTGGCCCTGCGGTTCGCCTGTAAGCGTCCCTGGCATGCGGGCGGCGACAAAGCCGTATAGGTCGCTGCCGGAAAACAGCCGGATCATCGTTGAGGCCGCGCCGCTGACCGTGCTGTGGCCAGAGGGATAGCCCGGGAACGGCGGTGTGATGAAATTCTCGGGAGAATAGGGGTGCCACTTATCCGGCGTGATGTCACCAGTGCCCTTTCCCGGTCCCAGCCAGCCGCGGATGGTCTGGCCGTCGTAAGCGTAGACCGATTTGCCGTCATGGATCAGTGTCCACGGGCGGGAGCTGTCATAGAACCACTTGGCCTCCCAGTTGGCAATAAACGCGTCTTCGCAGACGTTTCCGACGCAGAAGAACAGCTTTACATCGTCGTCAAGCTTGTAGTGGTTGCGGCGCGACTCGTCCTGGGCGAAGCGCAGCCAGTGGCCAGACTGACCGGTGGAGCGCGGGCCGTCACGCATGAATTCAACTGTGGCCACCTGGGTGGGAGTCATGTTCGCGTTGTAGCGGATGTTCTCGGCGATCTCGCGCTTCATTTCTTCCGATCCGGCCTTGGGCGGTCCCGGCGGACGCATCGCCACGAGATCCTGCTTGGTCAGCCCGAACGCTTTGACCATGCGCCATTGCGGGGTAAGGAATCCCGGCGTGGCCTTGGTGCCGTCCGCCTTGGTGAAGGTAATCGGTTGCCAGTGGTCCGCGTCAACGATCTTGTCCGCGGTGTTAACCGGTTTGTAGCCGGTGTAGTCGGCATAGGGCTTGGCCCCGGCCGGCGTGCCAGGCTCATCAGCGAACTGGTTGGAGCCGTCATGACGGTGGTACTCCAGCACCGCCGCCGCCGCGGTGTGACCCACACCAATGGGGGAACCCGGGTCTGTCGTCTTGTCTTCAGGGTCGATGCCCAGTTTCTTGAATTCGCCCTTGATGTAGTCTGCGTCTTCGGGGTAGACGAACAGCAGGCCGTCCAGGCAGGCATAACTAATTGCGATTTCCTTGTTGGCCTGAGTGCGCTCGGCCTCGGGCCGGCGCAGCGTGCCGCCCAGGCGCGAACCGACGGCCTTGGCGTCATAGGCTGCCCACGCGTCGTACTCGGCGGTCAACGGAATCGCCATGTTGCGGGCGAGAATCGTCGGACGCGGGCTGTCGCGCTCCGCTTCGCGCGCCGACGCGTCCTCGATGATGTCCAGCAATTTGTAGGCCCGCGAGGCGTCCTTGTACGGCGCGTATGTTGCAGCGCCGGACGGATCGCAGGTCATGTAGTGCATGAAGCTGGGGTCGATTTCCTGCATCGCAGCAGGCCTGGTCTTGTCAGTGGACTGGCCCAGCATGGGGTCAGCGGCGTTGGCGATAAGCAGGCTGGTCAGGGCAGCGGCTGCAGTTGCAGTCAATCTGCGCAAGCCTGCCAGTGCATGTGGTGATGGCATGTCAGTACTCCTTGGCAACTTCGCTCGAACCGTCAGGATTTGGGCTACGAGCGGGAAGAATAATTGCTCTGGGCCAGCTGGCCCAGACACCAGCGACTACTGAACAGTCCTGCGAGGGATAGACAAGAACGGAGCTTCCTTTCCAGCACAGTGGGATCCGAAGCTTGGAATTCACGTGACTTGAAGTCGCGGC
>JADMIO011482749.1_pt1 | contig 110529 bp, 137 predicted proteins | sample 8958161 | NCBI WGS metagenome assembly JADMIO01 (sample SAMN16585339, study PRJNA669376) | soil metagenome | isolation source: Crop rotation soil | place: USA: Cullars Rotation, Alabama | collected 2011 | reverse complement strand
AGGTGAGCCAGTGTGATTACATTTGCGGCCTAACTGTGGCCAGTCCAGTTACGCTGGAGTCACTAGTATTTAGGTGACACTATAGAAGCGGCCGCGACAACTTGTCCACGTGGAATTCTAAGCTTAGGATCCCAATGTGCTGGAAAGGGCCGCATTGCCGAGGCGATGGAAGATAGTCCTAGCCGGCGTGCGATCCGCACGCACCTGGTGGCAGAATATTTTGCCAGACGGAGCGAGACGGCTGATGAATCATGGGACGTAGAGATTCAAGAGCTCCGAGCAGCGGCTGACCGAGAGCAGCAGCGAGTTGAGCGCCAAGAGTTTGTGCCCGACGACGGATCAATCGTCCCGGAAGTCGAGCTGTTAGTGCAAGAGATGTTCGATCGCGTTGCTCAAGGTGAGGGCGCAGGGGCGGCTCTCAATGAAGCGCCGCCCGCACAAGACGCCGATCAAAACGAGCCGAGTATGGCACTGCCGCGTGCGTTCGTAGCAACCGTGCCCGGCACTCGGATCTACTGCGTGACGCCATTTCGATATCAACTGCTTGTGGCCTTCGATCAACTAGGCGACCAGCAGCAATGGGCGGAGGTGATCGAAAACACTCAGCTGCCTCCCGGGGACTTTTACTTTTGGATCTTCAGGCCCGATGGCGGGAACACGCGCACGGGTAAGATTCATCTCGGCGAGGAACGAGTGATCACACTCCCCGGCGCTTAGTTCGCAAAAGCCATTGCTCTGTGCTTGGATTGAGCGCGTGCCGGGAGACAAGCCATCACCGACCTGCCCTGTGGCAGAATTCAGATCGAACTTCACACGGTCGTTGGGAACCGCGCTTTCAGTCGATTGGTATGCTCGACTACCAGGCGTAAGAGAAAATCTCGCTCAATCGGTTTCGTCGCATATCCTGAACATCCTGCGGCGAGGCATTTTTCACGGTCGCCGCTCATGGCATGGGCGGTCAAGGCGATAATCGCGCCAGCATATCCAGCCGATCGCAAATACCTCGTCGCCTCGTAGCCGTCCATGACGGGCATCTGCATGTCCATCAGGATCAGGTCGAAAGGCCGTTGCTGCTCCAGCGCCGCAATGGCGAGATCGACCGCCCGCTGGCCATTGTCGGCTAAGGTAACGTCTGCTCCAGCCTTGGTGAGAAAGCGGGTCAGCAAGCGCTGGTTAGAGGTTCCATCCTCGGCTAGCAGTACACGACAATCAACCCTGACTTCCCTGCCGGCGCGCTGAACGTGCGGGTCTTCCCTCTGCGCGACTTCATCGATATTCTGCAACAAACGAACTCCGTCTAGTGGCCCCGTGGGAATGACGAGCGTGAACCTGCTGCCTTTTTCCAATTGGCTTTCGACGTCCAATGAGCCCCCAAGAAGGGCGGAGAGATTTTTGCTAATCGCCAACCCTAAACCCGTCCCGCCGTACTTTCGTCGCGTCGAGGAATCGGCCTGCGAGAACGGGCGGAACAGTCTGGTCAGTTGATCGTTGCTGATCCCGATGCCCGTATCAATGATTTCAAAGCACAGCTGCGGTTCGCTAGCATCTGGACTCAAATAGATCACGAGCCGAACGCATCCCTCCGCTGTGAACTTGATCGCGTTGCTGATCAAGTTGACAAGAATCTGCCGGAGCGCCGTCGGATCGGTGAGAATCAGTTCGGGAATGGAGCCGACGTATTCGACATCCAGTCGTAGGTCTTTGGCTGCCGCCCGCACGCGCATTAACGATGCGAGTTGCGCCACAATCTGATGCGGCTGACAGCGGAATTTTTCAATCGTGGCTTCACCGGCCTCAATCTTTGAAAGATCGAGAATATCGTTAAGTATTTCCAGGAGGTATCGGCCATTGTGTTGAACGACGCTCACGGCCTCGACCTGGTCCGGTGTCGCTGCATCTTCTGCCAAAACTTCGACGAAGCCGAGGATGGCCGCCATTGGAGTGCGAATCTCGTGGCTCATGTTAGCCAAAAATTCGCTTTTGAGGCGATTCGCCTGATCAGCCTGATTTCGTGCAGCCTGCAAATCCCCTGCTTGGGCCTCTAACGTAGCGGCTTGCTGCTGGAGCACCGCTTTCGCCATCTCAAGCTCTTTGGTGTAATCGTGCAGCTCATCATTCCGCTGGCTCAATTCTGTTTGCTTAGTCGCGATCTCGCGGATTTCGTTGAGACTTTGCCTGATTGAGATGAGTAAAAATGTATCCTCGAAAATAACCCAAGCCCCGTGTTCGACCGTTCGCCAAGGTGCCACCGACAAGACCCCATATACGGACTGGGGCCAGAAAATACCACGGAGCAGATGGTCACTGGCCACGACGACGGTCGCGGTGACAACTACTCGCCAGTCTCGATACCAGGCTAGGAACGCCAACGAGCCAAAGACATGAAAATGAGTCTCGATGCGCCCGCCAGTCAGATGGATCAACAGAGCAGACCAGAGCATTTGCGCGACTGCGATCACTTCGCGGGTCAGCAGGCTTCCTGGCTTAAGCAGAACCAGCCCACAGGGCACCAATGTTAGTATGCCGCCTAGAAATAGCGCGGACCAAACGTGGGGATGCGTCTCGCTGTGCGTACCGGCCCAAGTCAGCGGCGAAATCCAGAAAGCAGCGACGATTCCAAAGAGCCATTGCAGCACCATCAGCACAGCGAAGAGGCGATCCGTTTTGCTGCGCAACACTGACAGACGCTCATCCATAGCGGCCTTAGTCTTAACGAAGGTCTCGCTACGAATATCGTCGGGCACTGTGTAAGCGTCCATTTTGAGGCTGACCATAACCGCCCACGAGCTGGGCTTCTTCTGGTACGTGGAATTGCCGCCTTGCAGCACAGCGGAGCCGCAGGTAAACAGAGTGGGCGGTCAAATCAAACGTAGCACGCCTCGAGTGGCTTTTCTTCGCCGTCAGAGCCATGATTACAAGGCGGGTTCATTGAAGTAATCGGAATAATCGCTCCGGATCTCGTCTGGCGGATGGCAATGGATTTCAGCCGCAAGTCCGTTTGCTGGCCTGAGTTTCCTGACGTATGTTCCGGTAATGCCACACTCAGGCAGGGGCACGTGGCGTGTCGCCGTGAGCAATGCCGCCCGGTCGTAAAGGTTTCGGCGGCTCTGCTTGTGCGCGTTTCTCGAACGCCAGGCAACGCCTCGGTTTCCCTATCGCGTCGTCCAAAAGCTGGCGGCTATTCGGCGCGGAATTCAGGAGCATTTCGAGACGCCAATTGCTCGGATATTTCTGCGGGCTGAATATCCTTCTATCTCGACTATCCGCCCGACTTCGATAACTTTGGCATCGCTCTTAAAAGCTGCGAGGATGAGATCCTCGTGCTAGGTCAGGTCGTCGGACATAAACTGATGAAGGGCACCTCGCTCCATTTGGTTCACTGTCAATTCACGGGCCGAGGGAACGCGAAATGGATTGGAACTGGCCTCCCCCCCCCCCAAAAAAAAGAGCCACCCCGGCGATATTCGGGTGGCTCTTAGCGACCGGGCAAAGGAAAAACCGATCGACGTTCAATCGTAGCTCACAGATCCGGCGACGTTCAAATTAATCGTCGCATTGACGGCCGTAACCTGCGAGTTAAATTCTAAAAGAGCAAGCGCCGCTATGGCTCGGCGGCACAACTCATGGCTTCCACGCCTGATCCGGTGCAACCTATTTCCGGGAAATCAATCGCGGTTAATCAACGACGAGTCGCAAGACTCAATGTGGGAGTTGGAAGAACTGGGCAAAAAGCTCGCTGAAGTGATACGCAAAATCGCAGATCCTTATGCGAGAACCCACGGGTTCACAGCCACCGCCGTCTGATCCCGCGTAGGTTAAGGCAAAGATGGATAGGTCGGCGATGACCGTTGAGGATGTCCTCGACGCGCTAGGTTCTGGGACTCCGAACGGCCAGGAACGCAGAACAAGTAAGCGATTTGCCTATCGCGTAATCCAACGCTGGGCACCCATGGTGATGGGGCGTTTGCCTTCCATCGATATCTTTAGGCCCATGCTCTGCCGTGATCTTTCCAAGGGCGGCATCTCTTTCTTCTGGCCGACTAAGCCAACGCACGAAAAGCTTGTTGTCGAGATGGGGCCGGCACACGACCTCAAATACGTTGAGGCGCGGGTTGTCAGTGCCTTTGTCACCGATGCCGACTTGCCGGAACATGTCGTGTGCTGCCGATTCACCGGGCGCGTGATCTAGTCATGCAGCACGACGACAAGTATTACACCGGCGAGGTCACCACCTTCGACGGCCGGACGCATAAACTGACCGCTTGGAAGGTCGGCGGAGCCTGGCGAGCAAGCTCCACGATCGACGGCAAGTTCATTCGGGCGGGAGGTGCAAAGACGCTGGAGAGGGCGATTGAGTATTTTCAGAAGCGATACGAGCAGGATTTCAGAGTGGATGACCGCCAAAAATAACGATGCTTGAAACAGAGGTAGTGCGCAGCCGAAATTTCAAGTACTTTCGGCTATGACGCCCGCCCACGCGTTTACCTGCGCCGGCAATCCGCCGTTCGAGGAGAATTTATGAGCGCGGGGAACGCAGCAGATAAATTCTGGTTTATCAAACTTTACGGCTGCCAATTGTCGAAAAACTTGCTTCACCGGAGGCGCTGGGGAGAAAAATCGCTAAGGTCGTGCGCGAGTTGCATAAACTTCTTGAAGAGCTGGGTGACGCCAAGCCGCCGCCAGATCCGGCCTAGCGCCTGGCGCACGTCGCTGTATCGAAGCCAAGGACGCAACGCGATATGCGTGCCCAAAGGTCACTGAGATTGAGCCGCTGGGATGACGAATTCAAGATGTTCTTGTGCAAAAAACGTGGAGTTGGTTCGTCGGTAATGGGGTCCCCAGGGAGCCCTATTTCGGTGGCTCGCCGGACGACGGCCGTCCACGCTCGTTAGTGGGCCAAGGCTCTCCGGTCACATCGACTGTGGTTTCGATGCGTCACCGAAAGGGCGTCTGCAGCATGGGCATTTGCCAGCAACGGCGCGCTCGAAGACATAATCCAGAAAATCTCGAATCTCCTTGCGGCCTAGTAGTTGGATCCGGCGCGGCCCTCGCAGCCATTTCTGCGGTGAGGCAGCGCCCAGCGGCGCAATTCTTTCGCAGCGGATTCGCTATCTCAATCCCCATCCTTTCCACAGCCGCAGAACTCATGAGCGACGGGGCGAAGGATGCCGCGGTCGATCGGTTCTCTTAATACCGGTCACCACGGCTTGATAGGCGCTCACGCGGCGGTAAAGATCCGGAGGTCTCGGTCGTCGCGACTCTCGATTGCAACGAGCGAAGCATCTCCTGTCTCCTTCTGAGACCCATGCCATTGGAATGCTTGCAATGTCAAACACAAGGTCTTGGCACTCTTGCCGCTAGGGGATTTGCGAACTGTGAATGTCGTCAATCGCTCGATCTAATGAAAGTCTTCGCGCCGCCTCGCCTCAAACCACAGCATCGGCTCGCTTCGCCGCCATGGCACGTTCGTCGCTAGTGTTGATGATTTCGCTCGTCGCCTGGGTCGCGTCACCGGACTGCGCCGCCGAGGCTCCGGTGACGACGTCGGCACATACAACGGCCGCCGGTTTTCTAGCGAAGTACTGCTTCGACTGTCATGGTCCGGAGGCCGATGCGACGCGACTGCAGATCGGTCGGCTGACGAGCGACTTTGCCGACGCCAAAAACGCCGACTCTTGGATCGCAGTGCTCGACAAAGTGATCGCCCACGAAATGCCTCCGGCCGACGAACCGCAGCCGCTGCGCGAAGAAACCCAATCGTTCGTCAAAGCGATCGGCACTCCGCTGCAAACGGCCCAGCTCGCGCAGCAACGGGCCGAAGGTCGCGTCGTGTTTCGACGCCTGAACCGCTTCGAGTACGAACAGACGGTCCACGATCTGTTGGCGATCAACGTGCCGCTGGCGCATCTGCTGCCCGATGACGGCTCGGCGTTCGGTTTCAACAACATTGGGTCAGCGCTCAATACGTCGTCCCAGTTGCTCGAACGCTATCTCGAAGCGGCCGACGTCGCCCTGCAGGCGGCCATGCTCACCGGTCCGCGGCCCGAGAAGCTTCACAAGACGTATCGTTTCGTTGAAGAGCCGCAGATGGTGATGCTGAACGAGAAGAAGAAGGGGGGCAACACGATGTTCGTGATGTTGCCCGACGCGTACGTCATGTATAGCGATCACATTCCCTACGGCGGCGGCAATCTCGGCCAGTTCCGCGCGCCGTCCACCGGTCGCTATCGCATCCGCATCACAGCCTACGGGCACCGCGCTCCGGTGACGATGCGCGTCTACGCCGGAAAGACGCGCGAGACGCCTCACCAGTTGGTCGCTCTCATTGATGGAGAACATGCATGAGATTGGCTGGGACGATACAGCACGGTCAAGCTTCTGCACGCATCGACGAGGTGCCGCTATCGGTTGACATCGATAGTTTGACCCCCAGAGTTTTCGTGACCGGCCAATCGTATCCTACAAGCACCATTTAGATAGCGCGCTGGTTACCTATTCTCGCCGACCGTCCGAACACGTGGATCAGCACCTCTGAGCTTGCACAAATTGATCCCGACCTTAGCGGTCAGCGAGTTGAACGCCTCCGCAAACAACTTCATCGCTCGCTTGCCAAGCTCGTAGAAGTGAAGCGAGGCAAAGGGGCTCGACTCGTGACTCAGTGATCTGCAGCCGGATCCAAGGTCACATGACCCCGAAACAAACTGCCGTGCGTCCGCATGATCGCTGTGCAGCAGGTATTGGAGCAAATGGGCGACAGCCACACGTCTACTGTATTGACCAAGTACGCGACTGACGGGGAAGGTGGCTATTACGCCAAATACGGTCAGCGGTGCAGCAACTATTACGCACTGCTCGGCGTACGCTACGATCGGCGTTATGACGGGCAGTACAGGCGGGGGTGTATCTTGGCAGGGTGAAGGCGCAGCAATAGCTGGCCTAGGTGCTTTTATAGGCGCTATACCAAATCGACCTTCATGGAATCAGTTCAGTGGTAAAATCGTCGTCGCTATCCAATGCCATGTCGACCACAGGCACTTCCCATGCTGCTCCTCGTAGATCGTTGCGCAGGATCGAAATCAAACCATCGACTTCGTCGTCGTCGCTGTTGGTCGGTGCAGGCGACAATGTCAGGGATCGGCCGGCGGCGTCGTATAGTGCAGTTTGTTGTGACGCGGAGGATTGCAGCAGGTTGATGTGCGACGTCGTGCCTCCGCCGGCGATCACGGTGAACCGCAAGGTGGCGAGCACGCCGCTGGTGTAATAGTCCAGATCGAGCGGCGAGCCGCCGAGCGTCAGCCGCACCAGGCCGGGAGTGGACGTGTTGACGCTCAGACCGAAGCCGATTAATAGTTGCCCCACCTCGGCGTCAGTGAACTCGAGCGTGGACGCGTCGTGGGCGATCGCAATGTCGGCGCCGGCCAGCGTAATGCCAGTCGGCTCGGTGACGAGGAGTTGGACCGGCACGGTGATTATTTCACCAACGCTCGCAGTGAGATTCTTCGGAATGGAAATGATCGGATCAGGGCCGCCGCTGGCCGCGGGGCCCAGCCCTGGGTGCGGCGGGATTTGCGCAGTGCTCAAACCGACGATGGCCCGTTGGATTTGTGTGACGTCGTCGCTTTGAACCTGGCCGTTGCCGGAAGCGTCAACGATTAAATACGGATCGGCCAATTGGTACGCCGACAGACCGGTGTCGGTGCCGACGATGATTCGCTGGACAAAAGTGGCATCGGGCGAGTTGTACGTCTGGCTGCCGTTGGCGTCGCCGAAATACGCCGCGATGTGAATCCCGTCGTCGTCGGTCGAGGGAAGTTGGAGCGGAGTGGGGCTGGTGTCGAGCACGTGCAGGTTCGTGATGTCGAGCACATGCTTCGCAGCGTAAGGGGCGGAGACCGGCACGTCGGCCAGCAAGTACATGAGCGTAGTCGACCCCGGCGAGCTGGACAGCTCGGTGGTATTGGAGACGGTGACCTGAGCCACGCCTGGCATGGCTGTGTTGAGCGATACCACGCCCGACACACCGCTGCCGGCTAGAGTGGCTCCGGTCACGGACAGGAGCGCGGGATCAAAAACGAGCGAGAAGCTGACGCTCTTGATGCTCTGCGCTTTGCTGATGGTGATGGGAATGCCGGAAGTTGCCGACGCCGGCAGATTGATCGTCTGGCCGTACCCGCGGGTCACGTCCGGAATACTCACCGTGACCTGGTTTGCTGCAGGCGCCGAGATGGTGAAGCTATTGACTGAGTTTCCGCCAGCGATGCCGTCGAGGTTGCCATCGAGCAGGTTCGTGGTGGTGTCATGTGCGGCCATCGCACTGCTGAAGATGGTGGCCGTGTAACTGTCCGGCACGAGGGAGCCGCCTGTCGCGATAAAGGTGAGAGTCTTGCCAGTGGAGTTGACTACCAGCGAACCTGTGACCCCTCCGCCGCTGACTCCGACCAGGGTGACATCCGCGGCTCCGAATTCGGCGGCCTGGTCGTAAAGATTGAGAACACTCTGGTCGATCGCACGATTGAGCTGGGCAACGAAGCCTGTAGCCGTCGAGGAGAACGACGTCACTTGAAATGCGTCTTCATTGTCGACGATTGTCACCGTCGTGCTGGTGTTCGTACCGAGCGTGGCGCCGGTCGGTGTGCCGAGCGTAACGATCACCGTTTCGTTGGCTTCGGCCAGTGTGTCGTTGTTGATGGTTAGCGCGATATTGGCCGACGTGGCGCCGGCGTTAATGGTGATCGGGCTGGCGGCAATACTGTAATCCACTCCGCTGCCCGTAGCGGTTCCGGAAACAGTAAAGGGAACCGTAATCGTCGAGTCCGACGCATACGCAAGTTGGATCGCCAGGTTGATGGTTCCGGAGGCTTCGCTCGGTGTGGCGGTGGTCGCTTGGAATTGCACCGTCGGCGGATTGAAGTAATCTCCAAAGACGGGCCCGACGCCCGTTTGCCCGGCCGTCACGGTGACGTCGACGAAGCTCGCGCCCGGCGTGGTTTGCGACCAGTGCGCCTGAGGGACTTGTCGCACTCGATAGGTGCCAGGGTTCAGGCCGGTGAAGGAGTACGCGCCGGTGGCGCTCGTAACGACGCTGATTTCGCCGGAATCGAGTTGAGCATTGGAATTGGCATCGATGTAGACCGTCCAGCCCGCCATGCCGCTCTCTCCGACGGCTTTCACGCCGTTGTTGTCGGCGTCGTTAAACACGGAGCCAGAAATGCTGGCCGGCGTTTGAAAGCCGCGCACTACGACGACCCTCGTGCTGCCACCGAAGGTGGAGAACAAGAAGTCGCCGGTCAATGGATCGATAGCCGCACCTTCCGCACCACTGAGCCCCGTGACTAAATCTTTGCGGGTTGCGGCGATTGGATTACCGTTGGCATCCACCTGGTACGCGCCGACAGCGCCGGCGCTGTACTCCGCGATCAACACGCTGGGGTTGGGAAAGAGTGCCGAGCCTGACGGAACATAAGCGATCCCTTCAGGTCCTCCGCTGAGTTGGACGTTGAACGTGGCGGATGTGAGATTGTAGGCGCCGGCGCCGTCGGGGGTCGTGGTCACGGTATACCAGTAACCTCCTGACCAACTGATGGTCTTCAGCTGTCCGGCGCCGGGCATGCCCGCGGGCACAAACGCCAGCCCACCCACCGAGCTATTGGCGCCAAGCGAAGTGAGGCTGGTCACCTTGGTATCGGCATTCGCGCCTGGCTTGACCTGTCCGATCTCGTTGTTGGGATACTTCGTATAGAACAGCACGCCGGTGGGATCGTATGCCAGACCGCCGTCGTTATACGCGCCGAAGCCTAGCGCGGTGGCTGTGCCTGTAAAGCCGGTGATATGGTTCGACGCGTCTCGTGTTACGCCGATCGAATAAATCCTGCCCGAACTGTTGTTGGCCGATCCCCCGATCAGCAACGTGTTCGGGTCGCCGGCTTTGATCGTGAGTCCGCCAAAGCTGGTGGGAACGCCTGGGGGAGTGCCCACATCAACCTGCTGATACACACTCGAAAAGAACGAACCAATCGCGAGCAGACGTCGATCCTCCAGTGAGTCGAACGCCACGCGACGATTGCGGCAGTCGTCACAGGGCCGCGACATGCGGCGGGATCGCCGGGAACGCCGTCGATGGAGATAGGTACTCAGAAACTGCATGGCAAATCCGGTCTCAGCCTAATTCGATACTGCGCGCAGGGGACACCACCACCCCGACTAGGAGCAGTGATAAGAATACGCGAGTTTTAGGTTTGCGCCAATGTTTGTTGGAGAGCCCGTGGTTAGCCGGAAATTGGCACCGAATGCTGCGACTGGTAATTCGCAATCAGATCGTCTACTTCCACCACGTCGGATACCTCTGCCAGCCGAACGCCTCTTCACTTGCCGGGCGGGCTGCAACGATCATACGCCGACATTACAGCGGATATCGCGGCTCTCGAAGAACAGCCACCTATATGGCTTCGCGATCCGTTCTATAAGCGGTTGGAGCGAAGTTATTTGTCGATCTGGATCTCCTCGCAAATGCCTTCCTCTATTTGGCCCTAGGACTCTCGCGGGGTGGGCCGGCTGTGGTTGGGGAATGAGTGCGGTTCAGTTTTGGTTCGAGTGTAGTTGTCTGGGGAGTCAACTTGCGAACGGTCTGCGTCTGGCATCTGACGTCGTCGGTCAACTCTTTAATGCGCCTTTCCGGCTTATGCTCTTATGAAACGGGGGAAAACAGCCGCAACAATTGGCTCGTCGCCTATTTCACACATGGCCAGGGATGGCCCAATAATCACCATCACGCCCGCCAGCTGGTGACGATTGGTTCCACGAGATTAAATGGGACGGCTACCGCATGCTGTGCCGCGTTGACGGCAAGGATGCGCGGTTCATCAGCCGCAACCAAGTGGACTGGACTGCGAAGTTGAAGTCGTTCGCAAGCCGGCCATCGAGCTGGGAGCAAAATCGCTGCTGCTTGATTGCGAACTGGTGCACCTTTACCCATACCCAGATGGTCGCTCGCATTTCGAAGGCCTCGAAAAGCTGGTCCGCCAGGGCAATACGTCTGCACTGATGTTGATGGCATTCGACCTCATGTATCTGAACGGTCATGGCGTCCGCCGCTTACCACTTGAGCAGCGCAAATAGTTACTAGCTAGGGTGGTGACCTCGAGCGACCACGGCAAGATACGTTATGTGGAGCACATCGTAGGGAACGGTCCGGCAATCTTCGCCGAGGCCTGTAAACATGAACTCGAAGGAATCGTGTCCAAGCGTCGTGACGAGCCTTACGTCTCAGTCCGCTCGCGGTGGTGGCTCAAGATTAAGTGGCCTGGCTGGGAGTCGCACTGGAAGCCGCGGAGGTACAATTATGGCGATCGATCCTGAAATCGACCGCGCCATCCGTCGGCTTAAAGCGCTCCGCTGGGACGCGCACGCCAAGGAATTCGAGCCTGGGCGTTGGGTGGTTTCTTGCCAGAAGTGGGCATTCGGATTCAACACGTTCGCCAAGACGGCGCGGGAAGCCTGGCTTGAGGCGCTGGCAAAGGCGGAGGAGTACGCCGGGAAGGATCCATAGCCGGCGAGACTTCCGCAGTTCGCGTGTTGCCCGGGTGGTTTCCCGAAATTACATTTAGGGGCATGAGCGTATCACTGACGCGCGAATCCGCGCAGGGCAAGTCATTTGATAGGCTGCTGGTAAATGGTGCGCCAGCAGCGATTGTGGCACCAGTTCAGGCCGAAACCGCCAACCTGTTGGTGGCTTACTATGGGGACCAGTGGAAGTGGTGGGCACTCGTCGGCGGTGTAGCGGGGCTCGCGTGGCTCGTGCGCAATACCTACCGCCCGCAAGATTTCCCATTGATGCTCGAACCAAGCGATCAGCCTCACTTGTTGAAGTCGTCTTGGGATACGCCCGCGCCCATGAAGCCGCGTCTTAGGACCCGGGGCCGCAAGGCAAGGCTCAATGAGTAGTAAGATCAGGGAGCAAATGCAGCTCGACCTTGAGTCGATGGGCTGGAAGTGCGAAAAGCACGGCATAGCAGGCGACTGGACGGTAGTCGTCAGCAAGGATGGGCGTTCCATCGTCTCAACTGGAATTGACCTTCAGCTCGTCTGGAATGCTGCTTATCGTGAAGCGCTGAAAGCATGAGACGGCACACATGGCGCATAGAAAAGCCCCTCTAATCGCGACGATAGGCAGCGCGACGAGCGGCGGACCAGTGTTGGGTAGTCATTCGTCATATCGGATGTGACACGGGCCAATCGTGCCGGATTTTCCAATTGCCGCGCGCATAAAAAGAGCCGCTTAGCCAGGCGATGACTGAGCGGCTCAAGAGCGCAACGTGCGCCCGAAGCTATAGGGAAACATAGGACACACTTCTGGCGCATAAAAAAGCCGCAAGGTGCGTCCTTGGCAGGGATCACGCAACGAGCGGCGTTCGCCCCTCCAAAGGTATCGGCAGGCCCATGCTACAAAGCAGCTAGCAAAAAAAGAGCCGCCCCGGCGGTGGTGGAGCGGCTCTTTGCGATCGGGCAAAGGACAATCCGATCGACATCCAACAATAGCCCACGAAATGCGGCGCGACACTTGGACGTTCATCTCATTGACGGTGGGAACCGGCAAGGTAGATTCTCTGCGTAGCATTCGCTGCTATGGACCGGCGGCAACAGCAACCGCTAAAGGTCCGTCCTCATGGCTTCCACGCCTGACCCTGTGACCCATCCCACCGGCAACTCATCCCAGCCCATCAACGAACGAGCCGCCAAGCTCCTTGCTGAGATGGAAGAACTGGGCCGCCGGCTGGCCGACGCGATGCGCGAATCTCGTAATCTCATCGGCGAGATGGCTGGCAAGGAACCTCCGCCGCCCGATCCGGCATAGCCACGTCTAGTCGATTTGCTCAGCCACCCAGCCAAATACTTAGCCAGGTAGCCAGAAGTGATTGAACCGGAAGAGGCGCAGCGCTGCGCCAGTCGGCTCCGCATATTCACACAGCCTGTGGATGATTGCCGTGCTGTTCGAGTTCCAAGGCGAAGCCACAGTCTCGGCGCTCTGCGCTGCCGTCGGCCTGAATATCTCGATGGGTTCGCATCATCTTTCAATTCTGCTTGAATCGGGGATCGTCAAGTCGCGTAAGGATGGCCGCTTCGTCTATTACTCGCTAAATCCCGATGTCGTACAGAACCAAGACGGCAGGCTGATCCAGAGAATTGATCTCGGCGCTTGCATCATCGATTTGGAGCCGCGCGTTCCCGTTGTGGAGTTGGGCAATGGATCACCACGCCTAGATTGAACGACGCAGCTTCAATCCGCATCTGGCGACGGGCGATGCCTGCCGCTGGCGTCATCTTCAGCGTTTCGTGATAGCTGACCGCTCACGCATCGTTAGGCCAGGAGACGACTTGGAATTCAGCCTGATGCGCTCTATTACAAACGGCAGGAATGCGCATGAGAAAGCCGCTTCGAATCGCACGTAGGGGCGACGAGCGGCTAAAGCCCGTTCTCCCGCAGGGCTACTACGTATATCGGCTGTTTCGATCGTGGGGCCTTGCAGGCGCAAAAAAAGCCGCTTGTCGCGATGCGCACGACAAGCGGCAGAGTCCCGTCAGAGGCCACTAGTCGTATCGGGTGGTCCGCGATCCTGACTTAACGATTGTTCGGATTTTTCCAGCGCGTAAAAAGAGCCGCCCAGCCACTAACTTCTGGGCGGCTCTCCGTTGCTATGAGCAGCCCCGGTCGGCCAAACAACCGCGCTGCCAATATTTACGCTAGTTAGGACTGCTGCCCGTCGCAAATGAAAACCGCCAGCCGCTCATGACATCTGGAGAGGGGGAGCGGCTGGCGGCGCGAGGTAGGTCTAAAAAAACGCCGCCGGTTGTCGAGCAGAATCAACCGGCGGCTCCTCATGCATACCGTCTGGATTATCCAGCCAATTCCCTGATACGCCTATTAGGTTTTGCGAGAAATCCACTTAAGAAAAACCCCGCTCGGTGAGCCGCATTCGCAATCTGCGCCTGCTGATGGACCTCTATTGAGACGAGACGCTCCGACGCCACGAAGCCAAGCTAGAGGGCAACGAACGGAAGCCACCGAAGGGTTAACGGGCTTCCGCAACAAAGCCACGGGCAGAACAAAAGCACTTGCCTTGGCCGTGGTCACCTTCGTCCTTGGGCTAATCATCGGCCTGATCGTAAAAGTGAGTCGGGATCCTGTTGTGGACTCCTTGCGTCGGGAGAATTGTGTGCTGCGAGATCTACCGTCGACCCAACAAAAGATGATCGACCATATTAACGAGGTTCTGCGGAAGCCTTTGATCGTGCCGCTGGCGTTTTTTATCGCTGTGGTTGGGACAGGCCCCGGCATCTTTGGATACCTGGGATATCTAAGAATCGCTTAGAGTGCCGCGTTCTGCACTGACTGTCGGGACGGCATCCAGCCAAGCCAATGCTTCCGACTCGGACTCCAGATGTGGGCGTCCAGTCCTTCTTCGGCCGCCACTAGCAACCCTGTCTTCTCTGGACAGATGTGTTCGGGCCGCGCTACTACCGCGACCTTGAGCGCATTCTCGGCTGTCTTGGCCCATCGGCGCGCCACCCAGCGTCGGTAGGCTGGTCGGGCGACTCAAACCCGGGCATGCGCTAATGTTGATGAGCACGTCGCGAAGTCCCGTCGAGCGGGCGAGTTGACCTGATCACCGACGCTCTTCAGGTGCTGACGTCCAGGCGGCTCTATCAAACGGGCCTCGAAGTCGGCCAAACCAACCGCGATGCCTATATTCAGGCTAATTCGGCCCGCTAGCGGTTTCCAGCTAGGCGCATAAAAATTTGGCGCAATGCAAAACCGCTATTCAGTCTTCAAGTGGCGTGACCCTGGCGACGGGCTCCCCGTCCTTAATTTCGACGACAAGCCTCACGTCCGACAGGTACTTCTGATCATAGCTGCCATGCTGAACTGCCAATGTCAGCGAAAGCGCGGAACGTAGAGCTCGCATGCCCAGGTGTTCGTTCGTGTCCAGTGTCGCTTCCCTCCGCTCCCACGGTTGGTCGTACGGCAAATTCTTCTGACCAGTCAGATACAACAAGTGAAAGAGGCAAGCGGCGCCGGTCATTAGCAAGTCGCTGTCTGACCAAGTGCCTCTATCTGTTGGTGTGAGAGGCCGTCCCTGCTGAAGCGAAGCTACGATGTTGGCGGATTTATCGCGTGAGAAGTCGAAGGTCATCATTTACGCGCTCCTTCTCGAGGTTTGTTATTCGTCGATAACTTCTTCCCAACGTTTAAAGCAAAAGCACCCCCCGCAGGTCACGTTGACCTGCGGGGGGCAGTCGTAAGCTGACCGTTAATACCACTTGCCGCCTTCTTCCTAACCGACGTTTCCCAAAGATCAAATCCTCGCTAGCATTCTGCGGAAGTCAACGCGGTGAATGCGAACCGATGATCGACCCCACATGCGCCAAAAATCTGAAGGTGCTTACCGAAAAGCACCGCCTTTTGTTAATTGAGAGACTTTGCGAAGGCGAACGCACGGTGAGTTACCTTGCCGAGAGCGCTGGCCTTCGGCGGGATATGGCCTCGCACCACTTAATCGTGTTGCTCAAGGCTGGCATGGTGACCACGAGAAAAACGGGGCGATTTATGTACTACGCGCTCAATCCTGAGGTTGTGCGATGCGACGCCAACGGATTGGCGGTAATTTGATCTTGGCGGCTTTAAGCTTCACTTTGGAGTGTGCGCCCGACGCGCCGATCAGTGGCGCTAGACGACACTCCGGAATTCCACATTTGACTACCTCGCCGGCAGCGATTACCCGGAGCACTGACGCTCGACAGATGGCAGCGAACAATGGCGAAGCGAAGTAGCCATCAAAGCCCCACGTGCCCGTCCTGTCCCGCCAAGCGAGCGCCGTCGCCGATTTGCACCGGTGGCTCAGGGTCAAATTTGACCATGCAACAGCCTATGTTGAGTTGCCTTCGGGCCGCTCCGCCGTTGCACGTCAAGAGGCCGGGATGAAGTGCGTAGTAGACGAATCGCCCATCCTTCCGACGGATCAAGATATCGGCATTGAGCATCGCCACTAAGTGATGCGAAGCCATGGACACGCCCTGCCCAGATTCGGTGGCAAGCTTCGTAACGGTGCTCTCGCCATTGAACAGCAGGCCGATTAGCTGAAGGCGGTTGGGATCGCTAAGGATCTTCAATCGTTGAGCACACTGCTCAAAGTCGATGGGATTCTTCACCGAGAGGCTACCTGGCTTTTCAATTGGCTGGGTGGCAATTGAAAAGGTAGCTCATACGGGAACCCGCAGAAGTGGATAAGGCGGAATTTATCTTTGCCCTCGGTTTTCTGAAGTGCGCATAAAAAAACCGCTCGGCCGTTGGGCGCAGCCGAGCGGTAGAATGCCTGGAACACCCGAGCATGGCACTGTGTTCAAGGGTAGCTCACGATTGTGCACGTCAGCGGGTTGGCGCCAGCATGTGCGCGAATTAGCGTGAATATTGGCAGCGAGGTTGTTTGGCCGACAGCGCTGCTCGTATCTACCGAGAGCCGCCCAGTAGTTAGTGGCTGGGCGGCTCTTTTCATGCGCGCGGAAAATCCGTCACTATAGGACAGCGTCGCATCCGATAAGACAAGTGACCATCCAACACTGGTCTGCCGCTCGTCGCGCTGCCCTACCGTCGCGACTTGAGCGGCTTTTTCTATGCGCGTGGCGGAAAAGAAGCGGCGCGGTATGTTTCCCAACCCGCGCCGCCTGAGCCGGAATGCCACTCACCGACGATGCAAGACGGCGGGCGGGCAGTGCTCGGGAATCATGCTAGCAATAGGTTGGAATCGCTGCAAATTTCGCGGGCCTTGGCTAAAATCCACCGCATGCCAAACCGCAACCACCACGAATGCGCCGGTGAGCTCTCTTGGCAGCTTAAAGCTATTCGCGGTCAGGAAACTGGATGTACTACGCGCCCAACGTGCAAGATGTTCGGACGCGGTTATGGAGATGGCGAGAAGGCATACCACGCACGCCGGTCCGCGACGAGCGAATTCATCCCCTTCGTACACCGTAATCAGTGATGGGTCTGAACTCGCACGACCGCCTCCCGGAAGCGTTTGCGCCGCGTGGGCTCCAGTGTTCTGGTACCGCGACGTCGAAAAGCAGCTTGTTGCCTGATCGTTGGGGAGGCTTAGTCAGACCCCACACACGCATAAACTCTACAATTCTCTTGAGGTTTGGGCAGTCAGGGTTCGAGCAGCACGATTCAAGCATGTTGATTCCGATAATCGGATTCCGAGCCATCCAATTTCAGCGTGCGCTAGAATTGCCCGTTCGCGACCCCCCGTGTGTCTCACGTTCGCCGCCTCGGCAGATTCGAGGAACGATCCCACAAAAGCGCTAGCTAAGTTGGCGCAAGTCGGCGGATAGCGCGGTCGATGTCGGGATCGGTTGGCTGGCTGAACATCTCGCGGTCATACCGCCCGACTAGCGCGGATTGGCTGGCGAGTCTTCTTAAACTTGTTATTGATGTGCGGCTCTTCAACGGCCGGAGTGTCCCAGGACGACTTCAGCAGCCGCGGTTGATCGCCCTCGTCGAGCACTAGAGGTGCATCACTCTCACGCGATGAATTGCGCACAAGCCAAGGGCCACCCTTTACCCCGGCAATCAGTGCCCACCACTGCCACTGGCTGCCGAAATATGACACGAGCAATTCTGCAGTTTCAGCCCTGACCGGTCCCACGATCGCCGCCAGTTGGCCGTCGACGAGAAGCCTGTCGTAATACTTGCCGTTTTTGGGGTGGTGGTCCCGTGTCAATATGATGCTCATATCTCCAAAGTAATTGCCGCAGGTATAGCGCAAAGTCGCGAAAATCCCTGATTCACGAGAGAAGCTCGACGAGACCGCCATGACCGGACCAAAAAACTCTACGTTTGACGCCACGTTCTTGTTGGTCGGTTTCGGCGCTGCCGGATCGATCGAATCAGCCTCCTTGTTCAAGGCTCCTTCATCCGATGGCAAGCCAGCCGGCCAAGCTCGCGCACTCATCGCAGGACTTAGAGACTTTCACGTTTACCGGCTCAAGAATCCTGGCAAGGAACGCATGGAGTTTGAGCGGGTGTGGTAGTTTGCGACGAGCGGCGCGACCAGTGTTGGGGTGGTCCCTTCTCTGATCGGCCCGCGAGGATGCTGACCGTGCTGACTCTGCCGGTAATGCGGCAATTGCTGAAATTGGCCACCCGAGTGGGACTTTCACCGCAACAGTTCGTGGCCTACCCTACCAGAGACAGGCAAACTTTCTCTTTTTAGCTGGGGGCAGCTATGTTGAGTCAGCCGACCACGCTCGACTTGGGTGAAATCAACGTCGTTCTCGCGGAACACTTGGAACGGCGCGCGTCGCCGCGCTTTCCCTATCGCGTCGTGCAAAAACTAGCGCCGATCCGGAGCGGCATTCAAGGACCGTTTCGAGACGTGAATTGCTCGGATCTTTCGGCGGGTGGCATTTCGTTTTACATGGATTATCCGCCCGACTTCGACACCTTCGTCATCATCCTGGCAAACGGCAACGCACCGATCAGGATGCTCGGAAAAGTCGTCGGTCATCAGCATCCGAAGGGGATGGCCCTCTTTTTGGTACGCTGCCAATTCATGCGTCGCTTGGGGTCCAGCGAGCCAGCGCCGTGCTGAATCGATTGCTGCGAACTATGCTAGAAAGTGCCATTCGTCCGGGCGGGATTTTTTGGGGAACCGCTGTACCGGCGCTGTTTGGCTTCCGAGACGACAGGCTCCGGCTCATTAGCCAGGCGGTCAGCTTTTTAGCCGCCCAGCAGGCCAGCGCTGGCGGCTCATTTTATGCGCTGATATCGCGCGAGACCTTGATTGGCTTCACCGATAGGTCAAGCTTCACACCTCGATACTGCTTGATCCACTGAAACGCATCCTCCTCGCTTTCAAATGGTCCAGCGACGACCTCAGCCCTGTAGTGAACGCTACCGGTGTGACTTGTGCGCTGGGCAGTTCTTCGAATCACTTTCCATTTGCGATTTTTGCTCATGCTCCCCACGTTAATTCGTCAATGCGGCAGAACAACATTTGTCCTCTTTGGTGGGGCACACTACCCTGCAGATGGGAAATTTGGCCGTCGTCGCACGGTGCGATAGGCTTTGAGCGAGTGCTGCGGACAATCAATTTGTTTCGCTCGAGGACTTTCAAGAGAACGCTCGCAAGTTCTCGAGCGTGAAGCAGCCTAAACGTTCCTGCGATCATGGCTAAGTCGAAAACCACCGCAGGGCGGCTGAATGATGTCACTGCCGAGCTGGCGAAGGTGTGGGCGGAGCTCTCAGACATCGAAACGCAGATCGCAACGAAGGATGCGGAAAATCATTGCCCTGCGCAAGTTACTGGTAGCCGCGGAAAAACGACTGGTCAGTCTGCACAGAAGCAACGCAAAGCATCGGATCGCGTGGTGGCCGAACTTCACCGGAATGGGAAAGACCTGAGCTTCTCTTCGGAAACCTACCAAGCACGGAGCTCGATCTTCAGAGAAAGACACGTTCAGGCTGAGCGTATGAAAAGCCGTCGGTCGCTGCGCTGAGTGTTCACGGCCGACGGCACGCCCGGTTGTCACCGAGGGCGGCCCTCTTTCTCGCAGAATTTTGTGACCACGTCGGTCGGGATTGTTGGCTGACGCTCTCGTTGAAGCCATTAGCGCAGAAAAAGCCGCTCGACTGACGACCGGCCAGAGGTCAATCAGCGAGCGGCAATCTGCCCAAAATCTATATCGTAATAAGTGACTGCCCGAACACTGCGAGCGGATCAGAACCGCTCGGTCGCAATCAACTAGCCAGGAGATGCGACCGAGCGGCGAACCCCTAGGAGTTAAAGGGGTCGTAGAAATCGCCGGGGAATGAATTGGCGGACCGCCGACCGAAGTTCGTTAGGCAGAAGTTGCGGTCGGCGGCCGCCCACACCCCAGCAATGCTCGTATTCTCCTCATTGGCTCGACTTTGAAATCCAGGGCGGAGCGGAAAATGGCTCAAGAGAAGCCCTAGATGCAAGCAACGAAAAACCCCGCCGGCGTGAGATGACTACGACCGACGGGGCTAGAAAGGAAGCTTGTTGAAACGCCGCCAGCTGCCGGGCAGACGTAGCGACTATCGCACCAAGTGTATTATCCAGTCAATTCCCTGATGTGCCTATCAGGGCTCAAACGAATTCGCGCGGAGTTAAACCACTCACGAGCCCGCCTCGCACTTTCTGACGGTGGTTGAGCTGGGGTAAATCCGGACGCACCCATTTACTGATGCAATTAATCTGTCGGGTATGAGCGCCACTCGCCAATGGAAGGTCGTCCGCAGAATATCAGCGAAAAGGACCGAAAGCGGTCGCATTCACTTCGAAACGGAGCTGGTAGCTGGGCCGTTCGCAAGTCAGGACGAGGCGCTCAGATGGATCACGCGCAATCCTGAGCTAGGAAGCACGCTAGCGGCAGAGCCTTTCAGCGTTCCCCGTGAAGGGAGTTAACTCGCTCGGAGGTTGCCTTGCGATTGCGAATGACCATCAAGAGCAACTGCCTCCAAGCGTTCTCTCGGTCCATGCACATGCTTAACAAGGCGTTCGACTGATCGGACGTGACTACCAGCCACGATCGGCCATCGCGAATCTCGCGTACTCTGCAACCTAGCTTGCTAAGCGCTGCCCGGAATCGATCTTCGGGGTTTCCGTCCATGCGCGGAATATAGAGCCGCCGGTCGCAACACTTGTACGAAATACGACCGGCGGCAGGATCGATAACTAAATGCCGCGCGGTCGGGCGTGGCCGGTGACCGCGCGGCAACGCTGGGATTGGCTGTATTATCCGTCGATTTCCCTGATGCGCCTATCAGGTGTCAGAAGTAATCCGCGAGACCGAGTCGGCTCGACCTGCAGGCAGTTCTCGAATAGAAGCTCGAAGTCTAGCCCCATGCGGAGGGCTGATCCTTGGCATGCTCCGCCGGCGGATTACCAACTTGCAGCGGCTGCTCGGGCTCAAAGGTTAGCCGCTGCGCGCGGATGGTTCGTGCGCTTCGATAGATTTCCGTCAATAAACGCCGCGCGCACATCAATGGTGAGTCTGTACTGGACGATACCTCGCAAAAGTGTTTGCGCCTCCGCGGGCTCCAGTGTTCCGGTACGGGGACGTCAAAGCAGCTTGTTGCCCGATCGCTGGGGTGGCTTTGTCCCCACCACAGCCGCATGAATGCATAGATCCACTGGAGGTTGGGGCAGTCTGGATTTGAGCAGGAGGATTCGATCATCCGCTGCCGGTCCGAAATGCTGCGCCATCACGCCCTCGGTAACGGAAGTGCGCTGCGAGCCAAGCCAATCGCTACCAATTTTCGACGCCAAACTGCGGCCGGCTGGCAGGCCGAACTTTGAGGAGAGAGAGCTCGGTGCAGGCCACCGCCCGCCGTGTCACCGAGATTTCTCGGGCGAAAATCGCGGTGAATATGTGGAAGATCGAAGCAGAGGCTAAACTTAGTGCCGGGCTTCCAGATCTACCGAACCAAGAAAAGCAGTAGCGGCCTGGACTTTGAGCGAGTGCGGTACGGCCGGTGTCGGAGCAGCCGACAATATCGAATGCGAATTCGCCAGGTAATAATGGGACAGGGGTGTGCGGCGGCGTTGATGACCAGAGAACGGCGTGCAGCCGACCAGAGAGGATGAAATGCAGAAACCAAAGTTGGTTGGGCTGGGCGTCCTTCTGGCTCTCGCAGCTTCAGTCGATGCGGCGCACTTCAAACCGGTTCACTGTGACGGGGCGTATAAACTTCATCTCCAGGGCATCTGCACGAGCCAAGACTCGATCTTCTGGTGCTATACTGGCGACTTAGTGAAGACGAATCCCGACGGCAAGATCGAAAAGCAAATCTCCGTCCCTGGGCACCACGGCGATCTTTGCTATCACGACGGCAAGATTTACGTCGCTGCATTCCTCCGCGAGCCTGAGCGCACGAAAGGCGAACCCGTGTCTTGGGTCTACATCTACGACGCAGCCGACCTCGCTTTCGTTACCCGCCATTCCGTCATCGAAGCGATTCATCGCGCCGGTGGTGTCGCTTATCACGATAACAGATCATCATCGTCGGGGGCTCGCCTAAAGACGCCGAGCAAAACGAGGTTTTTGAATACGATTCAAAGTTCACCTTCATCAAGAAACACGTTCTCAACAGTGGATACACCAATCTGGGGATTCAGACCGCGACTTTTGGCGACGGTCATTGGTGGTTTGGCTGTTACGGCAAGCCGGGAGTTCTACTCAAGGTTGATGAAAAGTTCACGCGGGTTGAACGAATCGACTTCGAGTGCTCGGTAGGTATTTGTGCCCTTTCCGAAGGACGTTTTCTTGTGGCAAGAGGCGGAGCCATCAAGGATCAGGGGTTCACGGGACGGTTGGTCGTGGCCAAAGCGAATTCGCTTGGAGGACTGACGACGGAAAATTCATCGGGCGATTGATGCATCCGAGTCACTCTTCAAGAAATTGGAACAACTCAGCGATCGCTCCGGCATGAGCGGGCAGCGGCGTCGCGGTTGGCTTACTGCGATGGTCTGTGCGCTGGCGGCCTAGACAAAATAAGTGGAGAGAGCGTTGTGAATACGTCTCGAACATGCACCGATCTTTGATTTCGCCGCCAAGGCGATCAATCGCATCAATGACTTGGCCAGTGCGGAACCCGCCGCCGGGGAGAAGCACACTCATGGCCGGCCAGCGGTCGGCTCTCATATTGATTCTGGGAGTGCGCCCAAACTTGCCCCAGACAACGACGCGACGACTAGGAAAATTGCGATGGGACTATTCAGCTTCTTTCATAATGCAAGCGACTATGTCACTCCGGAGCACGCTGCCCTAGAGCAGTCCGGCGAGTTCCGCGAAACCCACGCCTCGTATCACAGGCGTATCGTCCAGGTTAGTTGTATCTTTGGTGTACTTGGCGCCATGGCTGGTATCGCCCTATCCATTTCGACTGCTCTGAACGAAGAGAATGCCCGCGGCGTGCTGCTCGGGCCGTTTTTGTTTGGGGCCGCCGGATTACTTTTTGGTGTTGCTGTCGCTTGCCTGTTCGCTCCACGCAAGTTCTTAACCGGGCCTATGGGCGACAAGTGGATGAAGCTTATCGGCACAAAAAATGTGCTGGCTGCACGTATTGTGTGCCTCATCTTCGGACTGATTATCGTAGCACCTTTGGTCGGTTTCGGCCTGCTGTTTATGTTCGCCGACTAGTTCAGGGTGCAACACGCAAGAACACACCCGAATCGCGCTCACACCTCAGAAACGTTTGTCGTGCTAGGCCTAACCCGGTCGGGCTACGCCCTTCGCATGCAACCCAAGCTCACCCCGGAACAACGCGAGGCACTCCACAGCACCAATGGTCCGGTACCAGTCGAAGACGGTCGGCGATGACACAGGCTAATTCAATTATGGGACTTCGACGCGCTGGAGCGATTACCGACGTGGGTCGCCATGCTTCGCTGGGAGTGCTAAGTTTTCCCCCGACGGTCGCTTCGCCGCGTCGGGCAATTTGGATTCCAAGGAAAAATCAACGCTGCGTGTGTAGCGACTGCCCCTGCTTGATATAAAAGCCCCCGGAACAAGTGCACCGTCGTAATCGCCGTCGCGTGTGGTACATCCGGCGACATCCATCGACCAGTTCCAGCCAAAAACCTTCCCCATCTGCTCATCAGAGGTCTTCGCATGATATTCCGGCGTTGGCGCCTATTCCTTCTGACGATCCTGGTGCTTGCTCAGCTCATGCACCAGTGCCATGCTGACGAGTGGGCCGGCCTGGAGGGTCAACGAATCTATTTTTCTGGGCATAGCTTCCATTTTTTCATGCCGCCAGTTCTGGGCGACCTCGCGAAAAATGCGGGTATCAAGGAGCATACGACGCTGGGGCTGTCCGCCATCGGTGGGTCGCGGGTCTGGCAGCATTGGGCAACCGCCGCAGCAACGATTGCTTCCAGCAGCGACTTGACGCTACCTGTCGACACGTTGCGAGTCGTCTCTACGAAACGCTTTCCCTCCGCAGGAACCCTCACCATCTCGACTGCAACAGGCCCAGTGGCCGTCACATACACTGGCAAGTCGGCGACTGCGTTCATGGGCTGCCGGGGTGGCGAAGGCAGCATAGGAGGAATGCTGAACGTCCGCTCGGACACAAACGAGGCGCGGGAGCTGTTGAAGAGAGGTGAAGTCGACGTGTTCACTATGGCGCCGATTTTCCTGCCCGACGACGGCATTGAGAAGTTTGTGAAATTAGCGATCGAGAACAACCCGCGAATTCGCTTATTCGTACAGGAGAATTGGTTGCCATGGGATCACTATGACCCGTTGCCGAGAGCGCCTTTCAGGGCACCTGGCAAAGTGGATCACAATGCTCAGACCGTGGAATCGCTCCGGAAGTCACACGCCGCCTACTGGATGACGATTGATAAGCATGTGACCCAGTTGAACACGACGTACGACACCACTGCAGTACGTGTGGCGCCCGTGGGGCAGGCCGTCGTAATTCTGCGCGAGCGGATCCTCGCCGGGGACTCGCCGGGCCTGAGGGAACAAAACGACCTGTTCACAGACGAAATTGGTCACGCCAAGGCACCGCTGCAGGCTCTAGTCGCTTACTGCTACTTCGCGCTGGTATACGCAAAGAGTCCCATCGGCTTGCCGGTCCCCACGATCCTTCAGAATGCGCGCGATAAAGAACGGCTCAATCAACTTCTGCAAGAAATTGCCTGGGATGCCGTGACGTCACACCCACAGAGCGGCGTGCAGAGGAAGTAAGATAGAAAGCACTACGGTAGCCGTCCTAAGCCAGGGAGTTGAGCGCGACGGTATTGGCTTCGGCAAACACTCGCGGCGGTAGTCGTTGTAGATTCCATTGTCGACCTTTCATTTCCTGATGGGCAGAGCCGGAAGCCGAGAAAGTGAACCTCCGCTGGCGGGCCATCTTACTCTTTTCTTCGTTTTCCTGCAGCCGTAGGCGCTGTTCGATAAGACGCCGAACCGAGGCCATTACCTGTTGACGAGCGCGCACCCTGCGCACAAAGATGTTGCAATCGTCCGCATATCGGACAAATCGCATCCCTCGTCGTCGTAGTTCCCAGTCGAACTCGTCCAGGGCGATATTCGAAAGGATAAGAGAAAGAGGACCCCCTTGCGGCGTACCTTCCCCCCAGTCGCCACGTGGTACCATCGGGCAGCACCACTTTCGCTTTGCAGAGATCTTTCGGTTTCGCCTGTGGCCGAACTAGGCCGGATAAAATGGACTGGTCAATTGGTTATGATCCAAGCCGCAACGAGCCGCAGAGTCAGTTGAGAAGTCAAGTTCTGCCATGTCTCATTTCAGACTACGCATCGTGCGAATGATTCTCATGATCGCGGCCTTGATCGCCGCCGGCGCTTCGGCTCACGGTGAAGTGAGTGTCCCTCCCTTCATCAGCGATCACATGGTCTTGCAGCGCACCTGCAAGGCGCCGATTTGGGGGACGGCTTCTCCTGGTGAACGGATCACAGTGCGATTCCGCCAGCAAGAGCGGCAAGCGACTGCCGACGCTGTAGGCAAATGGCGAGTCGAGTTGTTAGGGCTTTCGGTCGGCGATTCGGACGTCTTGACGATCTCAGGCTCAAATACAATTACGCTCCGCGATGTCGTCGTCGGCGACGTCTGGATTGGATCGGGCCAGTCAAATATGGAAGGGACCGTGGGTGGATACAAGCGTCGAGACGGCAAACTCGCGAAGTGGGCCTCCGTCGAACATCCGGAGATTCGCGGCTGTACGGCTCACGGTGCTTGGATGGTGGCGACACCAGAAACCAACAACGCCTTCTCAGCCCTGCTCTTCTCGTTCGCCATCCGGCTCCAGGAAGACTTGCAAGTTCCCATCGGCATAATGGTGGCCGCCGTGGGCGGGACGCCCTCGGGGGCATGGGTTACTGAAGCTGCGGTCGCCACCGACGAGGCCGTGCAGAAACAGATTGCCAGTTACGCGAAAGTTTACAAACGGAGCAATCCCCTGGCTGCCCCGCAGGACAGCCCCTCCGCCAAAGCGGTTGCCCGGTCTGGGCGAGCCGGTAAGCCCTTGATGTTACCCGGAACCGTAAATGGCGAACATCCCGGCTATTTATTCGAGAAGCACATAAGGCCGTTCGTCGGCTACGGAATTCGCGGCGTGCTGTGGGACCAGGGTGAAGCGGGCACGCGGATGGGCGGGGTAGACCAAGACACGCTGATGGGAACGCTTATCCGTGGTTGGCGGCAGGAGTGGGCGCAAGGCGACTTCCCATTCATCTATGTGCAGAAGCCCAGCGGCGGAGGCTGCGCTTGGGATCCAGCCGATCCGGTCACCGCGCACAGCGATCCCTTCACACCACTCGATGCCGAATTGCCGGCTGTCTCCCGCGACGGTGCGGTCGTCGAGACGTATGTGCGCATGCTTCGTTATCCCAATGTGGGCATGGCCATCAGCAGCGATCTCGGTTCCGGGGTGCACCCGTTGTGCAAGTCGGGCTATGGAAGCCGTGCGGCCCGCGTCGCCTTGGGAATGGTTTATGGCAAGCCCATCGAATATTATGGGCCGCTCTACGCGTCGCACATCGCCGAGGAGGGCAAGATCCGAATTTCGTTCACGCATCTCGGCGCGGGTTTGGCTTGGCGACACGATCAAAAGTTGCAAGGCTTCATCGTCGCAGGGGCAGACCAACGCTTTCACTGGGCCGACGCTGAGATTGAAGGCGAAACAGTGCTGGTCTCATCGCCCCATGTGGCGCAGCCCGTGGCCGTTCGCTACGGCTGGGGGACGAAGCGTCCTTGGGCCAACCTCTTCAACAAGGACGGGCTACCGGCAGTGCCTTTCCGCTCGGACTCCTGGTAGCGCAGTTACTTAGCAGCCTCTCAAATATTGAACCGCCGAATACTCCGAGGCCGCACAATTACATTGCAGCCCGTCGTGCGACTGACGCGGCTTTCAGCCCCAGTGTGCTTATGCAATCCGAAATACCAGAGATGAGAGGACCGGAGCTAAATTATCATTCGTCCCTTAAGCCACAACGCACGGCCGGTTCAGGTCGACCACGAAGGGTGTCCCCGCGCGATCAAACGCTTGGAATAGAGCTGCGACTCCTTGAGCGGCCTCGAGTTCGCGCTCCTCGGTGTAGATCGGCATCAGGCGATACAACTGCAGTTTGTCGCCCGCACGATTGACGAAGTCATGTTGGGTCACCGCCAGGATGGCCGTGAAGGGCAACTCGGGCGCCAGCGGTTCAGGCGGATCGCCGTTGGAAAGGATCGTTGCTAGCCCGCCGAGCCAGGTCTGCTGTTCGTGAGGATATCGTGCGATGCTGCGCAGCCAGTGAATGGGCCACCTCCACCGCGGGTCGGCCAGCGCCTCGTGGGTGAGCGGCCACTGGCCCGGCAACTCGATGAACAACTCCGCCAGGCGATAGTCCTCTCCGCCCGTGGGAACGGTCATTGGTTGTGAACTCATGCCTGTCGTGAACAAAGTCGTGCTTTCGCGAGCTTCTGTGGGGGGAATCACGTGAATCGCGATCGGCAAACCCGAGGGCACGATCTCCGTCAGGGAGACCGGCCGCACCTCGCCGAACTCCTCGCTGAAGTAGGCGACCACTTCGTCTGACAGTGGCGTCGAATCCGGCTGGCCCGAAGAGATATCGACTTCGACGGCGCCCACGGATCGCAGGTAGTTGGCGATTTCTTGATTCTCATTGGCGATGGCCCACGTCAGCCCGTTGAAGACTGGACCATCGTCGCCTCCAAACGGAAAGCCTCGATTGACATCGATGCCATACTCAACCAACAGCTTGACGAATTCGAATGCCAGTTCTTCCGATCTGCTATTGATGGCTCCGATTAGAATTCGTCCGATGTTGGGATCAGCACCGCGGGACAGGAGATACCGGGCCATTTCGAGCTGGTTAAAGGTAATCGCGTCGCTCAACGGAGTACACGTCTCGGGGAGGCGATACGCGTTAATGTCGAATTCAAGTTCAAGTAACATCGCTGCAACCTCAATATGACCACAGGCTGCCGCATGATGCAGCCAGCTGGCTGGTGTCACGCCCGTCTGCCGCGCGCTAGGATGCGATTGCAACAGATTTCGCACCAGTGCTAAATCACCCGACCTGATGCCCGCATAGATCTGCTGTACGACGGTTTTGGCCATGACTTGAGTTCCTGCGCCTCGTTAAGGACTCCCCGCCGCGCTGGGATGATCTCGGCGTGACTGTGGATGGATCGCCCGCCGGCGCGAATCAGGGTGAAATGAAGGTATCGGCTGCGGGCGCAATAGTCGACTGGATTGACGGCTAGGCACGGAGATCCCTCGCCCGCGTACATTCCAAGTGGGTAGGATTGCCATTTCGGCACTCCGGCGTTCAGCGCCCAGGAGCAACGAATTTGCAGCAGAGCCAACCTCGACAATAGCCTTGAATATGAAGGCGTTCCAGACGCGATGGTGGCTTAGCTTTTTGCTGATAACATCCCGGCAAGAGCATGTGCAAAAACCACGACGCCATAGGTCTTTCTTTTGCTGAAGTAAACGGAGTCAGAGCGTAGGTAGAATTAGGGCATGGTACGTCCTGATCGAATTGCGACAATTCTTCTTTGTAGCAGTTCTCGCTGCACTGGACTTGCGGGTGAAAGTCCCGTCACGGTAAGCGCCGGAGCGCCGCGTAGCAGGCACCGGGCGAAGAGAGAGATCTCGGCGTCTGAGTGGTGCGTCAAAAGCCTTCAGTTGGTCGAAAGGCTGGCTGGGAGGAAAGCAAGTTTGCGGGCCCAACATGAAGTGAACCTTGCAGCCCCGAGACATAGGCCCCCGAAAGGGAGAGATGGCCGAGCCGCTCATGCCACGGCGAAGGCAACAGACTGCATCTGTCAGATCCGGAAAGGTGCAGGACATCTCCGGGGTACGGAGGAGGGCACGTGGATACAGCCCAATGCGGAACAGGAGAGACCCGTCCCGGCGGCCGCGTCAGGCGAAGGCGATCTCTATAAGCCGATGGTGAAAGGAGATCGTGTCGGGCGGGAGTCCGAGGGGTTCATAGTACTGTTGAAGCCGATCGACAAGATCGGACGAGGGAAGGGACCCTGCGTTGGTCATGCTGGTGTCAGGAGGTAAGCGCGAGGGCATGGTCGCAAGACCCAATTACCCCATTGAAAAAGTGCGAGAACTCCAGCGCAAGCTGTTCATCGCGGCCAAGTGCCAAAAGGAGCGAAATTCCTATGCTGTTTACAACCTGGCAGAGTGACGTTCTGCTGGAAGCGTGGGATGCCTGCATCCTGGTCGCGCGCATGCCGCATGAGAAGACCATCGGTAAGCCGGATGCGGGAAATCCGCACGTCCGGTTTGAAAGGGGACCTCAGGAAACGGAGCGACGGCGCCACCGCGCCTGAGGTCTACCAATGGCATCAACACCCGACGAACGACGAACGCCGCCAAGATTCGGGCTAGCGCTCGCCATCATCGTCGGGCTGCTGCTCCTGTACGTGCTGAGTGTTGGGCCATCGCAAGTGCTGTTCAATCGCGGTTATCGGACGGGGCCCATTACGCAATCTATACCCCGCTATTTTGGCTTTGCGACCAGAACGACGTCATCTATGACGCGATTGTTTAGTACATAGAAATGTGGGATAAAGTCTGATTCCCAAAATCCCGCCAATGCTCCGCTTCCGCCCACGACTGAGGTTCTCGCTTAGCAGAATGCTTGTGCTGACCTCGGTACTCGGTATCTGGCTGGCCTATCACCTCAAGTGGATTGACGAGCGGAGAGGGAACACATTGCATACTTCGGCTCCTCCACCGAACCCGGCGGCCATTCCCTCCTGATTCGTGCCCCTGTGCCAGCACCATGGCCGATACGGTATTTTGGCGAGTCAGGAGTGGCCGAAATTCGCATTTCCAAGAGCGCTGCAAATGAAGCGTGGCTTGCTCGTCTAAGGGAGCTATTTCCTGAGGCTGTAGTCGGTGAGGATTGGCAAGCTGAACTTGGATCGAAACAGGCGCAGTCGCTCCCTCCCACGAAGCCGACCCCATAGATTCCCGCTGATGTTGGCGGCAGTCCCCGGCTGGTCGCTTGGTGCAATAAATAGGCGAACGCGCTTGATGTAATTTGTGCGGTAAAAAATTACCGCTAATCGGCGAGGGGCGGGATTTACCAGGCAAACGCCGGTGCAGCTCTAGCGGGTCTCTGGAGGGCTTTAGCGCCCGTCTGAGGACTCTTCAGGGAGATCCTGGCGTTGCTCGCACTTCAATGCTCAGCTGACCACCTGTGGCAGTCCAATGAGCAGCGGAGCTTCGGCACAGGTGGATGGTGGCAAGAGCGAAGCACCACCTCCCTATTTTGCTTGACTCGTCAGACTCAGGCGCGCGAAGTAGATAGCGCACTTTCCCGATTCGCTGGAATAATAACTTGTCCAAAGCTCGTTGCCGGCAAGGCATAGACCCGGGTAGCCCGTTTCATGCTGTGACGGCAAGGTGAGCGCGGGACTTAGTTGGGGAGGAGCGATCGAAAGCCAAGCGAGCGCCGCTAATTGTTTCTGCAAACTCTTCTGATTTCATAGCCCCGATTTTCGCAGACGCTTCGGACCTCCTCGGCTGGATTGGCCCAGATTATGCAGAAAGGGCTCGCGTGTAGTTCTCACCGTCGTTGAAGCTGCCGCGTTTGACCTTGTGTGACCAGGCAGTCAGTTCAACAGAGATCCGGAAGTAGCCACTATCTGCGCCCGATTTCACCGAGCGGCGTTGGCAATGCTTTCGCTGTAACGATCGGTTCACCCCGGCAACTTAAATCTTTCGGAGTCATGGCCATGCATCGCTTTGTACTGGCAGCTCTCTTGGCATTAGCTCCTTTCAGCATGGCTTCAGCTCAAACCTGGGCGGAGAAGATGTTTGCTGAAACGAGCCATAATTTCGGCTCCGTGGCGCGGGGCGCGCTTGCAGAACATCAGTTCGTAATCAAAAACATCTACGGCGAAGAGATTCACGTTCGCGGCGTCCGCTCGAGTTGTGGATGCACCACGCCGCGCGTCATCAGAAATACGCTGGCTCCTGGAGAGCAAACGGCTGTCGTCGCACACTTCAATACCGACACCTTCAGCGGTCAGCGCGGTGCGAAACTGACGGTCACTTTCGACAAGCCTTATTACGCCGAAGTCCAGGTCGAGGTATACGGCTACATTCGGACCGATGTCGTAGTATCGCCTGGTCAAGTGGCGTTCGGTTCGGTTGATCAGGGGTCAATGGCCGCAAAGAAAGTGACGGTCAACTACATTGGCCGAAGCAATTGGAAGATTCTCGAGGCACGCAGTGCGTCACCTTATCTAACCGCCAATGTGCGAGAGATGTCGCGCGGCGGTTCACAAGTTTCGTACGAGCTTTCAGTGGAATTGGCCGACAACGCGCCCAGCGGATATTTGAATGATCAGGTAACGCTCGTCACAAACGACCAACGCACCGAAAAGGTACCGGTGACCGTATCGGCGATCATCGCTTCGGAGGTTACCGTCAGTCCGTCCAACGTCTTGCTGGGCAACCTGCAACCCGGTCAGACGGTGACCAAGCAGAATGTCGTGCGCGCTAAGAAGCCATTTACGATAAGAGCTTTAGTCGGCAGCGATCCTTCGTTCTCCTATGAAGCTAATGACGAGGCAAAGCAAGTCCACCTGATTCCGGTAACGATCACCGCGCCCACCAAACCGGGCAAGATATTGCAGAAGATCGTCGTTGAAACCAATGACGGTCCAAACGCCAAGGCCGAGCTAACTATTCACGGCCAAGTCGTAACGCCGCTGGCAGCAGGTAAGCTCAATCGCCAACGTTAACCGACGCGTTCAGAAGCGTAGGCGCGCTACTACTGACGATCCTCGGGTTTGGCACAACGCTTGCTCTCACGCCCAGCAGCCATCACACGGCCAAAATTCACGATCACTCGTTCTCGGTCGCTGGAAGAATCAGTATCGCCATGGCCGGCCGGCGGTTTCATTCCCAGGAGTCTGCATCTATGCGCGCTCGCGTCAACAATCGTCTCACTGCCCTGCCGACCCGACGTCTACGCTTTGATACTCTAGAGCCTCGAACAGTCCTCGCTGCCGGGATCGGTGTCTTCGCGGCAGCGACGGATACATTTACTCTCCGCAACTCGGCCGACGCGGGAGCGGCCGACGCGGGTGTGTTCGACTTCAACCTTCTGGGGTCGACCCCGGTAACCGGAGACTGGAACGGCGACCATAAAGACGACTTCGGCATTTTCGACCCGGCCACCGCCACTTGGTCGCTGAAATATGGCGCCGAAGCGGGGCCAGCCAATGCGGGTGTGTTTAAGTTCGGTGAGACGGACTCAATTCCGGTCGTGGGCGACTGGAACGGCGACGGACGCGACGACATCGGCACATTTAAGGCCGGAACCTGGCAGCTCCGTTTCGGAGCCTCACCAGGAAATTCCGACGCGGGTGTGTTCCAGTTCGGCGCCGGCAGTGACCAGCCCATTGTTGGCGACTGGGACGGTGATGGTAAGGACGGGATCGGGCTGTTCAATGCCACCGACGCCAGTTGGACGCTCCGCGAGATTGCTTCCGCAAGTTCGTCCTCCGCCACAGCCTTTACTTTCGGTCCGACGGGTGGAACAGCAGTAGTGGGCGACTGGAATGGCGATGGCCAGGACGGCATCGGAGTTTTTCAAACGAGCACGGCGCAATGGACGCTACGGCAGACGGCATCTCCGGGCGTGGCCGATGCCGGCACCTTCAATTTCGGTACAGCGGGCACGCTGCCGATAACAGGTGATTGGAATGGCCCTGCTGCCCCGGCCGATGCACTCGCCACGGTCGTGCTGCCGCCGGTGAATCTTGACCTGTTAGGCCTTCAAGTGCGTACGAGCCCGATCACGGTCACGATCTCGGCGAACCCGGGCGACGGCGATCTGCTCGGGAACTTGTTGTCGACGGTGTCAACGCTCGTTGACCTCGACGGAGCAAGCCGAGCCCTGAACACCGTGCTCGACTCCACAGTCGACTTGCTCAACACCGCGAGCCTATCGATTACAGGGGCCGTCGCAGGGCCACTCGATACCGCAGAGGCGACTGCGCAACAAGTGCTGGAGCTGTTCGTGGCGCCAGTACATCTCGACCTGCTTGGGGTTACGGTCGATACCAGCACCATCCGAGTCACGATCACTACGCAATCGGGCGAGGGGCTGGTGCTCGGTAACGCGCTCAATGAGCTGACCAATCTCTTCAACCCGCCGCTGCCGGAAGAGTTGGACATTGATTTTCTAAATATGAAGCTCGACGAGCTGCTGGCGAAGCTCGATCAGCAATTGCCCGGCATCGCGCCAGCGCCGGTCGAGCCGGTGCAGATCAGCGAGGGCCAGATCCTGAACGTTACGGTGCCGCCACTGGATCTCGATCTGTTAGGTCTGGTGCTGGAGACGTCGCCGATTACGGTGAACGCCAGCGCGGAGATTGGTAACGGCCTGCTCCTGGGCAATGTACTGACTACGGCGCTGAAGACGCTCGATGCGACGCCGGAAAATCTGTCCGAGCTGAACACCACGATCAATGGCATCCTGGCCAAAGTGGTCGGCGTACTGAATGTCGCCGATCTTTCAGTCGCCGCGGGAGTGATTGACGCGCTACCGCCAGCGCTACAAACGTTGCTTAATCCGGTCCTCACCGCGCCGGCCGCCGGCGCCACAACGCCGGTCCTGGACCTGATGATCGCCTCGACCGACGGCACGTCGCCCCCGGTCAATGTCGACCTGCTAGGGCTTGTTGTCACCACGAGCAATATCGAAGCGCATCTCACTGCCCGGACCGGCGAAGGTCAGATCCTCGGCAACTTACTGTACAACGTCGCCAACCTGGCAGACCCAGGCGGACCGGCCGGCCTGCTCAACCTGCTCAACTTACTAGGCGCCGGCTCGCTCGATGATCCAGGCGACACCACTGGTGGATCGGTGACGCCGCCAACAACCCCGGCCGAGGAGTTGCTTACGCTCACGGTCAACCCGCTAAACGTCAACCTGCTTGGCCTCGAGGTGCGGACCGACCCGATCATCGTGACGCTCTCAACACAGGGTGGCGACGGCAAGCTGCTCGGCAATCTGCTCAACGGCATTACGACACTGATCAATGTCGACAGTGTGGGCAACGCGTTGAACAACGTACTGTCAACGACCGTCGATCTATTGAACTCGTCCAGCCTGATCGTCAATGGCGTCGGCAGCGGAACGTTCGACACAGGCGAAGTTGCTGTGACGCCGGTGCTGGACCTGTTCGTCGCGCCAGTCCACCTCGACCTCCTGGGGTTGCTCGCGGATACCCAACCCATTCATGTGACGATCACAGCTAACTCAGGTAACGGCCGAGTACTGGGCAATGTGATCACCGAGCTCGCCAACCTGTTCAATCCGCCGCTGCCGGAAGAGTTGGACATCGACGTCGTCAACGGGCTGCTGGAGGATTTGATCGACCGATTGAATGCACAGATCCCCGGCATTATCCCGGCACCGATTCCGCCCGTGCAGTTGGATGAGGGCGAGTTCCTGGAACTGACGGTGCCAACGTTGGACGTGAATCTGCTCGGACTCGTCCTGCAGACGTCGCCGATCACGGTGAATGCTGCCGCAGAGACCGGCAACGGACTGCTGCTCGGCAATGTGCTCACTACGGTGCTTGATACGCTCGAGGCGACGCCGGAGAATCTCACCGGCCTGAACGAGAATCTTAACATGATACTCGCAAAAGTGGTCGGTGTGTTGAATGCGGCCGAGCTCGTATTGCCCACCGGAGCACTCGACGGGCTGCTCAGCGTGCTGACGACTCTGACATCGCCCACACTCGTGACGCCAGAGATCGGCGCCAGCACGCAGATCCTCGATCTCACGATCAACTCCGGCACCGACGCCGGGCCCCCAGTGGACGTCGACCTCTTGGGGCTGCAAGTCTCGACCAGCAACATCGACGCTCAGCTCATCGCTACGACTGGCGAAGGGCAAGTCCTCGGAAACCTGTTGTACAACGTCGCCAACTTGCTGAATCCGGGCGGATCGGCGACTCTGCTATCGATCCTGACCCAGCTAGGCGACTTGCCGGCTCCCGATGCTCCGCGCATTAAGCTTGACGGCGTGGTGAGCTACACCGAGGGCACGTCCGCGGTCGTGTTGGCCCCAACAGCGATAATCTCGGACCGCAACAGCGCGAACTTTGGCACAGGCACGCTGACGGTCGGTATTGCGACGAACGCCGACGGAAACGACCGGCTGGGGCTGAGAAGCCAAGGCACCGCGGCTGGACAGATCGGCGTGTCTGGAACGCAAGTGACCTATGGCGGCGTCGTGATCGGATCGTTTAGCGGCGGCACGGGCGCTACGCCCCTTGTCATCACCCTGAACGGCAATGCGACGCTGCCAGCCACGCAGGCCCTGGTCCGCAACATTACGTTCAGAACGCTGGGGACCGACCCCGTCACCGCGTCACGCACGGTAACGTTCAGCCTCACTGACGACTTGGGCGGCTTGAGCAATGTGGCCACGATGACAGCCAACGTCGTCGCGGTGAGCATCGCTCCCACAATTAGCAACTTCGGTGGCGCGATCAAGTATACCGAAGACCGCCCTGCGATTGCCATTTCTGCGGCGGCAAGCGTGGCCGACAAGGACTCCGCGAACTTTGCCGGCGGCACATTGACCGCCAAGTTCAGCGCAGGCGGACTGGCTGAGGACCGCTTGGCGATCCGCACAGCGGGCACGGTGACCACAAACGCGAGCCGCCAAGTGCTGGTTAGTGGTGTAGTGGTCGGCACGTACACAGGCGGCATAGGTACCGCACCGCTGGTCGTGACGTTTAATACCCAAGCGATCGCGGCGCGGGTCCGCGACGTGCTCAAAAACATCGTTTACAGCAACGTTTCGCAAAATCCGTCGCCCGCGGCGCGGACGGTGTGGACTCAACTCACTGATGGCGACGGGGGCACAAGCGCAGCGGCCACCAAGACGTTAACGGTAGTACCGGTGAATGACGCACCAATCCTCAGCGGCATCAGCGGAGCGGTCGACTATATTCTGAACTCGACGACGCCCGTTATTCTGGCGGCCGCAGCTACGGTTTCTGACATCGACAGCCCCAACTTCAATGGCGGGCGACTGACAGTTCAGGTGACCTCGGGCAAGGATGCTGGCAATCGCCTGAAAATTGGCGGCTCGCTGTTTACGATGAGCGGTTCTAACGTGATGCGGAATGGTGTCGTCATCGGACGGTTGAACTCAGGCGGCGGCGTTGGGACCACTAAGCTGGAACTCACATTCAACGACAAAGCCTTGCCGAGCTATGTGGGCGAACTAATCTCGGCGATCAGCTTTAGCACACAGGGCAGCTCAAGTAAGGCCAAGCGGGTCATGTCATTCAGCGTTACAGATGGGGACGGAGGAACAAGCGCAACATTAACGAAAACGGTCAATGTGAAGTGAATACGCCCACCTAAACGGCTGATCTCTATGCGCAACCTTGCGCGCCTAGTCTTGGTCGGCTGAACAGCTTCGCCGACATTCTCAGCGCCAGCGATCCTCCCGGAGGCTGACATTGTCGCCTACAACGATGACATTATACCGCCTCTGCGAACGACGGCCTTTCAGTGGGACATTCATCGAGGCACGATGCTGATGCGGCCTCCGCGTTCCAGCACGGCCACCTTGACCTTCGACAGAGATTCCAATCCTTATTCGCGGGCAGACTCCAGCAAGTCGTTGTAGTCGACGCGTTCCAGATACATACGATCGGAGAACACGTGGCCATCCTAACCAAAATCAGCGCGGTGTCGTCGAGTACTTGGTTGAGCCTGGAAAATCGGCGTTTAATCAGTGACAGCCCGATAACTCATGCTGCACGCTGGAGGCAAGTTTCGTAGCTTCGTGGTAAGCCAGCGTGGCGATCCGGCGCGGAATGCGGTACATCGCGGGAGAAAGGCTCCGGGGCCAGGTTAGCTATAATTTCTCCAGGAAGGGAACCTATGATCCTTTCGGCCGGAGTACACGTCATGCATTCTTCTCTCCGCCTACGAGTCGTAGTGATTCTTCTGGCAACGATCGGGTCTGGGAGGGCCGCGGAGACGTTGGTCTCTTTGAAACGAGCAAATTCCTACGACTCACCCGAAAAGGCCTTTGAGTCGTATGTGGCCGCTGTCAGAAACGAAGATGGCAACACAGCCTGCGAGTCCCTCACCAGGGAGTCTCTCGGGTCACCTCACGCCGTTTCGCTTCATCAACCAGTTTGGATATCGCCTCCTTCAATGCGCTTTCCGGCGAGGCTTTGAAAGGGGCGGCAGCGTCAACGCGTCCCGTGTCGTCGAACGCCACGAGCATATAAGTGACGCCAGTGTCGTTTTTCCTGGTTGGTTTGGGCACGGGGCCGATTTTAGTTCAATCGCATGGCCGTTCTAGCAGGATTTGCACCGATTGTCGCAAGTGCTAATCTATAGCTCAGCATGGCCGGCATTGGGAAATAGGATTTCGCGACGTGTCGTTCTATGGCCCCGAGAATCCAGCGATCTGCTGGGAACGCGACCGTCAATATCTGTGGGCACTCCTGGAACCTGAGGATGCGATCAACCCCATTGAAAGTGAGTTGCGCTCTGAGTCACCTCCGCGACCAAACCACTAGAAAGTTCGATGTCGCGAGAGACGCCAATTTAGTACACGTTCAGAGGTAGCACTCAGCGCCTATTATCGCATACTTAGTTGGCAGGTTTGATAAGCCTTAAATCCACTCTGGGCTGGACGAGCGATCGCAACCATTGGCGTCGCATCGCCGAGTCCGTGCTTCGACAGATCACCTGGAACAGCAGACTCGATTGCAAGGCATCAAGCGTGAGATAACGACAACGAGGCCATCATCAGAGAACTCAGCGACTTGAAAGTCGCTGTGACCGCGCAAGATGACCTCAACGATGGATGGGCGGCTCCCATCGAGGCTTCATTAGACCGACAGCTCTTGAAGGTGAACCGCGTACAATTTACTTAGGCCCAACCAGTACCAGCGGCGCCCAATAGAATGGACTGGCCCATTTGTCTTGCCCGCGCACCCACAGCTTCGCGTCGCGAAGGGCGGCGGCATAGTCGGCGGGCTTCTGGTTTGAGCGAGCTCTTGCCAGGCGCGAGCAGAATACACTGACGACGCTGGCGCCGGCGGCATCGTCGACGACCCAATTGCTGGCGACCACACGGCGGCTGCCGGCAACCAGAAAGCCGCGCGACAGAGCCCACACGCCTTCGCCTTCCTGTTCCGGACCATGATTCGTCATGCAAGCGCTGAGAATGGCGAGTTCGCAGCCGCTCAAGTTGAGCTCATAAATTTCGGCCAGGTTGAGCATTCCATCGTCTTTCGGATTGCCGGCGCGCTGTCCTGGCGCCACGGCCAACGCGCCGAAAAAGTTGCCGTACGCATCGTCGCTCATCCCGTGGCAAGCGAGGTGCACAATCTGCTTATTCTGCAAGTTCGTGCGGATGCCGGCCTCGGTTGCTTGTGGACCTAGTAAGAGCGTCGATTCCATGCCGGCCTTGCGAAATGTTTCCGCTACCCACTGGGCTTCCGTGCCCGAGGCGGGCAGCGGCTTCAAGATCGAGCGGAGCGTCGCGCTGCGCGACGCCAGCTGAGAATCTTGGGCAATCGGGCTGCCGGTGCGCTCATAGAGCGGGTTGCCGAGCGTGAGCACCGGCGTCTTGCCGGGTTCCATTCTCTCGCGGGTAGCCAACTTCAGCAGGATGGCGGCCGATGGTCCATAAGTGATCGGTGGGGCGACATCAAGCAGATAGGTCAGCGGCGACGTGCTGGTAACCAGCGTCTCCATCGGTAGAAGCGCCAGAGGACCGTCGGGAATAATCACCAACTGGTCGAGATCGCCGGAAGTAATCAGGTCGCGGACGTCAGCCGGCAACAGGGCCTGCCATACAGCGTGCAATTGCCCGTTAAGTTGCGAGTTTGCATTCGCTCGAGTCAATTGTGGGAGTATCGAGGAGTTCGGGTCGCCTTGCAGCGCCTTTTGCACATCGTCTCGCAACAACGGACCCGCTGCGAGACCTAAGGCTTTGGCCAGTTCCTCTGTAAGTATCAACTCCACCATTCGCGTGTCTTTCGGGCTGACGATCAGCAGAAAGCTCTTTTCGGTACCCAGAAAGTAACTCAGTAAGAGTCCCTTTGTGGAGAGCAGAGTTTCGCGGACTTGGGCGAGTTTGACGCCTTCGGATTGCGTGACGATCAATCGGCGGTAGGCGGGGCTCGCGCTACGCAGATCGCGTTCGAACCGATAAAGGGCGGTGCGAGCTTCATCGAGCTCGGCGACCAGCTTCTGTCGTTGCTCGGTGACCTTTTCCGACTCCCCATTTGCGGGCGCAGGAAGCGCAAATAGTTTCGCTTCCAACTGCGATACGTTAGCCTGCAGGTCCGCTCGCTGCTGTTGCAATCGAGCCTTCTCCGTTGCGGAGCGCCCTTCATACAGGTCTACGCCCACGGCATTGAACGATTCGAGATACGTGCGCGCCCGAGAGCGTTCCACGGTGGCAAAGGCAGCGTCCGCCTGGCCGAGTTCGAGCTGCCAGCCCAGCAGAATCTCGTAGGTGTAGAGAAACTCTGAAAAAGCAGCGGCGCGCTCGACATCGGCTCCGGAACTAAACGCGCGCCCGGACTCGACGATCTCCAAGGCTTTGTTCATCTCTTCTAGCGCCAGAGTCTTGTTGCCGCTGGCCCACTCCACGCGGGCCACGTTACGCCAGACCGCATGTTTCCAGGCCTCGCCCACGGTGTTAGTCTGGATTGCTTCAAGCGCCGGCTGCAAAACCGCCCGTGCTTCCTCAAACTTGTTCTGCCGGAGCAAGGCTTCCGACAGCGCTTGGCGCATCGTGGTGGCGTTCTGATGTCGCGGGCCTGCTGCCTTTTCAAATTCCGCGAGCAGCGGTCGGACGAAATTCTCCGCATCGGCAAAATTGCCCTCGAAAATCAGCGCCCAGGCGATATGGTTAGATTGAACGAGCACTTTGGGATGATTTTTCCCGAGGGACTGCGTAAGAATCTCAATGGCTTTGATTCGCATCTGCACCGACTTCTCTCGCTCGTTCAAATCCGCGTAGCAGTCCGCCAACGCGGCGATCATTTGGGCCACATCTGGATGGTTTTCGCCCATGACGCGCTGTGCTGTGACGACAACGCTTTCGAGTATTGGCCGAGCTTCGCGGGGACGCTGCTGCGAGGTGTAGACGTTGGCCAGGTTTTGCAGCATCCGCAGCACGCTGTGGTGTTCCATACTCACGCCGATGGAACGCGCCGTGCTGATCCCATAGCGAGCCATCGATTCGGCGTACTCGTAGCGGCCTTGGCGAACGGAAATTTCCACCAGATTGCAGATCGGGATCAGCCGATTAGGAGCTTTGCTATTCTGGCGATGGTAGCCGTCCACGGCTTCGCGGTAGATCGTGGCCGCCCTTTGAAGGTCACCTGTTTCGTGATAGACCAGTCCCAAATTGGTCATGATGCCGAGAGTTGTCGGGTGGTCCTTGCCAAGAACTCGCCGACCCATCTCGACGCCTTCTTCCAGAAGTACTCTTGCCTTGTCGAACTTACCCAGGCTGACATACACCGCGCCCAGGTTCATGATCGACTCCAGGGTGGAGTCGCTGGCGCCGTATTTTCGTTTCGTTAGCGGATACTCCGCCTCGAACAGTGGCAAGGACTCTTCGTAGCGGCCCTGTCCGTAATACGACATGCCCAGGGCTGTCATCCAAAAGAACTTGCCGGGATGGAAACGCTGATCGTTGGCCTTGATCTGCAGCGCATACCGCTCCGCCTGGCGGTAATTTCCGGCATCGATTGCGGCCTGCCAACCGTCGATCAGGCCGTTGTAGGTGTCGTCGTCCATTTGAGCGTGGGCCGACGACGGCATAGAGAGTTGGACACCGGCGATCAATACCACGCTGAAGCAGTAGCCAAGCTGCCAGGTTTTCATAGCAATTCTCCTGCACGAGAGACGTGATCGCTGCATTCAAGATACGGATCGCCGGCTCGGAACTGAAGTCGCGCCGATAATTCCCCGCTTTTCATGGTGTGGGAATGGAAGGCCACGGATTCGTAGGAGGACCTTTCTTCGATACCGACCGACTAACCTGTTGTGACAGTTGAAAGTTTTGAATCGGCAAATTTCGGCCTAAGAGCCCGATTAGATATTCCGCCTCGTCGGAGACACGATACACTGGCCGCCACGGCAGTGTGGAGGTTCCGAGCGGACTAGCGAGGTACACGGATGGCGATGGGCAAACGCAAACGGCGCCAAGAGTCGCTATTCATCATGACGGAAGGCTTGCCAATGGCCCTCCCGCCTCAAAGTCAAGCAAGCAGCACCCCAGGTTGATTTGCTTAATGCGGCGATCATCTCCAAATTTCCACGCGGCCGGGTGGGGCGAGTAATGCATGAAGCGGCCGATTCGGCGAGGTTGAACGAGCCCAGCATTGCACAACACAGTCAGATGATAGGAGGTCTTTTTAGTGTGCGAGCCCACGGCTCGACTCAGGGAGGAAAGGGTCATTTCCTCGTTAAACAAGAACTCGAGTATGCGCCATCGAAGGGGATCCGCGATCGCCTCCAACTGAGTCGCGCAATGCTCAAAGTCTCTGCGATCTAGCACGTTTAGTTACCTGGCTGACCGGCTTGGCTGGGTGGCAATCTCAAGGCTAGTCTCTGTGGTAATACGCGGCAGCGATCAAGCGTTAATAATTTCTCGGCCACGAAGTGCGGAAGACGGGATATAGTCATCCTGCGGCTTGTGACTTTGGCACGAATCGGAATGTGCGCAGGTTGGCAAGGGCGAAAAAAAGAGCCGCCCGGGTGCTGACTTCCAGGCGGCTCTTCGACTCAGTCCCGCCGCCGGCCAAAAGGCTGCGGGAACTATTGAAAGTTTACTCTGCGACTCTCACCAACGCTCACTGCCAATGTCGGGACTCGCCGCAAAGCCGACCAGATGTTCCGACGTCAGTCCAATCGTCAAACGTTCTTTCCGAGATTTCCCGGACTGCTTGTCGGCGTGGACGAACTAGGGTGAATGCATGAGCGCACAACTGACACGCGAGCAATTTGCAAAAGCTGGGAACTTCTTCGAGCTGCTCTTGGTAAATGGCCAGCCCGCAGCGATCGTGGCTTCAGTTAGAGACGAAGCCCTCGATTTGTTTAATTCGTTCTATGGCCATAACTGGCAATTGTGGATAGTGGTCGGAGGTGTGGAGGGTGGTCCTTGGCTGATGCGAAGCGCCTTAAGTCCGACTGAAGCTCCACTGTTGCTTGAGTTGAGCGACCGTCCGGTTCTCTTGAAAGCGTCATGGGACGCGCCCGCGAGCACATCGCCGCGAGTTAAAGTGCGTGTTGGCCGAAAACGGAAGTTGAACGCATAGCGGACCTCACCGACCGGTCCTACGGCGAAACTGCCGCCGCAGGGCGCTGGCTGGTGTTCGCTCATAGGGATGAGCAACGCGTGCTGGTGCGAGCCAGTGGCCAGCAGGAAGCCTGGAATGAGGCGCTGAGGCAAACCCAAATCGTGCAGCAGTACGTCTACTGACGGCGTCTCGCCGCTGGCCCTAGCGTCTTCCGCCCATCCGGCAGCTGCAGCAATCGGCGACGGGCTCTTCCTGCAATTAGGGTTCGGCCGGTGACCTTCACGACCTCCGCCATCGGCAGCGTTCGAAGGGCTTCGTCCTCCTCAGCTGTCCATGGCCTACCGGCTTTCGGTGGCCGAGTTCCACGGAGCCGATGCGACTCGCTCATCTTGGCTCGAGCGGCGGCGGTGTGCTTCCTGCCGGTGTTAGCTATTCGCATCGCCTCAATCACTTCCGGCGGCCGCAGCATGCCGCGCTTAGATTCAGCGATCTTCGCGCGGCGATCAGGGTCTCGAGCTTTCGACCAGGCCTTGCGCTGTGTCGCTTTGAACCACAGCTCCGCAGCGTGGGCCATTCGCAGCCGATGCAAGCCCTTGTTGTCGTTGTAATTCAGCCCCAGCGCCTTGCGGAGCATCCAGAGTGTACTTTGGCCAATTCCCACCAGTACATGACCGCCGGCCCTGCTTCTTTCCTCACAGCTCGAGCTAGGTCACAGTAAAGAATTAGGTACGGCTTGCCCTGCCGGTTTCGGCCAAGCGGCCAAGCAATACGTCCGTCTGTCTGCCCGACAATTGTGACCTTACCGTGGCGCAGGCATTGGACGGACTGGCCAATCTTGAACGTCGGCGTTTTATATGGGCCGAAGTACAGTTTGTGACGGGTTTGCTGGATCATATTCGTATTGTAGTTGTTATTGTAATTGCCGCTGCGGTGTTCGGCCGAGACTACAAATTGTCACGCGTCCAAGCTTCCTCGGATCTCCGACCGCGGCGCCAATAGCTGGTCGAGGTGCGTCGCCAAGTCAGCGAGGCCCATTCGGACTTGCTCACTAGCCACCTTCATCGGATCATTTTGAGGAAAATGCTTTTGATGCGTTCGGCCCGTCAAGCGGTTGAAGTACTGCAGCTCCCGCTGCACATGCCTGAGGATTCGCTCGATCTGCCAACACTCAAGGCTATTGCTGTTCATGTGGCCTCCGCGCGTATTTTAGTCGCTACGATACGGATGTATAGATTGGTATCTTGAGTCAGGGCGCGACTTTGAGGCATTTGTAGGATAATCGCCAGAAAGATGTCACACTCGTGGCTGGCATCGGTAGAGTTGTCGAGTCTGGCGAATTGCTCGCTGGTGCGAACTTGTACTTAAGCAAAGAGCGTAACAATGACTCGAAATTGGCTTGGTGCAGTTGTGATCACTTTCAGCATGGTAATTGCTTGGTCCCCGCGAGCCTCGGCGCAGCAAATTCCGCAGTCACTGGCGAACGAGGCCGTGCAACGGGCGGAGCAAATCAGGGGCGTTATGAATGAGGGGAAATTTGCTGACGCTGAACAGCAAGCACGTGATGCCGTCACGCGCTACGAACGAATGCGTTATCCGGCCTTAATGGCCTATATGCGGCGGTCTCTCTCCGAAATTCTGCGGATGCAGCGCCGTTTAGATGAAGCCGAACAGCAATGCTTGTTGGCAATACAAACGCTTGGTGCTCCCCCTAGCAACGAGCTTATTTACAGCGACGTGCTTCTCGAGCTGGGACATGTGCACTATCACGAGCGCCGCCTGGCCGAAGCGGAAAAGGAATACCGCGAAGCGCTAGCTATCCTGGAACGCCGATTCGGTAAGCAGAGCTCTAACGCGGCAAATTGTATGGTCGACCTTGGAAACGCGCTGACTGACGCCGGCCGCACGATTGATGGCGTGGCCATGTATAAACAGGCGATTACCATCCTCCGCCAGGTACGAGGCCGCGATGCTTTCGATTTAGCCCAAGTATATGGCAACCTCGGCCTGACGTTGCGAATGCAACTGCAACGTGCCGAAGAAGGAGAAGCATATTTGCTCGAGGCCCTGCGCATTTACACGTTGCACGGCAATCGCTTCGGTAAGCAAAGCACACTGGCTGGCCTAGCGCAATGCCGGGCACATGCACAAGACTGGAAGAAGGCCGAAGAGTATCTGGAACAGCGCAAGCAAGCTCTCGTTGAACTCTTTGGAGCGGACCATCCACAAACGCTCGATGACGTGCATCTTGCGGACCTGTACTTCTGGCAAAAGCGGTTTCCGGATGCAATCGCCCTCTATCTCAAGTCATTGCCCGTTTGCGAAATGATTTACGGCGCCAACTCCTTTGAGTATGCCCTCCGGCTCAATGTGCTGGCGCGATGCCGGGACCTGCACGGAGAAGATCCAGAGGCGGAGATTGTGGCCACGCAGGCCATCAGAATGTTGCAGAAAATCGAAGGGAACTGGGACAGCTTAGCTAATGCCTACGAAGTTCGCGGCTCGGCAAGAAGTGATCAGCAACGACTACAGGAAGCGATTGATGATTACCGGCAGGCCATCCATTATGGCGAACTGGCCCGCAGCCAGGTCTCCGGCAGCGATATTGAGCGGGCCCAAAAGTTCTCGCACACCTTGCGGAATTACTACATCAACCTAGCCTGGCATTACCTCAAAGTCGGCAAGCCGGCCGAAGCGTTGCAGGCGGATGAGCGAGGAAGGTCGCGTGGGTTGATGGATCAAATGCAAATGGCGCGAGTTAATTTCCTGGCAGGTCTGCCGGCGGAACAAGCCAAGGCTCTCAATGCAGCCAAACTCGATGCTGGGCGGCAAGTTGCCGCACTCGAGCAGAAACTCGAGCAATTGGAATCGAGCACGAATGAAAACCCGGAACAGCGCAAGGCACGCCGCCAAGAACTTCAGCAAGAGCTCATGATGGCTCGCTACCGACTGGTCGAAGCAGATACGGCCATCCGTAATGCCAGTCCGCGTTACCGTGAGCTGATCTCCAAAGACTTTCAGCCAGTAGCGCTCGAGAAACTCGAAGCCTGGCTCTCTGAGAATAAATACTGCCTACTGTGTTACGCGATGAGCGAGCAAGGATCGTATGTGATTACTTACGGGCCTGGCGAGCGGAAAGAACCAGGGCGGCTATTAGAAGTGACCGAAGAGCAAGGCAAAATTCTGAATATGCCGGCCGGCCGGCAGCCAAACGAGACGTTCGCGAAGTCGTTGAACGCTGAGGGCGGATTGCTGCCGCTCTTGGCGCAGCCGAATACCACGGCGCAAACGACGCCTCAACTGGCAGCGCTGTGGGAGGTGCTGGTACCCGAAGATGTCCGCCAGGCTCTCGTCCGCGGCGACTTCGCGGGCCTCGTGGTGATCGCCGATGGGGCACTCTCCACGCTTCCCTTTGAAACACTCGTGGTCCAAGCCAGTGGCGGCGAGCCCACGTACTTGCTCGATGCCGGTCCGCCGATTTTGTACGCCCCGTCGGCCACCATCCTGTATGACTTGGCCCATCGGCCAGCGTTAAACTTCGAGAACAGCAAGCGTAGCCTGCTCACGGTGGGCGATCCCATGTATGAGCGATCAGCCGGCAGCGCCGCCGCGGTGCGTACTCGGTTCGGCGCTCTCGGCGGTCGGCTCGATCGCATTCCCGCGACGGGAACTGAGTCGCACTGGGTCAAACAAGTTCTGGAGAGCGCGGGCCTAGTGGCGAAACAATTGCTGCGCGAGGAGGCCACTGAGGCCAACATTCGCCGCCATCTCGCCAATTCACAGATCGTCCATCTAGCATGTCACGGGCTGACAGATGACTCGTTTGGCAATTTCTTTGGCGCTCTGGCCGTGTCTCCCAACAGTCGAGGGCAGCGTACCGCGGTCGATGACGGCTTCCTCGCACTGCCCGAAATCTTTGAGCTCGATTTGAGGCAAGCCGAGCTGGTAATCTTAAGCGCGTGTGAGACCAATTATGGCCCTCAGCTTCATGGCGAAGGCGCTTGGGCCTTGACCCGCGGGTTTCTGGTGGCCGGCTCGCAACGGGTCGTCGCTAGCGATTGGATTGTTGACGACAAAGCCACGGCCAACCTAATCAGCTTCTACAGTGCCTATCTGGCCAACGCCTATCAGAACGGAGGCCTGCCTAGTTACGCCAGGGCATTACAACAGGCCAAGCGCGGCGTGCGGAAGATGGAGCAGTGGGGCTCTCCGTATTACTGGGCACCGCTGGTGCTCGTTGGGCCAAACTAAGAGGCACTGACGTTTTCTTCCGCGGACGGCTCTAAGATTCCAAGAGTGTTCGCCGGCGGTGACTGTGTCTGTCCAGTCCAACCGCTCAAACTCGTCGCGGTACTCGTCGTGATCTGGGGTTGGCATGTTTTGCACTAGAACGCCGCGATCTCCCTGATCTTCTTTAAAATCTTTGGCTTGAGCCGAGGATGCTTGAGGTGGAAATCTCGATGAATGCGTTGCAGCAAAGCCTTGTAAACTCGGCATTCACTTTCGTCGCCGATCCCCGTCTTGATTGATCCGCTGTCCATATAAAGGCCCTGGTTGATTGCCCTCCCAAATTTATCGCTCCGAGAGCCATTCGGGGTCCACCTCACAGTGAGTATATAAGGCAGACTTTATCCACGCGAGCAGTGTGGCCGACCGCATACGCTTAAGACCGGCTTAAGAATTGCCTTATTGATCGGCAGCCGCTGGATGATGCGGTCAATGTCCGGAACGTTGGGCTGACTATCCATTCTCCCAACCCTCCTCTGCTTCCCAATGCGCGATCAAATCTTCCATCGTCATCCGATGCGGTCGATTCTCCATCGATCGTACTGCCGCAGCATTGCATACCAGCGTGCCGGGCTGATGTTCGGTGGCCGAACTCGACTAGTCGCTAGCCACTTGTGAAAAGTATCGAGAGTGAAACCATTGGGATTGCGGGACAGCATGCGGCGATTTACACACGCCGCAAACTTTTCAACACAGTCTTGTCTCGGGCGGTGAGGTCCAAAAGGATGCGAAGCATTGGAAGCTGCAGGCCGGCAACTCTCCTTGTGAATGAACCTCAGAACTGAGGGGAGATTGCCTGAAAACTGTGGCAAAGCGGAAGCGGCTGTACGTGACGTGTTGATCGGTAACACCTTGGGGTGCGCCGTGCCGACGTCGATGGGGCTCCGGCGGCCCAGTAGGGCGCAAATACGCTAACCGGGCGAAGCCTGGAAGTGCCAATCGGGATCCCCTTTGTCAGGCGGCGACAACAAGAGCGCAAGAAAGACCCGGAGCGCAAGAAAACCCGCCGGCCGTTGCGCTGAGGAATTGACGACCGACGGAACGCCCGGTTGTCACCCAGGCGATCCCTATTCGCCGAAATGGCTGGCGAAGTCACGTCGGATTGCCCGCGAACCGATCAGAGGTCGCACCCACCTCTATCACATTGAGAAGAAGTACGGGTCCTCGCCGGCCGGTATTGACTTTCGGTAGTCTTGGCCGCATTCCCGGCAGCGAAATTTGTAGGTGATTGCCGCGACTAATAGTCGCCCAATGCTAATGAAGTCACGGAAATTCCCAAGCCGCATCTTCCGTGGGCTGCCGCAGGCCGGGCAGCCCAAGGAGTGTCCTCTCGCCTTTCTCATATCGCGTCCTTTCTGTTGCGATTGAGTAGCAAGGGGCGTGCCGAACCAGCGTGGCGAAGTTGACGCCATGCCAGATTCATCGAACTTAACGCTCAGGCCAGTGGTATGCTGGTTGTGCGGACTTGCAGTGCTCTGAAGGTACAATCGCTGTCGCGGACTGACAGGCTGCGTGAGGCTACTCTTCTTCCACTTCTCGGAGGCGATCATGAAGGCGATTCTCTCAATAGTGTTGGCGCTCGGACTTTGCGGCTTCGTGTTTGCACGAGGCGACAACACTGCCCCGGTCGGGACGTGGAAATGCGAGTATGTCATCGAGGGTCAAACGAGGACGTCTACCCTGACGATCAAGATGCAAGGCGACAAGCTGGCCGGGACGATGAGCTGGCCGAACCAAAAGGACGAGCCACTCAAGGACGTAGAGCTGAAGGACGGCATCCTGACTTTCAACGCAAAACGCGTCTTCATGGGTCAAGAGTTTGCGAACCACTACGAGCTAACGGTTGACCGTGACAAGCTCAAGGGAAAGCTCATATCGGACCTGAACGGCAAGAAGTACGACTTCGACCTCGAAGCGACGCGCGACAAGTAGGACAAGTAGCGGCATCGGTGAGCATGTGCTAGGTCGATGGGCCGCGCGTGCTTTCCGAGACCTTAATTTCCAACAGTTTGCTCCCGATCGCGACCACGGCACTCAACTCCAATGCCAAAAGCACACCTTGTCCGCATGACGACATCGTCACGATGGCAAACAACCGTACTGTTTCTGCTTGCGTCAGTGGTGGGAACCGGCTCCCGCGCCTTTGCGCAAAGCAATTCTCTGCCGCCCATCGTCGCTGACTTCGAGGCGAAGGTTATTTCGGAGTCGCAAATCATTGACCGCAAGGTCGTCCGTTATGAGCACGAGATGAAACAGGAATGGGGCTACGACGCAGGCGCTCCCACTCGGCCCTTTATCGTCGTCGAGCCGGCCCAAGCTGCCGATGCGCCTCCTCTTTTGGTTTATCTGCACAGTGCGGGCAATGAGTTCATGCCATCGATTCCCAAGCTTCCCGGTTTTGGGCCGGAATTCGTCACGCTCGCCCTGCACAGCATCAAGGGCCAGCAAGACGGCTGGCATGGCTGGCACAAAATCGCCGAAGACCCCAAGAAATTCGCATGCTCCTACACTCCAACGGAACATCGGCTGCTCGCGACCATCGAATGGGTCGCGCGGAAGTACAAAGTCGATCGCAATCGCATCTATCTCTGGGGCATCTCGATGGGCGGCAGCGGAACACTCGGCCTGGGACTGGCGCGTGGCGACATCTTTGCCGCGGCTTATGTGGTCGTGCCTGCCGGCATCGGCCATGGCTGGCACCGCATGGGATTCCCGGAGATCATGAAGCGATCCGGACCCATAGTGAAAATGACTCGCCCGGAGGATTACTTCGCAAGGGTCGCGGGCGTCGGCTTGCCCGATCTACCACCCCTGGTCGACTTTTCCTCGCAGACCGACGGCTATGCACGTGGTCAGGAGAACCTGATCCAGGCCATGCAGGACGGACGACATCTCCTGATCTTCTGCTGGGCCCCGATTGGACACACCGCCAACTGGGATAGGGCCAACCCTGCCGTCGTGAACTATCCCTGGCTGTCGATCCGTAAGGACCAGGCATATCCCGCCTTCACGGGCGCCAGCACCGATCAAAAGTATCCTGGCCTTCAAGGCAAGGAGCCGGACCAGGAAGGACAGCTCAACGGCTATTTTCGCTGGAAGAACAAGACCGATGAGCTGATGCGCTTCGAGATGGACCTGTCGCTGGTGGACGCCAAGGAGCTTTCGAAGAGCACGAAGCTGGCCGCCGTTCCCGAAAAGTCGGTGGTCGACGTGACGCTGCGGCGACTGCAGAAGTTCAAGGTGGAAGCGGGAAAGTCGTACGCCTGGCGTTTGCTGGAAGCAGGCAACGAGGTGCAAGCCGGCGAACTTCGTGCCGATGCATTGGGGCTGTTGACCGTACCTCGTTTGACGATCGCAGGCGTTCCTCGGACGCTGGTCCTCGAACCGAAGCGCTGATCGTCGCAAGCCCTCGGAGGAGACTCGTCGGACGACGAGCGCAGACGGACTTCTTCAAGACGGCAATCAGCACCGATTTGCCGGACTGACGAGTGCCCGTAGTTGCCTGCCCCCGCGCAACACAGAGTCCGCTGCAAGCGAGGTTCGCTGCGCGTGCCAATGTCAGCGTAATAGAACAGGGCGCGCGAGCACCAGACCTAAGGAAACGCAATCAATCGGTCGCTTCCAACTCAACTTCAACTGCGCTGGGTTTGCCGTCGTGTACGATCGACAGTGTAATAGTGTCACCGATTTCATAATCTTCAAACGCTAGCCAGAGGTCATTTGACGACCTGATTGCCTTTCCATTCACGCCCGTAATCAAGTCACCGATCAAGATCTCGCCAGACTGATTGCGTCGCGTGGGCGTCAGCTTAGCGCGTTCAGCAGTGCTACCTGAGTCGATATTCAGAATTACGACGCCGGTCACTCGTAATCTCGATGCGACGCTGTCCGGCACGAGTTCAATCCTCAGACCTGGGCGGATCAGCTTGCCATTTTCAATTAACTGCGGCACTACTCTACGAACGGTGTCGGTAGGGATTGCAAAACCAATGCCCGCGTAAGCACCGCTCGGACTAAAAATTGCAGTGTTGACTCCAATCAAATGTCCCTGGCTATCAAGGAGAGGTCCCCCTGAGTTGCCAGGATTGATTGCGGCATCCGTTTGAATTACGTCGCGAATCGGACGACGCGTCACAGATTCAATCTCGCGCCCAAGCGCGCTAATGATGCCAGTGGTAAGCGTTTGGTCCAATCCGAACGGATTGCCAATGGCGAATACCTTGAGACCAACTTCCAAGTCCTTCGATTGGCCTACCTTGACAGGGATGAGGAGTTTTTGAGGCGCGCTGATTTTTAAGACGGCCAAGTCTTTGTCGGGAGCCGCGCCAACGAGCTTTGCGGGCCAACTAGTGTGGTCCGTGAGGGCTACATGAGCTATATCTGCGTCACGAATCACGTGGAAATTCGTAACCACATGCCCTGCCGTGTCCCACACAAATCCAGACCCCGACCCCTTCGGAATCTTCGTCTGATCAAGGTCAAACCAATCACGCCGGACCGCTTCCGTTGTGATATGGACGACACTCGGCGAGACCGCTTTGAATAAATCGGTCGTTGACAGTTCCTCGACGGTGATTCGGCGAATTCCTGTCATCTGAGAGTGCGCATCGTTTGACTTCGGCGGTGAAATCCCCTCCGATGTACCCGCCGAGCCAGGCCGTTGATCTTGCGGAGACGTAGCGGTTAATACAGTCGCCTGATTTCCCACCAGAAACCTCACGCAGATGACGGCCAAGATGAGACAGACTATCATCAGCAGCCAATTCAGCGCTATCAATCTCGCGCAATTCGTCGAACTATTCTCCCGCATGCTCATAACCTATCCGGTTTCCGCACTTCGCTTTCCTGCTGAATAGTTTGTACGCGATGATTCGGCGAACCGCGTAGGTGCGGGTCGCATTCGTTTCGTTATCTCCGATGCGTATCGTATCGCGGCTGGGTGAGTACCGCGAACGCCTTGCGGCGCTCGGCGATGACTTGGTGCCACTTGCGCTTGTCGTGCGGCGCTGCGGGCCTTGTTAGCTAGGCGTCGAGCTCGCTCCGTTCCGGTTCGAACGTGCCGTATCCCAACCGGTCGATTTGGGTGACGAACGAATTTGTCATGGCTTCTCGCTCCTTTCCGGCCCGTGGTTATCAGGGACGATCTTGATCGTACTTCTTGGCAATTAGCTCGGAAATCTGCCTAACATCGATCGGCTTGACGAGATGGGCGTCGAAGCCAGCCTCGAGTGCTAGCTCGCGATCAGTGGTTTGGCCATATCCCGTGAGAGCGATCATGAGCATCGATTCACCGACCAGGGGGCGAGCCTGACTAACGAGTTCGAATCCATTAAGTTTGGGCAATCCGATATCAATCAATGCCACGTCGGGTCGGACCGACACTAGCTGCTCCAGGCCCCTCTCCCCGTCTGCGGCCTCGTACACCTCGTGTTTCAACAATCGCAGTAATAACACGAGCGACTTCCGAGCATCGGGATTATCCTCGATCACCAAGATCTTCTTGGCGAGGCTAGGCCCGAGGGGATTCGACTGGGTGCGCACCGGATCCTCGGAGCCTGGAACCGTAGGGATGCATACCGTGAATTCACTGCCTGAGCCGATCCCACGGCTTGTCACGTCGACGGTACCCCCATGCATGAGAACCAAATCCCGCACGATCGCCAATCCAAGGCCAAGTCCGCCACGACTCCTCGCTAGCCCTTGAGTCGCCTGGACAAATGGCTCGAAGATTCGGGGGAGGATATCAGGATCGATCCCCTCTCCTTGATCCTTGACCCGAACAATTGCAGTTTCATTTCGTTTCTCAAGAGTCAGTTCAACGTTGGTGCCGCTCGGCGAGTAGCGAATTGCGTTTGACAGCAGATTACCAATAATCTGCTCGAGGCGTACGGCGTCGCCCATGACGATCACATCGGCGGGTGGCAGGCTAATCAAGATCCGATGACCAGTGTCGGCCATTGCCAAGCGGATTGCATCGACGCTTCTCTGGATGACTTCTTTCACATTGATCGGTGATTTGGAGACCTTGAGTCGTCCGGAAGTCAATCGTGCCAGATCGACAAGGTCGTCTACAAGCTTTCGCATGTGTTGTGATTGTCGATCGATAATCACGCACTGCTCGTCAATCAGCGTAGGGTCCTGACAGCCAAATTGGTTTACGATTTCAATCGACGAGCGGATGGCTGCCAAGGGATTGCGTAATTCGTGGCCTAGCATGGCGATGAACTGATCCCGTTTGCGAACCTCACCTGCTGCTTCTTCGAGCATCGTGCGGATTTCATACTGACGAGATCGAGCACGCCAAGCAGCCCGGACGGCGCTGACTAACGTGAGCATTCGTAAAGGCCGTTCCAGGAAGGCGTGGTTAGCGGTAGCTGCCAACTTCTCAGCTAACGTGGCACTATAGCGCGTCGTTTTTCCTCCCTCGGTCAGCACTATCATCGGCAGATCTGACCAAGGAGGCTGGCTACTCACAGCATGCAGCAAAGAACCCAGGGATGCAGTGCCTAGTCCCTCCTCGGCAAGTATGACTGCGGCCGCGCCAGCAGAAATCTCCACGCACAGTTGGTCCGCCGTTTCGCAAACGAAAGGCTGAAAGCCGGCGCGTTCCAGTAACCGGGAGATCAGACTGGCGTCCTTACCGGTGGGCGTCAGAATGAGAATCCGTTCTTCATGAGGCAATTTCTGGGGATCCACCTTTTTCTCCCAAGAACTGCGCTCCGGCTCCCGAATAGACAGGGTTTCCCGTGAGCACTCCGTGAAACTGCGTAAGTGGTGCGCCGACACTAACTCCAGAAGAAGTCAGACGATACTCCCGAATGCTGTCTTCGTGGGCTCCTCCCCGGGTCTTGACTGCCGAGACTGCTTTTCTCACACGACCGCAATGTTCGAAGTAGCGCAACAGGAGCACGGTGTCAGCGAGATAGCTCAGGTCGACCGGTGCATCGATGCCGGATCCCAGTAGCCCATGCTGCGGCACAATCACAAAAGACAATACTCCTCGCTCACCTAGATAAGTGAGTAATTCGTGCATCTGCACGACGAGGAACCGCTCGCCTGGCATGGCGTGCAGATAGCCGTTGAGACTATCGATCACGACGATCTGCGCGTTTTGCTTCTCGACGGCGTGCCGAACTCGGCCGATGAACTCGCCCGGCGACATAACCGCTGGATCTATTTGATGGGCGGAGATAAGGTCCGACTGGAGGAATGAACGAAGTCCAAGTCCCATGCCTTCCGCGCGGTTCAAGAGGGTATCCAGCCGTTCGTCGAAGCTGAAAATCGACGTGTGTTCCCCGCGTCTCGCGGCGGCTACCGCGTATTGCACTCCAAGAGTCGTTTTGCCGACGCCTGCGGGCCCGAGGATCAAGGTACTGGTGCCTCTTTCAGGTCCTCCGGCCAATAACGCATCGAGGGCTCCGATCCCTGAAGAAACTTTCTCGAGTGGCGTCGATCGTTGGTGGCCTAACGATACCAAGCGTGGATACACCACCAGTCCACCCTTCGTAATCATGAAGTCATGATAGCCATCGTGAAAGTCGACCCCACGGAGCTTGCAGATCTGCATGCGCCGCCGGGCACGGCCGTATTCGGGCGGCAATCGTTCAAACGAGAGGACCCCGTGGGCGAGAGTTTCGAACTGATGTTCACCGACCTTGGTCGAAGGACCATCCAGAAAGAGAACCGTGCAATTGTGTTCAATGAAGAAATGCTTGAGAGCCACAATCTGACGTCGATAGCGCAGTGGATCACGTGCCAAGAGCCGCATTTCGGAAAGCGAATCGATCACGACACGATGCGGTTTCAGACGTTCTACTTCGGCTAACAGTGTCTTGACCGTTGCACCCATTTCGATTTCGGCTGGATGAAAAACGGTATACTCTTCGTCAACCGTCAGCTGATCCTGGGTTCCCTTGACTTCAAAGATGTTTATCGGATCTAGGGACCAGCCATGAGATTCGGCGACCGCGCGAATTTCCTCCTTCGTTTCCGAAAGGGTGATATGCAACGTTGTCTCTCCGTGGAGCGCTCCTTCTAACAAGAATTGCAGCCCTAGAGTCGTTTTGCCAGTTCCTGGGTCTCCTTGAGCAAGGTAAACGCACCGGCGCGGCAGACCACCGCCGAGGATTTCGTCTAACCCCGCTACTCCCGTCCGTACTAACGCGGGCATTCCAATTTCCCTCATTCCAAAAAGCCCAAGAGGATGATCTCGCCGTTTATGCGGCAGAGCAAGATGCGTGCCGGTTTAGTAATGTCGTATTGACCAAGCATGCGCATCGTGCCGAGCCCTCCGAACGCTCTGCGACTCAGCGCGCGATTGGCAAACGGTGATTGCTCTCAGTTCGCTTTCCAGAGCCGTCTTGAAATCTGGCTGCGTAGTACATGCCAACTCAGGTACACGAGAATAACGCCACAAATCACGCTGCTTGTGTCGAATGTAAGGCTTGCCCGTTGCAATGGCCAACCGAAGGAGAGGTCGAGAAAGAACACGAGGGACAGGAATGTACCAACAATGAAACCAAAGATGATGAATGACTTCTCGAGCCAATATTGAGGGCCTGGCGCGGATGGCCTTCTTTCCTGCGTTTCGAACAAAGCTCTTGGCGTAGTTGGGTACTCCACGCGCCGCGGCGGGCGTGCTCTTACGACTCCCTTTTGGCTCGGTGACTTGAATCCATCCGAGAGGTCACCGGCATGCCGAACGTTTGCTCTACCGCCTTCGTTTGCTGGTCGCCTAAGGCCAGGCTGTGGTTGCGTGGTTGCCATTTTCAAATCTCCTTTCTGTGACCATCCCCGCGAAATCACACGTTACTACGTCATACCAGGCAACTCGGTTCAGCCGGGGCTCAGCAGCGGAAATGTGTACTCCTTATCTCGCTGAAAGGAGTGCTGGGTGCGCGGTCGGAAAACTAGCTGGAAATCAAGTGCTCTTACAGGAACCAGAACAAACCTGCAGTTCCCTTCAACGGCGAGATTTCTACGAAGCGCGCTTGACTAAAAGCACTTGACCGACCGACGAGGAACAAGCGGCGAAATTGTAGGGCGGCCGTGCGCGCCGTGCTCAAATTCGGTAACTGCGCGGCACCGCATCAGTTATCTGAGCATGCAGTCGATAAAATGTGACGAGCAACGCTTCGCTTGCCGCAACAAGGACCTACGGATACGAGCTGCAGCATTTGGTCGAGCGCAAACTCGGCCGCTTGGCGGCGATGTTGGCAGCGTTCTTCGGTGAAGATAGCATGACGTCTCCCCGGAACCTCCTGACTGGTCTGCCATTTCGACAGCAATTAATTGCTGCTCGGCAGAATGCAAAAATGATGCCAGTTTTAGACTAGAGGAAGCGTCTGCGATTGCGGTATTCCACGGGCGTCGGTAGCAGTTACACTGCCGAGGGCGTGAGCTACGGTTCGCTCGTGGCCAGAGTGATCTGGTTCAGGCAAACTGAGCTGGTCGCTGCAGCTCGCGCAAGATTTCTCCGGGCTGCACATAGTGGGGGTTCTTCGCCGCCGCGCCGCCGATGATCGTGATGGGGTGGGTTCGGAGGATACGGAATGCATCGACTGCCCTAATCGCGCGGATATCATATACGCAGACGAATGCGGCATTGAATCGGGGCCACAAATTATTGAAGCGGGCCTCGTACTCGATGAGATCGTCAATATCTGAGAATACGGATGACGACCAGTCCGGCTTCGACCAGACACGAGTAAGCTGATATCGCTGCTCGACAAGTTCGGCAGTCTGGTTGATCCTGGCGATTAACCGAAGAGGATCGAACTTCCCCGCATCCAAATATGCCTTCTCCCAGGGGCGGAGCTCTAACTGTCCGGTCTTTTGACTCAGTTTCACATCGATGCCCACGCTTTCCAGCCGTGCCAGTCGCTCCGAAAAATCTTCGCTGGCAAGCACGTTGATGCATTTCTCGCCAAGTTCAATGCCATTGGCCATGAACGGCAGGAGGATGCGATCTTCTTCAGCCTTATTGGCCACAAATGCGCAAGCGTGGAACGGGCTATCCAGTTTAGAGCCGGCTAGCCACACCGCCTTTGACTTCCGTCCCATGGGCACTTCTTTCCAAGGGTTGCTTTTGTTTCTCTTTCAGATGCAAAATGCAATTACGCTCCTCATAACAGTTCGACCCACGTCATCTTGCGAATCTCCTCCATCGTCGTGATTCCGTCGCGAACCTTGGTTAGACCATCGGCGATAAGGTTAGGAATACCCGAGACGCGAATCGCGGAGCGCAACTCACTTTCGGGCATTCCCTCAACGATGTCGCGAACAAGAGTCGGTGAGGGTAACACCGCTTCGAACACGCCGATGCGATCCCAATAGCCACTGCCCCGGCAGCGCAGGCACCCCACGGCTCGTGACACGGCTTCGGGGGGCGTCATGCCATGCGCAGCGAATAGAGCCGCCTCTGCCTCAGTGAGCGGGTCGAGTCGACAGCATTCATGACATACCCGACGCACGATGCGCTGCGATATTATACCGGTCAGATTACCTGCCAAAGAGCGCGGATCGATTCCCAGATTTCGGAATGCCGTGATCGTGGCGGCGACGTCCCGGCTGTGAAACGTGGTCAGTGCGTATTTGCCTGAACCAGCGGCCCGGATGGCGACATCCGCCGCCTCGCGGTCACGGATTTCACCCAGGAGGATCACATCCGGATCCAGCCGCAGCAATGTTCGTAGACTGACGCTTAGCGTCATGTCATGCCTGGCGTCCACTTCGATTTGACGGAATTGCGGAACCGAGATTTCGACCGGTTCCTCGATAGTGACGATATTCTGCTGGCCATCGTCGAGTAATTGGAGCATGGAGTAGGCGGTCGTCGTCTTACCAGAGCCGCTGGGCCCTGTGATCAAAATCAATCCTTCGCCAAGCCCCAACATGCGGTGCACCAACTCGAGCGAATAGGTGGATAGTCCCAAGTCATCCAGCGGCCGCAACAATCGCTCGCGCTCCAGCAATCGCAATGAAGCAGCTTCACCGCCACTCACGCGCAGAGTCGTAATGCGAATCTCGCTGGAGGTCAGCGGAGTCGGCAGCTGCAGTCGCCCTTCCTTGCAATGAAACGGATCGGCGATATCGAGATTGGCCATGAGCTTGAGCTGCGTCAGTAATGCATTGCCAACCTCTGCGCTCAAGCGGCAGAAGTGCTGCATGCGACCATCGATCCTCACTCGGACTTCGAATTCATTATCCCTTGGATCGATATGGATATCAGACGCGCGTACTGCCATAGCGCGGCTCAACAAGTCGAGCGCTGGGGAAGGGACCAAATCGGCTGGTCGGCGAACTTCATTCACGATTGGCGAGTCCGGTATGGGGTCAAACATGGCATGCCGAGGAGCTCAAGAGGCAGGCGGAGCATCCGAACTTCGAGAGGATTAGGGCCACACCAGGCTCCCGTGTTCCGCTAAATAGGTTCTCGCGGTCCCACAAATCCTACGATCGACGACCGAAGCGGTTCACTGGTATCCATCGTTTTTTACCTCTGCGGATGAATACATCACATACGAGATTTGGCCCGGCCCCTGGCCGTGATTAGTCCTGTGCCCGCTCAACCGGCCGATCGAAAGTGCCTTCAATTCGGACGCTTAGCAGGAACCACGAAAGAGCGAATTCGGCATTAGGGCTTTCGTACTACTGCGGGCGGATTAGAGCCGAGGCTCCGCAGCCGGCTCTGGGACGAACCGAGCGCACAGGTGGCCCATATGGTCGGCACAAATCTTGCTTTTCTCCAAGATAATGGGTGAATAATTACGAGGCAGATCTGTTTCTCTCACCTGCTTAGCCGTCTTGATCATGACGCAGGTTGTTTCTCACAATTCGCCTCGCATTGGTCCGAAGCTAGTAATGACAGGAGATTGTTTTCGATGTTCGCGGAGATGGCGCCGAGGGGCAAGTGGCTCAGATTTCTTGTCGAAAAGGGGTTTTGTAGTTCATGGCCGATCTGGTCGAGCGAAATCAAGGGATAGGCGATCATCACCGTAATTAATGGTACCAGCCAATCGAAGGTGACGCGATTGATGAGCACGAACGGAAGCGTCAGTAGGAACAACGCAAGAATGCGACGGATCTTGATCGAATACACCTGTGGCAGAGGAGTCTTAAGGATCCGTTCGCAGCCACCGATGTGGTCGATAAGCATCGCCCGTTCACGATCGATCTGGGCAAAGGCCAACGAATTCATTCCCCGCGAGCAAGCATCGGCCAGCAGCTTGCCCAGTCTCTTGGTGACGAAACTGGGCATATGGTCTGCGGCCGCGAGTTGGTTGGCAGCCTCCGGCCCGACGATCGAAAGGGCGGCCTCCGGTAGCGGCAAGCCTTCGAGTTGCGAACGACAGGCATAGGGGAAAGCGATGGTCCAGCGAACTACCGCCTCCCGCCACTGTGGATCCTGTGGACCATAACATAGACTGCTAACCGCCAAGTTGCGGCACTGATTGACGATACCGCCCCACAACTTGCGGGCCTCCCACCAGCGTTCGTAGCCGGCATTCGTCCGCAAAATCAAGGCGATGGTCAAGATAGCTCCTCCGACCTCATGAAATCCGATCTCTAGTCCGAATTTCTCGCCGTACGCGGTCTCGACCCAGTGGGCGATCCATGTAACCGCTACGGCCAACAAGCCAATCGTCAAAACATAGGGCAAGACGCGCGGCGTGACTGACTCGTAGATTGTGAAGGCCTCGCGCCAAAATGTATCGCGCCGCGGCGCGTCGCTTCGGTGTTGATTCAACATTGGAGCACCTCAAATGCGATGCAGATGATGCTGGCGCGCCGCTCCCGCACGCGAACTTCCTCGGCGATCGTTAGCCGAAGAGGAAGATGCATCGATTGGCACGAATTGACCTTGTTCCGAGTCGTACGTGAAGACCTCGCCGGTCTGGATCTTGTACATCCAGCCGTGTAACTTTAGATCTCCACGGGCTAAGCCAACGGCGACCGCGGGATGCGTCCGCAGATTCTCCAACTGGACGAGAACATTCTCCTGCGCAGCGGCGGTCTGCAGCGCATCGTCAGCCAGATGCCGATATTTTTCTCTGACGATTCTGCGAGTAGCCTCGGCGTGCGTGAGCCAGGCGGTGACTGCCGGCATATCGCGCAGGCCCTCGGGCTCCAATAATCCTTTCACGGCTCCGCAGAGCGAGTGACCGCAGACGATAATGTCTTTAACTCCCAGTCCGACGACCGCGAATTCGATTGTTGCTTCCTCGCCACTGTTGGGAGCGCCATGTGGCGGCACGATGTTTCCGGCATTGCGCAGTATGAAGATGTCGCCGGGGTCGGTCTGGGTGATTAGGTTGGGGTTGATCCGCGAATCTGAGCACGTGATGAACAATGCCTCAGGCTGTTGACCGTCCGCAAGTCGCTCGAACAACTCGCGCTGCGATCGGAAAACACTCGCAAAATTATGAATTCCTTGCACCAGTTTTTGCATGGTACTACGCTCCTAACGGGCCTCTGAGCGACAAAGCTAAACAAAACCGCGTACACATTACGCTCCCGTAATGATTTGGTTCGCTCGAACGCACAGAGGAATACCGAGGCGCATAATTTCGACCGATTTTTGGGATTGATCATCCGCGGCTTGAACGCTTCGACCTTGGGAGATGCACGATCAGCTGGCCATCGGGGTGCTCAGCCGCGATCTGCGAAACATTGACTGCTTCGCTCATGCGGAAGTCGCGATAGAAATCGCCCCCGGGCAGGTAGCGGGGTGTGAATCAAGAAGCCATCCTGAAAGCTGATCGCTGCGTCGTCGGACTCATGACCAGCATATCGGCGGGATCAACAAACCTGGCATGCATCACGAGATAGCGCACGAGCAACACCACGCAACCGTTAACGCCATCAAGATCCCGGTCACGGTTTCTCCGAATCGCTGTTCGTCAATGACTGAAGCTTTGAACTGCGTTGTCGTGCGCTGGTTGCAGCTCGGACAAATGAACATGATCGGAGCCTTCTGCTCCGGTAATCTCGCAAGCGTTACCCGAACGAGCTTGTCACAGTGCGCGCAACGTTCTTCAGTAAGAATGGGCATCGGCCACCAAGAGCCCCATGACTGCTTTGCCTTTTCCCGGATATAACGTACGGCCTCTGAACCGTTCCTCATTTGTATCGAAGCAGTGCGGACAGTGATACCAGAATGCCGCACCGAGCGGCGGTGTTTGGTTCAGCGTGACGATAACATCCTTATGACAATGACGGCATTTTTCACGAACTTGAACGGCCATTGCAGCACCTACTTCGACAATTCCTTTTCCACATCCTTGGCCATTGGACCAACCCTCTTCACTACCTCACGGATCCGATCCGCCGTAACGCCATACTTCGCCGCCCAGTCGCGAACCTCGTAATCCTCGCTCGTGTTGATACGATCTCGGTCTGGTTTGCCGACCGCCGTCTTGTCGTCCGCCATTTCAGACTCCTTTTAAATTGGATTGAGACAGCACGGGTCGTCATTTTTCGGGCAATTGACCACCGTGCTCACGCGAGTAGCGGGCATTTCCTGTTCCGGATATGGCTTCAGAAGCGAGAGCAAAGTTTCCTTTCCTTCAAATTCGGGATCTAGCCAGTATTCGCGCGCGACGGATGGCAGAATCACCGGCATTCGATCGTGGATTTCGGCCATGAGCGGATTCGGCATGGTCGTGATAATTGTCGCAGAGTCGATCACCTGGTCATCGCGCTGCCAATGTTCTGAGAGCCCCGCAAACGCGAACGGTGGCCGTCTTTCATGCTAATGAAGTACGGTTGCTTTTTGCCACCCACCTTCTTCCATTCGTAAAATCCGTCTGCCAGCACAAGGCAGCGGCCCTTCTTGAACGCACTTCGAAAGGTCGGCCTGTCGGCAGCGGTTTCTGCACGCGCATTGATCAGGCGGTAGCCGATCTTCGGATCCTTCGCCCACGACGGCACAAGTCCCCATTTCGCCAATGTCAGCTGCTTACCCTTCATGACGAGAATCTGCTGCGAGGGCGCAACGTTGTAGCGGGGACCGATATCGAGATCCGTTGTCTCAGCGCCGAACTCTAGCAGTAGCTTGTTGAGATTGGTTCGTAGCGTAAAGCGGCCACACATGCAATGCTCCAAAAAAAGCCCCGTACATTGTACGGGGCTCAGTGAAGCGGCCGCATCAACAGGTGGCTGGAGAGACGGCCAAGCGCGACGCTAATGGATAACCTTGGACGAATTTGTCGGGCGACGCATACGGCCGGTAATAAGTGAACCGCACGACACTTGATTTCCCGCATTGGGGACAGGTGAAAGTGAACTTGGAAAGCGGGTACGGCATAGTGTCGAGGGCCACATCCGCGGTCTTGTGACAGTGCGTACAACGTTCTTCAGTGAAGATAGGCATGTTGCTTCTCCTCTTGCTGAACTGCCATTTCGACAATGAACAATCCTTACCCCGAGGAGATTGCAAAAAGAGTGCCGACGAAAATCCGTTGCAGTGACTTGTTTGCAGCAGTTCAGCCGAAGCGAGGTAGCGATCCGTACAGATCGCACTCTGCCAGCAGCGACCGCTGGTGGAATGAAGATCGTCTTTTGGCCGGCTCTCCCGGCGTTCCTAATTCTGGCCAAAACTACCCTCAGTGTGCTGCGGATCCTCGGTCAGGCCCCTCTGCCGATTCGCGCGCCGGCCGATCCAATCGATTGGCATTCGTCTCAGATGCTCTGGTACCCGCCCGCACGAACTTTGAAGAGTTTCCCTCACTGTGGAGTTCAGCGAATTCCCTAGCTGGCAAAAAAGAATCGACTCGATAAATTTGCAGAGGGTCGACCTGATGAATGGCGATGCCGTGGCCTTTCGTCCACGGTGAACACCTCGCCGGTTCTCGCGATGATAGAGGACTTTTGCGCCACTTGGCGGAACGAGACACTCCGCTTCTCGACCTTGTATCGGCGACGAGCCACGAATGGCTACTAGCTACTTAGTTGGCTGGGTGGCAATTGAAAAATTAGCTTATTCCACCACACTCGGCACTATTAGGGGCGGGAGCTGCGGATTTGCCCGGCATGGTCAGCAACGGTTAAGCTTCCAGCTTCGATTCAAGAATTTCCCGCAAGCGCGGCTTGCCGCCATGTTGTTCCAGCCAGATAGCCAGCTCCGATTCGTCCACAACGAGATTCACAAAGGCACGTGGATCGCGGTTAACGAAGTCGCAGTATGCCACGGTTGATTCGGTCTTACTGGTATCAATGGCGACCGACACTCGGGTCATGTTCTGATATGACGCGACGTTGAAGACGCGAATTCTGATGGGCGTCATGTTCTAGGCCTTCGCGTTCTGCGTAAGGGCATGGCTCCAGGCTAACTTGGGCACAGCGCAAAGAAAAGCCGCTCGGCGCGGAACCGTTCACGCGATTGACCCGATAAATGTGGGATCTCTTGAAAGCTTTGATGCGCGTTTCCTGACCTCGCCATTGCGCAAGTGTTGGCGCGGAGTCAATTTAGTATGCTGCCATCGCAAAAGCCCTCCTTCGAACGCACCTGTGTGATCAAAGTCGAGATCATCGTAGAGGCGCTGCAAGACCATCCCTCTGCTTGATCATGCTTTAGAGAGCAGCTCGATGATATCGCCGTCTATGCGTTACTTGAGGCGGGCAATCAAGGTAGTCGCTTTGACGCTAATTTGATCCGACGTCTCATCGACCGCTTTCTACAGGACTGCCAGCTCAGGTCGCCGCGCGCGAATCGATGCTTTGATCCATGTCGATCGCTGCATGCGGTGTGCGAACCGCATTTACGTCTGAAGTGCCACTTTTAAATTCACGGATCAAACGAATTGCTCTCGCAAGTCGACCGATCTTGATCGCTTCGTCGACTGCCAGCCATTGCTCGAGGGTCAAGTCATCCATAAGTCAGGACCTGTGAGGAAGGGTTAACAGAAGGCGTGGTGGCCTGTCAAAATGGCAACGGAAGGTGCCGCAAAGCCTCCTGAGCAAACGTCGTTCCAGAGGAGTCTGCAGGCGAGTGACAAGTCGCTCCTGGCAGGCATCGACTCGATGCTCGTCATCTTAACCAGCGGACTCGGCAGTGAGGCATTTTGACTGCTCGATATCTTTTCGTTGCTCTGACCTTCTGAAATCCGTGGTTGGCATGCCGTCCCGGCTGACTGAACGCGGAACTGTCATTGTTCCGTAATTTCCATTGCCAGCGCATCCTTCACAAGCTTTTTCGGACCGATGAACCGCTGGCACCTGGCTCCTGGAAAATCGCAGGGTCAGGCAGCGATCCAGCATCACGCCCAGGGTGGGATTGCCGAGAACTGCAGAACAGAGTGATTCGCGTGACACGACTGTATCGACACGGAAAAAGCACGTACTGACGACAGTGAATCCACTGAACACGCATAAATAGTTGCAGTCGGCTGTGCTGATGTTACGGCGTTTGCGGGGCGAAAAGAATCGATCCTCAGAATTCGATCAGTGCGACCGTGATGCTATTGCGGATTGCCGCCACCTTCTTGGGGTGTAGCCTATCTTTTAGAAAATCAATTTCTTGTTCTTACAGAGGGGGCGCACGTGGAATTTCAAATCGAAACATTCGGCGTTGACGAGATAAACGAAGTCCTCAGGTCGCAGATTGATCGCCGCGACCTGCCGCGATTTCCGTATCGCGTCGTACGACAACTCGCGCCGATACGACGAGGAATTCAGGGAAGATTCAGAGATGTAAATTGCTCAGATATATCAACAGGCGGGATCTCTTTTCATTTAGACTATCCACCTGATTTTGATGAATTCGCTATCACGCTGAATCGCGGCGTAAACGAGATCCTCGTAATCGGCCGCGTTATTGATCACCAACAAATGAAGGGATCGGCTTTCTACCTCGTCCATGCCGAGTTCGTGCGCTGCGTCGAGCAAGATCACTAGGTTAGTGTGCTAGTTTAGATGTGGGCCGGCTTCCTTTCCTCCCGGCCGCAGAAGGCTACCTGTTCGCCGCAGGTGGCCTTCTTTTTTTAGGGGCAACACGATGTGTAATACCATTCCGCACCTCGATTGCGGCCGTCACGGAGCCAACGTTTCAGGAAAGCCCCCATTGCCGCATGAGCGCAAGTAGGCAATTGTTCACAGACGTTATTCGCCATTAACGGTGAATTGAACTTCGCGGCAGAGTCGTCCCATTTTGTGACGGCGGCCATCCCGCCAGGCGATTCGCACCAAGCGAAGTCATGCGGGCATTGAATTGCGTTTGTTCGAATCGCGACAGTCGGCGAGTAGTTCCCCCGGTCAGATAGCTTTTAGCCAACTTAGACGTCGCGTCAGCGACGCGTGTGCCAGATTCGCTCACGGTCAAGACTTTAGTCGAGGCACGACAGCGTGGAGGTGAGATCGAGATCATTGTGCCTGATCGTCACATCGACACAACCGTAACGAGGCGGGCATCGCGATCGTTATGGGCCCTTTGTTGAAAGTCGGCGTAGTGATCTACGAAAATCAGCCGACGATGTTTCACTGCAAGTATCTGGTGATTGACGATCGTTGGACGTCGGTCGGTTCGGCCAACTTCGACAATCGCTCGTTCCGCTTGAATGATGAGGCCAATCTTAACGTGCTGGACGAATACTTCGCGAAAGAGCAAGCACGCATCTTTGAGAAGGACAAGCAAGCGGCGCGTCAAATCTCCCTAGTGGAATGGCAACGACGACCGTGGCGTGAAAAGCTCGCCGAGTGGCTCGCTACCTTGGTGCGGTCGCAAGTTTAGCAGCATGCCGTGCCGCTGCGTCAGAGCATCTCTCTAGCCCGCTTCACACGTCGAAAACCGATTTATCGATGTCGGTCAGCTTCGAGAACGCCTCCTCATCCCGCTAAATGGCGGCGGTCCAGCCGGCCGCACTTAAAAGAATGGCATGAGTTCTCACTTGACCAAGTGCGTACTTCCAGGCCTGGCTGCGCTTTGGACCAATACACACCAACAACGTGCGACCGCGGGTTACAACGACCTTCCAGTAATTTCGTTGCCGTGTTTCATACGCGGTCCAGCCTAGGCTGTTGATGGAAATGCGAAACTCGCGGGGAGTGAACTGAGGCATGAAACGATGTGGTGCAAAAGTCGACCCGGTTGATACGAGACGAAGATCGAAGCTTAGGGAAAACTCTTGAGCAGGCGATTTTGTAATGCGTAATCCGGCCGGAGGTTTACTTAGGGTGATGCGACTCATCCCGTCAATTGATCTCATCTGGTGTACGCTCTTCCCCGACTTAATAAAACCGTCACACGAGCGGATCCACTTGCATACTTACGACCCCCTGATGTGGGCGAGCTCTCCGTTCGTCGTTCAAGAACTCGACGACGTATTCGTGGAAGTCCCCGTGCCGCTCAAAAAGCCCGCAGTGTTTCATCGGGCCCAGAGAAACTAACTCGGCGCCGGGAATCTGTTCGGCCATGTATTGGCTGGCCGCCGGCAGGCACGTGCGATCGCGGTCCCCGGTAACGATCAGCACCGGAATTCTAATCGTGCTGAGCACCGCCGAGGCATCGTAGCGGAACATCGCCAGCATGCCGCGAGCAACGACGTCAGGAGCAGCCTGGCAGTAATACTGAGTAATGAAATCGAGTTGGCCACGCGTCTCGTTGCCGGAGAATGCATCTCTTGCCGTCGAGCGATGCGCGGAGCCATTCAAGTAGCTCAGCCAATTCAGCAGACGTGCGACCGGTGAAAGCCAGATCATTAGATGACATAGCGGCTCCAGAACCGGCTTCTGCAAGCTTGTATAGAGGCCGCTCCGGGAAGTGGTTCTAACCGGATTTGTGTATGTGCCCTGGGCCAGGATGATCCGGCTAACTCGACTACCGAGAGCCTCTGGAAAGAGTTTGCAATAGGTGAGGACGATCATCACGCCGATACTATGTCCGACCAGCGTTACGGGCTTCGTACCCGTGGCCTGGATCACTCGATCGAGATTGTGCGCCAATCGTTCCAGGCTCCAGTCTCGATCCTTCGGTCGGTCCGAAGCACCGAGGCCTGGTAAGTCCCACAGGATTAGACGATATGAGTTGCCCAATTCCTCTTTGGAGTAGCACCACTCGTTCCCATCCAAACCCCAGCCGTGCGTCATGACGATCGGCTCTCCCTCGATAGGCCCGAACACTCGTGTCATTAGTTTGGAGCCATCGGGAAGGAGGATTGGCTGCATATTGCCCTTTTCTTTGATCGCATGCGGATTATCTCCCGACCGTCGAAACAACCGCGGGCTCAATAGCCATCCCCCTCCGCAACACCAACCGAGCAACATGAGGCCCGTAATCAAGTAGGCCGTTTCACGATTGAGGCCGAACCGCCAGCGCACGGTGTCGTATTCGTTGTTTAGCTCACCAAGCTCGCGGTCCAATCGGCCTTCATTCGCTACGTTGGGCGTGCTGGCAGGCTCAACGGAGGTTATGACTGGCCGTTCGCGGTTTCTGAACCATTCTGCCAGGCAAAAGACGCCTCCACTTAACATCACGACAGCAACTAACGCTCGTAACCAGACGCCAAGAATACTGAACGGCATGAACACGGCTGAGCTCCTCACGTTCGTGGACTTCGGTAAGAGCGTTGAGTCAGCCGCAGCAGTGCAAGTGTTGTGCCTGCAAAGTTTGCTGGTGATGCCGTTGCTCTGACAGCTGGCCGAATAATGAGCGCGATCCTTGGCCAGCTAGACATCGTCGCAATCGCATTGCTTGCTATTAGCTTCGCCGGCCCAGCACGCATGACGAGGGGAGGCTAACTTTAAGTCGCTGGCATTCTCACGCCGGACTTTTGCACAAGCAGCCGCTGCAACATGCGCGCATTCTTGATGGCAAAGCCGTCTCGATCATTGTTGAAGTACGCCCAGACGCGTCGGGCACTGCTCTGGCAGATCCTCTGCGTCCAAATGGCGAGCTCAGCGCGCGTGTAATCGTGCCGATACCATTTCGTTGTCCCATGGAAACGGACGTAGATGTCGTCTGTGGTTTCGATCAGCTCATCCGGCAGTCGTGGGCCACTGCACGAGCAGAAGCTGATTCCTGCTTTACGGAACACGCGATAGACGTCGCGGTTCCACCAACTGGCGTGGCGAAACTCCACGACGTTCGTCCGGGTTGGATCAAGCTGTTCTGCGATTCGTCGCAGTCGAGCAGGCGTATATCGGAACGACGGCGGCAACTGAAATAGGAAACACCCCATGTGCGGACCCAGGAGATCGGCGATCACCCCGAAGTCCTTCACCAAACGTTTCGTGCCTGTAAATCGCTTGACGTGGGTGATGAGTTCGCTGACTTTCACCGTATACACGAAAGGTCTGCCTGCCGCTTGTCGAAGCCATTGATGAATGGTGCTAACCTTCGGCCATGAATAGAAGGGCGCGTTGAGTTCGACCGTGGTGAAATTGTCGGCGTAATGGCCGAACCACTCCGTGCGTTTGATTTCGCTCGGATAAAATATCTTATCCCAGTGCCAATAGTACCAACCCGAGCACCCCACGAGTAACTCCGGGGTGCGTTTCGGACGCCGGAACGGTTTCGGACGTTCTGGCACCGCTTCATGCTGGTAAGCGATCCGAAATTGATGCATCAGCCGCGCATGGTCGACATTTGCCGCACGCTGAGCGAGTCGGCGAGCCTGGCGCGCAGCACGACGCTGCTGTTTTAATTCGTCAGCCGAAACTACCGGAGGTTTCATTTGATACGCCCAGCGTATAGTTGTGCCGCGGCACGGGGGTGAAATTGCAGACCACCGCAACATGTTGCTCGACGCTTTTAGCATGCCGCATAAAACTCAAAACACTCTGCTCGGCATCGCTGCAGTCAACCCATTCAAAGCCGTCCGAACTGAAGTCGTGCTCATACATGGCTGGCATTCCACGATAAGCCAGTTCAGGCTTACCTAGAGTGTGCTGATGGGCGCCAAAGTTTCTCGTACAACCGTAAATGGTCGCCTTCGTTGAAGAGTTAGTAGTCTTCTGCCGTCAACTGACTGCCGGGAGTACGCAATGGCAGGTCGGAACTCATTACAGATGATTGGTTACATCTTGGCCTACAATTCAGTCCTTGAAATTAATCGGGCGCGAGACTAATTTGAGCGCGCACCGTGCATGTAGAGCCGGTTCGCGCCAATTTGCTCGCTCTTCCCCGTGTCGACAATCTGCTTGTGCTTGGCTGGCCGAGATAGCGGAAATCGGACGGCGTGCGGAAACCTGTCGCAAACGGCGCAAAAACCCTGCCTACCGTGAGGGCAACTGCGAGCTGAGATGCAATCGACGCGCCAGGTTTCTCAGTCCCTCTGGTTGCACTCTTTCAATGCCTGCAAGTACTTGCAGGCAATTCGACCTGGCGCACTGCCTCGCGCGCCGCATGCTCGCTTCGAAGCATTGATCAATCAGTGCGACCGTTTGCGATAGCGAAGGATCCTCCTTTGGCACATCCCTTGCCTTGCTGAGTCCCTCTCTATTGCAGAAAGGCGGCATGGTATGTGGCAGTTCGACGTCTGGGCACCGACTGCAGAAGTCGTGGAGGTGGAAGTTGGTACTTGCCGAACGCGCATGACCCTTAATGCCGATGGTTGGCGAACTGTACGCGTAGAGTGTGCCACACCCGCTTCCGATTACCGCTATTACGTGGATGGCCGAGGGCCGTTCCCTGACCCTCGCTCAGGATGGCAACCCAATGGAGTGCACGGCGCATCGCGCGTCGTTGATCTGCATTCGTTCGATTGGAACGACCACGGATTTCAAGCTAAGCCACTTTCGGCGGCGGTCATCTACGAGTTGCATGTCGGCACATTCACACCCGAGGGCACGTTCGAGGCAATCATTGATAAGCTTGAGCACCTCCGTTCCCTCGGCGTGACACATGTTGAACTAATGCCCGTCGCTGAATTCCCCGGTGAACGAGGCTGGGGGTACGATGGAGCGGCACTCTACGCGCCACGGCATGCCTACGGAGGGCCGATGGGATTAATGCGTCTGGTGGATGCCTGCCACCGGCACGGTTTGGCAGTGATTTTGGATGTCGTATACAACCATCTCGGCCCCAGTGGCAATTATCTTCCGCAGTTTGGACCCTATTTCTCCGAACGCCATAAGACCCCCTGGGGCTCAGCCCTCAACTTCGACGGACCCTACAGTGACGGCGTGCGGCGATTCTTTTGCGACAACGCGCTGATGTGGTTGCAGGACTATCATTTGGATGGTCTCAGGCTCGATGCCATCCATGCTATCGTCGATACCTCGGCAATTCCTTTTCTTGAGCAACTTTCCACTGAGGTCGACGAGCTCAAGGCGCACTTAGGTAGGCACCTGGTCTTGATTGCCGAGAGCGATCTCAACGATCCCCGTGTCGTCCGCGTGTGGGAGATGGGAGGTTTCGGCATCGACGCTCAGTGGAGCGATGATTTTCATCATGCGTTGCACACGGTGCTGACCGGGGAAAATGAAGGCTATTACCGAGATTTCGGCTCCCTAACCGACTTAACGGACGCTTTTAAGCACTCGTTCATCTATGCCGGCCGTCGATCGGAATTCCGTCAGCGGATTCATGGACGGCCGCCGATAGGGATCTCCGGCCACTGCTTTGTCAGCTACTTGCAGAATCATGACCAGCTCGGCAATCGGGCCCAAGGCGACCGGCTCTGTTCGCTCGTAAGCGTTGATCGCGTGAAGATCGGCGCGGCGCTCGTGTTGGTTGCCCCGTTTGTACCGCTGTTGTTCCAGGGGGAAGAGTGGGGCGCCAGCAGCCCTTTCCAATACTTCGTCGATTTCGCTGACGAACCCAACTTGGCGCGGGCTGTGAGCGAAGGGCGCCAAAAAGAATTTGCCGCGTTCGGCTGGAAGCGCGAGGACATTCCTGATCCACAATCTCCAGAGACTTTCCAGCGCTCCAAGCTCAACTGGGAAGAGATTCCAGAAGACAAACACGCTGACTTGCTCTCCTGGCATCGCCAACTTATTCGATTACGCAGAGCACTACCATCTCTCACCAACGGTCGCTTGGATCTGGTTCAGGCTTGTTGCGACGAAGCGAAGAAATGGTTCGTCGTTGAGCGGGGGCCTGTGTCAGTGTTGTGTAATTTCTCTGAACACTCGCAGCTAATTCCGGTGCGCGCAGGGCTTCCACGGCACGTTCTGTTGGCTTCGCATGCGCCCTGCAATGAATGTGAAGAGGGACTATGCCTTCCCGCAGAATCCGTTGCGATCATCGGTCCCGTGCTGGCGGAACCCCGACAGTGAGTGCGCTTTGAGGGAGACATCCACCAGCGAGAAGCAGCGTGCGGATAGGTCTGGCGACTTTCTCGCGAGAGACGCGAACGGCAAGGTTACTTGGTCATTGCGGTCGCAAGCTGAAAGCGCCCAAGCCGCCGTGGCGATTAACTGATCAGCGCAAAACAAGACCGCTTTACACAAGTATGAGGAAGCTCTCCACGATCATGTATCTCGTCCAGATATTGCTACCGCTGTTCTCAGACGAACGACGGGAAATATTGCAGCATGTGCGCGGTGAGCTCACTCAAAGGTTTGGGGGGCTCACAACCTTCAGCCGTGCTCCAGCGATTGGTTTGTGGAAAGATCACGAGTCAACCGAACTCGATGATATTGTCGTGTATGAGATCATGGTGGAGATGCTGGATGAGGCATGGTGGCAGAGCTATCGTTTGCACCTGCAAAACGCGCTTCGCCAAGATGTGATCGTAATGCGGGCCTTACCCATCACAGTTCTGTAGCTCTGCCGATCCACCTCGTCATAACCTGGCGTCTCAATGTGAAGAAACTTGGTAACCCGCTCCTCATAGCGCGAACTATTGCACCGATGCTAGCCGCACAACTGGAACGGGAAATGCTCGTCTCACGCACAGTAGTCCGTAGCCCGCGGATGTGAAGATCCCGAAAACGCAACGGGCCATAATTGTCATTTGCCCGCCTACTCAGTGGCGAATAGGGGAATTACTCATGCATGTTCAAGTGAAGTTTGGGAGCGACGCCAATGGAAATGCTCAGTGGATGCAGCATATCACTGACGTGGTTGAGAGCGGTCTAGCACGGTTCCGTGATCAATTAACTGGCGTACAAGTCTTCATCAGCGATGAGAACAGTCGGTCAAAAGCCGGAGGCACCGACAAGCGCTGCTTGATAGAGGTGAGATTGGCAGGGATGCAGCCAATCGCCGTGCGAACTCACGCTGCCACTTACGAGGCCGCAGTCTCCGAGAACGTGGATAAGATGGAGCGCACGCTCGAGCATCGACTTGGACGACTGGAGGACAAGGGGGCGCGAATACCATTCGGAGGTATCGTCGTTCCCGAAACACCAGAGTCACCAGAGATGAATTGACGCCAACTCGACATTGATCCACCGGACGTCTGTTAGCTCTCGAAGGACCACTCACTGCCACGATGAACAATCCCGACCAGCGTTAATTCCTCCTACCAATCGATTGAAGGTTGCCATGGCCATCCAAGTGGAAGGAGTCTGAAGAATGTCATCACGTGACCGTAATCAATTTGATCAGCGTACCCGCGCCGCGGACGCGATTCGAATTTACGTGCCCGAATTGCCGCAAACGCCAGAAAGTATGTTCGGGTCATACAACCCGAGCGGAGAAGTAGTCGACGCCGTGGACGGCTTCTTGTACGAAGTGGCACCGGATGCGGAATGCTCGCCAAGCAAGATCAACTGACAAGAGAATTCCACCTGTTATTCTTGCGTGTTTCGCCCCTGCGAGAGAAACTGTCTGAGAATCCTGTCGTTTTGAAGGATCCTGGCTAAGTCGGCGCCAAAATCATTGAATAGGCTTCGGTAGAGGTCCCAGAGTTGGCCATCGTCCATCGTCTGAAGATTGCCAAGCGTTGGTAATCTTTGTCGCCAACGCATCGATTTGAGTACCTCGCTGCGTAAGAAATCAAATACGTCGATGCCGGTCGTTGGAAGTACGCCCACTGCTAGCGAGATCGAGCTTTCCAGCGCGGCCGCCTTATGCCAATAGCCGGACGGAATGTAGAGCCAGTCTCCGGCCTGTAGTGTGCAGCGCATCAGCGGTGAACCTTCGGCCTCGTAGCGCATGTTCTCAGGTAACGTATCCACCACCGGCCAGGGCTGCTCCGTATTCTTGCGCAAACTGTATTCTTTGCTGCCGACCGTTTGAACGATAAAAACCTCCTCGGCATCGTAGTGCCAGCCGAAGCCGAATTGCCCCGGCGGAGTCCAGTAGCAGTGCACATCGACTTCGCCGGCGAGTTCCTGTCGAAATGAGCAAGCGAGCGATGTCAGCGCAGTCGCGGTTCTTTCAGTGTGACGTATCACGATCGTCCAACCGTCATCGATCAGCCGCTGGGCCGCGATCACGTCTCGGGGATGGCTGCCCGTAAATCGCTCGCCGCGTCGAATGACGAGCATGTCGGCCGCCGGTGCCGCAACCAAATCTGCAACTGACTCTTGATCAGCGAGGCACCGTAGCGATTGTGCCCCACCCGCGATTGCTAACGGCAACTTGTGATAATAGTCATCGAGAAATATCTGGGGCGAGATCCTGCCAAGGAGCGTGGAGAGCATCACGGCGCCTCTGGAACAGACTGCCAGTTGGTACGACATTCATCGAGGCACAATGCTGATGCGGCCTCCGCGCTCCAGCACGGCCAGCTTGACCTTCGACAGTGATTCCAATCCTTGCTCGCGGGCGGCCTCCAGCAAGTCGTTGTAATCGACTCGTTCCCGATGCATGCGATCGGAAAGCACTTGGCCATCCTTAACCAAAATCAGCGCCGTGCCGTCGAGCACTTGATCGAGGCTTGGAAAGCGGCGTTTAATTAGTGACAACCCGATATCCGCGCCGACCAAGGTCAAGATGAGCAGAGCACTATTGGTTAAGGAGTGATCACTGTCCACCATCGCTTCCTGGGTCGTCTCGCTGATGATCAGGAGCAGCACGAGATCGAAGGCCGTCGCCTCCGAGAGCGTACGCTTGCCGGAGAGGCGGAAGACGATCAGCAAAAAGCCATACACGATCAAGCCGCGGATGACAGATTCCATAAAGGCCTCGAGGGGGACTACGGAAATATTAGCTGGCCAACTTCCACTGCGGTCTCATTCGACAAGCTGACCGTGTGTTTCAGCCTGCCAAACGAGTTGAATCTGTACCGGAAAACAATGGACGCCTCCGGCGTCTGCGGTGAGACGGCAAAATGGTACTTGAGACCTCCGTGCGCCAGCTCAACTCGTTCCGGCTGCGGGGACACATCCTCCAGCACTGCAAGCTCCGTGAATGATCTATCAAGCTGAACCACAACCTTCGATCCACCGGTGGCTAATTGAATTCGAACGCGCAATTCTCCAGGAGACTCGGCGTGGACAAAGCGATCGTACTTAACCTCTAATCGCCCATCGGTAGTCATGATTTGCACGTCGCTGAGCGGTCCCGGTCCTAAAAGCCCCAGCAATGCCGCCAGGAGTATGCCGATGAGCAGAAGCCAGCCAATCCACTCCGCAATCCATTCGCGGCGCTGATATCGCAAAACTTGCGAATCTTCCAGACTCATTGTTGTGGTCGATGCGTGAGACATGTGACGGCCTACATGAGAACAGGAGGATTTCCAGATCACGGCGACTCGGACTTCGGCCCGCGCCGACCGCGGGTCTTGACTCCACGGGCGGAGTGATGCGGCTCGATCACCCCCGTGCAAGCATTTTGTCGCGCATCATACGTATCAACGATGCGCAGGCTTCGCTTTATCGTTTCGCAGGCAGCAACTTAGTTGGACGAGCGCCGTGGACCGTGGCACCTTTCAACGGGATATATTCGAGTTCGTCACCGGCCGCGACGCAGCGCAACATTAAACCTCCTCGGCTCATATCTCCGCGGCCAACGAACTCCCTCGGTATATACAGACGCTCAGCTAATCTCCCGCCGAGTACGTCGCGATACTTGGCCGAAGCAATGCTTCCCAGTAGGACGACCTGGCATTCCTTCGGTAGTTCTTTCGCGAGACGCTCGACATCGCTCTCAAGCGGCTCTCGGTATCGCGGCTCATTGAGGTCGATCGGTATTGAGGCAAATGCTCGCAGGTCGTCAACGGTTACCCTGCGATCAGGAGGCTGAAGCCCGCTTCCTGCAGTAATGATCAATGCGTCTGGAACTCCGTCACACCGCCGCGCGAAGCGCGAGGCATATGCAAGCTTGCCACGAAAGTACAGGCCGCTCACAAAGCTGAACACCTCGCCAAGAGTTGCGCCTTCGGTGTTTCGCAGACGTTGCGCTAACTCAAAGTTTGCCTGCACGCGCATGAGAATTTCGGCACGACGGCCCGAACAGCTCGCCGGAGACAAAATGAAGATCCGTTGACCAACGCCGGTCATTAACTAACCCTCTTCGCCACTGACGCTCGAATAGGCAGTGGCTAGGCGATCGACTCTCGATACGGAACTTGCGGCTGCTACCGTTTCCGCGGTTTTTGATCCCCCTTATCACCCTGCCCGGCTCTTACGGTTGTTTTTGCTTTCCGGCGGCGATCCTGCGACAGTGAACGGCCCATATCGTCCACCTCGTTAAATTCCCCTTGGGAATTTCGGCGGACGTAGCGCTTATCTTTGCCGGTATCGATGAGCTCGCGTTTCGCTGCTTTCCGACGTGCCGGTTTCTTCGCAGTCTTCTTGGCAGCTTTCTTGGCCATGGTAGGCTCCTCAATGAACAAGAAGAAATGGTCTCGACCTGCACACGCTCTCGGCTGGTTCGCGAGCAAGATCGACCAGTGTCTGATGACTACTTGCCAGGACGAGCCGGTTCTTCGATGACGTCTTTAATTTGAGAGATTAATTCCTCGGGTTTAGCGGCCTCTTTCAGCACCTTCGTATTCGGATCACTCGTAATTTTCAAATGCGTCTGGATTTCCTCCAGCATCTTAAGAATCTGGCTATTCTCCTGTTCTGAAAGCAAATTGATCTGCAGGTCCAAGTGATGACGACGCCGGCTTAATCGCTCCTCGTGATTCTGACTGATCAAGATAAACGTAGACAGGAAAATGGCTTCCAGCGAGACGACAAACGTGAGAAACGTAAACGGGAAGGGGTCGATGCGCCAAGCATCTGGAATTCCGGGCAACGTCCCGAGTGCGATCCAAAAGGCAAACCAAGCTAAGTGTAGATAAACAAACAACATCGAACCCACGAACTGGCTGATGACATCTGCCAACCGGTCCGTGGTGCTTCGATGCTCGTTTCCCGCCTTTTCCAGCGCGCCGATAGCTTCCACGTTTCGACGAGTCAGCGTCGTCAGCGATTCAGCAGGTTGACTGTCGGTAACCATGGAGCGACTTTCAGACGACCGATTCGCTATCTCGATGAACTCACTCGGTCGACGTTTGATCGGCTTCAACATTGATCTCGCTCATCGCCAACTGCGTCAGCTTTTCGTCCGTCTCTCTCTCCTCGTCAAGTGTTTGTTGCAACAGATTGACGGCTTCGGTGTTGCCGAGCAGCTCGGCAAGCGTACGCGCCGTACCGTAGGCGGAGATCTCGTAGTGCTCGACTCGTTGGGCCGCTCCGATTAGCGCGGCGTCCTTGACGGTCGCAGAGCCTTCCTCCTCCAACAAATCCGACCCCTCTTCGATGAGACCCTCCATGGCCTTGCAGTGCTCGGCGCGCGCCGCCTTGTCCAGAATCTGAAAGATTCGCTCAAGCCGGTTGACGTGCTCTTTCGTCTGCTCCAAATGTTCCTCGAAGGCAGTTCGCAACGCATCGCTGCTGGCTCCCTTGGCCATTTTCGGCAACGCTTTCACAAGCTGCTTCTCTGCACTCAGCAGATCCTTTAGTTCGTGAACAAACAAATTATCGAGTGAATCGAGTTTCATAGAATGGCTCCTGTTATTGGGTGGATACAGAGCAGAACGGCTGAGAATTGCTCATTTCGGGTGCCGGTAATGGGCCGTTTCCAGTGTCGATCGCCTCGTCGATCAGCGGCTCCATTTGAACGGAACGCGGTAGACCGTTTTTCTAGCCATCGGCAGGCAAACTTCGTGCCGACGCATACTGACGCGATCTTTTAGTCGTCGGTCAGTAGCAATCGAACAGTCTAGGACGTCAAAATGGGACTTGCCGAATGCCGAAAGAATCGCAACTTTCGCAAAACCGCCGAGCCAGAGGCGGAAAACCGGCCGCTCACAAAGGGCTGCGTTTCGTCATTCATAAGCACGCCGCGTCGTACCGCCGGCAAATTATTTGCTCTTCGTGCTGCTCTTTTTCTTCGGGACTTTGGCACCTTTCTTACGCGCCTTCGACAGGCCGATGGCGATGGCTTGCTTCTTGTTCTTGACCTTCTTCTTACCTTTACCGCTGTGTTGCTTCCCTCGTTTCGTCTTGCTAACGGCCTTCTTCACCTCGCTCTGTGTCTTCTTGCCGTATTTTGCCATTGCGGAGCTCCTTACTGGGGAACACGATTCGCGTTAGCGGATTAGCCGCTGGAGAGTGAGGCAAATCATGCGCCTCGACAGCGCGGAGCGATGACCACGAAAATCATCACCAAAGCTATCAAAGTGTCGTCGTCTAGATCGAAACCTGCCCGACGTACGGCTTTAAATTTGCGACGGCCTCGAAGTTGTATCCCGTTCGAGCCGATTCCGAAGGACAACCTAGCCGCCAATCAGCACGGGAATCCTGTTTCCCGCCGAGCGAGCCAATAACACTCGATCGGAATCGCGTTGTTCTGTTTGGTGCCGTTCCCAGTGCGCGCTAAAGGGGCAGCCTGAGGCAAAATGGACGGCGTTGCCTGCTGTACTTCAAGATGGGCGTCATCCGTTACCATTTAAGCCAGTTGGCTCCGAGCATCAACCGTTAATAAAGCACTCGACGTTCGAATGTACGTGAAATACGACGTGCTCTCGCGGATGTTGCGTCGAGGTTTCTCGCGGCGGTCATCAGCGTGATCGGGTAAAAGAGCGTCACGATCATCAATTAACCAGCTATCCCAGCTAACTCCCCGACATTGCGCTGTGATTGTTGGTCGGACTATTGAGGTCTTACGGATTAGCGCCAGAAAAAACGCATGTCGCCGCCTCACGAAGTAGTGGCAGGAACGGTTCTAAGGCGTCGACCGCCGCCTTCACCTCTTCATGGGCTCGCTTCAGGTCGCCGGCACGGCCTCTTGGCCACTCCTCGCTGATGAGGACCTTTTTGATAAGGGCATGTAACTCGATCGCCTTTAGTTGAGCCTCAACGAGGCTCAAAATTGGTGCGATCGCAAGATGTTGGTTATTGAAAGTCGTAGACATAAAATCTTCCCTGAGTTCGTCAGAAAAAGAGCCCAACCCAATCCGATCAGGAAAATAATCTGCCAGCCAATTCGCAAGCCGGACGGACGGGTACCGTTGGCCGTAACGAAGTCGATTCCTTGCTGAATTGGCTGCACTTGCCTCAAACGGGCAATAACCGCATGTCCGCCAATGTCAGAGGCTGCGACGGCTCAAGGCCCACGGCGAGAGCCGTGTATTGATGTCGCAGTCGGAGCCCCACTGCCCGCGCGCGTGGGAACGGTCTGGGGATGACGATTCAAAGACAACCCGTTCGGCGTGACCGTCGAGTGAATGCCAGCGATGCGCGCCATAAAAATGAACGGCTCAATCGTGTTCGGCAAGGCGGCTTTCACGCCGTTCAACATCGCTTTCTTCGTCGAGCACTTCGTGTAGCCGCTCTTCAAGACGGTCAAGATCCCACTTGCCCTGATCCCGAATAATCGAGCGGAGCATGGGGTTTACGTCGCTAATCGTATCCAGAATGTCGCTCAGCAGTTGGTGCTGCTCCTGGGACTGCGATTCTTCGCGTGACCGTCCCACCAAATCGCGTAAGATCGCGTTCTCTGAACGTGACGCTATCATAGGCGATTCTAAGCCTTCGATATGCACGTTCGTTCGCTGGCCAGGACCGCGATTCTCCTCGATCGGCTCCAGTCCAACGATCCTGTCAGAGCGGAAAAATTTGCCATAGCCCAATGCCACCATCACACCTTTATCAACTCGCATAACTTCCTCGCTGCTCTAAGTCGATTCGCTCACCTTTCTACCTCTTATCTGTACGGATGTGCCGGAGCGTTAGTTCACATTCTTCATCACTTTTCAGCCGATCGTCTCTGTTCGCTTCCCCGCAGATGCGCAAGGCAACGTTCAAATATGGGATCAATGAACATGGAGCGGTTTCAAGCGATAATCCAGCTTTCGATCCGATGAAAGCAACTTAAGATCGGAATTGAAATAGCCTGATCGCTACCGCAGTATTCTCAGGGCGATTGCATTCTCGATCGAGGCAAAGCCGAAGTCTCGATGATTCATCGTGCAATCGCTATCCAGATCAATTCACAAATCGGATCGCTTGCGAGATGCCTATTCAGCGATTCATCCTAACCTTTGGCTGTGCTAGCACCTTGGGCACCGAGAAGTCACATAGTTTCTGGTCACCCTTAAAATCCAGCTCGTTGCGTCACGTTCTTCCCTCGGGTGTTCATTCCCGCTGCCAAAGCCCAAGCACCGCTGGTTGTGGGCGTGAATATCCCTTGTCAATTCTGCTCGATATGAGGGTACGCGTCAGTTGACAATCATCGGGCAATTCCAGCCTCCAAGCTAATCTGTTCACTTATCGCGCAATCAAGGAGTGAAGTTTCGACATCAAGCCGTCACGCTCCAAGCTGAAGCTGGCTAAGCCCCACCACTCGATGAATTTCCGCCGCTGCTCCCCCGCAGGCGGGATCAAATCGTTGTGCGGCGGTGCAGATGGCGGCCATGGAGCATTAATCGACGTATTTTGCGGGCAGTCCATCCTCTGCCTTCTGCTAACATGACGACATTGGCTACATGGGTAAAATGGCTTGCGCTGGATCGCCAGTAAGAATGACTGCGCTGGCTCAGAACCTTATCCACTACGCGGAATATGGCTGAATCGTTGGATTCATTGCGGCTCGCATCAGAATTGAAGGCCAACATACTTTTGGTGGACGACAATCCAGCAAATTTACTCGCGCTGCGGTCCCTGCTTGAACATTTAGGCCATAATCTCTTAGAAGCCCGTTGCGGTGAAGAGGCGATTGAGCAAGTCAAAAATGTTGATGTCGCCGTGGTACTGCTCGACGTTTTGATGCCGACGATCAGCGGTTTCGAGACCGCCAAGGCGATCCGAGGCCAGAACCGATCCCAGCACACACCCATCATCTTTCTCACCGCCAGCGACATCGACCGCTCGCAGATGGAAGTAGGGTATGCGCTCGGTGCGGTAGATTTCTTGGTGAAGCCGATTCTGCCGGTCGCCATTCAAGCCAAGGTGCGTGGCTTCGTCCAACTTTTCCAGGACAAACTGCGGGCGACGAACGAAGCGGATCAATTTCGGCTGCTGATCGAAGGGGCCAAGGACTACGCCATCTTCCGTCTCGATCCGCAGGGCTACGTCGCCTCGTGGAACCCAGGTGCAGAGCGCATCAAGCAGTATCGGGCAGAAGAGATCATCGGTCAGCACTTCTCCCGATTCTATCCCCAGGATGCCATCGAAAGAGGGTGGCCCGCTCACGAACTGACTGTCGCTAAGGCCGAAGGCCGGTTCGAGGACGAGGGTTGGCGACTGCGCAAGGACGGCACGCAGTTTTGGGGCAACGTGGTCATCACTGCACTGTACGACGACACTGGGAGGTTCCGGGGGTTCTCGAAAATCACCCGGGACATGACCGAGCGGAAAAAGGCCGAGGAGAACGCTCGCCGACTCGTGGAAGAAGCAGCGGCTCGTCGTGTCGCCGAAGAGAACGCCCGGCTGATTCAAGAGCAGCGGGAGCGACTGCACGTCACGCTGGCGAGCATCGGCGATGGGGTCATTAGCACAGATGCTGAGGGGAAAGTGGACTACTTGAATCCGGTGGCCGAGACGCTTGTCGGCTGGACTACCGAGGATGCCACTCACCGCTCGCTCTCCGACGTGTTCCGAATTGTCAATGAAGAGACACGTCTGCCCGTGGAGAACCCGGCGCTGCGTGCGCTCCAGGAAGGCGGCGTCGTTGGATTGGCGAATCACACTCTCCTAATCGCACGAGACGGCACGGAACGACCGATTGATGACTGCGCTGCTCCGATTCGGGACATCAAAGGCAACGTCGTCGGGAGCGTCTTGGTTTTCAGGGACATCAGCGAGAAGAAGCGGGGCCAGCAAGTCGTGCGAGAAAGCGAAGGCCGGTTTCGAGGACTTTCGGAGCAGGCCCCATTCAGTATTCAGGTCTTCACTCCGGACGGCCGCACGGTCCAGGTGAACCGGGCGTGGGAGGAGTTGTGGGGACTCACGCTCGATCAAATTGCCGATTACAACGTCCTCGAAGACCCACAGCTTGAGGCCAAAGGGATTCTCCCGTACCTGCGGCGAGCTTTCGCCGGAGAGCCGACAACCATCCCCGGCATTCAGTACGACCCCAATTTGACGATTCCGAGCCGAACCAAACATCAAGACCCGGTGCGTTGGGTCGCAGCGATGGCTTACCCGCTCAAGGACGAGACGGGGGAGGTGCGTGAGGTTGTACTAGTCCACGAGGACATCACCGCACGAAAGCGGGCCGAAGCCGCCCTGGAGGAGAGCGAGGAGAAGCTGCGACTACTGGCCGACACGATCCCGCAGTTGGCGTGGATGGCGAGGCCGGACGGCCACATCTTTTGGTACAACCGGCGCTCCTACGAGTACACCGGCATGACGCAGGCGCAGCTAGACGGTTGGGGCTGGCAGGCACTCCTCGATCCGGACAGGGCGTCCGTGGTTCTGGATGGTTGGAGGGGGGCCATCGCCTCTGGTGACCCATTCGAGATGGTGTTCGATCTCAAGGGCGCTGACGGTCAGTTCCGCCCGTTTCTCACACGCGTCAATCCGCTCAAAGCCGAAGACGGTCGAGTTCGCTACTGGTTCGGGACGAACACTGACATTGCAGACCAGAAGCGGGCCGAAATCGCCCTGCGGGAAAGTGAGCAACGCTTCCGCCAACTTGCTGATGCCATGCCGCAGATCGTGTGGAGGGCCCGACCGAACGGCGAGATCGACTACCACAACCGCCGCTGGTACGAATTCACCGGCCTGTCAAACACGGTAGGGAACGACGGCTGGGGCCAAATTCTTTATCCTGATGACGCCCCGCCCGCCCGTGAGCGCTGGGCGGCTTCCGTCCGCAGCGGCGCACCGTTCGAGATGGAAGTTCGGCTGCTGGATCGACGGCAGCAATCCTACCGCTGGCATCTCATCCGAACCGTGGCCGTTCACGACGACGCCGGAGCCATCGCCCATTGGTTCGGCACAAGCACTGACATCGACGGGCAAAAGCGCGCCGAGGAATCTTCTCGGTTTCTAGCCGAGGCGAGTGCTGCGCTCGCTGGCGTGGTGGATTATGAGTCCACTTTGCAGAAGGTGGCGAACTTGGCCGTTCCGTATTTCGCCGACTGGTCTGCGGTTGATGTGTTAAACGACGACGGCACACTGCGGCGACTGACGGTTGCCCACAAGGACTCTGCGAAGATTGGCCTGGCACACGAGTTGATGAAGCAGTACCCGCCCGACCCACAAGCAGCGGGCGGCGTCTTCGCCGTCCTGCGGACGGGCAAGCCGGAGATCGTCAGCGAGATCACCGGTGACATGCTCGTGCAGGGTACGAAGGACGAGCGGCATCTTCACCTGATCCGCTCGCTTGGCCTGCGGTCGTACATCTGCATGCCGCTCATCGTCTCCGGCGACGCGCTCGGTGTCCTCACGTTCGCCACCGCCGAGTCGGGCCGACTGTACACCGATGCGGACCTCGCCCTGGCGAATGATTTGGCGAACCGGGCCGGGGTCGCCATCGAGAACTTCCGACTCTATGAGGCGCTCCGGGACGCCGACCGCCGCAAGGACGAATTCCTGGCGACGTTGGCTCACGAACTTCGCAACCCGCTGGCCCCGATCCACAACTCGCTGCAAATCCTCAAGATGCCCAGGATCGATGCGGCGATGGTCGAGCAGTCACGAGAGATGATGGAAAGACAGGTTAATCATCTCGTGCGGTTGGTGGATGATCTCTTGGACGTGTCCCGTGTCATGCGTGGCAAGATCGAACTCCGCAAAGAGCGAATCGAACTTGCCACGGTCGTCGCCCGTGCCGTTGAGACGGTGCAGCCGCTCGTGGATGCGCAGGGCCACCAACTGAGCGTGAGGCTGCCGAATGAGTCACTACTCCTCGACGCTGACCCGGTGCGACTCACCCAGGTCGTCGGCAACCTGCTGACCAACGCTGCCAAGTACACCGAAGCGAACGGGCGCATCTGGCTTACCGCTGAACGGAGCGGTGATGAGGCCGTGCTGCGAGTGAGCGACAACGGGATCGGGATCACGCCGATCATGCTTCCTCGCATCTTCGACTTATTCGTGCAGGCCGACCACACTTCAACGAAGGCACAGGGTGGGCTAGGCATCGGACTGACTTTGGTGAAGAACCTCGTCCAGATGCACAGCGGAGGGGTCGAGGCTAAGAGCGCCGGGTTGGGCCAGGGAAGCGAGTTCGTCGTTCGGCTGCCGATCGCGGTGCAAGCGATTGCACAGGCTCATGTCGGAGAGAGGGGCCAGCAGCAACCAGCGCCGACACCATCGGGACACCGCCTGTTGATTGTGGACGACAATATGGACGCAGCCAACAGCCTCGCTATGCTCCTCAAGCTCCAGGGCCACGAGGTCCGCGTGGCTCATAACGGTCCCGCTGCGCTGGAAATCACAAAGGGCTACACGCCAGACGTGGTGTTCCTGGACATCGGGATGCCGGGGATGGACGGTTATGAAGTCGCACGACAAATGCGGCAGCAGCCCGGCCTTGAGTACGTGGTGCTGGCGGCACTGACCGGGTGGGGACAGAAGGAGGACCTTCGCCGCACGGCGGAAGCTGGATTTGATCATCATCTTGTGAAACCTCCAGAGCCGAAGGCGGTGGAGAAATTGCTGGCCGACCTTTCGGACAAGACGGGTCGTCAGATCAAATTGTCCGGAGATTGATTCTGCTGGTCCAATGGATGACTGCGCTGGTCGTACCCAGCACGGGACATGATGGCGAAGGCATCGATACCAGGACGTCTCGCTCTGGCGAACAAAGCTCTCCAGTCCTTCAAAGTGTGGGCGGCCATCGGAAGAAGATGAAGAGTTCGCCAAACATCATTGATCCCGCAAAAGTATCGCCGCCGGACGGGCTTGACCTAAGGAAGTCAATGCCAGCCGGTGAGGGCCCATACTTCAGGTAAAATGCCGGGATGAGCACAATCGGAATTCTCGTCGTCCTGATAGCGACGACCGCACTTGCTGCTTTAGGCGATTGGGCGTTCACACGGGCGGATATCACAGACCCGGCAGTGCTCGCCGGAATGAACCCTCAAGACCTGAGAGATGCGGAAGTAGACACTGCTTTGCATCATTGTCTGACACGTGGTGTACCGCGCGACGCCACTATTGGCGCACGATCATCTTCTCGAATGGTGACCGAGTGGTAGCGACTGCCTCGGCGAAGACGAAGAAGCAGTGTGCCAGTTTTCTTCAGTTGTGTTGGGATAACGGCGGTACTATTCAGCGGTGTCCCATCCAACGATAGTAAATTGTCACCGGCGCGAATGCCTAGGTAAGCCGCCAAGCTTCGCGGTAAAACTTCGACGACCGTTAATCCACGCAACCCGCCTCCGGCGTTCGCCGAAAAGACGACTCCAAGATCGTTTTGCTTTATGAGCGCAGGATTAGGCTCAAGTTCAGTCGTGAAAGGTCTCTGCACAGTGGACGTCGCCGCGCCAGTATCTGGAAGCTGATCAACGATCGGAATCGCGGGCGAGTCGTCACTTGCCGGTGCTGTCGTTCTCGACGCATCCGGAGGCGTCAAACTCGCCTCAGGCTGAGTCTGTCCGTAGGATAATTGGCCAGTGAAATCGAGAGCCAAACTCAGCAGCGCGACGGAGAGCAAGGCAATTGTAGTTTTCATTTGAGCTTTTCGGCGATGGTGGATACTTACTTGCGCCGCCTAAAAGAGTCGGCAGGGGCGGCTCACTCCAGCGTGCAATGATCATGCCAAGGCCTCACGAACAAAGATCGCTGCGGCGCGGTGGCGACGCAAAAGTGAAGACATGGCGGAACTCCATTCTCGAGCCACTGCGCTCACATTTGGCCAGCCCGAGCGTTCAGCCCGCGTCTCGCCAGCAAGAAACGTGGGATCCAGGGTATCGCTTCATCGGCGCAGCGATGGAGAGGGTTTCTTTACGCGGATTGGGGATTTCTTTTATGCGGTTTTCGCTCCCCTCTGGATGTTCAAAACGGCCGCGGCGGCGAGAATACAAGCTCGTATATGGGACGGCCGCCGACCGCAACTCCTGCCCAAAGAACATTCTGGTTCGGTCCGCCTTGACATTCCTTTCGGCCGCCGGTCGTATTTCGTCAAGTGTTGCGACCGGCGGCTATTTGATAAGTGCCCCTCAACTCCCAGGGGCTAGCCGCTTGGTCGCGTCTCTGACTTGTTGATTGCGACCGAGCGGCCCTTTGTTGATGGCCCGCCCGTCCCCGCCCGTCGTAGGGACACGACTGACGGGGCTTTTCATGCGGCAGCGGGGGATTTCGTGAGGTACTCCCGATGTTTCTCTTTGCCGACTACGAAGGGCTAGGAGTCGCCTTCGCACAATTGATGTAGCTCATCCTCACGATCGTCGCGTTCTTATTGGCATCGGTGGGCGTGATCGTTGGTAAATTACGCAAGCCGCGGCGCAAGTTGGCTTTTTGGTTGGGCGCAATTACATGTCTGATCGAAATTGCCGGAGTGGCGCTGGTTTGGTTCTCCTTCCGCGACGCACAGAGCCGGCTGGGGGACTACGCTGATGGTTATCGACCGGGCTCAATGTTTCGGACGGATCCTGCCCTGACACTCAGTGCCGGTATTGTGGCTCTCCTCACGGCAGTGCCAGCCGAGCAAACTCCGATCAGAAAAATGAGTGAGGAAGCGGCCAGCGGACATTGAATGATTCAGCGCCTAGCGGCTACCTACTTCTCGACCCGCGTGAAACTCAGATCACCCGGGGCTGTCACTTTGACCGAAAGATGCGGAACTTGTTCGAGCCGGCATGCATCGCGCGCTCCTTTCCTGCCTTGAAGGTATTGTGAGGCTCCGCGCGAAAATGGGCGGCACCATCTACCTTCCCATGTTCGTTAAACGCGAGGACGATGAAATCGACTTGGGACGTCATGGTGTGAAATTCGATTGGCTGGCGGGAAGCTACGATTTCCATAGTAAACCGTGTGGCGACGTCGGCGAGCACCTGTGCGTGGATATAATTTGCCGCTTGAGCGGTTCAGGGAATTCCCGAATCGTTGAACCCTGGGACCGCATCAAGCGACATAACTAGGCCAACAGGTCTGTTACGATGGGTCGCATATGAGCATATGGCGTTTCGCGGAATGCATTTTCGCCTTCGTAGTCATCGTTTCACGAGTGAGCGCAGACGAGCCTAACATCCCCGCCGTTAGAGATGCTGACGCGGCGATTCAATCGCAGATCCGCGATAAGTGGAAATCACCTCAGCGTCAGCTCTGGAGAATCATCTATCATCCCATCAAAGGCATGCAGAACCAGAGCGCTTGGCACATTGAGGGAACGCACTGGTGGGTACGCATTCATCCCGAGTCGTACAAACTCGACGAGTTCGACAAGACCGCCGTGTACGAGATTGACGCAGTCGCGCTGAATCAAAACTTTGGCGTGATTGACTTCTACGTGTATCCTCGACCGAAGGTCGTCAAATAGGCCCAGAACTCAACCACCTTCTCGAATGCGCAGCGACTTCAACTTACGACTTGATCCGTGCCGAAGAACTTTGCACAATCATTCCAGAAGCGCAGCCAGAGAGGCTATTTTCAGCACGGATCGCTGACGCTTCTTATTCGTCGCTGGTAAGTCGCGTCCGAGCATATTCAGCCCACTCACTCGGCTTCCGTTCGCAGGCGAGATACTTTCGCCAGTACACCTTCGCTTCGCTTGCCTTTCCCAGCTCGTCGAGTGCATCGGCGAGATTGTAGAACGCGTCCGAACATTTCGAGTTTGCAGCAATCGCTTTTTGATGAGCGGCACATGCCGCCTCAAGTTCACCCACCTCTGCAAGTAGCACACCGAGGTTATTCCAAGCATCACAATAGTCCGGCTTGAGCCGCACCGCCTGCCTGAAGCTCTCGATTGCCTCCTCCACGCACTGCCGGGCGTAGAGCACGTTTCCGAGATTGAAATAAAGGACGGGATTGTGCTTCGCAATGGAAATCGCCGAACGGTACTCTCTCTCGGCATCATCAAACCTTCGCTCTTCTTCTGCTTGGCATCCGGCATGAAAACAGTCGTCGACTGTCTTGCGAGCTTGGGAGAACGGGATGATGGCTGGCTCATCCGGAGAAAAATCCAGTAATAGCTGATCACTGGAATGCGCACGCTTCCGCCGCGAATTCTTGGGCTTCACTTTGACAGATTTGCGCGCCACATGAGCATCCAAGCATAAACAAACCGACTACGACGATTTTCGCCGACGCTTGGACGGTGTCAACCGGACGGAGCTGGCGGCCAGCTTTTTGGTCGGCTTCGCACTCTGGGACTTCGCCACGCTTTTCTTCAGGGCGTCGATCAGATTGAAAGTGGGAGGGGCAGATTCCGCCGGCGGTTTAATGACTTCGTGCCCCTCGACCTTCGCTTCGACGACTTCACGGAGTTTGTCGTTGTAGGTGTCTTTATAACCGCTCAGATCCAGCGCATCAGAGAAAGTGTTTTCGAGGAGCACCTTCGCGAGCTTCAACTCATCAGCTTTTGGCTTAACATCCGGAATCTCGTCCTTGAATTCGCTGCGGTCTTTCAACTGGCTTTCGTAGTTAAGCAGGCACATTATCAGCATGCCATCGGACGGCCGCACGACAACGACTTGGTCTTTGCCGGAGAGTGCAACTTGGGCGACAGCGCAGCGCCCTTCGTCGGCCATTGCTTGATACATGAGCGCGTAGGGCTTCTGGCTGCCAGCGCCATCAGGCAAGAGATAGTAGTTGCGGCCCTCGAAATACATCGGGTCCACCGCATCCAGCGGGACAAACGCGTCGATCTCAATCGATTTATCACTCTTGGTCCGTGCCGCTTCCCGTTCTTCATCGCTGATTTCGACGTACTGATCCTTCGCGTACTGGTAGCCCATGACGATCTGGTCGGCCGTCACCTCACCATGAACTGGGCAGACTTTCTTGTAGCGAATCCGGTTGTGGCATTTGTCATGGAGCTGGTTGAGGCTGATTTCGCCCTTCTCCGACGCCATTGCAGTAAATGCCTTAACTGGCACAGCTACAAGGCTTAGACGCAAGATGCCGCGCCAGACGGGTCGCGATGCCATTTGATCAATCTCTGCAAGAATGGTCCCGTGAGTAGTCGCTAGCAGTGCTAGCAAAGAGTGTGCCGATCGATGTAGCGCCCCAAGGCGCAAGCAGTGAAATGGGCTGAGTTCTCTATCGGTCGCGTTCGCTCGCATTCACTTCCAAGCAATACAGGGCTTTGAAAGAGATGGCTTGCTTTATGACCGTGCGGAGGGTCTGTGTCCCGAATTCGATCCGCGGTTGCTCGAAAACGCGTGCCCGACGCACAAGACTGCGATACATTCTCCGCCTCGAGAGTGCGACAAGGTGCGGCCGGAACAAAAAGTGCTGGTTTCGCCCCACGGCGGTGAAGACATCTATGCGTGCTCCATCAGTCGCGGCTGCGAGGAATCGGCAACCGCGGCTGCATGATCAGATAGACGAATAGGCCTCGGGCATTTCCATCGGCGCCATCAAGTCGGAGAGTCGATATGAGTTGGCAGACTTCCGCGGAACAAAAACAACGCCTTGGGGTTGCTGCACTCATTATTTCAGGTCTAAGCGGCTTGACCGGAGTGTGGCTACTGGCGGGGACTTCTCAAGACGTGCGATTCAGCTTCAAGCGCGCCGTTCAACGATGCCGGCGATTGGTCTCGGCGACGGCGCAGCACAATGCTCGACGCCGACCCACCAGCTTGGGTTTCCTCGCTGGAGGAGTTAATGCAGTGTTGGCCGCCCGTACTATGCCGCCGCCGGCGGCAACGGCTGCTCGTACGGATATTATGGCCGATGAACGCCGATCAAGCTCCCCTGCGGTAAAGGTCCTCGAACCGAAGACGGAAGCTGCATCAACGCATACGACAAAAGACGGTCCGACTTCGAGAAGTTGGTGGGCAGTTTTGAAGCTCGCCTTTACCAATTTCTCGGCGCATAAGATCCCACAGTTGGGCGCTTCGATGGCCTACTACACCGTTTTTTCGCTAGCGCCGCTTTTGCTCTTGTCGATTGCGATTGCCAGCCTGGTGTTCGGTGAGGAAGCGGTCAATGGCCAGGTCGCACTGCAGATGGAACAGTTGCTCGGCGAGAAAACAGCCGAAGCGCTTCAAGCGATGATCACCTCCGCACGGAGCACGGAAGGCGGTTCCGTAGCCACAGTCTTTGGCGTCGTGCTGCTTCTGTTGGGTGCCTCCGGCGTATTTGTCCAATTGCAAGATGCGCTGAATACGATTTGGGAAGTCCCAGCTAAGGTCTCCGGTGGGGTCTGGGGATATCTGCGCGACCGAGGGCTGTCGTTTGCGATGGTGCTGGTCATTGGCTTTTTGCTGTTGGTCTCGCTTTTGGTCAGCACAGCGATCGCTGCTCTTCAAACTTGGTTAGGCGACCTGATTCCCGGCCCCGACTTCGTCGTGCACCTTATCAATCTCGTTGCATCAATGGCGATAATCACGCTGCTCTTCGCAGTGATCTTTAAGTTTCTGCCGGATGCGAAGGTCGCGTGGAGCGACGTCTGGGTCGGCGCACTTGTCACTTCAGCCTTATTTACCGTGGGCAAGTTCGCAATCGGTCTTTACCTGGGCCACGGCGCGGTCAGTTCTGCCTACGGTGCAGCCGGCTCGCTCGTTGTGATACTCGTTTGGACCTACTACTCTTCGCAGATCCTCTTGTTCGGTGCCGAGTTTACCCAGGCCCGGGCTCGATTGCGCGGGACACGACGCCAGTGAGGAGGCATTGAATGCAATCCACGAAAAGGCGATCGCCCGGCCGAAGTGAACTCTTCACCGCCTTGTGCTGGGGGCAGGGCCTCTACTATCTTTTGACCGGCGTCTGGCCGCTTATCAGCATCCGTACGTTCAAACTCGTCACCGGCGAAAAGTTCGACAATTCTCTGACCGGATTAGACGCAGATCACTGGCTTGTAATGACTGTCGGCGTACTCATCACAGCGATTGCCCTCACACTCCTCGTGGCCGCGTATCGCCGTACGCAAGCGATTGAGCTCGCCATCCTTGCACTCGCTGCGGCCACGGGACTCACCGCCATCGATTTGATCTACACCACGCGGGGAGTAATCCTGCCTGTGTACCTGCTGGATGCCGTGATCGAAGTAATCTTGATCCTCGCTTGGGGCGTGACGATATTCCAACGCTCCCGACATTCAGCAGCTTGATGTCGGGATCGGTGCCATTCGTGCTGCATGCGTTAGAAGTCCATTGTTTTTCGATTCGCGCGGATAGGTTCAGTGACCAACTGCGATCGCTCAATCACGAGCTGGTTGATCAGACGTATCGGCGAGCCACGTAGCACTAGAACGATATGAAACTCGCCACCTATAACGTCAATGGCATCAATGGACGCTTGCCAGTTCTGCTTCGGTGGCTTGAGCAATCAGAACCTGATGTGGTATGCCTGCAGGAACTGAAAGCGCCCGAGGAGAAATTTCCGACTGCTGCAATCGAGAAGGCGGGGTATGGTGCGATTTGGCAGGGTCAAAAGAGCTGGAATGGCGTGGCCGTCTTGGCGCGCGGACGCCAACCCGAAGCGACTCGGCGAGAATTGCCAGGCGATCCCGATGATAGTCACAGCCGGTACATCGAGACGATCCTTGATGGCATCTTGATCGGCTGCTTGTATCTGCCCAATGGCAATCCAGCACCTGGTCCAAAATTCGACTACAAGCTTGCGTGGTTCAAGCGTCTCACAAAATACGCGAAAGGTCTCGTCGAGAGCGACGAGCCGGTCATTCTAGCCGGGGACTACAACGTCATTCCCACGGAACTGGATGCTTACAAGCCTGAACGCTGGGTCGATGACGCTCTCTTTTTTCCTGAGTCGCGCGCCGCTTATCAAAAACTGCTTTCGCAAGGCTGGACCGACGCCATTAGGAGCCTGCATCCGGACAAGGCGATCTATACGTTCTGGGACTACTTCCGAAATGCGTATGCTCGCAATGCAGGCATACGTATCGATCACTTTTTGCTCAACGCTCCTGCCACAAAGCTGCTCGTCGCGGCGGGCGTGGAGCGAGAGGTACGCGGTTGGGAGAAAACCAGTGATCATGCCCCAACGTGGATCACGCTGGCCCAAAAGCCGAAAGCAGTGGCACGAAGTCGAGCAAAGCGAGGTGCAAACCCGCGATCGCCGAGAGCATGACCCGAAGGAGAACAGAAATGCGCGTCGAATTCTATCAATTGATCCAGGATGAAACGAGTTCGGTCGACATGGCGGAGCTACCTGGCACGGCCTTTGACGCTCCCCATGAAAAGGTGAGAGAGACTGTTGAGATTCGTTTCGCCGAGCTGATCGAGAGCATGCCCGAGATCAGAAACGTGATTGTGTTGTCGCCCACAATCGGCGAACCCCCGGGCGCCATCATCGCGATTGAATTGGTGCACACGATTCCCGCCGAGGCACGGGCGAAGGCTGGCAAGCCAGCGCGAGAACTTATCTGGGTCGTGGACGAATCGATCGTCATGCAGTGAGATTAGCTACCGGCAGCGCTCCGGTACTCCGAGGGATCACTTATTCGACGAGATAGGTGGGCTACCAAATGCCTGGTAGACCGCAAGGACGTCCGGTTCGGGTGACGGGACTGCAGCCCGCAAGAGATCACTGGCGTGATAGCGATCGCGAAAGGATTTCATCATCGGCCGCCGCCCAGCGTGCGATGGATCTCGGTCCGGCGTATCTCCCAATTCGTGCCACAGTTGGCCAAATTGCTTGGCAATCCGCCTCGGTCTCTAGCTACTTGGCGTGCTGTAATATTGCCGTCTTCCTGTCACAGGAAGACCGTTTGTTGCGGCATCGCGAACGATCCAATAGATTGGTATCGGCTGATGCGTCCCGCCCTTTGTTAAGGTCTCGCCGATGCTGACCATCCCCGGAGCGGATTCGCGCTTCTGCGATCGAATATCTCGTCGTAGCTATCTGCAAATCGGCGGATTAGCACTTGGTGGAATGTCGCTCGCCGAAATGCTGCGGGCGGAAGCGGTCGCCGGCACGCGCAATCCGGCCAAGGGCATCATCATGGTGTTGCTCCCCGGCGGGCCGTCGCATTTAGATACGTTCGACCCCAAGCCCGACGCGCCGGTGGAAATTCGCGGCGAGTTTCGGCCGCTTGCGACCAACGTGCCCGGGATCGAAATCTGTGAGCTGCTGCCCGGGTTGGCGAGCGTGGCCGACAAACTGACGTTCATACGTTCGCTCGTTGGCTTCCGAGACGACCATAACACGCATTGGTGTACGACTGGTTGGGAGTCGCATCCGGCCATGGATTCGTCGCCGATCGTCCCCGGATTTCCACCCGGCGACTGGCCGTCGATGGGATCGGTCTTGTCGAGGCAGCTCGGTGCGCGCGTCGCCGGCATCCCGCCGTGCGTGGACCTAACCCCGATCGATGCCGATGCAAAGTTTATTCTGCGCACGCCGCCCGGACAGCCCGGGTATATGGGGGCAGCGCATGCCGGGTTTCAGGTCAATGCGGTCGATCGCCGGAATATCATGCTCAACGGCGTAAGCCTGCAGCGGCTTGCAGACCGACGCGCCTTGCTGGCGGGATTCGATCAGTTTCGTCGGCAGACCGAACGAGACAATCTGATGAACGGGATCGACGAGTTCAATCGGCAAGCATTCGAGATGCTTACGTCGCCTCGATTGGCCGAGGCGCTAGACCTTCGTCGTGAGGATCCTGCAACTCGCCGCCGCTATGGCTTGGATCGTAACCATCCCACCGAGCGCGAAGGCAAAACGTTGCTCGACCAGTTTCTTTTAGCGCGCCGGGTAATCGAGGCCGGCGCGCGTTGCGTTACCTTGGCTTTCAGCCGCTGGCCGTTCGGCCGGATTCTTAAGGGGGATAACAATTGGGACTGGCACAAGGATTTGTTTGCTCACGCTCGCGGAACGCTGCCTTTGTTTGATCTCGGCTTGTCGACCTTAATTCAAGACCTGAACGAACGCGGCTTGCTGAACGACATCGCCGTAGTTGTCTGGGGCGAGTTCGGACGAACGCCGAAGATCAATGCCGCCGCGGGCCGTGACCATTGGCCCAAAGTCTGCAGTGCGATTGTGGCGGGAGGCGGTCTGCGGTGCGGACAGGTCATCGGCTCGACGACGCGATGGGGAGAAGAACCGAAGACCCGCCCGGTTCATTTCCGCGAAGTGTTTGCCTCGCTCTACCAGCGAATGGGGATTGATGTTGCCACCGTCCAATTCAAAGACCTGGCCGGTCGGCCTCAATATCTCGTGGGCGATCACCGACCTATGCCGGAATTGGTAGGTTAAACTCCTACCTCGCCTCTCATCTTCGGATGCGTGAACGTACGAGTGGCATAGTTCGCTAATTGGCACGACAGAGCAGAACGATCAGGCCAGTCGTGATCGAGTTGGTGGAGCGATTGGGGCCATCCTTGGTCACTTCCCTAGTTGAGCCGCCCCGTCGATCTTCAACGGCCTTCAGTCGCTTGCCAAGTTCTTCTAACTCATCAGACTTCGAGTGTCGGCGCCTGCTGTCAGCAGCCCGGGCCGGTCAGGGATTTTCATGACGCTGCTGTCCTGGAGTTGGCTTAACGCATGATCGTACTATCGGGTCACTCAAATGTCTCGTTTCAATTTCGCCTCGCCGCCGGAAAAGTTGCCCTAACTCCCCTACTAGGTCGTCCGGTCAGTTAAATCTTGCAGCCAGCATTGATCGGATTAGCGAGGGACGACTTGCTCGCCGATTGACGGAAACAACCGCATTTTCACAGGGAAAGGATTCCCATGAGCCAATCGCAGGAGGCGAAGAACCCTGGCATCGATTCCCAAAGCCTGAGCACCGAACAGATTCTCTTGCTCCGAGAATTTGTACGCAACTTGCGCGGGATCGAGAATGCCAAGCAGGCGGCGGAAGAATTGGCCAAGAGCCAGAAGGCCGCCTAACGAGATCGAGAGAGTTGAGCCTGCCCAGCGACTTTTCACGCTGGGCAGGCTCGCTCGTGCTATTAGGCCAACATGGCGAGAATGTCCAAGGCGGCTTTGAGCCGTTCGACGCCGCCAAGTTGATCGGCAAGGCGTTTGGCTTCGAGCAAATCCTGCCCCGAAATGCCTCCGGTCGATTTTGTTGTTGAGCCGCGTCGCTGGGATGTCCCGGTCGCTTCAGCAGCCTTCTTCGCCTTCATCTTGATGCGCACCATGCTGACTTGAGCCGGGGCGACCGTGATGCCCTTCTCAGCAAGGGCGGCGACCACGTCTTTTGGCCGAGCCTTCTTGCCGAGAGCTTTGTAAGCGTTGCGGATTTCGGCGGACTTGTTAACCTTCTCGATGTCGGTGGCTTCGGGCTTTGCCGCACCATTTTTGGTTGCGGAAGGCTTCGACGATGCTTTCCTGCCCCGCTTCTTCTTGCCGGGGCTGCGGTATTTCACCTTGCTAACCAATGCTGTACTTACTTCGATACCGTGCTCCTTCAGAGCTTCTTGAATTGCTTTGATCCCGGCGTCGCTGTGTGTCGCCGGAGAGCGCTCGTGAGCTTAACCGTCATCAAATACGCCGTCGCCGTGGGACAGAGCAAACTAGCCCCAATCTGGCCTCGGGCAAGTTGGTTGGGGGTCCTGATGACTAGAGCACTTTGACATCAAGCCGAGCGCCAAGATCATTGAGTCGGTGTCGCTCACAATATTCAATTGTACGTAAGTAGCCCGGTTCGGCGATGGCGACGCATGGTGCCCTGTCATTTCGGCGATACTCGTCTCTTCTTTGGAGCGGCTTTCGGCTTGCCTTGCAGCGAAAGTCTTCTGAACTCGGCATTTGATTCCTTGATGTCATCCGCAAGTTTCTGGGTCGCCGCAAGCACTTTTGTCAGCTTGTTTTGAGCTTTGGTAAGAAGCTTATCAATTGCGACTCGCTCAGACCTGCTGAGAGCAACCAAGTTGTCTTCAGTGAAATGCCAGGGTGAACCGCGTTCGCGAAACCAGATTCTGTTACAACGGCCTAACCACTGCTCAGAACGGTCGATCACATCCGTTAGTCCACTCCGCGGCTTGATGGGAGCGCGACCGCTCGGACTGAATTGCTCGTTCGCGGCGTTCAGACGTTTCACTTCCTGATGTAACCTCCGGGAAGACCAGCCATCGCGAATGCTGCGGTCGAGGAGCTTTGCCCTTCTCCCCCTATCCTTGATCGAAATCGAAAACCTCACGTGCGACCATGACAGCGGATGTTCGAAGTGACTCGCTTGCTGAATGAGTTTGTTCACATCCGCAAGCTTGAACAAGCCCACAAATCTACGCGCATCCCAGAGCAGCGTAGCCAGAGGAACGACGGTGTATCGTTTCACTCCTTTCTGCTTGAGCTTACGGGCCAATTGCTCAATGGCGTTTTCGGAATAGTGGCGGCCGGCCCTACTCGGGTAAATCGCTTCAACTCTCCTTCCGAGCTGGTAGTACCACAGTAGGTCACGTTCGCTGCTCTCAGTCAGCAGCTGGTAGAGCATATTGAACTTGCGGTCCTGAATCTTCTGCGTTTGTTTCAGGCTGGATTTGCCATTGGAAGTTGTCATGGGCGCTTACTCATTGGTGCATCAATCGGATCGAGTATATGGCCGATCATAATCAGCTACGTCGGTACCCGCGAATATTCTGGGCGGGAATTTGTCGTCGCTCATTACTTTTGGTGTTTGGTTGCTCAGCCAGCCTTCGAGCTCATTGACACTCCTGTCTATTTCTATTGACGCCAATAGAAAGTCGGTCGCACATACGCCGATGCAGATGGAACAAGCGACAATCGGCACGGCGAAGGTCTCATCTTGGCCCAGCGGAGCCCTTCTCCATTGCCCGAGGATAGCGGAGGCGACTTCGGGACTGGTAAATACCGATCCCGCCAGGGCGTGATCCTTTCCACCGGCCAACGCCAAGAATCCCAGTAACAAAAGCGCCTGGGAGGTATTCGGCGCGCGGGTGTGTATTTTGAACACGTCGGGTTAAACAACTTTCCTATCCCATCGCTCTAACTTCTTTTCAGCTTAGGCTCGCGAGAGAGTACCGAGAACTATTCGCCACCCCGTCGCTCGCTCACCGTGTGATGCAAAACAGCCTGTCGGGAATCTCGAATTTTACTTTTTGATGCTCAGTCGGCGCGTACGGTTGCATCGTCCGACTGCACGTTCACCTCTGGTTCAAAGTCCATGATGCAAAAGCCGAGATTGATTGTCTTTAGTAACCGGCCGTCCTTCCATTGAAGAACTCCGGGGTGAAGCGAGTAATGCACGAATCGCCCATTTCGGCGACTCTGAACTAGCCCGGCTTTGTGCATCACATTGAGATGATGTGATGCCGTGGTGAGGTCGATTCCGATTGCGTCTGCAATCACGGAGACAGTCAATTCCCCCATAAAGAGAATGTCGAGTATTCGCAGACGGTGGGAGTCAGTAAACACCTTTAGTAGCGCGGCGCAGTGCGCTATTTCCTGGCGATCATTCACGGTTCGCTACCTGGCTACGTAGTTGGCTGGGTGGCTGCGACAACTCGACTCGACGCTATGCCGGATTAAGTGGAGGAGGTTCTTTGCTAGACATCTCGCCGATCAGATTGCGCGATTCGCGCATCGCGTCGGCCAGCCTGCGTCCCAGTTCTTCCATCTCAGCAAGGAGCCTAGCAGCTCGTTCGTTGATGGGCTGGGACGAATTGCCGGTGGGAGAACTGGCAGGATCAGGCATGGAAGCCATGATGATGGACTCGTAGCGGTTGCTTTTGCCGCCGGTCCATAGCAGCGAATGCCACGCTCAGAATTTACCTTGCGAGTTCCCGCAGTCAATGTAACGAACTTCCAATTGTGGCTGGCAATTTCGTGGGCTATTGTTGGATGTCGATCGGATTTCCTTTGCCCGATCGTAAAGAGCCGCCCCAACACCGCCTGGGCGGCTCTTTTTTTATTTGCCCCCTGCTTTTCTGGCCGGGGTCCTGCCGATATCTTGAGAGGGGCAGTAGCCGCTCGTTGCATGATCCCTGCCAAGGAACGCAACTTGCGGCTTTTTTCATGCGCAGAAAGGGCGACCTATACTTGCCCGTAGCCTCGGGCGCGCGTTGCGCTCAAGAGCCGCTCAGTCATCGCCTGGCTAAGCGGCTCTTTTTATGCGCGATCCTGCTTGGCATACTCTTCCGCCTTCGCCAGCGCCTCAAGCCAGGCCTCCCGCGACGTCTTGCCGAATGTGTTGAAGCCGAAAGCCCACTTCTGGCAACTCACCACCCAGCGCCCGGGCTCGAATTCCTTAGCGTGCACGTCCCAGCGAAGTGCTCGAAGCCGGCGGATGGCGTTCTCGATGGCTGGGTCGGTGGGCTCCATGGTGCCAGTTTAATCAGTGGTGCCGGTGCCGGAAATTGCTCTCCCCACTTTGGCGCGGTAGGCTGGCCGCAAAGGAGCCCGCCCCATGCGATACCTTGCCGCGGCCCTGCTGCTGATCCTGCCAACCGTCGCCATGGGTGCCGATGCCGCGCAGGCTGACAAGGAGCTGCGTGTCGTCATCGCCAAAATGCGAGAGGGGACTGAGCCACGAACAACTGACTTCGTGAGCCCCGGTCAGTATTTCAAACGTCAGATGAAACTGCGGCCCGGTGCAGGGAATTACACACTCTAGGAACTGCCCCGGCAATGACCTGATTCCGCTCATCGCGCTGATAACTTTTGAGGAAGAAATTTACCACACGCGTGACTATGACAGCTACAAGGAAGCGTACGAGGCACAACTCCCACAAACTTCAATTGCCGGACCGCTGCCCATCCACGTCGTGATGGTCTACGTCGGCGGTCGCTGGGTTGTGGAAGATGTCTGGTGGATAGGTGATCTAAAGGATATTGAGTCTCGGCACTCCACCCTAACCAACAAAAAAGACGCCATCCAAGATTGGTGGATCTTGCTTGACGGAATCTGCAAGTAGCCCGCGTCGCAGGTCGCCAGCTGCGGCTTCCACCGTGGCGGAAAAGGTCTCACCATTTTCAAGTTCGACCGACACGAACTCGATCAAGGGACACGCTGACCTTTGATTTCCAAGTTTTACGCTGAGAGCCATGGCCAAGCTGTCGAAGTACGTGGGGAGCTAACGAGCCTTTACGCGAGTCAGTCCGCGCGGAGGTTGATAGGTGCCGATTTTCTCCGTTTTTGCCGTCGCCGGCATCCACCGCGACCGTAGCCGGCTGGACGACCTTATAGTTCCCCTTGGCCACGTGCTCGAGATAGATCTGTTTGAGGAATCGATTCGCGCCCTTATCGTCGAGCGTTAGGAAGTGATGCCCCACGATGATCGTGCGTGTGGCGCCCTTCTGTTCGTACCTCTTGAAGGCGCCTTTGTTGTACTGCTCAGCGAACCAGGCTTCCGCCTCCGGGCGCTCTTTCCTCCCAATCTGCGATTCCGCATAGCTGCCGCGCTCGACCGGCGGCACCTGGGCGTTGGCAGTGCCTGCAACGAGAACCGCCAAGGCAAAGAAAAACGGGCGCTACGGGAGCCTCGCAAGTGAGAGCGATGCGGTCGGGCTATTCAAGGATTCGCTGCCATGCAACGGTTCTTGGTATCGACGTTGAGCAACGCAGCTCGTCAGCACGTGCGATTTCGGGTCTCCTGGTGGTAGTGGCAAGCCGGCTTCGACTTGGCTTTCGAGATTGCCTCGAACTCTGCTCCCGATGGTCCTGTGGTGGATTTTCCTCCCAAATTTGCCACCGCGATGTAGAGCCCAACCCCGATGAACCAGAGCCAATAGTTGCTGAATGGTTTCTTGCGTGTGAGCTTCAAGTTCTCGTCAATGTCGTATCCTATTCGCCGAGCATTGCCGGTTTGAGGAACAGGCCGGAATTTCCCCTTGCTCACGGCGGCGCGCACCCTGTTGCAAGGTCGCGCCGCTCTATTTTCGCGCCGCCCCTTCACCCAGCGGGGTTTTTCATGCGCCGCTAGTCGCTGCCTTTCGTTGGCGACTTAGCCTTCAATACCCGTTCAATCTCATCCGCTGACATGCCCCGGGCGATCATTTCCTGCTTGAGACTGGCATCCAATTCGGATTTCCGCCAACGAACCAAATAGGAACCTATGCTGGGTACAATGACCATCAGCGCGATTGCGACCCACATAAAAACGGCTGGATTGTCCCACCATTCTGAATCAGCGATCAGTGGCACCATAGTCATTCCCCCAGGATGAGTTAGCAGTGCTCTATTCGTTGCCAGTAATCAAATCTTGGCCATCGCTCATCTTAGGGGCGGGAGCCTGTTGTCTATGCGCCAATTCTCTTGGTGGGGGGGTGGCGGATGAGGGAGCCGAAATTCTCTTAAGGGGGCGAGGATTTCCGCCCCTAGTGTGACTAGCCTTTGAATGTGCCATTCATCCGGGCGGGATTAGTGGGCCCGCTGTCTCCGGCTGCTTGGCTTCCGAGTCGATAGCCTTGGCTCAATAGCCTAGGCGGTAAAGCTCTTGAGCCGTCCAGCTTGGCCAGCGCTGGCGGCTCTTTTCATTGGTAGTGGAAACGGCCAACCCTGAATTTTATCCTGCCAAAGATGGATGCAGCGCAGATTCAGCTTGAATGGTGGCACATCGCGATATGGTGGGCGGCATTAGTGCTGCATTTTCACATAGCGGTTAGATGGGATTGCGAACGCAATCAGAGCGAGACATCAGAGTTTGAGGGGTGACCACACCGCAACACGCCATGCTCTCCGGTGGAATGCCGGAGAAGGGTTCTACTGTATCGGTGGGCGCGCGGCGTGTGAACTATGCCGCCTCGCCATCTGCAAGGCGGCATCCCAGACCTCGGCCCAGTTGTGAGCAACCGCGCGGCTTTTTTATGCGCCCCGACAACACGCGGCCTGCAGGGCGTATCGCCAGTTTTCGTCGCGACTCGGCCGTGCAATAAGAAAGCCTGCCTCTCCCAGCGTCCCTGTGGTGACCCAGGACCGTTCGTCGAGCTTTTCTGTGACCGTCCACCCTTGTTGCTCAAGTAGATGACGGCATTCTTCGGCGATTACACGTTCTCGCACGCGTTCGAGTTGGCTTTCCATACCCGACCTGTCATTGTGCAGTCGCGATTTGTGTGTGCTAGCTACGCGCTGCTATAATCCCCCTTTTGACGGCTTTCAGAAGCTCTCTGGGTAGGCGGATGAATAACTACACGCAGTACGCAGTAGGCTCGCGGTGGCGAAGGTGGAATCCCCATATCCATGCGCCGGGCACTCTGCTGAGCGACCAGTTCGGCGATGACTGGGAGAGTTATCTTAAGGCGATTGAGGAAGCCAGTCCCACGGTCGAAGTGCTCGGGATCACTGATTACTCGTGCATCGAGTGCTACAAGGCGGTGAAGTCCCATCGTGACGCCGGGCGCCTTCCGAATGTGAAGTTGCTGTTTCCGAACGTCGAGTTTCGGATGTCCGTGGAGACGGAGAAACAGAAGGGCATCAATCTCCACCTGATGTTTTGCCCGGATGATGATAACCACGTGCAGGAAATAGAGCGGGCACTGTTAGCGCTTTCGTTCGAGTTCAAAGGCCAGCAGCATCGGTGTTCGCTCGGCGAGCTTGCAATGTTGGGTCGGGCTCATAAGCCCAGCATTGTGGATGAGGGCGCTGCTCGCCGCGAAGGGGCGAATCAATTCAAGGTCGAGCTCGCCAAGTTCCGGGATTTGTTCCGGAACGATAGATGGGTCGCGGCGAATTGCATTGTCGGTGTTGCGTCGAAAAGCAACGACGGGACGGCTGGGCTGCAGAACGACCAGGGATTCGCCGCTTTACGGAAAGAGATCGAGAGATTCGCTCATGTGATCTACTGCTCGAATCCAAATACGCGGGATTTCTGGCTGGGTAAGGGCACGAGCGATGCGCAGGCGCTGGAGCACACATACGGCGGTCGGAAGCCATGCATTCACGGCTGTGATGCGCATAGCGTGGCGAAGACCTGTCAGCCGGACGAAGCGAGGTATTGCTGGATAAAAGGCGATCCAACGTTCGAGTCTTTGAGGCAGACGATACTGGAGCCTGAGGAGCGGGTGTGGATTGGGCCAACCGCGCCCGACAGGCATGACAGTAGTCAATGCATCTCATCGATTAGCACGCATGAGACGCCCTGGATTCAGAGCAGCACCATTCCTGTGAACGCCGGCCTTGTTGCGATCATAGGTTCACGAGGTTCAGGAAAGACTGCATTGGCGGACATCATTGCGATTGGTGCAGACGTCGAGTCACCCATTGATTTGCAGACTTCGTTCATTCATCGCGCTACTCGACCAATAAACCACCTCGATGGCGCAATCGTAACGCTGCATTGGGGCGACGGCGAAGTTACGGCCAGATTTCTCGGTCAGAACAATCGGGAAGCTGGCAATGATACAGTCCGTTACCTTTCGCAACAGTTCGTCGAGCAGCTTTGCTCTGCTGAGGGCTTAGCTCATGAGCTGAGGAGGGAAATTGAACGTGTCGTTTTTGACGCGACGGAAAGCAGCAGCTACAACGCGGCCTCATTCGAAGAGCTTGCAAACATCTACTTGGAACCGATCCGGCGAAAACGTGAGACTGCTCAGGAGACGATCGAGGACACTTCAACACAAGTGAATGCCGAGGAGGCATTACATAGCCGGATTGCGACGATCGAGAAAGAACAAAAGGAACGCAGCGCGCGAATTGTCAAATACACGAATGAAATGAAGAACCTTGTGCCTAAGGACAAGGTAGAGCGGGCGGCACGCCTTGCCCAGCTGGAGGCGGCAGTAGCGACTGCGAATACGGCCGTTGAGAAGCTGAAGCGAGCGAAGCTGCGTGTTAAAAATTTGCGAGAGGAAGTTGAAAGCATCCTCACAAAGAAAACGCCGCTGATGTTGGTCTCGCTTAAGGAGTCGTACGAAGAGGCAGGATTGCTTGCCGAACAATGGGAGCCTTTCCGATTGGTATTCAAGGGGGATGTGGAGGCTGTTCTAACCGCTCGGACAGAAGCCATTGCAAAGGAAGTGAGTCTTCTTAGCGATGGCGGGACTGTGCCCGCCGATATATCGAAGGACCCGATGTCGCAATGGCCCTTGAAGATGCTGATCGCGGAGCGCGATAAGGTCAAGGCTGCCGTGGGACTGGACCAGGCAAAACAGCTTCGCTACGGGACGCTGCAAAAGAATTTAGCCGAGGATGAAAAACTTCAACAGAAATCCGTTGAAGAACTAACCAATGCCAAGGGGGCATGGGAAAGGAGGAAGGCGCATATCGAGCGCAGGCGAGAGCTTTACGTGCAAGTGTTCCAGTCGTACCTCGATGAGCAGCGCGTGCTGGAAGAGATGTACGCTCCCCTGCAGAGAGCACTGGACGGAGAGACGGGGTCGCTGAAGCGATTGCGGCTCATGGTTTCGCGGGAAATTAACCTCAAACAATGGGTTCGCAAAGGTGAGGAGCTGATTGACCTGCGGATAGAGACCAAGCTTCGCGGCCACGGCGCTCTGGAAAAAGAAGCGGAAAGACTGCTATTGCCAGCGTGGCGGACGGGAACGGCGGAGCAAGTGGGAGAGGCGATGCAGGCGTTTATCAGAGAGATGCATCCGGAGATACGCAAAGCGAGGCCACCACAAGTCACTGATGAGCACGATGCGGCTTGGATTCAGCGAGTTGCAACGTGGCTCTACAGCACCGACCACATTGAGATGCGATACGGAGTGACTTACGATGGGGTCGCTATTGAGCAACTGTCGCCGGGAACACGTGGGATCGTGCTCTTGCTGTTGTATCTTGTAATCGACAAGCAGGACCAGCGACCACTCGTTATCGACCAGCCTGAAGAGAATCTCGACCCGAAGTCAGTGTTTGACGAGCTGGTCCCGCACTTTCGAGCGGCTCGAAAGCGTCGGCAGGTCATCATTGTGACCCACAACGCGAACTTGGTGGTGAACACCGATGCCGATCAGGTGATTGTAGCGTCATCGGAGCCTAACCCAGCGGGAGGACTGCCGAAGGTGACATATCGTTGTGGTTCGCTCGAATCTCCTTACATTCGCTCAACCGTGTGCGAGATTCTCGAAGGCGGTGAACAGGCATTTAAGGAAAGAGAGCGCCGTTATCGACTTAGCCGCACTGAGGGGCAAGAGTTGGCTGTCGGCCGGTAGCTCAACAGCGGCTCATTTGTACCAGGTATTCGCATATCTGATGAATCTGGCAGAGTCGCTCGGATCGCAGCGCTCTCTGGAGATGATTCTTCTGTATCCAGCCATGGCGGCACGATGCGATCTCAAGTTCGAGATGTTCGGCCACCAGTTGCGAATCTATGCACTAGACCTCAACAGGCCATGGCGCGCCATTCACGACGACCTGCTGGGCCTCTTGAGCACATCGACGTGATCGGAGAGATGAATGGGCAGCCGTTTCGCTCGTTTGAGCGAATCGATCATCAGGTTGACTCAGCGAAGCACAAATTCGCTAATCAGGGTAATCGAGCGGATTGAGTGAACGTTATCCCTAGATAGGCAGCAAGCTTTTCGGCCGTCGCCAGTGAGATGCCCCGGTCACCGTTCATAAATCTCGTGATGACAGGTTGAGAGACGCCCGTTTCCTTCGACATGCGGTAGTGAGATTCGTCTCTATCTTTGAGCAATTGGCGAAGGATCTCGGTCAACGTGGGCTGAGCAACTGGTTTCTTGGCCATTAGGCAACCCTCCGAAGAATGCGATCAATGCTAGTGTGGGTCCACGTGCTACCCTCTTTCGTCGCGAAACCGCGCCGTGTCAGTTCATCGGCGATCTTGCGAAGGGAACTGCCTTGACCTTTGAGTTCCTTTACTAAACGAATCGCATCTTGCTCTGCCGGGTTCTCTATCAGAGTTCGACCATCTTCCGCCAATACGTAGCCGAAACGAATCTTGCCGCATCGTTCGTCTTTGCGAATCTTGTGCTGGAGAGCGTCGCGGGTTCGTTCGGCCACGATTTCGCGTTCCCATTGGGCGACTGAGAGCAACACGTTGAGCACAAGGCGACCGGCAGCCGTGCGGGTGTCGATGGAATCAGCAACAGAGAATAGCTGTTTCCCAGCCTTCTCGCCGAAGTAGCCGTCAATGAGGTCTTGCCAGTCGGCTACAGAGCGCGTTAGGCGATCAAGCCGATCAGTCGCATAACTCGCCAGATGCCACATTCGCCCAACGTTTCATCGTTGCCTTAGATACCGGCCTGTCGGCCTATCAATTGGCTGATCCGTATTTGATCGTTGACATTAACGGCAACGGCCAAGTGCAAAGCGACGACGTCACGCAAATCCAACGGGCCATCGTCGGCTTGAGCACGCCCCAGATTCCGCCGCATCCCGGCTTGAGCGCCGTGACTGCCGGCGGGCCGGATCCACTGGTGTATATTCCGCAGGACCTCTCCGGCGCCGTCGGCGAGACGATCAGCGTGCCGGTGCAACTCCTCGTGACTGAATCGAGCGGTATTACGCTGGCTGGCGCAGACCTAGCGATTTCCTTTGAACCTACGAAGTTCACCTTGACGGAGGCCCAGATCGGCTCGCTTCTGTTTGGCTTTGGCCTAAGCGCGAATACGTCCACGCCAGGTATTGTCCGGCTCTCCATGGCCGCGGGGACACCTCTGAGCTTGGCGTATGACGCAACGGGCACGCTGGCAACGCTAAACTTCACAATCCTCTCTGGTGCAGGTATGTCGTCGAGCATCAACTTGCTCGCGGCGAGCGATTCGCTTCAGACCGCTCTGTACGACGATCTGGGACGAGCCCTTACGCTCCTGCCGGCACCAACAGATGGCACAGACGATCTAGTGGACGGCCGAGTTCTGATTCTATCTGACCGCGTTCAACCGACGACTACCGCCCGGGCGATTGCGGTCGACGTGGCCCTAAGCGACCAAGATGAAGAATTCGTTCTCTTCAGTTGATTAGCCCGAGCAATTGGAGACGAGCGGTCGAATAAGTCCGGACTGCGAATACATTGGAAAATGCCTCGTCCACTGGCCGTCACAAGTATACTTGCCCACCGGAAAAGGCCCGAATTGTACAAAAGCCAAAATGGTAATTACCACTTTGGCCCATTTGGATACAACGTTTACTCAGCACAATGCGAGCCTATCCGCAAACGCTTGCAAATGACGATCGAGGTGCTAGAATCGCGTTATTCTTCGTGGAAAACAGTGTTTTCTGCGTCTATGTTAGACCGCTCGACAAGCTAGGGGTCATAGGTTCGAGTCCTATATCGCCCACTTCTTACCTCACAAGGGGTTACGTCGAAACCAAGGATTGCAGATTCCGAGTTGGTCAGAGTTTTGGTCAGACTTCGCGAAAACCGTTTCGCGAGGAATGGCGTTAAAGACTCAGACAACCGGAGATGCACCTTTGAGACGGCCCACTATCTGCGAGCGGAAACGGGCCAACGGCTCGATTACCTACTACGCTCAAATCGGCCGAAAACAAGTCGGCCTCGGCACCGACCCCGTTGAAGCGAAACGGCAGTTCGGCGAACTACTGGCCGGCCAGACTCCCAAGGGGCGAACTCCGAATCCGCCCGTCAAATGGCTCATCAACGAATTCCTCGCGTGGTCTAAAAAGAACTGTGAGGCCGGCACTCACGAGTGGTATCGTGGCCACCTTGAAGACTTCCGGGACTTCGTCGGCCCGTTGAACCTCATCGACCTGAAACGCCACGAAGTAACCCGCTGGCTAGATCGTCGCTACTCGGGTCTATCGGCCAATTATCGTCACGGGGCCGTGCGTTCGGTGAAACGCGTCTTCAAGTGGGCCGAAGACGAAGACCTGATTGAGCGCTCGCCGCTGGCCAAGGTAAAGTTGCTCACGCCCGAGAACCGGGAACTTTACATCACAAAGGCGCAATGGTCCGATTTGCTGAAACTCTTGGAGAACAAGGCCGGCAAAAAATACGATGACCTTCGCGACTACCTAACGGTCATCTGGGAAACCGGGTGCCGGCCGCAAGAGGCTCGCATGGTTGAGGCCAAGTTCATTGACCGGGCAAACCGGCGATGGGTTTTTCCGATCAAGAAATCGAAGGGCAAGAAACGGCAACGCGTCGTCTACCAGACCGATGCGGCCTTTGCAATTACGGAGCGGCTTGCGGCCGAGCATCCAACGGGGCCAATCTTCCGCACGTCGCGTGGTGAAGCCTGGGACAAGAACAAGGTTCGTTGTCGCTTCCGCCGACTCCAAGAGAAAATGGGGATTCCCCAACTGTGCGCCTATACGCTCCGCCACAGTTGGGCGACGGTCCAGCTAGAGGCCGGCATGGACCGCCATATCGTGGCGAAGTTGATGGGCCACACGTCCACCCTGATGCTAGAATCGCGGTACTCGCACATCGAGAGCAACGCTGGATTCTTGAGCGATTGCCTTAACCGCTCGCGTCAGTAAAGCCGCTCAAGATCGGCCGGGAGGATTCGGATTGTCCCAAGCACGAATTTAAGGAATTCAGCGAGAGGCATTGTGGGAGCATCAGCGACTCAAGGCATTTACACAGCCAAAGCGCCTGATAATCGCCGCGAGGCTGTTGCAGGGCGAGGCGACTCGATCAATGGCTACCTGGCTACGTAGTTGGCTGGGTCGCTGAGACAATATCAGGATGCTGGGAAAGATCGTTGGTCACGACTAGGCGAAGGGGATGGCCCTCTCTTTTTGGTTCGCTGTTAGTTTGTGCGTCGCCTCGAACACTTCAGCCGACGCGATGCTAATTCGTACTGCTCGCTATTCCCGGCTTCGGTTTTCCGAAGTGCACTATTGGCCGAGCAGAACCGCCCGGTCGCAATCAACTAGCCAGGAGATGCGACCGAGCGGCGAACCCCTGGGAGTTAAAGGGGGTGCCTAGAAATCGCCGGGGACTGAATTGGCGGACCGCCGACCTCAGTTCGTTAGGCAGAGTTGCAGTCGGCAGCCGCCCACACCCCATCCAAGACTTTTATTCTACTCATTAGCTCGACTTTGAAATCCAGGGCGGAGCGAAAAATGCCTCAAGAGATGCGCTAGATGCAAGCAACGAAAAACCCCGCCGGCGTGAGATGACTACGACCGACGGGGCTAGAAAGGAAGCTTGTTGGAACGCCACCAGCTGCCGGGGGCAGACGCAACTGACGGCTAACACACCGGGGTGTACTATCCAGTCGATTCCCTGATGCGCCTATCAGGGCTCAAACGAATTCGCGCGGAGTTAGACCACTCACGGGCCCGCCTCGCACTTTCCGACGGTGGTTGAGCTGGGGGTAAATCCGGACGCCCCATTTACTGATGCAATTAATCTGTCGGGTATGAGCGCCACTCGCCAATGCAAGGTCGTCCGCAGAATATCGGCGAAAAGAACCGAAAGCGGTCGCATTCACTTCGAAACGGAGCTGGTCGCTGGGCCGTTCCGTAGCCAAGACGAGGCTCTCAGATGGATTACGCATAATTCTGAGCCGGGGGGCGCGCTAGCAGAGCCTTTCAGCGTTCCCGCGAAGGGAGCTAACTCGCTCGGAGGTGGCCTTGCGATTGCGAATGACCATCAAGAGCAACTGCCTGCAAGCGTTCTCTCGGTCTATGCACTTAACAAGGCGTTCGACTCATCAGACGTGACTACCAGCCACGATCGACCATCGCGAATCTCGCGCACTCTGCAACCAAGCTTGCTAAGCGCTGCCCGGAATCGATCTTCGGTTTCCGTCCATGCGCGGAATATATAAGCCGCCGGTCGCAACACTTGTACGAAATACGACCGGCGGCCGGATTGATAAATTAAACGCCGCGCGGTCGGGCGTGGCCGGTGACCGCGCGGCAACGCTTAGATTACCTTTATTCTTGATTGATTTCCCTGATTCGCCTATCGGGTATTTGGGGAATTGCGTCGCTCGGAAACCCGGGGAGTATTCGCCACGTACCCACTGAAGCCATACAGAGGCGAAGTGTTTTTTTCGCCTCGTCCAAAATCTGCCATTAGGGCCGGATAACGCATTCGTTCGTAGCGCGTGATGGCATCACGTGCTTGCTGCTCAGCGTCAGCGAATTTCCCAGTCGCCGCGGAGGAGAACTTTACGGACATCTTCGGGTACCAGCACCTCCCATAGCGCTGCCAGTTGAGGCGTCGTTTGCGCTTGTCAAGAATTCTCACCGCGCTCCGCGCTTGGTCAAATCCAATGCGGTTTGTCTTCCAATCTCCATGCAGCGAACCAAAACTCAGATTACTCCGCGGGTCCAACGGTCACGACAATCTCCTCGAAATCAGTCAATCCGAGCTCGTCGGTAACCACGATCCGAATGGTGTAGTCACCCGGCAATTGCTCTGAACTGGGAGTCCACGTAAAGACTCCTTCCGAGCTGATCGATGCGCCGGCAGGGTAGTCTCCCTCAAGAGAGAATGCCAAAACCGACGACGGGTTTGCATCAGTCGCGGACGCCGTAAAACTGAGTTCGACACCTTGTTGTGTCGATTGACTACCGATGGCCGCCAGCACCGGAGCGCGATTAACAGTGACCATAACTGTCTTCACGTCGCTCGCGCCATTTCCGTCTATGACTTGGACGTAGAACGTGTAAGCCGCCGCTTCCAACCCGACCGTCGGGGTCCAGGAAAATTCACCCGTCAGAGGATCAATTGTGGCGCCTTCGGGTGCATCGATCAGGCTGAACGCGAGCAGGTCGAACTCTCCACCAGGATCGGTAGCGGAGGCGACGAAGGTCAACTCTTCTCCCTCGGTCACATTGTAGTCACTTCCCACACTCAGCGTCGGAGCCACGTTCTCGACGACCACCGTCGTTTGGTAGTCAGTGTATCCGCCGTCTTTATCAAAGATGCGGCCGAAGATCGTGTGCTCTCCGGCGACACCAATGAGGAAGTCCATTGAATCCATGTCGCTGGCTTCCTCGTACGACTCAGCAAGGTCATTTGAATCGAGCGCCAGGCTGTAACGAAGTCCCAGCAGCATATCGACTGCCGATGGATCAATTGCCGATCCAAATGTAGCGGAGACAGACGCACCTTGCGCGGCCCCTAGTGTCGTAAGCTCGGCAGTTGGAGCGACGTTCGTAAAAGTGACTTCCGCCCAGTAATCGGTGAAAAAACCGTCCTTGTCAAAGATTCGACCATAGATGGTGTAGGTGCCATTATCGTCAAACTGTATCGGGGCAGTTGGAGACGTAGACGCCCCGCCGTACGACGTTGCCAGGCTCGCCGGAGTTAAGGCAAAGCTGTAGTGCAACCCGTTGATCACGTCCGTTGCAGGATCAAACTCGCCGCTGAAGGAAGCAGTGATGGTGCCTCCTTCAGGAGCGGTTTCCGCATCAAGCGTGAAATTGGCCGTTGGGGCCACGCCATGTACCAGCACCCATTTGGTTTCGGAGATGTAGGTGCCGTCTTCATCGGTGGCCAGAACACTGATTGGATAGCTGTCGAAGTTATCGCTATAGATGTGTGTCAGCACTGGCGTCGCACCATAAACCGTACTGAACTCTCCATCGCCCCAATAAATCGTCCATGTTGCCACTTCATCCAGTCCGACATCACGTCGCATCATCTGGGCGTACTCTATGAGGTAGAAATCGTGATCCGCAGGCGCGCGGGTCGCAAGGTTTTCTATTTTCTGCATCCGAGCGTGAAGCGCTACCGAGAAAGCGAACTGGGCGAAGTCGTCGACTTAGGCTGCTGTGTGCTGAACTTTGAGCCCCTGGTTTCGCCGCCGCGATCAACGTATTCAGACTAACATTGTGTGCAGCCCGTGCTGAGGAGCGTCACCACTATCAGTGGGTATCACACAGAGGCTTGGCTGCCGAGGCTTGGGCTACGACTGATGTCTGCTTGTGTGCCGAGACACGATTGAAGTCAACCGCAATAGGGAATCGGGGTCATTCATCATCGTGGATAGCTGTTCCAGCATGACCTTCTTTACAGTCTCGCGTTCAATTCCGGTAGGCTCTTTGGTAGCTCATCTGGTATCGCGAGGATCACGGCGCGCACCCGATTCACGTCCTCTTTTGTTGGTTGCTCGTCAACTTTCATTTGATACAGCTCCGACTAGATTGGCGTCTCTTTGAGAGCTTGTCGCGGCAATGCCAAACGCATGAATCCTGCCCAGGATAAATGACGGGCGCCTCTATCTATGCACGAACTCGGGGCGAATACATGACTGTGGCTTCGGCTGCATTTCGCACGAATGCCGTTCAGCTTTGCAGAATGTAAGTCGATCAGCTTTCAGCCGCCATCAGTTCTTCTGAACCTGGCAAATACGATCCTTGAGTGGCGCGACAGAGTTCCAGGAGTTCGGTCGTTTTCTGGACGATGTTGACCAATTCAGGATCAGAAACGGCCGCGTGCTCAAGGTCAGCCGCCAGCGTAGCAATTTGTGGCACCCCTTCTTGCGAAGCAGTTGCTGCCAGACGTCCGGCCATGGCAGCAAGGTTCGGAAAATCCTGCTTATCCATTGCATTAGCAAGCCGCTCAATTTGTAGGCCGATTCGTAGGGCAGTGTGTTTTGGTACCGAGAGCGCCGCTGCTGCGCGACTTTGGTCATTGGAAGACACTGACTTTCCAGCACAGTGGGATCCGAAGCTTGGAATTCACGTGACTTGAAGTCGCGGC
>JADMIO011184575.1_pt1 | contig 110547 bp, 94 predicted proteins | sample 8958161 | NCBI WGS metagenome assembly JADMIO01 (sample SAMN16585339, study PRJNA669376) | soil metagenome | isolation source: Crop rotation soil | place: USA: Cullars Rotation, Alabama | collected 2011 | reverse complement strand
GCGACTTCAAGTCACGTGAATTCCAAGCTTCGGATCCCACTGTGCTGGAAAGAAAGCCCGTGTTCTTTCCGAGACTTTTAATTCAAGTTCAGTATGGCTGTCTTCTAATATGTTTCTGATAATTCTTTGTTCGGCTAGTGAAGCGCTTAATGATAGAAAGGATACTGTAATAACTGTAACAAAGGACTGTAACTCTATGAGCGACTGATTCAGGTTATATTCAACAAAAGGACCATGACTATGAATGGTTCCTGCTATAGCAAAACATGAAACTATTGCCAGTGCTGTAATTACTTCACGTTGTTTGAATCTGAATACTGACCATATTAAAAACGGTAGTATCATGTATGGACGAAGCTTTACCAGATTTGCCTGTGTGGAGTAAATGAATAAAAAATATGATAATAATATAATGAGTAGAATATTAAGCCCAAACTCAAGGTTGTAGAGCGTTGTGTTTGCTTTTTCGCTTGTTTTGTATTTCCCGCTCCAGGCAAGAATTAGTGGGGTAAACATAATAATACCGGCTATATCGCCCAAAATCCAGGTATGCCAGATACTTAACAAATTATCTGATGTGATTACATTACCCAGGTATAAACTGATTATGCCAAAGGTGGCACTTGCACCCGCTGCAATTACAGATGAAGCAATAAACCAGAATATATATTGATGCTTTTCGAGAAACTCTTTTATATCAATCGTTTTATTTATAAGATATAAGCAAACTAATGCCTCTAAAGTATTTCCGGTTGCTATAGTGGCCGACATTCCAATAAGGCAGGGTGTAGTGGCTACATTGTTAGAGGCAAAAACCACGGCATTTGCAATAAAAGCACCTAACCATATTGCTGGCCATATTCTATAACCAAGAATTATTACGAGTGCTAAAGCTAAACCAGACGGGGGCCATATTGGCGATACATTTGTATGCTCATAAGCAATTAGCAAACCCAGGCGGGCTGCCAAAAAATAGCATGCGGCTATTAAAATGAGTTTTAGAAAAGGCTTCAGTGTTATTTTTAACGGTGTCATAATGAGGGAATAATTAACCGTGGACCCTTATGAAACTACAAAAACCGTACCAAGAAAAATGTTTTACCTGGTGCGGTTTTTATAGGAACTTTTCAAGAAAAAGCTGTCTTTTTATATCTTTCCGAACTTACCAGAGTTGAAATCCTCTACAGCCTGCATAAGTTCTTCTCTCGTATTCATTACAAAGGGTCCGTATCGGGCAATTGGCTCGTTAATAGGTGCGCCACTCATTACCAACACAAAGCTGTCTTCATTTGCTTTTATGGTAATTATTTCGCCCTCATTTTTAAATAATACAAATCCTTTATGATTAACAACTTCTGTGCCATTAACAGTTACACTACCTTTAGTAACTACCAGCATGGTGTTGTTTACTGGCGGGAAACTCAATTCAACATTAGCGTCTTTATTTAACCTAACATCATATAGTTCAATAGGAGAGAATGTACTTGCAGGTCCTTGAGTGTCTTTATAGTTGCCGGCTATAACACGTACAACGCTGCCATTATTGTCAATAGGGTGCTTTGCAATCTGTGCATCCGTAATCGATTGATACTTTGGCGCACTCATCTTGTCTTTGGCTGGAAGATTTACCCAAAGCTGAACAGCGTGTTGTGTACCGCCATTATCGGCTATGTGTTGTGTTTGAAACTCTTCGTGCAACACACCCGAGGCGGCAGTCATCCATTGTACATCGCCCTTACTTATTATACCACCACCACCTGAAGAATCGCGATGTTCAAGCTCTCCCTCATAGACAATAGTAACTGTTTCAAATCCCCTGTGCGGGTGTTCGCCCACACCGCGGCGGTGTTTACTTGGAGGGAAATGATAAGGCTCGTTGTAATCGAGCATTATAAATGGGTTGGTTTCCTGGTTATAATCGTTTGCACCGGGTATATAATTACTAACCCTGAATCCGTCGCCCACAAAATGTGTGTGTGATTCGGAATAACTGTGCAGGATAGGTTTTATTGACATGGCTATAGTTTTAATTAAGATTAAAGTTAATAGATTTTAGAACCTTAGCAAGTAAGTCTGTGTTTGTCATGCTGGAAGCATCTCCTTGATTGTTAGTATTAATCAGGAAGATTCCTCCTGAATGACAAGAAACTTACATCATTCATCATTACATTATAGAATATTAAGCTGCAAGTGCTTCAACAACCTTTAGTAGTTGAACCTCAGCAACCAATTTCACTTCTTCGCTTACCAGTACACCACCGGCTTCTAGCGCTGCATTCCAGTTAAGATTCCAATCAGTTCTGTTTATTTTTCCAGAAATGCTAAAACCTGCTTTGGTATTGCCCCAAGGGTCGCGAGCTACACCATTGAACTCTACATTTAGTTTTACCGGTTTGGTAATGTCTTTAATAGTAAGATTTCCTGTTAGCTCACTTCCGTTAAACCCAGTTGATTCAAACTTCAATTCCGGATACTTTTCTGCATCAAAGAAGTCAGCAGACTTAAGATGGGTATCGCGTTGTTCGCTACCGGTATCAATAGAAGCTGTCTTGGCAGCAAACTTAATACTTGCATTTTTAAAGTCGTCCGATTTGCTTACTACTTCTCCGGTAAACTCATTGAAGCTTCCTGTAACATTAGTTACCATTAAGTGTTTTACTTTAAATTGAATTTCGCTGTGCGAAGGGTCAATTGCCCATTTAGTTGTTTCCATTTTCTTAATTTTTAAGTTTTATAATTTATATATGTTGTGACTTTATTTGTTAAAACAAATATTATGATAAAAAAATAACTAGAATCGCATTTTATCTAACAATGAACTTAATTGTTCAGCCTCTTTTTCTGTTAGACGTTCTTTAAGTGCATTTGTAAACGCTGTTAAAGGACTTTCCAGCTCTTTTATTAGCAATAATCCCTTATTAGTAATTGTTACATCCATTTTACGTCTGTTTTCTTCGCATAAAGCCCTTTTTACCAAGCCTTTTTGTACAAGCTTGTCTACAAGACGTGTAATATCATTACCTTTATCAAGCATTACCTCTTTTATTTCTCCAGGTGATATGGGCTTTGGGCTTCTACCTTTTATAATTCGTAACGCATTATAATGCTGAGGCAGGATATCGTGCTCTTTGAATATTGACGCTTGTTTGTCGCGCATCCAGTTACCTGTAAATATTAAATTTACAGTAGCTTTCTGATAACCATCAGCGAAATGACTTTGTTTTATTGCATCTTCAATTTTCATATTACAAATGTACGAAAAACAATTATTGTTGCAACAAATATCTCAAAAATATTTTATCAAAAAAGAAAAGATTACTTCTGAATATATTGTTGGTAATGGGCTTTGAAGTCTTCGTAAGTATTTTTAATACCGTCGGCTAAACTAATTTTATCGAAAAAATTTAAGCCATGAAGACGCGACACATCCATTAATTTACGAGGAGTTCCGTTAGGCTTGGTGCTGTCAAATTCAATAGAGCCAGTATATCCAACAATTTCTTTTATCAATAGTGCCAGGTCTTTTATAGATAAATCATGCCCAACGCCGATGTTTATAAATGATGGCTCGTTGTATGTTTTCATTAAATGTAAACAAGCGTCAGCAAGGTCATCTACGTGCATAAATTCACGTAATGGGCTACCATCGCCCCAAAGTGTTACACTTGCAGTGTTATTTTCTTTGGCTTCATGAAACTTGCGTATCAAAGCAGGTAAAACATGCGAGTTGTTGAGGTTATAATTATCATTAGGGCCATAAAGGTTGGTGGGCATGGCTGATATAAAATTACAAGCATATTGAACGCGATAAGCTTCACAGAGCTTAATTCCAGCTATTTTTGCAATGGCGTATGGTTCATTGGTAGGCTCTAAAGCACCTGTAAGTAAATATTCTTCCTTTAGTGGTTGCGGAGCAAACTTAGGGTAGATGCAAGAACTACCTAAAAATAAAAGCTTTTTAACCTTATTTATATAAGCCTGGTGAATCAGGTTGTTTTGAATGCTAAGATTGTCGTATAAAAACTCAGCGCGATACGTATTATTGGCTTGAATACCGCCTACTTTAGCTGCGGCAACAAATACATAATCAGGTTTATGTGTTGCGTAGAAATCTGAAACAGCTTGCTGGTTTCGTAAATCAACTTCTTGTGAGGTAGCGGTTATAATATTTTTGTAACCTTCTTTTTCTAAATGCCTTACTATGGAAGAACCCACCATGCCACGATGGCCTGCAACATATATTTTAGCTGATAGCTCCATGTTTCACCTTTCTTGAAACCTCTTCCATATCATATTTCATCATAATAGAAACAAGTTCGTCAATTTCTACCTTAGTTTTCCAGCCCATCATTTTCTCGGCTTTTGCAGGATTGCCCACTAATAAATCAACTTCTGCAGGTCGGAAATAGCGTGTATCTACTTCTATAATAACCTTACCCGTTTTGCGGTCAATACCTTTTTCATCAATTCCAACACCTTCCCAGGTCAATTCAAATCCGGCATGCAGCGCTGCTTTCTCTGCAAATTCACGTATGGTATAGGTTTTACCTGTAGCTATTACAAAATCCTCAGGTTTATCCTGCTGTAGCATCAACCACATTGCTTCTACGTATTCTTTAGCATAACCCCAGTCGCGTTTGGCATTCAGGTTACCTAATTTCAACGTATCTCTTAAGCCATTCTTTATCTCACTCAAGCCAAGCGTTATTTTACGTGTTACAAAGGTCTTTCCTCTGCGTTCAGACTCATGGTTGAAAAGAATACCGTTACAGGCGTAGATATTATAAGCTTCTCTGAAATTTTTTACAATCCAGAAACCGTAAATTTTGGCAACACCGTAAGGGCTGCGGGGATAAAAGGGCGTAGTTTCTGATTGTGGTATTTCTTGAACTTTACCATACAACTCAGATGTAGAAGCCTGGTAGAACTTGGCTTTAGGACAGTGGTTTAACATTGCATCCAATATGCGTAAGGTGCCCATTGCATCTACCTGTGCAGTGTATTCAGGTACTTCAAACGACACTTGTACATGGCTTTGTGCGGCCAGGTTATATATTTCGTCAGGTTGAATGCTGGAAAGCAGCTTGTTTAGATTGGAACTGTCCGTAACATCACCATGATGCAAATTCAGATTTGGATTATCAAGAAGATGATCGATACGATCTGTATTAAAATTGCTGGCTCTTCTAATAATACCATGTACTTCGTAACCCTTCTCTATTAAGAGCTCTGCTAAATAAGAGCCGTCTTGCCCTGTAATTCCTGTAATAAATGCTTTTTTCATTGTCAAAGTAAATACGGACGTAAACTTAGCTAATTGTTTTAAAAAGAATACTCTAAAAAAAAATAAACTACTTTTGTAAACTTATAATGAATGAGAGCGAATGAAATCAAGCCTCTCTAGAGATGAAGCGCTAAATTTAATATATGGCTACAACACAAAGAAAAATACTTATTACAGGAGGGGCTGGATTTATTGGCTCGCATGTAATCAGATTATTTGTAAACAAATATCCTGCATATCAAATCTACAATTTGGATGCACTAACTTATGCCGGTAATTTAGAAAACCTTGTAGATATTCAGGAAGCGAATAATTATACTTTTATTAAGGCTGATATTACTGATGCTATACATATCAATAAACTTTTTGCTGAGCACCGATTTGATGCTGTAATACACCTGGCTGCAGAATCGCATGTAGATAGGTCAATTACAGACCCACTGGCCTTTGTAAATACTAACGTAATTGGAACGGTTAATTTGCTTAATGCCGCAAGAGATACCTGGAAAGCGGATTATACAGGAAAAAGATTTTATCATGTATCTACAGACGAAGTGTATGGAGCTTTAGGCGAAACCGGATTCTTTACAGAAGAAACACCTTACCATCCTAATTCTCCTTATTCTGCCTCTAAAGCTTCTTCCGATCATTTTGTGAGAGCTTATGGCGAAACCTACGGATTACCTTTTGTGATAAGTAATTGTTCCAATAATTATGGGCCGAATCATTTTCCTGAAAAGCTAATACCCTTGATGATTAACAATGTCATCAATAATAAGCCCCTGCCGGTATATGGAAATGGTGATTATACCCGCGACTGGCTTTTTGTAAAAGATCATGCAGTGGCTATCGATATGGTTTTTCATGCAGGTAAAAATCATGAAACCTATAATATTGGTGGTTTTAACGAGTGGAAAAATATAGATTTGGTTAAGCTGTTGTGTAAAACAATGGATAAGAAACTTGGCCGCACAGCTGGTGAATCCGAAAAACTAATCACTTTTGTAAAAGACAGACCTGGGCATGATAAACGTTATGCCATTGATGCATCTAAGATAAATAAAGAGTTAGGATGGAAACCATCTGTTACTTTTGAACAGGGACTTGAACAAACGGTAGACTGGTATTTAGCTAATACCAACTGGCTAACAAATGTAACTACGGGAGCATACCAAAAATATTACGAAAGTCAATATCAATAATATCCCATTAAGGTATAATGGCCTCATAGACAAAAATAAACCATATTTTTGTCGTCTAAATCACTATAAATCATATCATTCATGATAAAAAGAAGGTTAGTTCTATTATTTATTTCATCTTTTTTATTGATATCACAATATTCTCAGGCTCAAACATCGCCAAAGCTTCAGAATCTTTCTAATGTAGAGGTTGATGATTTATCAGATGCCCAAATTCAGGCATATATTGAAAAAGCAAAAGCAAATGGTCTAACAATAGAACAGTTTGAATCTGCTGCACTTGCCAGAGGTATGAGTAAGGTACAGGTAGAGAAACTAAAGGCCCGTATTGCACAGTTAAAAAACAATCCGGTACAGAAAGAAGGTACCAACCAGCCTAGTGGCAGGCAATATAATTTCGGAAAAGACGGTGGTGCTGCTTCTGACAGAAGAGGTAATATAAACAAAGCTTATGTTGACGGTGCTTTGTTTACTGCAGACACAGCGTCAACGGTATATGATAATGTTTTTGGCACATTTAAGAAAAACATTTTTGGCGCTTCTTTGTTCAATAATGAGAAGTTAAGCTTTGAACCAGATTTAAAATTACCTACACCTAAAAATTACCAGATTGGTCCTGGCGACGAACTTCAAATAGATATTTACGGATTAAGTGAAGCTAATTACACTCTGCCGGTAAGTTCCGAAGGTTCAATACGTATACCACTTGTTTCGCCTATATACGTGAGTGGTTCAACAATAGAACAGGCTCAACAATTGATAGAAAAAAGACTTGCGCAGATATATAGCGGTATTAATGACGGATCTACAAATGTAAAGGTAAGTCTAGGTAATATCAGAAGTATAAAAGTTACCATTATGGGAGAAGCTGTAATGCCAGGAACTTACACGCTTCCATCTTTGGCAACAGTTTTTAATGCATTATATTCTTGTGGTGGTCCTTCTGAAAGTGGTTCTTACCGTGATATTCAGTTAATACGTGGCAATAAAGTTGTTGCCAAACTTGATGTATATGACTTCTTAATGAGAGGTGATCAGAAAAATAATATCCGTCTGGAAGACCAGGACTTAATACGGATTGGGCCGTACAACAAGAGAATAAGCGTTTTTGGAGAAGTTAAAAACCCGGCCTATTTTGAAGCGCTGGATAAAGAAACTTTTAAAGACATTCTCAATTATGCAGGAGGCTTTACTGAAAGGGCTTATACCGAAAGGGTAAAAGTCTTAAAGAACGATAAGAAAGAAAAAAGTATTGATGATATTTTAGAAAGTGAATTTTCTTCTTATATACCCCAAAGTGGTGACAGATATATTGTTGAGCAAATTTTAAACAAATACTCCAACAGGGTTATTGTAAAAGGAGCTGTATTTAGAGAAGGTCCTTTTGAATTGGAAGAAGGACTTATGCTTAGTGAATTGATTAAAAAAGCAGATGGAGCAAGAGGAGATGCTTTTCTGGATCGTGGCTATATTAAAAGAACGCGAGATGATTATACCACTGAAATTATTGCATTTAATTTAAAGAATATCTTAAATGGTGTGGACAGTGATATTAAACTTGTAAAAGACGATGAAATTAATATTCCGTCTCTTGTGGACTTAAAAGAACGATATTCTATTAAAGTTGAAGGAGAAGTATTACATGCCGGAGAGATTCCTTACTCAGATAATATGACATTAGAAGATGCTATTATTATTGCTGGTGGCTTAAAAGATGCAGCTTCTTTAAACAGGCTAGAGATAGCAAGAAGGATACGCGAAGGAAAAGACAATACTGAAATTAAAGCCGAAATATATACATTCGATTTAAAAGGAAATCTTGCCCGAGACAGTAAAGAGAGTAAATTCCTGTTAAAACCTTTTGATATTGTGTCTGTTAGACGTTCGCCTTTATATATACCACAGGAAAAGATAACAATTGACGGAGAGGTAATGTACCCGGGTGTATATACCTTGTCATTAAAGAAAGCGCATATATCAGCATTGATTAGTAGAGCTGGGGGCTTAACTCCTGAGGCATATGCACAAGGTGCAATATTGATTAGACAAAGTGAAGCCAGCCAGGCACAAAAGGAATTGGCTACAGAGAAGCTGAAGAAGATTACAGAAAACTCAGGCGATTCTGTACAGGTAGACGTGAAAGAGTTAACATCTAAGAAAGAATATGTAGGTATTCAACTGGATAAAATTTTAAAATCTCCAGGATCTAAATATGATCTGTTATTGCAAGATGGAGATGTATTGAAAGTGCCTCGTACCTTAGAAACTGTGAGGGTGGCAGGTGAAGCACTATATCCTGTAAGCATAAGCTATACTAAAGGAAAAAGAGCTTTATTCTACATTAAACAATCGGGTGGATTTACTGAAAATGCCAAGAAATCGAATCTTTTTGTAGTAAATGCAAATGGTTCAGTTACAAGCACTAAAAAAATATTGTTTTTCAATAAATATCCAAAAGTTAATCCCGGATCTGAAATAATCATTCCACAAAAAGCAAACGAAAAGGGTGCCAGTACGCAAGAAAAGCTAGCTATTACTTCTACAATAGCCTCGTTATCAATTGTAATGCTTACTGCTATTACTATTCTTAAAAAATAGAACCGAAAACGCCAGTTAATTATGTCCGAAATCAATAATAGTAATGAGGAAATAACCTTAAAAGACCTTTATAACAAGATTAAAGGAACTTTTAGCTTTTTGTTCTCATATAGAAAGAAAATCATTGTTTTTGCATTCTTTACTGCTGTTTTAGGCGCAGCCTACGCTTTTTTCACTAAACCGCAGTATGAGGGGCGTGCAAGCTTTGTTTTGAATGAAGATTCTGGTGGAGGAATGCTTGGCGCCTATGCAGGTATTGCAAGTCAGTTTGGTATTAATCTTGGCGGCGGTGGTGGTGGTGGTTTTTTCAATCCAGACAATATTTTACTGTTGCTTAAGTCGAGAAAAATTATTCAAAAAGCACTTCTTACCAAAGTTGATGTGAACGGCAAAAAAGAGCTGCTTGCAAACCGTTATATTGACTTTAATGAGCTGCACGATGAATGGGAGAAAAAAGACCATCTGAAAGGCTTCTACTTTGCAGATAACACAACCGATAGAACTAAACTTACTGTTATCCAGGATAGTGTTTTGAACGAGTTTTATAAAGACATTACCGAAAAGGATTTTGGTGTTGAAAAAGCAGACAAAAAAGCGGGTATCATAAATGTTGTATACAGAAGCAATGATGAGTTGTTTACTAAATACTTTATAGAAGAGGTCATAAATTCAGCTATAGATTTTTATGTTGAGACCAGCACAAAAAAATCCAAAGCAGTAGTAGATATGCTGCAGTTTAAAACAGACTCTGTAAGAATGGTTTTAGAGAGCAGACTTGTGGATGCAGCGCAATTTAAAGATGAAAACATGGGTGTAGTAAGAGCCCGTGCCCAGATGCAAGGATTAAAGAAGGACAAAGAAGTGGAAATGTTATATGCCATTTACATTGAACTTGTTAAAAATCTTGAGGTAAGTAAAACCAACCTGTTGCAGAGTACACCTATCATTCAAGTAATAGATAGTCCTATTTTACCTTTGGAAAAAAAGAAGAGATCTAAAATCATTTATACTCTTTGTGGAGGTTTTGTTGGCGGGTTTTTAATGTGTGGCTATTTACTCGGAAAAAGATATTTAGATGAACAACTGGCCTAATATTCCTGGAAATTATTCAGGTTATAATTTTTTAATTACAGGAGGCGCAGGGTTTATTGGCTCTAACTTGGCTGAACACCTTGTAAATAATGGTGCTAAACATGTTAGGGTAATAGATAACCTTTCTACGGGCAATAAAAAGAATCTTGTCTATCTTTTAGAAAAAAGCAATTTTGAATTTATCGAAGGCGATATTACTTCTTATCAGAGCTGTGAAGATGCCTGCAATGGTATTGATTTCGTTTTTCACCAAGCAGCTTTGGGTTCTGTTCAGCGTTCTATAGAAGCACCCATTAATACCAACAATGCAAACGTAGTAGGCTTTCTGAATATGTTAGAAGCCGCACGTAACACGCGTATTAAACGGTTTGTGTATGCAAGTTCAAGTTCGGTGTATGGCGACAATATGGACTTACCTAAAAAAGAAGCACAGATTGGTAATCCTATTTCACCCTACGCAGTTACCAAACGTGTAAATGAGCTTTATGCCAGGGTGTTTTCTGAAACATATGGAATAGAAACCATTGGCCTAAGGTATTTTAATGTTTTTGGCCCTAAACAAAGCCCTTCCGGTGCTTACGCGGCAGTAATACCATTGTTTATTGACGCAGTACTATCAGGAAAACCTGTAAAGATAAATGGTGATGGTACCCAAATGCGCGATTTTACATACATTGAGAATGTTGTGCAGGCCAATTTATGTGCAGCATTTACAGATAAAGAAGGTGCAACGGGTAAAGTGTACAATGTAGCCTTTGGCGAAAGTACATCGCTTAATGAACTGTTAAGATTAATCAATGAAATAGCAGGTGCCAGTATAGGCCCTATATATGGACCTCCACGGATAGGAGATATTAAAGACAGTCTTGCAGACATTTCGATGGCGAAAGATTTTTTACGTTATATGCCACTTGTAAATATTAAACAAGGTTTGCAGCATACTTTTAATTGGTTTAAGCAGAATTATTAGGCAAAACGAGTAGATAAAATTTTTTACATTTGCCTGTACGCTCTATTTATGGCGCAATTATAATTTGTGCCATTTTTAATTATATAAAACGCTAGCAATTTAAAACAGACCTATGAAAGGTATTATTCTTGCCGGAGGCTCAGGTACTCGTTTACACCCACTTACTTTAGCAGTTAGTAAACAGTTAATGCCTGTGTATGATAAGCCCATGATATATTACCCCTTATCAACATTATTGCTATCGGGTATTCGCGATGTACTTATTATTTCTACCCCGGAACACTTACCGCTTATGGAAGAGTTATTGGGTGATGGCAGTCGCATTGGCTGTAATTTTTCGTATGCTGTTCAGCCAAACCCTGAAGGACTTGCACAAGCATTTATTATTGGAGAACAATTTATTGGTAACGATAAAGTAGCGCTGGTATTAGGCGATAATATCTTTTATGGTTCAGGTATGTCTAAGATATTGCAAAGCAATAATAACCCTGATGGAGGCGTTGTTTATGCTTACCACGTAAACGACCCTGAACGCTATGGTGTTGTTGAGTTTGATGCAAACGGAAAAGCTATATCAATAGAGGAGAAACCGAAACAACCTAAATCACACTATGCTGTTCCGGGATTATACTTTTACGACAATGAGGTAGTTACAATTGCTAAGAACATAAAACCTTCACCACGAGGAGAATTAGAGATTACGGATGTAAATAATGTTTACCTGCAAAAAGGAAAATTAAAAGTGTCTGTACTTGATAGAGGTACTGCATGGCTTGATACGGGTACCTTTGCTTCGTTAATGCAGGCCGGACAGTTTGTACATGTTATAGAAGAACGTCAAGGCCTAAAAATAGGGTGCATAGAAGAAATAGCTTACCGAATGGGTTACATCAACAAAGAACAACTTGATAAAATTGCTCAACCATTACTGAAAAGTGGCTATGGCAAATATTTGCTCGACCTGTTGAAGTAGTAGATTTGTAAAAAAGAAAATGGAAACATCGTTATATAAAAAGTTCTTATTTCACCTGCAAAGGACGATTAAGAATAAATCATTAAGAGATTTGGTTACCGCCACTATGGCGAAAAGAATAGGAAAGAAAGGTGTTTTTATAGGAAAATCATTGCTTTCCAAAGAGGCAATTAGTACTACACCAGCTGCTCTTGCTAAAGATGGTTTTGTGAAATTTGGAAAAATACTTTCGGATGAAGAAATAGATGCCTTGTTGAATTATAGCAAAACGACAAGATGTTTTAACCCCTACGATGCCAGTGCCGGCTTTTTTACTTTTGATACCATTCCTGCTGATTGCCATGTAGCGAATTACAAAAGAGAAGATCTTGTTAAAAATGAGTTAATCTTAAAAATTGCAAATGACCCTGGGGTGCTTTCTATTGCACAAGAGTTTTTAGGCGCCACACCTACTATTTCAAATGTAAACATGTGGTGGTCTATGCCAGGTCGTTCAGAAGCCAAGCACGCACAATTGTTTCACCGCGATGTGGACGACCTTAAATTTTGTAAGCTATTTATATATCTTACTGACGTTACAGAAAACGAAGGTCCGCACGTGTACGTAAAAGGCTCTGCAAATTCACCTAAACTCAGAAAAATAGGTAGATACAGCGACGAACAAATTGCAAATACCTTTGGTAAAGAGAATATATTGAATGTATGTGCTCCAAGAGGCCATGCTTTTATGGTAGATACCTACGGTTTTCATAAAGGATTATTACCAAAATCAGGCTTGAGATTGCTTTTCCAGGTGCAATATTCTTTACACGGAATAGGTATAGAAAATTATATTCCGCAGCCTAATACCAACGCTGTACAAATTGACCCTTACGTAAACAGGCTAATTGTAAGCTAAGAATGAGCTTCATTAAATCATTGATAGGCATACTGATTAACAATCCTTTAACCAGGGCTGTAACACGTGTTTGCCTTTCTTTTTCTTCTTTTATTTCAAGATTAATGAGCCATTTTAAGTTTAAGGCACTTATCAATGATCCTTCAGGAAGTGGAAATTCTTGCCATTGGTCCACGCAAATAAAGTATGGACATAATATTACCTTGGGAAAACATGTAGCAATAGGCCCTGGTTGTACATTGGGTGCCAAAAGCCCCATTTCAATAGGTAGCTACGTGCGGATATCAAAAGGAGTAACCCTTGAAACAGGAGGACTGGACCTGTCTACACAGCCTCCCTATAAACACTATTCAAAACCAATTGTTATAGAAGATGGTGCATGGATTGGCTCTAATGCTATTGTTCTTGGGGGTATTACAATTGGTAAGAACGCAATAGTAGGAGCTGGTGCTGTTGTAACAAAAGATGTTCCCAGCGATTCAATATTGGTAGGAGCTTCAAATAGAATTCTTTCTAAGCCATCGAATAACAGAAGTGAGGCTTCGCAAGAAAGCTAATTTGTTTATTTTTGCCTACGTTAATTCAAAATCACCTTAAGATGTCTTTAGATTTAAATGGGAAGTCGGTATTGATTACCGGAGGAACAGGGTCGTTTGGTAAGGAGTTTACCAAAATAGTATTAAAGAAATGGCCTAATATCAGGCGTTTGGTTATCTACTCGAGAGATGAGCAAAAGCAATTTGAAATGGCCCAGGACTATCCTGCCGATAAATATCCAATGATAAGATTCTTTATTGGTGATATCCGCGACTACAATCGTTTAAAAACAGCCATGAAAGGAATTGAGATTGTTATTCATGCAGCTGCTATGAAACACGTTCCTATTGCCGAATACAACCCAATGGAATGTATCAAGACCAATATAATGGGTGCGGAGAATATTATCCAGGCCTGTCTTGAAACTGAAGTTACAGATGTGGTAGCCCTTTCTACAGATAAGGCTGCTGCACCAATCAACTTGTATGGTGCTACCAAACTGGCATCTGACAAGCTTTTTATAGCAGCAAACAATATAAAAGGTTCAAATCCAATAAAGTTCTCGGTAGTACGCTACGGAAACGTAATGGGGTCTAATGGTTCTGTAATTCCTTTCTTTATGAAAAAGAGAAAAGAAGGTGTACTGCCTATTACGGATGCCAATATGACCCGCTTTAATATTTCACTTACAGAGGGGGTAGAAATGGTGTTACATGCCTTGGAAACTGCATGGGGTGGAGAATTGCTGGTACCTAAAATACCGTCATACAAAATAACAGACGTAGCAACGGCTGTAGGACCTAATTGCGAGCAAAAGATTGTTGGTATTCGTCCGGGAGAGAAATTGCATGAGGAAATGATTACCTCTTCTGACTCATACTCTACATATGATTTAGGAAAATACTATGTAATTCTGCCACAAGTAACCAGATGGAGCATAAGCGATTACATCAAAACCTTTAATGCAACGAAGGTTAAAGAAGGATTCCAATATAATTCAGGCGAAAATACAGAGTGGGTAGGTGTTAACGAAATAAGAGCTTTAATAAAAGAGCACGTATATCCTGATTTTGAAGTTTAATTAATTACATCAAAATGGCTATGAATCCTATTCCATACGGAAAACAATATATTAATCAAGAAGACATAGATGTTGTTGTAAAGGCGCTTACAGCCGAGTTTCTTACGCAAGGCCCCGCTATTAAGCAATTTGAAGATGAGTTTGCAGCTTATGTAGGTGCTAAATATGCTGTAGCAGTATCAAATGGTACGGCTGCATTACATTTATGTGCAATGGCATTGGATGTAAACGAGCAGTCGAATGTAATTACAACACCAATAACTTTTGCAGCATCTGCCAATTGTGTAAAATATTGTGGTGGAAAGGTAACCTTTGCTGATATTGACCCGGAAACGGCTACATTAGACATAAACAGTGTACGTAAATTATTAGAGTCACATCCACGTGGCACTTTCTCTGGAATTATTCCTGTTGACTTTGCCGGGTATGCAGTTAACCTGGAAGCTTTTCGTAAACTGGCCGATGAATACGGCTTGTGGATTATTGAAGACGCGTGTCATGCACCCGGAGGCTTTTTCGTTGATAGTAAAGGAGTAAAACAATATTGTGGTAATGGCATGTATGCCGATTTGGCTATATTCTCATTCCATCCTGTAAAACACATTGCTTGTGGAGAAGGTGGAATGATAACTACCAACGATGAAGCGCTATACAAGAAACTGCTTATATACAGAACCCACGGTATTACTAAAGATGCAGTTCTAATGCACGAAAATCACGGTGGTTGGTATTATGAAATGCAGGAGCTTGGCTATAATTACAGGTTAACAGACTTTCAGGCTGCGCTAGGTAGCAGCCAGCTTAAAAGAGCAGACGAAGGTCTGGCAAAACGCAGACAAATTGCTCAGACTTACGATAAAGCATTTGCCGGCACTAAAGTAACGCCACTTGAAGTTCATAAAGATGGCGGAAATGCTTACCATTTATATGTTGTAAAAGTTGCTGACAGAAAGGGTTTGTACGACTACCTGAGAACAAATCAAATATTTGCGCAGGTTCATTATATACCGGTGCATACATTGCCCTATTACAAAGGTTTAGGTCACAAAAAAGGCGATTTTCCCAATGCGGAAGCATATTATGATCAATGCATCAGTTTACCAATGTATCCTACCTTGACCAACGAAGAACAGGCGTTTGTTATCAATAAAGTCTTAGAATTTGTAAATGGGTAACCTTGCCATTATTCCTGCAAGGGGCGGTAGCAAAAGAATCCCTAAAAAGAATATAAAACCTTTCTTAGGCAAACCTATTATTGCCTATTCAATTGAGGCAGCAATACAATCCGGGCTTTTTACTGAAGTAATGGTCTCTACAGACAGTGAGGAGATAGCGGATATAGCCAGGCAATATGGAGCCAGTGTTCCTTTTTTCAGGAGCGATAAGAATGCCGATGACTACGCTACATTGTTTGACGTAATAAAAGAAGTGCTGGATTCCTACAGTAAGGAAGGGATAACTTTCGATAATATTTGCTGTTTATTACCTACAGCACCTTTTATATCTATAGAGAAGCTAAATACAGCTTTAAATAAGCTACAGCAGGAGAATTTACATAGTGTATTTCCAGTATTGGAATTCTCATACCCAATACAGCGCTCACTTCAGCTTAATGGTGCAAAAGTAGAAATGGTATGGCCGGAACACCTTAATTCACGCTCTCAAGACTTACCAAAGCGATATCACGATTCGGGCCAATTCTACTGGCTTACTTACAACTGCTTTAAGAGTATAGGCAAGCTTTTTACAGATAATTCGGGCGCTATTATTATATCTGAACTGGAAGCGCAGGATATTGATACTGAAACAGATTGGAAACTGGCAGAATTAAAATATTCTTTGCTAACTAATGACGCGACAAAAGGTTCTCTTTAGGGCTGACGGAAATACGCAAACAGGTTTAGGACATGTTTACAGAAGCTTGTCTTTGCTTGAAATGCTTGCTCCCGCATTTGACGTAGCATTTGCTATAAAAGAGCCAAGCGAAGCAGTTCGTACCATTATTGGCAAATACACGAAACACATACTTGAAATCCCTACTGGTGTGAGCCTTGAGCAAGAGCTTGCTTTTTTGAATGCTCATATTGCCGCACCTGCTATCATAGTTATAGATGGTTATCATTTTGATGAAGCTTATCAACAACAGGTAAAAGCAGCAGGCTACAAACTGGTGTTTATTGACGATGTGCCACGCCAGCATTATTATGCTGATGTTATTATAAATCATGGCGAAGGTGTTAAGAAGGAAGCTTATAGCGCCGAATCATACACACAATTCTATTTGGGGGCCACGTACGCTTTGTTGAGGGAACCGTTTTTGGAAGCAGCTGGTAAACAAAGACACGTTGAATCAATAAATAACATCTTTGTAAGCATGGGGGGGGCTGATATTCATAATATTTCAGAGAAGGTTATTAATGCCAGTCTGGGTATAGAAGGTATTAAGGAAATAAATGTAGTTATAGGTTCTGCATCTCCACATTTTGAACGTATTAAAAGCCTTTCAGAACAAGAGAAAAGAATTAAAATTTATTACAACCTTGAAAGTATTGAGCTTTGTGGGCTTCTGAAAAGATGTCAGCTAGCTGTGGCACCGGCAAGCAGTATTTCTTTCGAGATTAGTGCCGTAGGACTTGGGTTTGCGTGTGGTTATTCTGCCGATAACCAGTTGGGCATTTATGAAGGCCTTATTAATAAAGGCTTAGTATTTCCCCTTGGCAATTTGTTAACTATTACGAACGAAGTCTTAGTAAATTCTATAAAAGAGTGCATGCAACACATTGATAAAGTAAATGAAAAGATAACTTTGCAAAAAAGATACATCGACGGCAATTCGGGTAAACGGTTAATTAACATCTTTCAAAGTATAGGTTAATGCAATTAGGTATTCTGGCTAGCGGCGGGCTAGGTCAAACCATTCTTACAGAATTGATTGGTGCGCATCAGGTTAAATTTGTGTTTACAGATAAAGGCTCTACAGGCATTATCAATATTTGTAACGAAGAGAATGTGCCTGTATTTACTGGTAATCCTAGAAATGGAAAAGCGGCAGAATTTATAACTGCTTGTTCATGCGACGTTTTACTAAGTATCAATTACCTTTTTATTGTTGATAGGGACATTATTGGGCTCGGTAAAAAATATGCCATTAATTTTCATGGTTCGCTGTTACCCAAATATAGGGGACGTACGCCACATGTATGGGCTATAATTAATAACGAAAAGAAAACAGGGATAACGGCTCACTTAATAGACGAGGGTTGCGATACAGGTGATATTGTTTACCAGGAAGCAATAGAGATAGGTCCTGAACAGACAGGTGCAGATTTATTGGTGGTATACCAAAAAAGATACCCGGTAATAGTAAACGAAGTGCTTCGCCTGATAGCAAATGATACAATAAAACGAGTGCAACAGGATGAAAGTAAAGCCAGCTATTTTGGCAAGCGTACACCTGAAGATGGGCAAATAAACTGGAGTTGGCAACGAGAAAGAATTCAAAACTGGGTACGGGCACAAGCACAGCCTTACCCCGGTGCTTTTTCTTATGTGAATAAACAAAAAGTAGTTATACATAAAGTTTCCTTGTCTGATGAAGGTTTCTCGTGGGACCAAAGCAATGGACAAGTGTTGAAAGCCAATACTGACAATATTCTGGTAAAGACACCCAATGGCGTGCTCGAAATCAGTAACTTTGAATCGGCTATAAAAATTAATACGGGAGATATTTTCCATGAATGATATCAATATAGGCGGTTATGTTATCGGGGAACATAAAAAACCCTTTATCATAGCAGAAATGTCGGGTAATCATAATCAATCGCTGGAAAGGGCCATGCAGATTGTAAAGGCTGCTGCCGATGCAGGCGCCGATGCAGTAAAATTACAGACTTATACACCAGACTCACTTACCATTGACCATAAAGGTGGCTTGTTTGATATTAATGACAAAAACTCCTTGTGGTATGGGCGAAACCTGTATGAGCTTTACCAAGAAGCAAGAACACCCTACGAATGGCACAAACCTTTGTTTGATTATGCAAAAGAATTGGGACTAGTATGTTTTTCAACACCTTTTGACGAGCAAGCAGTAGATATGCTGGAAGAGCTAGGTGCACCTTGCCATAAAGTTGCTTCTTTTGAGAATAATCACTTACCCTTATTAAGAAAAGTAGCCAGAACAGGAAAACCTGTAATAATCTCTACTGGGATTAGTACACTGTCTGATATTGATGATTCAGTGAATGAACTGAGAAACAATGGCTGTAAAGAGCTAGTACTGCTAAAATGCACAAGTACTTATCCTGCAACCCCTGAAAATACTAATGTGTTGACAATTCCACATATGAAAGCAATGTTCAAATGTGAGGTAGGCCTGTCTGACCATACGATGGGTGTAGGTGTAGCAGTAGCGGCAGTTACTTTAGGGGCAAGGGTTGTAGAAAAACATTTTTGTCTGAGCCGTGCCGAAGGCGGTGTAGATAGTGCCTTTTCGTTAGAACCTCAGGAATTTAGACTATTGGTTGACGAAACCAAACGTGCATGGCAATCTATTGGCCAGGTTTATTACGGTATTTTGCCAGATGAGAAGAACAGCAGACGTTTCAAACGCTCTATTTACGTTGTAAAAGATATACAAGCCGGAGAACAATTTACAGAAGAAAATGTTCGCATTATTAGACCCGGAGATGGATTACAGCCAAAGTATTTTGAGAAAATTCTTGGTAAAGTAGTAAAAACAAACTTGAAAAAAGGAACGCCCATTACCTGGGAAATGCTTTAATTGATAAAAATAAGTACGCCTGATTTTAAGAATGGTAGCAACAGTTAAAAAGTTATATAGCAGCCACAAAGGACTATTATTCTACACTTTTCTTAATTATATAGATAAGGCGCTCGTTTTTTTAATCCCTTTTATGGTACTACCCTTGTTTAAAGACAAGGAATTATATAATACCATTGAGTATATATTTTCTATTTCAGCCATTAGCTTGGTTTTAATTGACTTAGGCGTAGGCACTTACTTGTTTTACGGCTATAGGAAAGCTGTTGAATCCAAAGATTATATGGATAATACTAAAAAGTTCTTTAGTGTTATCTTTTTGCTCTATGTGTTTATGGGTATTGTAATTGCAGGTATAAGATACTATTTAAACCCGGCAACTTATTTCATTGCAGTTTTTTCCATAGTTCGTACCCTGTTTTCCTTCTATCTTACTTTTTACGGAAGTTACTTTAGGTTAAAAGATACACCTGCAAAGGTTTTTAAAATAAGTATTTGTGTGAATGTAGCCACTATTGGTGTTTTACTTATTTGTAAATGGATGGGCATGCAGGCCCCGCTTATTTTGTTTTTTTCAAGCCAGACCTTATTCGTTCTCGCAGTGGTTTTTATGCTGTTTTATGAAAAAATCAAAATTGACTTTAAAGCTTTAGTATCTCATCTAAAAGAAACGCTGGCTTTTTCATGGCCCATTATTCTTAATATTTTACTGTTTATGTTCGTAAACAGCTATGGTAAAATATATGCATACAAGCACCTTTCTGTTGAGGAGATGTATCATTTAAGTGTAGTGCAAAGGTTTTCTTTACTCATACAATTAGCACATTCAAGCGTATCGGGTTACCTGGCCAAAGATATTTTTATGAGTACCCAACACGGTATCCGAAAAAAAGTATTTTATCTATATGGCTCTACCATTATATTTAGTGCAGTGTTATGCCTGGTTTTAATGTATTGTATTCAGTTTTTCGATTATCGTTATGCTGTACCCTTTAACAGCACAACATTCTTAATAATAGGTTATACGCTACTCTGGTGTTTAGGCACTTATTTTGAATTGTATATTAATAGAATGAACAAAAATCGCTGGATTCTTTATTTTTCTGCAAGCTCTGCAGCAATCTTTTTCTTTACCAGTAAAGTTTTAGGCCCAGGAATATTTGAAATTAGTGTTGCTATGTGCTTAAGCATGGTAACTAATTTGTTATTAATTTTAGCCTTTCTAAAAATATCCGGAAATCTAAAACTTGAATGAGGAAAATCATTGCCCTTCTTATTGCCTTTACTCCTTTTAGCTGGTTAAGAATCTTCTTTTACCGTTTATTTTTAGGATACGACATTAGCTACAACTCTCATATAGGTGCTTTTAACCTTCTTGTTTTAAAAAGCTGCAAATTAGACAATGCCCGTATCAAATCATTTAATATTATCCGCATAAACAGGCTGGAAATGAGTCCTAAGAGTTATATCGGGAAATTTAACCGGATGTTTAGCTTCAACTCCCTTTCAGTAGGTTATAATACCGTAATCAGAACGCGTAACACGTTTATTGGTACTAATGTAGAAGTAACTGATTTTAAAGAAAGAGAAAACCTGCTGGTAGGCGCGCATGGAGGTATACTGAGTAATAATTACTTTGACCTTACGGATACACTTGAAATAGGCGATAATGTAATATTTGGTGGCTACGGAACACAGATATGGACCCACGGATTCGATATTCAAAGAGTAAGAATACAGGCTCCTGTTAAGTTTGAAGGAAATACTTATGTTGGGTCCGGCTGTTATGTGCTTCCGGGTGCAAATATTTGTAAAGAAGTTTCTATTGGCGCAGGCACTACCGTTTCAAAATCAATAAAGGAGTCAGGCTTCTATGTCTCCTCAATACTAATAAGAAAGGGGCCCTTGCAAGACTACTCGACGCATCCGGACACTATTGAAAATAAATATGGCAAGTTCTTCAGAAAATAACATATGCTTCGTTTCAAATTTCACGAAAACGTATCTTTTTCATGAAGTAGGCAAAAAACTTGCTGAAAATGGGGTAGGCGTATATTGGATAGCCGTAAATAAAGATTATTACAACTTTTTATTACAGCATTACCCCGCTCAGAACATCCTGTATATTAACTTAAGTTATATAAATGTTCCTGCACCTGCGGTAGGAGAGTTTAAGATTAATGAGTTGTTCTATGGTGACAGGTTTCTGAAGCATAATAAAGATGGCTTAAAGTTCTTAACTCATATTCAGAAACCCATCTTTGATTTTCTCCAGAAAAATGCCATTAGGTTTGTTTTTGGAGAAGCCACATGGGCACACGAATTACTGATACATAGAATTTGTAGCTTACAAGAATTGAACTGTACTTACCTTTCTCCACACACTATAAGAATTCCAAACGGCCGCTTTGCTTTTTATACAGACGAATATCAAAGCGAAATGTATGTAGGTAAGAACAAGGAACAAGAACAAGCTTTTGATTATAATATTGAAAAACCTGACTATTTGAAGCTTAATGATGCCATTCTTAAAAAGAAATCATCATTAAGTGCCAGGTTAAAAAAGATAAAATACTTTCTTACTTCTGAAAATATAGACCCCCTAGACCCTTCGCTACTAAAAGACAGGCTTGTTACCTTTAAAATAAAAGGACAGGAAGAACTTAACAAAGAACGCTACAAGTCAATAAAGAAAGTAGCTTTGGGCGCGGTTAAGGATAAGAAATTTGTGTTAATTACTTTGCACAAACAACCCGAAGCCTCTATTGATGTAGTAGGACGTTATTATGAAGACCAGGTTCAGAACATAAAGAATATATGGCGAAGCTTGCCTCATGATTGGTTGCTGCTTGTTAAAGAACATACCAATGCCATTGGAGATCGTTCTTATGCTTTTTACACTGATTTATTGAAACTGGAAAGACTTTTCTTTTTGGAGGAAAAAACAGATTCGTACCAGGCTATTTTAAGTTCAGAATTGGTGGTAACTGTTTCCGGAACCATTGCTTATGAGGCTGCACTAATGGGGAAACCATCGTTTACATTTGCCGATTGTTTTTTCAATAAAATGAAAGGCTGTAAAAAAATCAATTTAGACGACTTAAGACACGCAACTTCTTTGCAGACTCTTATTGAAAAGCCTACAGATGTTTCTGAGTTTAAAAAGTTTGTGATCGATAACTCATACAAAGGCATAATAAGCGATTATTTGTCTAATCCTGCCTGTATGGAGGATGATAATATCAAGGCCATTGCAACAGCAATTAACAGTCTTATATAGAAGCAGGTGAAACAACTATTTAGTAAAATAAGCTTTCATCTATACTGTATACTATTTCTGTGTGCCTATCATATTGTCTTTATAAATTATCAGCTGGCAGTTTATATAAATGTATTAATACTAGGCATTTCCTATTATTTCATTTTATTTAAAAATAAACCGGAATATGCGTTATTTCTTATACTCTATGCGCGGTGTTTAAATGGTTTTATCGTTCCCGGAAACTCCCTTGTTATTTCGCTCGTAATTTATATTACTTCCTTTATTCCCATTCTTTTTCTATTGGTACAGAATGTGTATAAAAAGGGACTTTCATTGTTATACCAGAACATATTTCATAAGAAATTTACAGCCATATATATATTGCTTTTATTTTTCTTCTCGTTATTTAATCCCTATCTATCTTTTCCGCTGTTTTTTACAACCATTTTACCACTGGTTTTATTTATGTTTAATCCTATCATTTTTGAGGGTGAATACGATTGCAAAAAAATTATAATTTTTTTCAGGTACATATTTATTGCTTCCCTGTCTGTAATGGCATTTACAGATTACATTATTATTAACCAGGAACTATTAAGTGGCTCAATTGTATTTAAACAGGAAGTAATCAATCCTCAGCTTTCAATTGTAGACCTGGTAAGAAACCAGGGATGTTTTTGGGATAGTAGAATATTGGGAATTTTTTCTTACCTGTATTTGTATTTGGTGTTGACAAATAAAGTAAAATATAAAGGTTTTGATATTTTGCTTTCAATCGTTATCACAGTGTCAACGCTTTCCAGGGGGCCAATTGTAGTGGAACTATTTTTATTGGCAGGATACTTTGTATTTTCTCAAAAAATAAGTTTAAAGCGGGTTTTGTTAATGCTTAGCGCCGTTGTGGGAATATTTATTATCGCTATTCAGTTTGTAGACGAACAGATTTATTCTTTCCTGGAGACATTTTTACCTACATCAGGTGGCGCTTTAGAGCAAAGACAAGGGTTTAAAGATTATGCACTTAACGAGTTTTATAGCAACCCACTAGGCTCTGGACTAGGTAGTATAAGTAGTCCTAATGTGAAAAAAGTTATAAATGTAGGCGGGCAAATATATGAGAAAGCAGGAGATGCTTATTTATTCATAAATCTTGCTGAACTAGGCATTATTGGGTTTTCATTATTCTTACTGTCAACCGTAGAAATCATATATAAAAAGAAGGTATTAAGTATTGCTTTATTGTTGGGATACCTTATACAATTAACAGGGACAAATGTGCCAGATATGGGAATGTATTTTTACGTTTTTATTACGCTGGCTCATAGTTATTCATTTTTGAACACAGAAAAAATTGGAGATGAAGTTAAAAGTACTTATTGATGCTCACGTTTTTGATTACGAATTTCAAGGTACCAGGACCTTTCTAAAGGGTATGTACATTGCTTTGGCTAAGTTAGATCCAAATATTGAGTTGATATTTTGTTCTTCAAATCCTGAGGATACCGCACGCGAATTACAAATTGAAAATGCCGTATACATTAAGATTCCCGCTACCAATAGCTTTAATAGGATGATGCGTGTTTTTCCTTCACTAATTAATGAACATAAACCTCATTTTGCACACTTCCAGTATATTCTTCCCTTTATTCGCAGGCCTGAAACGAAATATATTGTAACAACACATGACATTTTATTTAAAGATTTTCCTGCCGATTTTCCATTTTTCTATAAACTACCACGCAATATCCTTTTTAAAAAATCGGCAAGGAAAGCAGATATTCTCACCACTGTTTCTAACTACAGTAAGAAAAAAATTGCCGAACATTTTTCCATTGATGAGCATAAGATTACCGTTTTACCCAATGCAGTAGCAGATAATTATTTTAATGAAATTGATTCGACCGCAGCCAAACAATATATATCGAAAAAGTACGGCATTAATAAATTTATACTTTATGTGAGTAGATTTGAGCCGAGGAAAAATCATGCACGTCTGTTAACTGCTTTCGACGAATTGAATCTTTCCAAAGAAGGATATTCAATGGTTTTTTTAGGAAAAAAGACCTTACATGTAAATGAATATGACGCTGTATTTCAGCAATTGGATAGCAGCGTAAAAGAGAAAATTTTTCAATTTGACTTTATTGAAGATTTAGATTTAGTGAAGTTTTATGCTGCTGCAGACTTATTTGTATACCCTAGCCTGGCAGAAGGCTTTGGAATACCTCCGTTGGAAGCAGCAGCAGTAGGCACACCTGTGATATGTTCCAATACTACAGCAATGAGTGATTTCGATTTCCTTGAACAATTTGATCCATACAACACAGAAGAAATAAAACAGAAAATAATACTTGAGCTCTCTAAAAATAGCTCAGGAACTAGTACATTAAAGGAAAAGATTAAACACCTATACTCCTGGGAAGAGACGGCGCGGATATTTCATAACATACTTAGATAAAAAATAATACGGAGATGTTGGTTTCTATAATTGGATCTGCAGGAATACCTGCACAGTATGGTGGTTTTGAAACCTTAGCAGAACAGCTGGTTATTAATTTACAAAATGATGTTGAGTTTGAAGTGTTTTGCAGTAAATCAGCCTACAAACAGCATCCTACACATTACCAAAAAGCCCGCCTTATTTATATTCCATTAAATGCAAATGGTATACAAAGTATTCCTTATGATATTGTATCTATCTTCAGGTCGCTCAAATCTGATGTTTTACTCGTTTTAGGGGTAGCAGGAGCAATTATTTTCCCTTTTATTAAGCTCTTTACCAGGAAAAAAATAATTGCCCATCTTGATGGTATAGAATGGAAAAGAGATAAATGGAATTGGATAGCCAAGAAGTATCTTAAATTTTCAGAGGGTTTGGCAGTAAGATATGCAGATAAAGTTATTGCGGATAATGAAGAAATACAGCGATATGTGAAAGATACATATCGAAAAGACAGCGTACTTATTGAATATGGAGCAGATCACTTTTCTATAGACCATAATCAGGAAAAAACACCGGATGTTCAATTGCCCGAAGAGTATGCGTTTAGCGTATGCCGCATAGAACCTGAAAATAATATTCATTTGATTTTAGCAGCCTTTTCAACAGTACCAATGCAATTGGTTATTGTTGGAAATTGGAACCGAAGCGAATATGGAAGGTCTTTATTGCAAGAATATAGCAAGTTTGCCAACATTCATTTATTAAGCCCTATTTACAATCAACAAAAATTAAACACCATCAGGGCTAAGGCTAAGATTTATGTGCATGGACACAGTGCAGGGGGCACAAATCCGTCCTTAGTAGAAGCAATGTATTTGAAATTGCCGGTAGTAGCTTTTAATGTATCCTATAACAAGGCAACAACAGAGAACAAAGCGTTTTATTTTTCAGATAAACAAAGTTTGAAAAATATAGTTGAATCCTTATCCGAAAGTGCATTGATAGAGACAGCGGGCAAAATGAGTGAAATTGCACAAAGAAGATATAGATGGACAATTGTTGCAGAAAAGTACAGAGCCCTTTTTGCTTTATGATAATATTGTAAATAAAGCTGCTGTTATAGTATTAAAATAAAGTGATGAATAAATATTTAAGCATTAAATTAACTGTATTGGCTTCTTTTTCGATGCTTATGGTGGTTTATTTGCACTCTTATAATCTTACGTATGTAAATATGGGGTTTATAGAGGTAAAAAAAGATTATACATATTTTATCGAAGAGTTTTTTAGTCGAGGTATTACAAAGATTGCCGTTCCACTATTTTTTATTATTTCAGGATATTTATTTTTCTTAAATATGGAAGGAACAGTAAATGAATTTCTTATAAAATTTAAAAAGAGATTTAAAACACTGGTCATTCCTTATTTATTTTGGTCAGCCTGGGGTTTGTTACTCTACTATATTTTACAATCAATATCTCAATGGAGCAATTTTTTCACTAGAGAACACATTAAAGATTATTCTGTTAATGAGCTCTTAAGCACACTTTTTATTAATCCAATACCTTATCAGTTGTGGTTTCTTCGAGATTTAATATTGATAATTTGTTTGTCGCCATTAATATATTTTGCAATAAAGCAACTGAAATACCTTATCGTGTTAGTGTTATTGGGCACATGGTTGTGTGGATTTAACTTTATCATTATTTCTAATGAATCATTGTTTTACTTTGTTTGCGGGGCATTTCTGAGCCTTACTAAGAGTAAACTAGTTCAAGTTGAATTTAAAATTCAACCGTATATTTTTAGTTCTCTATGGGTATGTCTAGTGTTATGTAAAACAACATTGACTTACATCGGGTATGAAAATACAACGCTTGTAGACGTAATAACTAAACTAAGTATTATAGCTGGGATTATAGCTGTATGGAGTTTTTATGATAATTTAATGGAAAAAAGAGATTTGCCTGTAAACGAATTGCCTCTGATTTTTTCTTTTTCATTTTTTTTATATGTTTTTCATGAGCCTGTATTGACAATTGTGAAAAAAGCATCATTAAACATTATTGGAGCAGGGGAAATGACTGCATTATTGATATATATAATAGCTCCCGTTATAACTATTAGTATTAGCATTCTTGTTGGCTATTTTTTAAAAAGGAATATGCCTAACTTTTATAAAATAATAACAGGAGGAAGGTAAAGTACTAAAATGAGGTGTATTATCTTAATGTAAACATAATATAGCATTTGTTGCTGATTTTCAATTATTTGTGAAAAGTTAATTTGGGGTTTAGTAATAAAAAACGATATTTTTTCATAACTTGGCACTTATAACTGTGTGAGTAAGCAGGGTTATTTTTTAAAGAAAAATCCTATTTGCTCAATAATATTTAAAGGCCCCTACCCATCACTTTAGACAAATGTAAATATGCATTAATTGCGAACATACACTTTGTTTGAATTTATTTCTTTACTATTTTAGTGGTTGCTAAGCGTTCAGCCTAGCAAGATTGTTTTGTTTAAAAGAAGCGCAGAGCCGCAAACTCTACGCTTCGGATTGGTCACCTTCAATCGTCCTTTACAATGAAAAGGCAACTTATCTTTATGCATCTCCACAGGGAGCATGCAGGGTTATTTCACTACGTAGTAAAGTTTTCTGATCACACAATCGGATTTGTAGTGCTTCCTTACCGGCGTATTTGAGCTTAGACAAACATTAAAACAAGCAATAATAGTAGGATATCTACTATTTTCTTATATTTGTTCTGCAAACAATGCAGGAACTTATCGTTAATACACAACCATTGAAATTCCAACCTTCAATGCATTTAACGCTAAATTCCTGCGTATAGCTTCCAAAACTATACATCATAGTTGCAGATTGTTTGAATTATAAAGATCGTTATAAAAGGAGTGTCGAAAGGCACTCCTTTCTCTTTTTATCATTTTAGACAACCGCAAACTTAGACTAAATGCAGGTTTATTCATAGACTTCTTTTGATATTATGCAATTTATGCATAATATTGTTCTGTGTAAAGGGAGACTCTCACATCTCCCTTTCTTTTACCAAGAGTTTACACAGATCGTTTTTTAATTAAGAAGGACAGAGTTCAGACCTCTGCCCTTCAGATTGGTTACTTTAAATACATCCACGACGATGAAAAAGCAACTTATTCGTAGGTTAATCCTATCACGGACACCTTATTTTATTGACTGTGTAGAGTTCTTCTCTGATAACTCTATCGAATCTGTCTTTTATTACCGGCGTTTTTGAGCTTAGACAAAAACAATTCTGCACTAATAGTAGGTTTATTTATTACTTTTGAATTTAATCCCTATTTAAAATGGCAAATCAATTCAAAATCGGAGATGTAATTTCTTTAAATGGTACTACAGAACCTACTTTCGTAGTCTATAATCTTAATGATAATTATGTGCAATGTCTTTATGTTGATAAAGATAAAAATCTAAAATTTACTGCTGCAGACCTACACGTAGATTGTTTTATGAAGATTTCGTAATTTCTTTAAGGATACGATTGTATGTATTTATAGGTTCATTAGAATTATTTGAACAATAATTCATTACAACTCTCATTAACTCAATCTTTTGAGCTAGTGAGAGTTTTCTTTTAAAGGTAATTAATTTACCTTCTGTGAAGAATTTGATTTTCATTTATTTACGCTATTAATTACAAAGCCAACATTCAGAAATGTGTTGTGATTAATAGTTACCAATTTAATTGAAAACCCAAATGCCTGAAAATTGCATCTGGTGAACTATATGATGTTGAGTAATGAAGAAATCTACAGTAACTGTGAGATTCTTAGGGATTCGTTCAACGATTAATTCTTCTTTATTAAAAGTTCCAATGTATTCTTCATCGTTCACATTGTACCATAAACATTCAACTTTAGGAAAATCAATATCTACAACTACCATATTAAATATGTGCTCGTTACATCTTACAATATCGCCTATCTCTAGTTGTATCATAATATATAAAGGTCCTCCTAAATCTTATAAAAGACAACACCGTAATTCCTTGACCTTTAATAAATAAGGTCTGACCTTTATCATGTAATGAAAACGTTCAAAAACTTGAAGGAGTTAGAACAGACTTTTCGCACTCAAGAAGATTGTTTAGAGTATTATCAGTCTGTTAGATGGATAACAGGCACATATTGTCCTCATTGTTCCAGTGAGAAGTATTATACCCTATCTAAACGCTTTCAATATAAATGTGCTAATAAGAAATGTCTTAAACAGTTTAATGTACTTACTAAAAGCTTCTTTGAGAACACCAAATTACCTTTAACGGTCTGGTTTACTGCTATTTATATTCATACTTCTCACAAAAAAGGTATTTCTTCTGTACAACTAGCTAAGGATATTGGGGTAAGACAAACTACTGCTTGGTTTATGCTTCATCGAATACGTGGAATGCTTACTGAAAAAGTGTTTGAAGTGCTCTCTAATGAGGTAGAAGCTGATGAAACTTATATAGGTGGTAAAAACAAGAATAAACACCCTGATAAGCGTACTAAAGGTACTCAAGGTAGAAGTACTAAAAGTAAAACCATAGTATTTGGTTTACTTGAAAGAAACGGACTAGTAAGAACCAAGGTGATTGAAAATGCTAACTCTGTTACTATTAATTCAATAATTAACCACAATATTAGAAGTGGTTCTTGTATTTATACGGACGAATGGAGGGGTTATAACAGAATCAGGAAAGACTTCTACCATGAAAGAGTACATCACAATATAGGTCAATACGTTGATGGCAATATTTACACCAATACCATTGAAGGTTTCTGGAGTCATTTAAAGCGTGGTATTACAGGTACTTATCATCAAGTAAACAAGAAACACCTACAGAAGTATTGTATCGAATTTGCTTATCGATACAATACTCGTAAGTGGACTGAACTTGATAGATTTGAGTATACTTTATTCCGTAATGAAGGTAGATTGAAGTATAAAGAGCTTATAGCTGCTTAATCTATCTAAAGAAGCTTATGCCATAGTATCCAAAATAAAATCCAAGTGCTCCACAAATTCCAGAAAAAAGCATCAAAAGAATGCCTGATAATTCATGGTTTGCATTCATTCGTTTTATTCCTATAACTATTCCTACTAAAGCAAACGGTATAGGAAATATTTGTAGTGATAAAATAGCGCATATAAAAGCTATCAATAAAGCACTGTCACTAGGTCCTTGTGATACTGGATTATTATTTTCGTTGTTAGACTGTTCCATGATTTGAGTTTATTAATTGTGACGATTAACTATCTTAATAACATTGTTGGTATCTACATAAGGACGTAGATAGGTTGTATCACCAATTGTATAATTTCTACCTCTACCTTTGTTACCATGCAGAGTTTGAAGATAGTTTTCAAGTTCAAATACTCCAAAGACAAGACTTATTGTACTAACAGGTCTTGTAATTCCATCAACATCCATTGATACAACTTCAAAGCTTTTAAGGTCTTTGTTTGCAGCAATGCGCATTAGGAAGCGCTTATATTTTGCATCTGGTATTTGAGTTCTATCGATGTCAATTTCAATACCAAAAATATTTGGATTGTTTATATACTCTTCTAAATCACAAGACCTCCATTCTATAATAGATTTTATACCTGTTTTACTAACAAGTTGGGCAAGTGTTAAGCCTTCCCTTATGCTCATACCAGTAGATTGGTATTGTTTAGCTTCTTCAATATTAGATTGATGGTAACTTTGTGCGATTTCGCACGAGAATAATAAGCTAGAACAGCTTATTAGAATTAGTAATCGTTTCATTGGTTATGTAGTTTGTCACCCACAGCCCCAATGAGTAGGTTAGTTTAAATAAAAAGCGTGGGACTTAACTTGTCTGCCCGTAAGGTGGTCGAATACCCATGCACAAGACAAGCCAGTTTCCCACGCGTTCGCGTGCGCCACCAGTATCCTATGTGCATGTTCTTCTTTGAGAGTTTCGACCTTCTACGGGAAAGAACCGTTAACGCTATATTGTTAACTGTAATAAGATGAGTTGCCTACCTTGTTTTACGTCATTGCTATTGATTGGTTTTTGATTTGCTGGCAAATATATTGCTTACGATGATGTGATTACAACACCGATATTCGAAAGTTCTTAAATTTCCCTTAAAATTGCATAAAACAACATACTATGATACCAGAAAAGCCAATAATAACGTCTTCAGAGATAAGACAAGCAGTTGCAGATATATTTGCTTCTGCTCCTAAGGAATTGCAAGATGAGTTCAATGCTTTAGGCTTATACGTGCTTAATCCTATAACAGGAGCACCTGCATTAGGTGTATTGCCTAATAAACTTGGAAAACTTAGTGGTAAATATAACGCCCTGATTAATAGACTGCGAGACTCTAGGTTTATTGGATAACGATAGCCTTAAACTCCACTAAATCCTCAAATGATTTAGATACTCTGCCTTCTGGTGCATCTAAACCAGATACAGGTTTAATCTCATTAATAACAGATAAGGATAGCTGCTCGTTGATCTTGGGAATCCATACATCAACATCTTCCATTGCTAAAAGCTGACGGGCTAATTCGTGTGATTTCATCTTATAACTATCAGAAAATTATTACATATTTGTGTTACCTATCTCTTTGCTGAAACTGATGGGTAAGTGCCTAAAGATGTAACCTATTTCAGAACCCTTCGTAAAACACGTTTATAGGAAAGGCAGAGGTATGAACTCTGCCTTATTAACTTACTCTTAGCATCCTTAACCAGATGAACAAGCAAATTATCTTTGCGCATGAAGATTCTTCATGCGATATTATCGAATTTTTAGGAACTTATTCATATCAAGATACTTCAGTAGAAGTATACTTAGCAAGAAATGAAACTTCTGAAGAGGAAAATTACAATCCATTTTGTTAAAAGACAACGCTAACTTATTTAAGTTAGACCTTTTTATCTAAAGTGATGGGTTCACAGAAATAGCAGGAATTTCTTGTTTATTTCAATAATTCCTGCTATTTTAGCTTTGTTAAATTAACAGATTGCTTATGCTGCCTCAACCAGAGGTTGAGGCTAGATGGTTTAAATAAGACAGTACATCCAGTACTGTTCCCAATTGTAACAAAGGAAGTACTTCTTAAGAGTATTTCCTTTGTTGTTTAAAAATACTTTGTTTAATTTAAAGTCTTATGACCTATATGACTGATTTGTCTAAAGTGAGATTCAATTCTGAAAATCTTGTTTGCAATATTCATACACTTTTTATACATTAGCACTACGAAGAACAGTAGCTTACCGTTTAATCAGCTTTATTGAAGGTCCAAACTTCGATAACTAAACGTTAAACTACTGCTTATAGCTTCCAAAACTATAATTACTTACGTAGATTGCTTAACCAATAAAGATTGCTATAAAGGGAGGTGTCACAAGCACTTCCCTTTCTCTTTTATAAAGCTCAGAAACCTATTTTAAATAACTTAGACCTGTTTGTCTAAAGTGATGCAACAATCTTTCTAATGCTCTCGTAAAAAGGAAAAGCAGGGCTCGAACCCTGCTTTCATTAGTAGTCTTAACACCTTCTCACAATGCAAAGAAAACTTACTGCAAAACCACTCTGACATGACTAAACAGCTTATCTTTAGAGCGTTTCATAAAGAAACGCACGACTTTATCGAATTTATTGAGATTTACTCCGATAACTCAATAGCCTTTTGTTGGAAACCTAAGTTTATTGAGTTAGAGGAAAATTACAATCCTTTCTTTTAAAAGACAACTCCTATTCCGTTACCTTTTTGTCTAAAGTGATGGGTAGGGGCCTATTTAAAATTTCTTTTACATATAAAAACACAGCACGTTTTCATGCAAAAAAGCCTTTATAATAGCCTTTGTAGAAGAAATGCTCTTCTATTTTCTTTATCCTGTGTATTGTTTATACCTTTTACAATAGTAAAAGCTCAACGTTCACAACGTTCTTATGTGTATTTCAATAAGAATGCGGTTACCAATGGTGAAACATTGGATATGCATATATCCTGTAGCAGGAGTAAGGTTGACATAGAATTATATAGTTACTACAAATCGGTTATCCTGGTTCATAAATACACTGATATTCCAGGCGGAACGAAATTAATTCCAGATAGTTCATTTATCAAAGGTTGTGACTGGCCGGTAAGCTTTCAACTAAAAATATCAGAAAAATGGACCCCTGGTATTTATTATATAACCTGCCCGGATTCTGCACCAGGTTCAACTCTAAGAACCTACTTTAATATAAAACCCAAGGTGCTAGGCTCGTGGTCTAAAATTGCTGTGTTGGCATCTATTAATACCATGCAGGCGTATAACGGTTTTGGCGGGAAAAGCCTGTACCCTATTAATTCTACAGAACATAAGCAGGCAACTGCCATTAGTCTTAAAAGACCCTGTGCTTCTGAATATGATTTAAAGCTTACCCGGTGGTTAACTTTAATGGGGCATAAGCACGAAATAGTCAATGATATTGAATTAGATAATATTCCTAATATTTTAGATAATTACCAGGTGCTTATTGTGTCTCTGCATCCGGAGTATTGGACAAGAAGAGAACGTGATGAAATTCAGCGGTTTATTTCTTCGGGGGGAAAAGTAATGTTCTTGTCAGGAAACACATGTTGGTGGCAGGTACGTTATGAAGACAACCGCATGGTTTGTTATAAAAATGCAGCACCAGACCCATTGCTGGGAGTAAACGACAGGCTTGCCACAGTAAACTGGTATGCGCCACCCTTAAACCTTCCTGAAAATCAAATAACAGGGCTTAGTTCCAGGTACGGAGGTTATGTAAATTATAAAGAATACTTTCCTAAAAAAGATGGCTACGGAGATTATGCAGCATATAATACCCATCATTGGATATACAATTCAACGAACTTGAAAGAGGGCGATGAATTTGGCTGGGAGAATGCCATTGTTGGATACGAAGTAGATGGGGCCTTATTTAAATGGCAGAATGGTGTTCCTGTAATTAGTGGTGAAGACGATGCCCCAAAAAATCTAAGAATTTTAGGCTTATCACCAGCAGGTAACGATGGTAATAAGATTTCGGGCCATGCCATGATAGGCTTATTTCATAACCCTGCAGGAGGATGTGTATTTAATGCCGGCAGCATATTTTGGACCAACGGGCTAATGAAAGACTCTACAGTTAATAAAATTACCAAGAATGTGCTAAATAGATTCCTTCAAGGTAAATTTCCCCCTGATATTACAAGCTGGACCCCCTTTGTTGTTGAACCTGTTAGAATCAATAATGAAGCCGTTTTTGTTAATAAAAGAGACATTTTTTGCACTAAAAGCGATACACTTCATTTTTCTATAGAAACAAATTCCAGGAAAATAGATGGTAACACACGTTTCATATACAAAATAAACGGGCAGGAAGTGGGTTATAGCTCAAAGTATGACCTGTATAATGACCTGGAGAATAAACCCGAATGTGTTTTTACTGTAACGGCTTATGCTTATAATGATGTGGATACAACTTCCATTACATGGACTATTCGTAATGACAAAAAAGCAGGTGGAACAGTGAATATTATTGATGATAATGCTATTTCTGACGACTCTTTTATTATTTATCCTAATCCATTGGATTATGGAGAAGGTCATTTGCAGGTTTCTTTAGCTGATAGGAGTCACATAAGTTTGAAGATCAAAAATATGCTTGGGCAAACAATGAAAACAATAGCGTATCCGGATGCCTATCCTTCAGGTAGAAGCGAATTAAGTTTTCCAATCAACGACCTTACTGTTAGCCACTTAGGTAATAATTTTTATATCATCGAGATACAGGTTGCTTCCCTTGAAAAGGGAACAACAATAACAAGGAATCTTAAGGTTTGTATTAGCAGATAACCAACAAATAAATTAATCTTGTCGGGTGTGTTAAAATAACGTCGTTGGGCACTGTTTTTTTATTTAGGCTCGGCAAAAAATGATGTTTACTTGTAATAGCATTGGAGATTCTTTCTTTTCATTAGAACCTCATTACATACTTTTTTCGTAAGTTTGCCCTACTCACCCTTAGCTATGGTATTAAATTTTATTCTTGTTTTTGTAGTATCTTTATCTGTTGCATGGTTCTCTATACCTTATATTATTAAGGTTTCCGAAATTAAGCACTTGTTTGATGAGCCATCGGAAGATAGAAAGATACACGTAAAAAGAACCCCTAATTTGGGTGGTATGGCCATTTTTGCCAGCTTCTTCTTCACTACATTATTCTTTGTTCCGGGTGAAACCTTTCGCTATTTGAACTACTTGTTATGTGCCCTGCTTATCTTATTTGTTGTTGGACTCAAAGATGATTTGGTAGGCCTTAGCCCTTCGAAAAAGTTTATAGCCCAAATAGCTGCTGCATTTATTATTGCTTATTTCGGAGATATTAGAATTACAGGACTACATGGCGTTTTTGGTATACACACCATTAATTTCTGGGTTAGTATTGGCTTTTCATTGTTCTTAATCATATTAATTGTTAATGCCTTTAACCTGATAGATGGTATAGATGGATTGGCAGGTATTATTGGCTTTATTGTATTTACAATTTATGCTGTAGGATTCTATATGATGGGCTATACCAGCCTTTCACTTATATCGGTAGCTTTAATGGGTTCAATATTAGGCTTCTTGCGGTATAATCTCTCTCCGGCTAAAATATTTATGGGAGATACAGGCTCCTTACTTATCGGATTAATAGCAGCAGCGCTTACTATAAAATTTGTTGATTTAAACAGGCCAATTTATACAGCAGTTACGGATGGATTGCATATTCAAGCTGCTCCCGTTGTGGCAATTTCAATACTCATAATTCCTTTGTTTGATACATTACGGGTGTTTTCAATACGAGCATTAAGTGGAAAATCACCTTTTACAGCAGATAGAAACCACCTTCATCATAAATTACTCGATAGAGGTTATGGCCATACACAAGCTGCGCTAATATTAGCTGCAATTAATTTCCTATTTATTGCTGTTATCTTTTTTGCAAAAGATTTTGGAATGACTTTTTCTTTAATTGTTTTAGCGGTAATGATTGTTCTACTTTGGACCGCATTTACACTCATTGGAAGGAACAATGATAGCAAGGAATAGTAAAACACTCCTTTTTATTATTGTTGCTTGGCTTATTATCGGTGTTACCGAAGCCCAAAATTATAATCTGTCGCTTAACAGAGATAATTTAAATCTTATAGAACAGCACTTACATAGTACTCAAGCCAATTTTCATACGGCTATTTTGCCTTATCAAACAGATGAGGTATTAGCAAACGTAAACAAAGACAGTATTTATAATACTTTATATACCGGAAATACCTCTAAAGGCTTATTGTATAGAAAACTTAGAAAAGAAAACCTGATTGACCTGAAAAAAGACGATTTCAAATTAATCATTAATCCTATTGTTAATTTAGAACTTGGCAGAGACCTTGCCAAAACCGGTAAGTTATATGTAAATACCCGGGGGGTGGATGTTTCTGGTGCTATTGGTGACAAATTTGTTTTTCATTCTTCATTTTTTGAGAATCAGGCTAGGTTTCCAGCCTATATTTCAGCATACGCCCTTAAAAATAATGTTATTCCAGGGCAAGGCTTTATTAGGGTAAATAACGGTGTTTTTGATTATGCAACTGCAACCGGATATGTTTCTTACACAGCAAGTAAGCATTTCAACTTTCAATTAGGAAATGATAAAACATTTATTGGTGATGGTTACCGTTCATTGTTTCTTTCTGACAACAGTTTTAATTATCCTTATATTAAAGTAAATGCCACTGCATGGAAGTTTAAGTACATGTTTATGGTAAACCAGATGCTGGACCTGCGTTTTCCGCACAGGTATGAAATGGGATTTGTTAAAAAGTATGGTATTTTTCATTACTTAAGTTTTAATGCTACTAAACGCTTGAATATAGGCTTCTTTGAATCAATTATTGCGGGAAGTGTTGATAGTACAGGTGCTTACAGGGGTTTTAGTGTTGAATATCTGAATCCTGTTATATTTCTTCGCCCTGTTGAATTCGCTATTGGTTCGCCAGACAATGCAGGAATGGGTTTAGGTTTTAAATATAAACTAACCGACAATACCCATTTATACGGGCAGATTTTCATAGATGAATTTAACCTGGCCCAAGTATTGGGTAAAAAGGGAAAAGGCTGGTATGCAAACAAACAAGCAGCTCAGCTAGGCGTAAAGGCATACGACGTGTTTAAGATAAGCAACTTATACTTTCAGACTGAGATTAATTACGTACCACCCTTTACTTACTCACATTTTTACTCGCTTACCAATTATGCAAATTACGGGCAAGCATTGGCACACACTTTAGGAAGCAATTTTTATGAGTCGATGTCTTTTTTGAGATACCGATGGAAGTCATTTTTTGTAGAAACCAAATTTATGGCTGCAGTACAAGGACAAGATCCTGCCGGACAAAACCTGGGCAACGATATTTTTAAAGAATACAAAACAAAAACCCGTGAATATGGTAATTACCTTACACAAGGTATTCGTAATGTAATACTGTTTGAAGATATAAGACTTGTATATATTCTAAATCCGCGCTATAACCTGAATCTCGAATTGGGTATCGTTAACAGACAACAGCGTTCAGATATTATAAATGATCAAACGCACTATGTTTATTTTGGTGTAAAAACCAATTTAATAAACAAGTACTACGACTTTTAGGCTTCGTTTTTTGTGCCATTCTCTTATATTTGAAAAAACTCCATTCAGCTATGAGTAAAAAATGCTTAGGTATTCTGGTATTGTTGTATTCACTAGCTATTCAGGCACAAGAGTATAATATTCCTTTTAATCGTGACGTGTATGGCCGCTATGAGAGTCAGTTACAGCGTTTAGACAATAGTTTTCATACATCGGTAAAGCCCTATAGAGAGGCCGCTGTAAGAGGTGCACTAAATAAAGACTCCATTGACAATACTTTTTATTCCAATAAATCATTTTTAAAGCGCGAAAGCCTTTTGTATAAAAAGCTTCGGAAAGAAGATCTGCTGAAAGTAAAGTCAGATGAATATTCGCTTGCCTTAAATCCACTTTTAAATTTAGAGTTTGGCCGCGACCTTGACCCCATAAACAAAAAGAATGTAGCCGTAAATACTCGTGGAGTGATGCTTTCGGGGACATTAGGAAGCAAATTTGCCTTTAGTACTTCATTTTATGAGAACCAGGGCACATTCCTTAATTATATTGACAATGCAATAAATCGTGATAGCGTTGTGCCCGGCCAGGGCTTTGTTAAGTTTAACGAACAAGGTAAAAACCGCTACGATTATGCAATGGCTACGGGTTATATATCATACACCCCCAGTAAATTCTTTAATATGCAATTGGGTAATGATAAGAACTTTATTGGTGATGGCTATCGTTCCTTATTATTAAGCGATAATGCGTTTAGTTACCCCTATTTAAAGCTAACCACTCAGTTCTGGAAGCTGCAATACACAGTAATGTATGCGCAGTTTCTCGATTTGCGCGCACCACACAGTTATGAACTTGGTTACCGTAAGAAATATGGCACATTTCATTATTTGAACCTGAATATTGGTAAACGTCTTAGTGTGGGCCTTTATGAGAGTGTCATCTGGCAGGAGAGTGATAGCAGCGGATACAGAGGTTTTGACCTTACTTACTTAAACCCTGTTATTTTCTATCGTCCGGTTGAGTTTTCCCTGGGCTCTCCCGACAATGTGAATATAGGCTTGAATCTTAAATACAAGCTAACCAACAATATGCTGTTGTATGGCCAGGTAATGCTGGATGAGTTTTTAATAAAAGAGTTCCTGGGACGTAATGGTAAAGGGTCTGCACTTAATAAGCAGGGCTATCAGTTTGGTGGTAAGTGGTTTAATATGTTTGGTGTGCCAAACCTTAATGGACAAAGTGAACTTAATTATGTGAATCCATATACTTATGCACACTATACATCAATCTCCAATTATGCACACTATAATCAGCCATTGGCGCACCCATTAGGCTCTAATTTTTATGAAAGTGTATCATTCTTAAGTTATAGGATAAAGAGCTTCTTTATAGAGGGGAAATTGATGTATGCCATACACGGACAAGACATTGGTGGTTTCAATTACGGTAATGATCTTTTTAAATCTTATCACACGGCAGTTGCTCAATATGGCAATACAATAGGGCAGGGCCTTCGTACAAGATTAACCTATGAAGATATAAAGGTGGTATACATTATTAACCCTAAATACAATTTAAATGCTGAATTAGGGGTGTCTCTACGCCAGGAGGTAACGAGTTTGTATAACGACCAAACCAAGTATATCTACTTTGGCTTACGCACAAACCTTACCAATAAGTATTATGACTTCTAGGAAAAATAAGGGATATTATATAGTAACCTTATAACCAATACCTCTTACAGTGTTTAGCCACTCTGCATCCCCATACGCAGCAAGCTTTTTGCGCAGGTTCTTAATGTGAACATCAATATAGTTAGAAGCATAATCATCTTCCAAAAGCTCTCCCCAAATATGTTCGGTAAGTTGCAGGCGTGTAAGCACCTTGTTTTTATGCAGCACCAGGTAGTTTAATAAATCAAACTCCTTTTTGGTCAATAATACCTCAGCATTATTACAGTATACTGTTCTGCTTTGTACGTCTATTGTAAAATCTTTAACCTGGATTGTGTTTTTTTGCAACCCATGCTTACGGCGGTTAATGGCATGTATACGTGACTGCAGTTCCATTAAAGAAAAAGGTTTTGATAAATAATCGTCAGCCCCACTGTCTAAGCCTTTTATACGGTCGTCAATACTTCCACGTGCAGTAATAATAATAAAAGCAGTCTCTTTGCTATTATCTTCCCTTGCTTCTTTTAATAATTCTAATCCATCTTTATCAGGAAGCCCTAAATCCAGCAAAACAAAGTCATAAGTATTTACAAAGATCTCTTCTGAGGCTTGCCTGAATGTATTTGCAATTTTGCACTGAAAACCTTCTTTTTTAAGAAAACCTGCTATCTCTTCAGCAAGTGTTTTTTCGTCTTCTACAATAAGAATATTCATGGGCTAAGAACTTTATGCTAACAAAGCTAAATAAAGAAATGAAAGTGTTTACAAAATATCAAGCACCTTTTCTGGCGGGCGTCCTAGCGATGCTTTGTTGCCATTTACCACAATAGGACGTTCAATTAAAATTGGATTCTTAGTCAGAATCTCTATCCATTGTGCTTCTGTATGCTTTTTGTCTGCAAACTCTTCTTTATAAAGCGGTTCGCTCTTGCGGACAATATCTTCAGCCCTTAATCCCAGTTTTTTCAGCACTTCTTTTAATTCTTCAGCAGTAGGTGGGTTTTTTAAGTATTCTATAATTTCAAATTTAGCTCCTTTGCCTTCAAGTAAAGCAAGTGTTTCGCGGCTTTTCACGCAGCGCGGGTTGTGAAAGATTGTGATTTTACTCATGGTTGTTGTAAAGCAAACGAGGCGCAGAATTTGATTTCCGCGCCTCGCTTATTTATGTATTTAGTATTTAACTACTTCTTTTCTTTTTTATCGAAGTCGATTACGATAGGAGTAGAGATACATAACGATGAGTATGTACCAATTACACGACCAATCAATAACGCGAAGATGAAGCCTCTGATAACTTCACCACCAAAGATGAAGATAACCAATAGTACGAATAAGATAGTTAACGACGTATTAATAGTACGGCTTAAAGTACTGTTCAATGCGTAGTTAATAGTAGATATCTTTTCGTTATCAGAAAGGTCTGTTTTACCTTGTTTACTTAAGTATTCACGTATTCTGTCAAATACAACCACGCTCTCTGTCATGGTATAACCCATTACCGTAAGAATAGCAGCAATAAAGTGCTGGTCAATCTCTAAGCTGAAAGGCAATACGTTGTTAAGTATTGTGTAGAAAGAAAGTACAATCAGTACGTCGTGGAATAAAGCCACTACAGCACCTAAACCATATTGCCATTTCTTAAATCGTATAAAGATGTAAATAAACATCAATAGGCAAGAAGCAAGAATAGCCCAAACAGCACCGGCTTTAATATCATCAGAGATATTACTACCCACTTTTTCGTAGCTCACAATGTTCTTGTCACTAATTTTTAATGCATCTACCAAGGTTTGTTCTACTTTAGAATCAACATCAAGGCCTGTTTCGTTAATCAGGTAAGAGGTAGTGATTTTAAGCTGGTTGCTCGGACCAAAGGTTTTTACCTCAGGAGCATTACCAAATGGTTTAGCTAAAGCCTGGCGCACTTCGTCAACACTCTTCTCACCATCAAAACGCACTACAAATGTACGTCCACCGGTAAAGTCAACGCCATAGTTTAATCCTTTTTGGAAATACGCAACAAGACCGGCAACAATTACAGCACTAGAAAGAATGTAGTATAATTTTCTTTTACCAACAAAGTCAATGTTGATGTTCTTAAATGCATTTTCAGTAGCTTTTGTTGAGAACGCAACATTTTTATTTCTGTCAAGCATCCATTCGAACACCAAACGAGTTAACAATATTGCGGCAAACAAAGAAGTTAGGATACCGATAATAAGTGTAGTAGCAAAACCTTGAATTGGGCCTGTACCAAATGCATACAAGATAACACCTAGAATTAATAGGGTAATGTTAGCATCCATGATAGAAGACATCGCATGTTTGAAACCATCTTTAATGGCAGTACGGATGTTGCTTCCATTGTGTAGCTCCTCACGAACACGTTCAAAAATAAGGATGTTCGCATCTACAGAAAGACCAATAGTAAGGATGATACCAGCAATACCAGGTAAAGTAAGTACAGCACCCAGCGACGAAAGCACCCCCATCATGAAGAATAAGTTAGCAATAAGCGCTAAGTTAGCTACCCAACCTGCAGTTGAATAGTAAAGACCCATAAATATCAAGATGATGATAAGGGCAATTACGAATGATTTTAAGCTGGCGTTAATAGCCTCTTGACCCAATGATGGACCTACAACAGCTTCCTGGATAATACGTGCAGGAGCAGGAAGTTTACCTGCTTTTAGAATGTTCGCTAAATCTTTTGCCTCATTAATTTCGAAACGACCTGTGATAGAAGAACGACCACCTGCAATTTCGCCTTGTACTGTTGGGTAAGAATATACGTTGTCGTCAAGTACAATTGCTACGCTACGACCAATGTTTTCACCAGTTAAGCGTTTCCATGATTTTGCACCCTCAGCGTTCATGCTCATGCTGATTTCTGGTGCGTGGTTTACTTGTCCAAAGTCCTGACGGGCATCTACAATCACATCACCTTCCATTGGTGCACGGCCATCACGGTTTGTAACTTTAATGGCTACAAGTTCCATTGCGTTAGACTCTTTACTGATAGGTTTTACACTCCATAAAAGCCTAAGTTCTTTTGGTAGCATAGATTTTACTTCAGCCATAGCAAGTATTTTGTTTACTTTGCCAGTATCTTTAGTAGATACATAACCTACAACCGGACCACGACGATATTCTTGCTGACCTTGTGCATTTTGAACCAAAGCTGGTGTTAATACAGCGAATAATGGATTTTCTTTGCTGAACTTGCCAAATTTAGAAGTATCAGTTCCGGCAGCGCCAGAATCAGCTTTAGATTTAAGCTGTGCTAAAAGGCCATTTGTAGCTGCTTTAGAAGTATCTTTTTTAGCAATGCTTGAATCAGCTTTTGTGCTGTCTTTCTTGCCATTGCCAAGATCTTTTAACAATGTGTTAATATCAGTAAGGTATTTGAATACTTCCTGGTTGTTATAAGTCTCCCAGAACTCAAGTTTAGCAGTACCTTGTAATAATTTACGAACACGGTCACGGTCTTTAACACCAGGTAACTCGATAAGGATACGACCATTACCAACTTTTTGGATACTTGGTTGGGTAACACCAAATTTATCGATACGTGTACGAAGGATATTGAACGAACGGTCAATAGCGTTGTTAGCTTCTGAGTTTATTACTTTTAAAACTTCTGCGTTAGTAGAGTTAAAAGCAACTTTATCTTGCAAATCTTTAGTAGAGAATATCGCAGCTAATTTTGCATTTGGATCAATTTTGGTAAATGCTTCGCCAAATAGTGTTACAAAATCCTTCTGACTGTTCTTTTGCATTTCGGCAGCGTCAGCAAGTGCTTTGTTAAAAGTAGGATCAGTGCTGAAGTTACCCATAGAGCGAATCAATTCTACTACTGACACCTCCATAGTTACGTTCATACCACCTTTAAGGTCAAGACCCAGGTTGATTTCACGTTCTTTACACTCTTGATAGGTGTAGTTCTTGAATAAAATGTTAAACACACCTTGTGTGGAAACTGAATCCAGGTAAGCCTTTTCCTTAATCGGATCGCCATTTGAGAACTCAATGGCTTTCTTTTCAACATTGCGTGTGATCAGCGTAAAAGAAAGCTGATATAAGCACACAACAGATAGTGCGATGGCGAAAAACCTTACTGCGCCTTTACTTTGCATAACGTAGTTTTATTGTTTTATAGGAGTTAATTAATTGCTTGATTTTAGTGGAATTAAGGGCGCAAATTTAGAATATTAATTAAGAAGTAAAGCACAGTTTCATGCAAAAAACTAAAAGCATTTTAGATTGGGAGAAAAGTGCTAAGAATATAATGAATTAGCTAAGCATCTGTTTTTATGCTGTCATTCAGGAGGAATCTCCCTGATAAGTGCTTTAAAATGCTCAATTTACAAATAAACACTATAAAATCATTCTGTCAACTTTGACTATACTCTGTATCTTGCAAGGAGATTCCTCCTGAATGACAGTAAGGATAGATACTCTAAAAGTTATATATGCTCCGATAACAATATTCTCTTATGTGGATGTGGCTTTCCGTCTTTCAATGCAATAAAAGTAAAGCGTGCATCGCATATTTGTTCTACAACACCGGTTCGTAGGTCTTCTTTGTTTACACTTACGCTTATTACAATAGAAGTGCGGCCAAGTCCAACCACATTGGCTTGTAATTCTATGATGTCGCCCAGTTTTGCAGGCTTTTTGAAATCTACCCTGTCAAGACTCGCAGTAACAGCACCTTCACAATCAGTACCACGTAACAATTTGCGCGCAGCATTGGCAGCAGCAATATCCATCTCGGCAAGAATCTTACCACCAAATAACGAACCAACATAGTTCATGTCATCTGGAAATACGGTAAATGTGTGTGTAAAGCCTACCGGACGGGTAAGTATTACGGTCTCTTCTGTTGTTGCTACTTCTGTGCGCATATTTGATTGTGGTATTAAGCAAAAAACCCGGAGTGCTGTATGCATCCGGGTTTTTATAGTATGATAAATTATTTTCTATTCTATAATGTAGGATGCCAAATGTTTGGAATAAACATATACTTCGATGCGCACTTAATTGCGTTCGATGATCTTGTAACTGTATGTTTATTAATGTTTCTCATTTGACGGTGCAAACTTACAAAATAATATTCTGTTTAAAACGATTTTTCTTCAAACAAACGATAAATAATTTCTTGGTATTCATTGTTGTCATTCCCACGAAAGTGGGAATCCCTTACTTATTAAGAGATTCCTGCCTTCATAAGAATGACAGTTTTTGTTTACGCAAATTGCTCTGTTTCTGTACTTTCTTTCATTGCCACTGTAGAAGCACCACTTTGAATGGTGTTTTGAACAGCGTCAAAATATCCTGTTCCTACAAAGCTTTGGTGTTTTACCGCTCTGAAGCCATCTGTTTGTAGTGCAAACTCTCTTTCCTGTAGTTCAGAGAAGCCAGCCATTCCTCTGCTTTTGTATGATTTGCTTAGTTCGAACATTGAAGTATTTAAAGCGTGGAAACCGGCTAAAGTGATAAACTGGAACTTGTAACCCAGAGCAGCCAATTCTTCTCTGAATGTTTCCATTTCTTTTACACTCAGGTATTTAGCCCAGTTGAAAGATGGAGAACAGTTGTAAGCAAGCATTTGGTTAGGGTAAACTGCTTTAATGGCTTGTGCAAATTCTCTCGCAACACCTAAGTCTGGTTTAGAAGTTTCCATCCATAACAGGTCAGCGTGTGGTGCATAAGAAAGACCACGTGAAATGCATTGTTCAACACCATTTTTCACATAATAAAAACCTTCAGCGGTTCTTTTTCCAGTAATAAATTCAGTATCCCTAGGGTCAATATCACTTGTAATAAGGTTTGCTGCTTCAGCATCTGTACGTGCAATCACTACTGTAGGTACATTGCAAACATCAGTAGCTAAACGCGCTGCAACTAACTTACCAATGGCTTCTTGTGTAGGCACCAATACTTTACCTCCTAAGTGTCCACATTTTTTAGCGCTGGATAATTGATCTTCGAAATGAACACCGGCAGCGCCCGCCTCAATCATCATTTTCATTAACTCAAAAGCATTTAAGTTGCCGCCAAAACCAGCTTCCGCATCAGCAACAATAGGTTGCATCCAGTCTTTGCTGTTATCACCATTTACGCTGTCTATTTGCTCGCAACGTAATAATGCATTGTTAATTTTCTTAATTACTTCCGGTACTGAATTTACAGGATACAAAGATTGGTCCGGATACATAGTGCCGGATGTATTTGCATCTGCAGCTACTTGCCAACCGCTAAGATAGATAGCTTCTAAGCCTGCAGCTACCTCTTGTATAGCCTGGTTACCGGTTAAAGCCCCTAAACCCGCAACAAAAGGCTGGCTGTTAAGTCTTTTCCAAAGTTTTTCAGCACCCAAACGCGCAATGCTGTGTTCAATTTCTACTTTACCACGAAGTTTTAATACTTCTTCTGCAGTGTATGGACGTGTAATGCCATTCCAACGTGGGTTTGTTTCCCAATCTTTTTGTAATAATTCTGCTTTTGTCATTTTAGGTTTACTTTTTATAGTTAGTTGTATTTGAATCATAAATTAGTTGAGATACTGGTATGCAGGCAGCGTTAAGAATTCTTCAAATTCATCTTTTACCACCAGCCTGTTAAACAAGGCAATTGCTTTGTGGAATTTACCTGTAGAGTAGTCCTTCACGCCTACAGTTTCTTTGATGTGCAGTATTTCATCATCTCTTAAGTCTTCATATAGCTCGTGTGTAATGATTCTTCCATCATTCAATTTGGCATTGCTTTTAAGCCATTGCCATACCTGGGTTCTCGATATCTCTGCAGTAGCAGCATCTTCCATAAGATTATGTATAGCAGCAGCACCATTGCCACGTAACCAGCTTTCTATATAAAGAATACCTACATTGATATTCATTCTAAGTCCTTCTTCAGTCACAGTTCCTTCAGGCAAGCGCAGTAAGTCTTTGGCAGTACATGTAAAGTCTTCTCTTTTCTTAGTTTCTATCTGGTTTGGTGTGGGCATATTGGCATTGAATACATTCATAGCGAGCGAAACCATGCCTGGATGTGCAACCCACGTACCGTCATGCCCGTCAGTTACTTCGCGTAGTTTGTCATTATATACTTTGTCAAATGCAGCCTGATTTGCCTTTTCGTTATTTTTAATTGGAATTTGCGCTGCCATTCCGCCAATAGCATGCACACCACGCTTATGACATGTCTGAATCACTAATTGAGTATAGGCTCTGATAAATGGAGAGGTCATTGTAACCTGGCTTCTGTCTGGGAATACATAACCCGGACGGTTTCTAAACTTTTTAATAAAAGAGAAGATATAATCCCAACGGCCACAATTTAGGCCAGCACTGTGTTCGCGTAGTTCCCATAAAATTTCATGCAGTTGAAATGAAGCAAGAATGGTTTCTACCAATACAGTAGCTTTAATGGTTCCTTGTGCTACGCCGCAATAATCTTGGGTAAACACAAATATATCGTTCCACAAACGTGCTTCTAAGTGATTTTCCAGCTTTGGTAGATAGAAATATGGACCGCTACCATTGGCTATTAGTTGTTTTGCGTTGTGAAAGAAATACAAACCAAAGTCTAATAAGCTACCACTAAGCGGTTTGCCGTTTAATGTAATTTGCTTTTCTTCCAAGTGCCAACCTCTTGGACGTACCAATAAAGTAGCAACCTGATCATTTAAGATGTATTCTTTACCATTCTCGTTTGTATAAGAGATATTTCCTCTAATAGCATCTCTCAGGTTTATTTGACCTTGTATGTTGTTGTCCCATTTAGGCGAATTGCTGTCTTCAAAATCAGCCATAAACATTTTTGCGCCAGAATTAAGTGCATTAATAACCATCTTTCTGTCAACAGGACCGGTAATTTCTACCCGCCTGTCTTGCAAATCAGCTGGTAGCGATGCTACTGTCCATTCGCTGTCACGTATATAAGCTGTTTCAGGAGAAAAATCAGGAAGTTTACCCGCATCAATATCCTTTTGAACCTGTTTTCGTTTTTCAAGAAGTTCTTGTCTTCTTTCGTCGAATTTTTCATGCAAGACTTTTACAAACTCCAAGGCTTCGGGAGTTAAAATCTCTTCATAAGCAGTGTTCACCTGACCCGTAATTAGTATGCCATCTGGCGTACTTACTACATTTGTTGAATGATTTGATGTTTGATACATGAGTTAAAGAATTTGATGCAAAAGTAGAAAAAAATGTATTCAGCGAAAATTTCTCTGAAAATATTTTTTTCTTGATTTGAATTATATTCACTTAATTTGTACAAATGATTAATGACAACGACAGCATACGTTTGATCTTTGGTTTGAAGCTTAAAACGCTCCGCCAGGAGAAGGGTTTGAATTATAACCAGCTGGCTCAGGCTACAGGTATGGCAGTTTCGTATCTGCACGATATAGAAAGTGGCAAAAAATATCCTAAAGCTGATAAGATAATTGCCCTGGCCAAAGCCTTGGGAGTGGATTATAACTACATGGTATCGCTTTCGGCCAATAAGCGTTTGCAGCCTATTATAGAGCTTATTAGCTCTGATTTTATGAGCATTGTGCCATGGGAACATTTTGGGCTTTCTCCAGCCACATTATTAGACCTTTTTACCAATACACCCGATAAAATAACTGCCTTTATCAGTACGCTGCTGAAACTAAGCAGGAGTGTGGAAATGAGCACAGAAAACTTCTATACTTCAGCATTAAGAAGCTACCAGGATTTACACGATAATTATTTCGAAGAACTGGAAGTAGCTGCGAATGAATTTAGGCAAAGCGTAGGCATTGATGATGCGCAGGAGCTGACTGTTGAAAGACTGGAAATTATACTGAATAAGAGTTTTGGCATTTCTGTAGATAGGAAAAAGATAACTGCAATGGATGAATTGAAAGAGATTCGTTCTTTTTATTCAGCAGAGAAAAAGGTTTTGTATGTGAACAAAGGCTTGTCCACTGCCCAGGAACGATTCTTACTAGGTCGTGAAATCGCATTTCAGCAGCTTAAACTGCTTGTGAGACCTTATGAGACTATTTTACAGAACCCTGCTTCTTTTGAGGTGTTGCTGAATAACTTTAAGGCTTCTTACTTTGCCAGCGCGCTTCTTATGCCGGAAGACAGCATTACAGAAGACATTAATCGCATTACTTCATTAAAAAAATGGAACGAAAAAGCCTGGATTGATTTCGTTGATAAATATGATGTAACGCCTGAAATGCTGATTCAACGGCTTACCAATATTTTACCCGGCCATTTTGGTATAGACCAGCTCTTCTTCCTGCGTATGAGTGTGGACATGAGAAATGAGTATTATGATATGACGAAAGAGCTACATCTGTCGCAATTACATAATCCGCACGCCAATCTTTTACAGGAACACTATTGCAGGCGCTGGCTAGCCATTACGGCAATGAAAGAAGCATATAATGCAAATCAATCCAGCAAGCTTACACAGCCACTTGTACATGTTCAAATATCCGAGTATTGGCAAACGCACAGTAGATACTTGTGTATAACTTATGCCAAACCTCAAAAAGATGCAAAAAGAGTTGTAAGTGTTACACTTGGTATCTTAATTGACCAAAAGCTGCTTCAACGCATGCCTTTTGTTAACGATAAAAGCATTCCTGTTAAAACGGTGCACACCACTTGCGAACGTTGTGGTATTATGGATTGTAAAGAAAGAGCCATTGCGCCTATCTTTATACAGCAACAAGAAAAAAAGGAAAAAATAAAAGAGGCATTATTGCAACTTGGTCAGAAATAATTTGACATAAACTGTTTCTTTACAAAATTTAATATCTATATGGTGTCAAATTACAGCTATTCGCAAAATTTTATTTTAATTTTGCATAAAATTTCTTCCATATAACTCCGAAAACATCACCAAAACCAATATACATCCACTTCTCAATGAATCAGCCAAGAAAATTGTTGGTCGCCAATCGTGGCGAAATTGCCATTCGCGTATTAAGAGCCGCTACTGAACTGGGTTTACGTACAGTAGCTGTGTATACTTATGAGGACCGCTATTCTTTGCATCGATATAAAGCGGATGAGGCTTACCAGATTGGTTCTGACACCGACCCATTAAAGCCTTATTTAGATATAGAGGAAATTATTGAGGTCGCTAAAAAGGCAAAGATTGATGGAATTCACCCTGGTTATGGGTTTTTGAGCGAAAATGCTACGTTCGCACGCCGCTGTCGTGAAGAAGGTATTGTGTTTGTAGGCCCGGACCCGGAAGTAATGGATAAATTGGGTGACAAGATTGCTGCAAAGCTTGTAGCTATTGAGGCTGGTGTTCCATTAATTGAAGATAGTAAAGAATCGCTTGTTTCGTATGATATAGCATTGAAAGAAGCCAAACGTATTGGATTTCCAATTATACTAAAAGCTAGTGCTGGTGGTGGTGGACGCGGTATGCGTGTAGTGCGTACAGAACAGGAACTGGAAAAGGCTTTTAGCGAAGCAAAGCGTGAAGCAGGTACCGCCTTTGGCAATGACACCATTTTCATCGAAAAGTTCATTGACAAACCTAAGCACATTGAGGTACAGATTTTGGGCGACCGCCACGGCAATATTGTGCATTTATTTGAACGCGATTGCTCTGTACAACGCCGTTTTCAAAAGGTAGTTGAAGTAGCACCTGCTCCCAGCTTACGCCAGGATACGAAGGATAAGCTTTACAAATATGCACTGGATATTTGTAAAAAAGTAGGCTACAACAATGCCGGTACTGTTGAGTTTTTGGTGGATTTAGAAGAAAATGTTTATTTCATTGAGGTTAACCCACGCATCCAGGTTGAACATACTGTTACAGAACAAGTTACAGGTATTGACATTGTAAAGAACCAAATCCTGATTGCAGATGGGCGCACACTTCATGAGCTACATATTGGTAAGCAGGAAGATATAACTGTTACTGGTTTTGCCATTCAGTGCCGTATTACTACTGAAGACCCTGAGAATGATTTCAAACCGGACTACGGTACTATCATCGCGTACAGAAATGCGGGTGGTTATGGTATTCGTTTAGATGAAGGTAGCTCTTACCCGGGTGTGAAGATATCTCCATTCTTCGACTCAATGCTGGTAAAGGTTACTGCGTCGGGTCGTACTATGAAAGGTACCTGCCACAGGCTTTTGCGTACCTTAGATGAATTCCGTATACGTGGTGTGAAAACCAACATGCCATTTCTTGCCAATGTATTGAAAAGTGAGGAGTTTCAGAAAGGCAAGGCTACGGTTAATTTTATACAAGACCATCCTGAATTATTTAAATTCAAAAAGAAGCAGGATACCGGTACTAAAACACTTAAATATCTTGCCAATGTAATTATAAATGGCAATCCTGATGTGTTGAAAATTGACAATACCAGGGTTTTCCAGACGCCTAAAATACCTGCATTTAACAGGCACGATGCCATGCCGGATGGAACCAAGCAGTTACTTACAAACCTTGGCCCTGATGGTTTTTCTAAATGGCTAAAAGAAGAAAAGCGGATTCACTATACAGATACCACTTTCCGTGACGCACATCAGAGCTTGCTTGCAACGCGTGTGCGTACATTGGATATGATGAAGGTGGCACAAAGCTTTGCCGCCAATAATCCTAATGTATTCTCCATGGAGGTGTGGGGCGGTGCTACATTCGACGTGGCTTTACGTTTCTTACACGAATGTCCTTGGAAACGCTTGGAGGCTTTCCGCGAAGCAATACCGAATATATTACTGCAAATGCTTATTCGTGGCTCTAATGCCATCGGATATACTGCTTATCCTGATAATTTAGTAGAGAAATTTATCGAGAAAAGCTGGGAGAAAGGTGTTGACATCTTCCGCATATTCGACTCATTGAACTGGGTGGAAAGTATGGAAGGCAGTATTAAGGCAGTACGTGAACGCACAGGCGGCCTGGCAGAAGCATGCATTAGCTATACGGGTGATATTATGGACCCTAAGCGTAGCAAATACAGCCTGCAATACTACCTTGATATGGCGAAGCGCTTAGAAGACGCCGGAGCACATATCCTGGCAATTAAAGATATGGCAGGCCTTTTGAAGCCTTATGCTGCTGAGCTTTTAATTAAAGAATTAAAGAAATCTATTGATTTACCGATACACTTACACACACACGACACTTCATCCATACAACCTGCTACCTACCTTAAAGCAATTGAAGCGGGTGTAGATGTGGTAGACGTAGCTTTAGGTTCATTGTCTGGACTGACTTCTCAGCCTAACTTCAATTCTATGGCTGAAGCCTTGCGCGGTACAGAGCGTGAGAATCCAATGAACATAGATTCACTGAACGCTTTCTCTAACTATTGGGAAATTGTACGTGACTACTACTATGCATTCGAAAGTGATTTGAAAGCTGGTACAGCAGAGGTTTATAAACACGAAATTCCTGGTGGACAATACACCAACTTAAAGCCACAAGCAGCATCATTAGGGCTTTTGGATAAAATGGACGAGATTAAGAAGGCTTACGAAGATGTAAATCACTTATTTGGCGATATTGTTAAGGTTACACCATCCTCGAAAGTAGTGGGTGACATGGCTTTGTTTATGGTAGCCAACGGTCTTACCAAAGATGATGTACTTGCAAAAGGTGACAGTGTATCGTACCCTGCCTCTGTAAAGAGTTTCTTTAAAGGAGATTTAGGTCAGCCATATGGTGGTTTTCCTAAAGAAATTCAGAAGATTATTCTTAGAGATGAGCAACCGTATACAGATTTACCAAATGCACACATCAAACCCCTTGATTTTGATGCAGAATTTGAAGTCTTCAAAAAGAAATTCCCGGCTACAGATAGTTTCTTAGATTTCTTGTCTTACCAGTTCTATCCTAAAGTGTTTGAAGAATACTATAAACACTACCAGGAGTTTGGTGATGTAAGTCACGTGCCTACGCCAGCATTCTTCTACGGATTGAAGAATAACCAGGAAATACTTGTAGAGCTTGCTCCGGGCAAGACCATCATTATAAAACTATTGAATGTAGGCGATGCTGACGAAAATGGTCATCGTACCGTGTTCTTTAAGCTCAACGGACAAAACCGTGCTATTGATGTAAAAGATTCATCAATAAAGGCAAGCAAGCCAAGTAACCGTAAAGTTGCTTCTGATAAAGAGATTGGTGCACCCATGCAAGGCTTGCTATCAAAAATACTGGTAAAAGAGGGCACTATGATTACGCATAACCAACCTTTATTTACCATAGAAGCCATGAAGATGGAGACTACCATTACGGCAAATAAGACAGGTAAAGTAAAAAGATTACACCTGTCTGAACAAACCCTTGTAGAAGCAGAGGATTTGGTGATAGAAGTAGAATAGTAGTTTGAAGATTTGAAAGTTTATAAGTTTAAAAGGCTGATTCAGTAAATGAGTCAGCCTTTTTTAATAAATAAATGTTGGCTTTTTTCTGGATTTTAGTTGATTTGTCATCCTGACGTAGGAAGGATCTTGTTTTTAGATGCTATTCCTCAGCATGACAAAATATGAGTTAGGTATCAACCAAATTATAGGATACAGCCTAAATATCTTACCGGCGATGCCCATTGCCATGCCCCTTTTGTTCATGCCTTCCACCACCTTGTTGTTGTGGGTAAGACATTGACGAGCGAGGGGCGTGCATTTGTGTATTGCCATTCATAGAATTTCGGGGAGCAACTACACGCTCTCTATAGTTTCCATGGTGTCCATGATATTCTCCAGAATGCTCTACATAGTAGTGTCTTTGATACCTGCCGTAAAGAGAATGTCCAGGGTAGTGCGATGCATACACCCGGTGACGTACCCAAGGATTGTGAATGCCCTTTTCCAGTACAATTACATGTCCACTATATAAGTCGTAATCAGCATACCTGGGTGGTAAACCTCTTGAATATACCCACACGCCGTTATCAAGGTATACGTACTGGTCATTCCATACATCATAATAAACTTCAATGTCTGGTAAATAGTAATATTGTACAGCATTAACCTCAGTATAATGTGGAGCCCATGTAGGTATTGATATTTGCACACCAAAAGAAACCTGGGCACAAGCATTTTCTGTTGAACATGCTGCTATGGACAATGAAAAAATTATCGTCCATGTATAAAGTGCTTTTTGTTTAAAAAGCCTCTTCATAAGTATTGACAGACATTTCATAATATTGTTTTATTTATTTTTGGGTCGAAATAAGTAAGCAATTTCTATTTAGACAGTTTTTCTAAGGAAAGGTTGCCTTATAAGATGAAAAAAGTAGCTTAATTGTTTATCCTTTAGTTTTGTACCTTCGGTTTCCGTTTTTAGAAGATGCGTTTATACCCTGCCGACACACCTGCTCAATTTGAGTTTGATAAGATTCAACAGCTTATTCATCAGTATTGTCGTACGAATGGGGCCAGGAAAATGGCCGATACGCTTTCTCCTATTGAAAATAAAGAAAAGCTTACAGCGATATTAGGCCAGGTTAATGAATACACAGGCATTCTGGCCCAGGGCAATTTTTTCCCTTCCACACAGTTTCCTGAAATAACCAAAGAAGTAGAACTGTTGCGCATTAGCAATGGCGTATTAAATGAAAAGGAATTTCTGAATATTCGTGAGATTTCAGAGATCTGTAATAGCCTGCTGCGTTTTTTTAAGGATAAAGAAACTGTTTTACCCAATCTCCACAAGCTTTTAGAGAATATCTATTTAAGTACCGATATTATAAACCTTATTGATGCAATCATTGCACCACCCGGTGAGGTGAAGAGTACTGCATCTACCAACCTGGCGCGTATTCGTCGTGAGTTAAGTATTAAAAGGCGAGAAGTGGAGAAGCTTTTCCAGCAACAGGTTCAGAAGTACAGGAAGTTGGGTTACCTGGCCGATACAGAAGAAACGGTACATAATGGACATCGTGTATTAGCAGTGCTTTCTGAGCACAAACGTATTGCAAAAGGTATTGTAGTGGGCTCGTCTGACACTGGTAAAACTACTTTTATTGAACCCATTGAAACACTTGACCTTAACAATGAAGTATTTGAGCTGGAGCAGGAGGAAAAGCGGGAAATTTTCATTATTCTCCGTAATTTAACTAACCAGGTAAGGGTTTACAGAGATTTAATACGCAGTTACCTGCTTACATTAACCATTTTTGATTTTGTACGTGCAAAGGCATTGTTAGCAAGAGATTTAGATGCATGCCTTCCACAAATAGCTGCCAAGCCTGTAATCAGGTTGTTTAATGCAAAACATCCATTGCTGTTGCTTCAGAATAAAAAAGCAAGCAAGACGACCATTCCGCTTGAATTGGAGTTAGACACCCGCCAGCGTATATTGGTTATTAGCGGACCCAATTCTGGTGGTAAGTCTATTGCGTTGAAAACAGTGGGCTTGCTGCAAATGATGTTGCAGTCGGGTTTATTGGTGCCTTGTGAAGAGAAATCGGAAATGTGCTTTTTTGATTTCCTGTTAAGCGATATCGGAGATAGTCAAAGTATTGAGAATGAGTTAAGCACATACAGCTCACGCCTAATGAAGATGCGTCGCTTTGTTGACCTTGCGGGTAGGAATACCTTGTTTTTAATTGATGAATTTGGAACCGGCTCTGACCCCGAGTTGGGTGGTGCTATAGCAGAGGCTTTACTGGAAGACCTTACTGAGAAAAAGTCATTTGGTTTAATAACTACGCATTATAGTAATATAAAACTTGCTGCTGATAAACTTCCTGGGGTTATTAACGGGTGTATGCTTTTTGATGAAGAGACTTTACACCCGCTGTATATTTTAAATGTAGGACAACCGGGTAGTTCCTATACCTTCCAGGTGGCAGAACGTATTGGCTTGCATAAGCACCTCATTACAAATGCCAAAAGCAAGGTAAAAGCGGAAAGCCTTCAGTTAGATAAAATTCTGGCTTCCTTACAGCGCGACAAATCAAGCTTTGGTCGTAAGTTGAATGACCTGGAAACCAAACTTGCCAAAGCCAACGAAGCAAAACAAAAGTACGACGAGCTTTTTGCAAAGTATAAAGACCTGATGGATAAGCGTAAATCAGGACGTGAAGAGGATTTAAAGTTGATGGAATTAGGCCGGAAGCTGCGTGTGTTGATGAATGAATACGAGTTCAGCAAAGACAAAAAAGGCGTAATAAAGAAACTGGCAAAAATGGCAGAAGAGGAGCGAATGAAACGAATGGAGCGTAAAAGTGAAGACCAGCGAAGAGTGTTAACACCAAAACAAATTGAAAGCTATAGTGAACATATAAAACCCGGTAACAAAGTGAAAATATATGGCGGGCAAAGGGTTGGAGTAATAGAGAGCGTAGAGAAAGATAAAGCCCGTGTAATTTTCGATAATGTTAAATCAGTCGTGGACATTAAAAAGCTGGTACCTGTAGTGGAGTAAAAGCTAATGGTTATTGGCTTTTAGCTTTTTGCGAGAAAGTAAAAGTGTAAACTCTTTGTTACCTCATTAACTTTTCGTTATGTGTTTAATTTAATGTGTAAGTACACCACTAAACGTAAAACGTATTACTTATAACTCAAAACTTACCACTCAAAACTTACCACTCAAAACTTACCACTCAAAACTTTCTCCCTTACCCATCCTGGAATTTCAAGCTTTTCGTGTGTGTTAAAGTTAAACATCACTACTACATCTTGCGCCGTTGCACAGATTTCCTGCTTATCGTTTAAAATAATGTGACTAATGCTAAAACTCGTTGTGCCCATGTGGTCAATTTTAGCTTTTATAGTAATGTTCCCCGGATAATAAAGCGGCTTCTTAAATTGGCAGGCAGTAGAAGCGAGTATGGGTCCAATTTTATCTTTCTCAAAACTATCAGTAAGCCCTACCTGTTCCCAGTAATTTACACGCGATGCCTGCACATACTTTACAAACATTACATTATTTACATGGCCGAAAAGGTCCATCTCGCTCCAGTCAATCCGTAACGAAAGAGAAACCTTATAATCGTTAATGTTTATATCCATTTATTTAACCTTTTGCACAGTTAGCCAACAAATACTTCATAATCTCATCTTCTGTAGACTTCTCTATCTTGGCTTTAGGGGCCATAGACAGCATCATCCATTTCCATCCACCTTCTGTAAGAGCTCCTGGTGCTATAAGTCTATGACAGCTTGCACAATTTGCTTCATATAGCTGTTTACCATGTGCAAATTCATTGTTTGCAGGTGCTACTATAACAGTGGGCTTACTTTCTGTTTTACTTGTTGAAGTTACTTTTGCGCTACAGGCTGCCAAGAGAATAGCCGAAATAACCATTAAAGACTTTTTCATTTGTGAAATTATTTTGTTTCGATAGATGCTTTACCCGAGAATGTTGCCAGGCATTCCGGGCATAAACAATTGTTGTAATCCTTCTTTAGTTTATTCAGCGTGTCTATATCAAGATACAGTTCTTCGCACCAACAGCCCATTTGTTCATTCATACACTGAAAAGTAGTGCCGCATTTAGAACATTGTTTTACTGACATACCCTATTCTTTAAGCTGTGAAATTACGAAAAGTCGATATTTATTTGTCATGCTGACGTAAGGAAGCATCTGCTCTGTTAATAAACAAGATTCTTCACTTCGTTCAGAATGACAAAAACCAAGCTTTAGTTTAATCTAAATGCCTTATTTTTGCCGCTCTTAAAACATTTTTTATGAAAAGGATTAAAGTTATTGACTTGCTGAAAGGCGACACAAGTAAGCTGATTAATACAGATGTAAATGTAAAAGGCTGGGTACGTACTAAAAGAGGAAACAAAGCTGTTGCATTTATTGCTATTAACGATGGTTCTATTATTCATAATATACAGGTAGTAGTTGACCTTGCTAATTTTAGCGAAGAGTCTTTAAAAGAAGTTACCACTGGTTCTTGCCTTTCTGTTATTGGTACATTGGTACAATCTCAAGGACAGGGGCAAAGCGTGGAGATACAAGCCAAAAGTATTGAAGTGTATGGTTCTGCTGATGCAGAAGCTTATCCACTACAGAAGAAAGGTCATACGCTTGAGTTTCTACGTGAAATAGCGCATTTACGTCCACGTACCAATACCTTTGGCGCAGTATTACGCATCAGGCACGCATTGGCTTTCGCAGTACATAAATACTTTAATGATAATGGATTCTTTTACCTGCATACGCCTATTGTAACGGGCTCTGATGCTGAAGGAGCAGGGGAGATGTTTCGTGTAACCACACTGGACCTGAATAACCTGCCACGCACAACGGAAGGTAAGATTGATTTTGCTGAAGATTTCTTCGGAAAAGAAACCAACCTTACGGTATCAGGGCAATTAGAGGGCGAGCTTGGGGCAACGGCTTTAGGCGCTATCTATACCTTTGGTCCTACCTTCCGTGCGGAGAATAGTAACACACCGCGCCACCTTGCTGAGTTCTGGATGATTGAACCGGAAGTAGCTTTTAATGACCTGGACGACAACATGGATTTGGCAGAGTCGTTCCTGCAATACCTTGTTAAATATGCCCTGGAGCATTGTGCCGATGACCTTGAGTTCTTAAATAATATGTACGATAAGGAATTGCTAGGCCGCCTGCAAATGGTTTCTGGCAATGCGTTTAAGCGTTTAACTTATACCGATGCTATTGATGTACTTACAAAATCGGACAAAAAGTTTGAGTTCCCGGTAAGCTGGGGTACTGACTTGCAGAAAGAACACGAAAACTTCCTGGTAGATCATTTTAAATCTCCGGTTATACTTACCAATTACCCTAAAGAAATTAAGGCTTTTTATATGAAGCTGGATGCAGATGGCCGTACAGTAAGAGCTATGGATGTTTTGTTTCCATACATTGGCGAAATTATTGGTGGTTCGCAACGTGAGGAAGACCACGATAAGCTTTTAAAGCGTGTGAAGGAAATGGGTATTGAAGAAGAAAGCCTGTGGTGGTATTTAGAAACCCGTAAATATGGAACCTGTCCGCACAGCGGCTTTGGACTTGGTTTTGAACGCCTGGTAATGTTTGTAACCGGTATGACTAATGTGCGTGATGTAATTCCTTTTCCAAGAACACCGAAAAACGCAGAATTTTAATAGAAAAAGTTTGAAGGTTTGCGAGTTTGATAGTTTGACAAAGTAATAATCGCAAACTATCAAACTTCCAAATTCTCAAATCATGTTACTACTGAACGTTCCAAATAATTTCCAGTTCCCAGTTAGCACGAACGCCTAGAATATCTTTATAATACAAGGTTCTTTCAGGTTGAATACCATTAAGATAGTTACCTGTATCCCATTTGCCATTATTGTTGGTATCGAAAATTATTTTCAGCCTGTATTTCATAGGTTCTAAATACTCGTAAGGTATTTTGCCATAGCCGTTTACACGTTGCTGTTTTACTACCACATCTTTCTCGTCCAATAATTGCAATATATAATTGGCGCTCTCTTTAAAATTAAGCTTTAGTATCAGGTTTCCATACTCTTTTAATGGACGGATGGAGAACGTAATTCGAATGGTATCGTTTGTATTTCCAAATATGTCTTTAAACACACCCTTTGGAATCATAATACTGTACTGACTTTCCTCTTTCCATGCATATTTAATATAAAAAGTCTTTTTGCTGGTGCTGTCTGCAACTATTTTGGGAACAGGAAGCAGCGTTGTGTCTTCCTTAAATACAATGTGGTGGTATACAAGCGAGTCAATAGGATTGTTGAAAATGAAGGTGAGCGGGGCATATATCTGTTGAATATTACTCTGGGCACTATTAACCGCTCTTAATGGAGAAGCTCCTTTGGTTGTTTGTTTTTTCTGCTCTTCTTTTCTGATAAGTGCTATGTGTGCAGTATCAGTCACGGCAGTATCTGTAACTACAATGTGTAAAGAGTCTGCGGTATAATTGGAAAACCAGTAACTTAAGGTATCATTATTTTTACTGTGCTCTATAACCCGCCACAGGTTTGGAATGGTGTCGCCAGGCAACATTTTTTCATTTTTGTAGGCCTTTACAATTGGTGCAATGGCAGGGCGGGCAAAAGCTACGACCAGTTTGCCGTAGCGTGGGGCATACATTTTTGTAATGCGTTGTTTAATTCGGTCTTCCTCAAAAAGGTTTAATACTAGTTGACTGTCTACAACTGTAGGGTCAATAAGGTTTTTCTGGAAAGCAATAGCCTCATTTGGTTGATTAAATAGATAATCCGCATCTGCATCTTTTAGTACAAATAGCTTATACTTGCCCCCCGCAAGATTGCTGAGTATAAAATTTCCGTTAACATCCGTTTTCGAGAGATAATAAGGTTTCTCTTTAATAGGAGTGGAGTCGGGCGTATTTTTATAAAGCATAACAAATACCTCCTTTTCAGGTATCTGTGTATAGGCATTTACTACAGTTCCTATAATACCAAGAGAATCAATTACTGGCCCTGTTGAAAAAGCAAAATGATAATTACTTAAGGTGTTGTTCTCGGTAATATCTGCAATGCTGGTGCCAAAATTGATGGTGTAGGTCGTGTTCTTTTTAAGGCTGTCGTTTAAGTCGATAACTACCGATTTACCTTTTAAATTATAGTCAGGTTTTTTGCTAAGCGGTGGAGAGATAATTACTTTACTTTGAGGCTCGCTCAGGCTTACAAACTCATTAAACGTAAGACTGATGGTTTTCCCTTTAAAGTTTACAGACTGATTTGCAGGATTGCTGGCAATAACCTTTGGTGGTGTAAGGTCTTTGTCGCCACCAGTGGGCACACTTTGTGTAGCACAGCCGTAAAAGAAGTACAGCGAAATAAATACCGAATAGAAGAAGGTATGGCCCAGGCGCTTATTCATTCTCTGGTTTTGTGTTTAGTAAGGCACTGGCAATGGCCATATCAACAGGAGTTGTAATCTTAATATTAGCACTTTCACCTTCCACCAAAACAATTTTATAGCCGTCTGTTTCTACAACAGATGCGTCATCAGTAAATGCATCGGTGTACGCTTGCTGATAAGCCTCTTTAAGCACATTGTAAGCAAAGCATTGAGGTGTTTGTACAATACGATATTGTGTTCTGTTTAGTGCTTTGCTAGTGCCATTTTCAACAATGCGAATAGAATCACTAACAGAAATAGCTGGTATTACAGCTTTATGTGTGTTTGCTTCTTCAAAGCAGCGTAAAATAAGTTTTCTGGATGCCAAAGGTCTAACACCATCATGTACTGCAATAATGCTATCCTCATTGCTAATGGTATTCAATGCATTTAACACCGAGTGAAAACGCGTTTCGCCACCGTTTACAATGCTATGTTTAATAAAGAAATGATATTTGCTGCAAAGCTCATTCCAATATGGAATCTGCATTTCGGGTAAAACAAGTACAATCTTTGTAGTAGTATCTGCAATAAAAAAAGCGTTGACGGTGTGCATCAGCACCGGTAAATCATTCAATAATAGAAATTGTTTGGGAATGCTGGAGTGCATGCGGCTTCCACTGCCTCCGGCTACTATTATTGCATATTTCTGGTAGGTGCTTGCCACTGCGTAAAAATACAAAGAGCTGCGCAATGCGCAGCTCTTTAATTTATTATTATTTGAATTACAGTATCAGCATTGCATCGCCGTAGGTAAAGAAGCGATATTTTTCTTTCATGGCAATGTTGTAAGCCTCCATCATTAATTCGTAGCCGGTAAATGCACCCACCATCATTAATAAAGTAGATTCAGATAAATGGAAGTTAGTAACCATGCTATTTGCCACACTAAAATCGTATGGAGGGAAGATAAACTTGTTTGTCCAGCCAGAAGCTACTTTCAAATCACCGGAAGCAGATACTGCCGATTCAATAGCTCTCATACTTGTAGTACCAATGGCACAGATTCTTTTCTTTTCAGCTTTAGATGCATTTACGATATCGCAGGCAGCCTGGCTTACCTCAAACTGTTCGCTGTCCATTTTATGTTTGGTAAGATCTTCAACCTCTACAGGTTTAAAAGTGCCCAGACCAACGTGTAAGGTAACCTCTGCAAAGTTAACACCTTTAATTTCCAGCTTTTTCAGTAGCTCGCGGCTAAAATGCAATCCTGCAGTTGGCGCTGCTACAGCACCTTCGTGCTTAGCATATACCGTTTGGTAACGATCTTTATCTTCCGGCTCTGCAGCACGTTTTATATATTTAGGAAGTGGTGTCTGTCCAAGGGTTTCAATTGTCTTTTTAAACTCCTCGTAGCTTCCATCAAATAAGAAACGTAGTGTGCGACCACGGTTTGTCGTATTATCAATAACCTCTGCTACAAGACTGTCGTTGTCACCAAAGTATAACTTGTTTCCGATACGTATTTTACGCGCAGGGTCTACCAATACATCCCATAAACGGGTTTCACGGTTTAGTTCACGTAATAAAAACACCTCAATTTTAGCACCTGTTTTTTCTTTGCTACCATATAAACGGGCAGGAAACACTTTGGTGTTATTCAAAATCATCGTGTCCTTATCTTCAAAATAGTCTAATATTTCGTGAAATACCTTATGTTCTATTTTTCCGGTTTTGCGGTGAACAACCATCAGGCGCGATTCATCACGGTTTGGAGACGGGTGCGTAGCTAATAAATTGTCAGGGAGGTTGAACTTAAATTGAGATAACTTCATTGTGCGTTAACGTTAAGGATAAAATGTGCTTAAAATCGGGCCGCAAAGATAATGAATCCTGAGCCCTTTGTCAAGTATTATTCTGCTAAATTTCAGCTTATTGCACTTTGCTCAGAAACTGCTGTAATGTAGATTCTGAGAATTACCATACTTTTTATGAAAAATTTAAATTCGTTGTGCGTGCCATATGCCCCTTTATATAGAATATAAATTAGAATAGTATTATTTTACGATATAAAATTTCAAAAACACGCAATCTTGCAGAATTATACGTTGAACAGCAATTGTTTTTGTGAAAGGAAATTGTTTAATTGCGCCTAATTTATTTAAAGGGGGTATTAGAAAATGACAACAAATGTGTTCTCAAAAGTAATTGAGGCAGTACAGATTAACCCTATAAGGGTCAATCAACGGAAAGTAGCTATGCCGGTACAATTAAATGGTAGCTTTGAACAACGTAACATGCTTATTCAAGCCACTAAGGGGGAATTTTATGTGGGTGAAAAGTATGTAAAACTAAACGAAGGGGACTTATACTTTGTTCCTGTAGGGCAGCCTATTTACATTAAGTTTGGGAAAGGTGGAAATCATGCAATATTCGACAGGCAAACATTCCAGTCTGGTGAAGAGCGTGAGAAATACCTTGTTAGTGTTGCTCCCAAAGAGGACACTTCGAAAATCTCCGACATGTATGTAATTACCATGTTTGATGTTCAGATTTACAACATCATTTCATTATTTACATTGTTGGGTATGCCTGGTTTTGTTGTTCCTGCAGATGCCGATTTCTCTGACATCTTAAAAAAGATGATGAAAGAGGAAGAAGAGAACAAAGTAGGTAAACACAAAATGCTTACAGCTTATACAGAGCAGTTGGTAGTTAAGATTTTCAGACACATCGAATCAATGCCTGAATTTGGCCGCTACCGCGAAAAGCTAGATTATTTGTTAGACAAGCGTTTGGTGAATATCATTAAGTATATTCATGATAACCTGGGTACGGATCTTTCAAACAAAATGATTGCTGAAATTGCTTGTGTATCAGAAGATTATGTAGGTCAGTTCTTTAAGAACCTAACTAACATTAATTTACAAGAATACATTGAAACACAACGTCTTGAAAAAGCACATTATTTGTTGCGTACAAGAGCGGATATTGTTCAAGAAATTGCACAACGCGTAGGATTTAAAGACCCGGCTTATTTTAGCCGTCGTTTTAAAATGAAATTTGGTGTAAATGCCAATCTAGTGCGCCGTAAAGACGCTATTAGCATTTAACAGCGCTGCAGGCATGCACTGCAGCAGAAATATCTGAGATAAGGCCGGGAGCTTTTTCTATTGCGTTGCCAACAACGATTAGATCAGCCCCGGCTTTACAATTTTCAGCAGCTTTTTCAGGAGTGCTAATACCACCACCTGTTATAAGTGGTAGGTTAACGTAATTGCTCACAGCAGCAATCATTTCTTTGCTAATAGGTTTTAGCGCGCCGCTTCCGGCATCCATAAAAATTAATTTCAAACCAAGCATTTCACCAGCCATAGCAGTACACACTGCTACATCCTTTTTATCATGCGGAATGGGCGTGGTATTGCTCATATATGAAACAGTAGTAGGCTTGCCGCTTTCAATAAGCATATAGCCCGTAGACATTACTTCCAGCTTACTGTTACGCAGAATGGGGGCCGATATTACATGATTACCTATTAACATATCGGCGTTTCTGCCCGATATAAGTGACAAAAACAAAATAGCATCTGCGTTAAAATTTATCTGCAAAGGGTTTCCCGGAAATAATACAACAGGAATACCCGATTCTTCTTTTAAAGCTTTAATGCAATTACTTACATTATCGTTGGTAAGTAAACTGCCACCTACAAAAAAATAATCAACATTTGCTTTTAGCGCATCTTTAGCAATAGCAATCGATTCGCTTTCCGAAACCTTATCTGGGTCTACTAAAACGGCAAACATCTTTTTGCCTTCGGCTTTGTTTGCAAGTATAGAAGCGTAAATGTTGTTCATAATAAATTGGTATCGTAAGCAAATTTATTGTAAATTGACGAAATAAACCTACTTCTCTTCAAATACGAAAGACACCAAAAATCAATTAAATTTGCCTAACTTAAATACACTAAGGTATATTATGAACCTACGATTTATTCTTGTTGCAGTATCAATTATTTCAATAAACACCGCATCTCGTGCCGATTTCAGAAAAGTAAGCGTTAATAGAATGCCCCTTCTTAGGTTGGTAATGAATCAACAAAAGGCAATAGAAGAGGACCCTAATAACTCTCATTCATATTATGCTTTAGGACGTTTATATGCCATGGCTTTTGCAGAACATTCAGACACAGTAAATTCTTTGAAGAGAATAGGCGAAGATGAGTATATTCCTTACTATGGTTTCGATAAAAAACTTCCACATTACTTTATACCAAAGCCAATGCCAAAAGATAGCGATCGCATTAATTTTGGCAAAGAATGCCTGGTGCGTGCCATACAGGCATTTAGAACTGCTATAGATATTGATACCAATGACGTTCCGTCGATGCTTGGCTTAGCCTGGAGCACGCAATACCTTGACAATAAAGAAGAAGCCATTAAGTTGTATCGTGAGGCATTGAAGAAGAGTAATAAATTACTGGACAAAAATGAAGTAATATCTATTGAAACCGCTGAGATTTCGAGCTACCTGACAAGCTTGTTGGATAAGGATTCTAACGCTGTTGAAATTGAGCAATTAAGTCATAACATTAAAAATTTTGAGCCTAATTACCTGATTAGCCCTATTTTAATTCCTTTAGAGAATAACATTCCTTTTGAAACACTTATTGATACAAATAACTATGTTCCATTTAATCTAGACCCACGCGAAAATAAAGTACAATGGCAATGGATAACTCCAAAAGCCGGTTGGTTGGTGTATTTAGGCGATAAGAATGAACCAGTAAGCAGTGGTTTACAGTTATTTGGTAATATGAGTTTTAATATCTTCTGGGATAATGGTTACCAGGCGCTTTCGTTATTAGACGACGACAGGGATGGACTCGTAAACGGTGTTGAGTTGAAAAACCTTGCTTTGTGGAACGATAAGAATAGCGACGGTCTTAGTACACCTGATGAAATTGAATTTTTGGAAGAAATGGGTGTAGAATCCCTGAACTATAAGGCAGAAAAGATTAACGACAAGCTATTAAAAAGTCCGGCTGGTGTTAAATTTAAGAATGGAACTACACGTCCCAGCTACGACTGGTTTCCAAGCGGACAAGGCTTAAGAAGCTAAGAAACTGGATGCTTTGAAAAATACACTAAAATTTTCTAGATGAATAAACTGTTTTTAACCACATTACTTTTTGCAATACTTTGTAGCGTTGCTGTTGCACATGATGGGAAACCGCATGCGGCTAAAAAGAAAGTCATAGGTGAAAATAAAATAACAGGTAGTGGTAACCAAGATTGTGTAACGGCTAAACCAATATGCAAGGCAGCAAATTTTGATGACAGCGGTAGTGGAGCAGGCGATAATACAGAGTTAAATTCATCTAATGCTGGTTGTTTTATTGTTGGGGGTGGGCCAGGGGCAGGAGAACATCAGTCTTCGTGGTATTATTTTAAAGTAGCCACCGCAGGAACATTTGGTTTTACACTCTATTCAGATGTTCATACAGAAGATTATGATTTTGCATTGTGGGGGCCTAATGCCAGCTGTCCGATGACAAGTATGCCTATACGATGTAATACTTTTGGAGATACATCGAGTTTTCCATTTTATACCTTAGATTCGACAGGACTTAGTAATGAAGGTGTGCTAACAAGTGAAGGTCCAGGTAGTGGCCGCCCGTTTTGTACAATGCTTCCTGTTAGTGCCGGAGAAATATATTATTTACTTATAGATAATTATTCTGTTGGTTCTGGATTTCATATAAGATTTACTGGCACAGCAACGCTTAGTTGCGATATTGTACAGGCTTCCATTGAGTTTAATACCGATACCATTTGTGCCGGTGGTAACATATTGCTTAACACCAGAAGCACACAAACCACCCAATGGTATACGTCGGTAGATACTGTAAGTGCATTTAGTACAAATCAGGCTATTAGTGTTAATCCGGCTGTTACCACAACATATATAGCCAAAGGAACTAATGATGCCCTAGATCCATATCGCCTCACAAAGATTATAGTAGTAAACCCGCTTCCTGTAATTAATATTACCACCACAAACGATTCGATTTGTATTGGTGGTAGCACTACGCTTACCGCTACCGGCGGAAATTCCTATAAATGGGCAACAGCAGCCAATCCGTTTACAATAATTTCTTCTTCCAATATACTTACAGTTTCTCCCGGAAGTACTACGCAATATATTATTACGGCTACGCTAAACGGTTGTAGCTCTACTTCTAATCATCTTATTACGGTAGTTGATAAACCTACCTTTACTGTTTTGGGCAATGATTCTGTATGCCCCGGATTTGGTGTTACCTATACAGGGTCTAGTAGCAATTATACCTACCAATGGGCCAATGCTGCAGTACCAAGTGTAATATTGGGCACTGGACAAACATTTACCGTTACACCTACAGGTAATACAGCTTATATTGCAACTGCAACCTTTCAAGGACTCTGTAGCGACACACGTACCTTTAATCTTGGGCAATACAAAGCACCAATTATAATGCCAACCTATGTAAATAGCAATGCTGTTTGTATTGGAAGTTCTATTGATTTGAAGAGCAGTGGTGCTATTACTTACGATTGGAAAAACAAGCTTAATGGCCTTAGTGTGGCAACAGGTTCTTTGGTAACCATAACACCTACAACCAATACAACATACACTGTTATAGGTACTGATGCTAAAGGTTGTACTGGCTCTTCAGATATAACAGTTACAGTTAATCCGCTGCCTTCGGTATTTATCTATAATCAAAGTGGAAGCGATTCAGTGTGTAGTGGCAATTCTATTACCTTGTTAGGTTTAAATGCCATAAATTATCAGTGGTCTGACATTAATACACCTTCAGTAATTCTTTCTTCTGCCAGCTCTCTGGTTGTGTCTCCTACTGTTACTACTACGTACCAGGTAACCGGTACCGACGGCAATGGTTGTTCTAATATATACTCCCGTCGCATATTTGTAAGAGCGCTTCCGGTGCTTACTGCTTCTACAGATACTTTGTTTACCTGTCCGGGTATTACTCACAGCCTATCAGTAAATTCAAATCACCCTGACAAGGCTTCTTATGAGTGGTACGACCTTACTACTTCTTCACTGGTTAGCTCTACAACCACGCTTACCATTACACCAACTGTTAACACAAGTTATTTAATTAAAACTACCGATAGTAAAGGTTGTACAGGTGCTGCTAATATTGTAGTGTCTTTATATGCACAACCTATTACATCAGGTATTTTTGCACCTACTACTTCTATATGTCCTGGTTATAAAGGTTTTGTGTTTCACGCGGAAGACACTTTAAATGGCAGTACTTATAAATGGTTTGTAAATGGAGGGAAAATTACTACTGGTCAGGCTACCAATAAAGGTGTTATAAAAATAGATTGGAACAATACAGAGAGTGATTCTGCTTATGTAAAAGTAATTGAAACCTCTTCTCATGGCTGTATAGGCGATACTGTTACCTTACCCATAAAAGTGGAATTTCTTTTACATCCGCCTACTCCAACAGGTTTACTCGCTATTTGTAGTAAAGATGCTACAGGTAATGTATACTCAACACCAGCAGTTGCGGGCTCAATCTATACATGGACGGCAGCGGGTGGTACCGTTGTAAGTGGTCAAGGCTCGGCGGCTGTAACTGTTAATTGGGATGGAAGTGCTACAGGTCTACATAAAATTTCTTATCGTGAAGATAATGGGCCTTGCTATGGGCTTTCTCAAAAAGTAGATATTGCTATAAATCCTACACCGTCAGCCTCAAGCATTCTGGGTCTCGATTCTGTTTGTAGTAATGCTTCTGCCGTATATGGTATTAATGGACTTCCAGGTTCCGGATATGTTTGGTGGTTAAGTAAAAATACCCAGGCGCAGTTCTCCCGCAATGACAGCACTTCTAGTACACAGATAAACTGGCCAGCTGTGTTTAATACACTTATAGATTCTATATATGTAATAGAAACCTCAGACAAAGGCTGTAAGGGAGATACTGTGAAAACAGCCATTACGATAACACCACCGCATGCACCAGACAAGATATTGGGCCCTGATTATGTATGTATTGACCCTGAACATCCTACATCATTTGTATACAAAACATATTCAGCAATTAACGGCGAAGCGGGTTCCAAATATGTATGGTCTGTAAATGGCAATGGAATTCATATTGACAGTACCAGGAAAGATAGTGTATTTATAAGTTTTGATAGCTTTGGTGCAGACGAACAACCTACCATACAGGTTTACGAGATATCAAAAGATTCTTGTATAGGTAGACAAATTAGTAAAGTGATTCGATTTGATTTTGTACAGCCTTATATCCGCTATACGGGCACTAAAGTAAACGACCCAAGAACAATAGAAATAAGCTGGGACAGTAGTTACACTGCTGTGGGTAATGAACGTACCTATAACCTGTTTAAACGTAAAGTATGTGGATGCGATTCCTGGCATGACCTGGGCATACAATATGTTAATCACTACCTTGATACAGCAGTAACAACAAGTAAATATGTTTATGAGTACCTGTATAAGACAATGAACATTTGTGAAGATACTACAGCAAGTAAGATACAGAATACCATCTTATTGAAAGGAAAGACAGACGAAGGTGCAGGTACTGTTACACTTAACTGGAATTCTTACCAGAATTGGAAGAGTGGGGTATTGCAGTATGAAGTATGGAGACGATTGGACTCACAAACCGATTATTTTTTATATGCAGTATTAAATGATGAGACCACAGCTAGCTTTAGTAATGGTAATGACGGATTCGTTCATCGCTACAGGGTTAGAGCAATACAAAATACAAGTCCTATTGTGCAATCGTGGAGTAATGAACTGGAGCTTACTTTTGAGCACCATGTTGAGGTTCCAAATGTAATTACACCAAACGGAGACGGAAATAACGATACCTGGAAAATAACTGGTATTGCTGCATACAAGAATGCTACTATTGAAATATTCAGCCGCTGGGGCACATTGGTGTACTCTCACAATGGTGTTTATCAAAGTGACTGGAGCGGTACATCAACAGGTAAAGACCTGCCCGATGGCGTATATTTTTATGTAATTAAACTAAACAGCAATCGAAACAATAAAAACGATACATTTACAGGCAATTTAACAATTATCAGGTAATGAGGCCCTTAAAATTCCTTTTATGCATAATAATCGGGGTAACTTTCTGTACAGATTTATATTCTCAACAGATTCCGATCAGTAGTCAATACATGTTTAACCAGCTGGTAATTAACCCGGCCGTTGCTGGTTCAAGTGGTAAATTTACCGGACGTTTTGTAAACCGTAACCAATGGATAGGTGTAGATGGCGCACCTGTTACTCAAACATTGAGTATGCATGCACTTATAGAACCTGTAAATTTAGGTATAGGTGGTTATGTATTCAGAGATCAGATTGGCCCTATTACCCAAACAGGTGCACAATTAGCTGCTGCGTATCACATAAGATTAACTGACGACGCTAAACTTTCGTTAGGATTACAAGGTGGCTTATTTCAGTATAAGATAGATGTTACCATGTTAAAACCTGCGGATGCGAACGACCAGGTATTAGCGGGAAAAAACATTATCACCTCGTTAGTACCCGATGCAACATTTGGTGCATATTTATACACACCTCGTTTCTATGCAGGGGTTTCAGTTCCGCATTTAATTGCAGGTTCTGTAAAAACAAGCGATGTAAGCTCGACCAATGTTAACAGGCACTTTGTGCTAAATGGTGGTATGTTTATCCGCGTAAGCGACGAAATAAGGGTAGAACCTTCGGTTTTATTACGTACCGTGACGCCTAAAGCAGATATATATTCAATTGACATAAACGCCAAAGTACACTACCTGAATACGATATGGTTAGGTGCTTCATATAGAAGTGGCGATGCAGTTGTAATGCTTTTAGGTTTGAAACTGTTTGAAAGAGTTTCTTTTGGTTATTCTTACGATATTACAATCAACAACCTAAGCGATTATTCAAAAGGATCGCATGAAGTAATGCTTGGAATTGATATTGCATCACGTCGCAAGGTATTATTTGCTGACGGCCCAAGTTACGAATAGGATTAAATTAATATATTGATTTTCAGTAAAATAGGGGTTTATGTACATAAACCCCTATTTTATGTATTATATTTATAATCCTAAACCCTAATTTTTCTTTGCAATGAATGCACATTATATCCATTATGCACCCGTCTCTCAAAAAGAGCGGAAAAGTTTGTATGAATGCTACAAGAAATTGTCGGCTATTCCACACATGAAACAGCCTAAAATTTTGCGTATGCTTCGACTTACAGAAGAAGAGCTTGTAAGTTTGGTAGCAGAAATTGAAGGCATTGAAAAGAACATCGTGTTTTACGAATGATTGATGCCCGATGAATGTAAGTTTAGTATGATTTAGCTTTTGCCTAATCATTTGCTACCTTTGCAGTAAAGTTTTAATTTAATGCAAGACCAATACTGCAATAGTCTTACAGAGTACTCGCGTTTTGTTACCCGCGAAGTAAAAGTCGGTGATTTGATATTGGGTGGAAACAACCCCATTCGTTTGCAAAGCATGACTACTACGGATACTATGAACACGGAAGCTACCGTTGCTCAAAGCATTCGTATGATTGAGGCTGGCTGTGAGCTGGTGCGTATTACTGCGCCCAGTATTAACGAAGCTAAAAATCTGGAGAATATTAAAAAAGAGCTTCTTAAAAGAGGGTATAATACGCCATTGGTAGCCGATATACATTTTACGCCCAATGCAGCTGAAGTTGCAGCAAGGATTGTAGAAAAGGTACGTGTAAACCCCGGTAATTATGCTGATAAGAAGAAGTTTGAGACCATAGATTATACCGATATAGCTTACAATAAAGAGCTAGACCGTATTCGTGAACGTTTTATACCGCTGGTAAGAATTTGCAAGGAGTACGGAACAGCCATGCGTATTGGTACGAATCATGGTTCGTTAAGCGACCGTATATTGAGCCGTTATGGAGATACTCCACTTGGCATGGTAGAAAGTGCGCTTGAATTTTTGCGTATTTGTGAAGACGAGAACTATCATAATATTGTGCTGTCTATGAAAGCCAGTAATACGCAGGTAATGGTGCAAGCCTATCGCTTACTGGTAAATAAAATGATAGAAACAGGCCGCAATTACCCATTGCATTTGGGTGTTACCGAGGCAGGAGAAGGCGAAGACGGCCGTATTAAAAGTGCAGTTGGTATAGGAACACTCTTAGAAGATGGATTGGGAGACACTGTACGTGTATCACTTACCGAAGACCCTGAGTTTGAAATACCGGTAGCGCGTGCATTAGTCGAAAGATATAGTAAAAGAGAGCTAATAGCTAATAGCCATCAGCCATTAGCTTCTTTGGCAAAGTTACCATATTCCCCATTTGATTATAAACGTCGTGAAACTATTGAAGTTCTTAATATTGGGAATCATCAAGTTCCGCGTGTTGTGGCTGATTTTAGCAAAGAAGCTGTTGTTTCTCCTGAAAGTTTTACAGAAGTAGGTTATAAATATTCTGAATCGCTTGACAAATGGGGGCTTAATGACCGTGCTTGCGATTACATTTATTTAGGCAAAAATCCTATTCAATTTGAAGTACCAGGCACACTGCGCCTGATTTATGATGCAGAAACCTGGTCAGAACTGGATTCTACACACGATAGTTTTCCATTATTCACAGTGCAAAGTTATCTGGACTGTCATGCTGAACGAAGTGAAGCATCTCGCTTGAAATTATCATCCACGCTGAATTTTATCCGTTGCTCAACACTAGAATTAACACCAGCATTAATTTCTGCTATAAAGCAGGATAAAACTGCCGTTCTCGTATTACATACAAATAGTGTGTGTGCGATGACTGATTTACGCAGGGCTTTTGTTGAACTGGAGGCAAATAACTGTAAAACCCCTGTGATTGTTCAGCGTCATTATGATATCCATACAGAGAGTGATTTTCAATTGTATAGCGCTACTGACATTGGAGGATTATTAATAGATGGCTTTGGCGATGGAGCCTGGGTTTCAGCAACTGAAATCAGTAAAAAAACAATAAACGATACTACTTTTGGGATTCTTCAAGCATCCAGAACCCGTATTTCCAAGACAGAATATATATCTTGTCCTTCGTGCGGCCGAACCTTGTTTGATTTACAGGAAACCACTGCTAAAATTCGTAAGCGCACAGACCATTTAAAAGGTGTGAAAATTGGGATTATGGGCTGTATTGTGAATGGCCCCGGCGAGATGGCTGATGCAGATTATGGCTACGTGGGCGTAGGTGTTGGAAAAATTACCCTTTACCGTGGCAGAAATGTGGTAAAAAAAGGAATTGAGAGCGAACATGCTGTAGATGAACTGATAGAGCTGATAAAAGAAGACGGGAATTGGCTTGAAAGAGAGTAGTTTAATAAATTGTTGATATAATTTTTATATGAACAATTTGGATAAAACACAGAAAAGGTACACCTTTGCAGTGTTGTCTCTCCCTCATTTTCAGAGACAATCCCTCGTACTTTATATAAGTAAGCAAAAGCTCCTAGAAATAGGGGCTTTTTTGCTATTTTCGCCACGCTAAATTTTATTCTTTTGAAGAAACGCATTGCTATACTTGGTTCTACGGGCTCTATTGGTACACAGGCGCTGGAAGTAATTAAAGAACAACCCGATAGCTTTGAATTGGAAGTGATTACAGCCAATGGTAATGCTGATTTGCTTATTCAGCAAGCGAAAGCTTTCGTGCCAAATGTTGTAGTTATTGCTGATGAATCGAAATATCAATACGTAAAAGACGCATTGTCTGACAATCCAATAAAGGTATATGCAGGAAGTGATGCTTTGGCTCAGGTAGTACAAATGGATTCTGTTGATATGGTACTTACGGCCTTGGTTGGTTATTCTGGGCTAAAGCCTACCTTAAGTGCCATAGATGCAGGTAAACACATTGCATTGGCTAATAAAGAAACCCTGGTAGTAGCAGGAGAGCTGGTTACAAACCTTGCTAAAGAAAAAGGTGTAAATATTTACCCTGTTGATTCTGAACACTCTGCTATTTTTCAATGTTTGGCAGGTGAGTTTCATAACCCGATTGAGAAAATTTACCTTACTGCTTCCGGCGGACCTTTTAGAGGATATACCCGCGAACAACTGGCTACAGTTACAAAGGCGCAGGCATTAAAACATCCTAACTGGGAGATGGGTGCCAAAATTACTATCGATTCTGCAACGTTGATGAACAAGGGCCTTGAGGTGATTGAAGCCAAGTGGTTGTTCAACCTGAAAGCAGCACAAATTGATGTAATTGTACATCCGCAATCTATTGTCCACTCTCTTGTTCAGTTTACAGACGGCTCTATGAAAGCCCAAATGGGACTACCTGACATGAAGCTGCCTATTCAATACGCAATGGGATACCCGCAGCGTTTAAAGAATAACTTTCCGCGTTTTGACTTTATGAATTATAGCAACCTTACTTTCGAAAAGCCGGACAACAATACTTTTAGAAATCTAAGCCTCGCTTATATTGCAATGAATAAGGGTGGCAATATGCCTTGTATTGTTAATGCTGCAAATGAAATAGCAGTAGCTGCATTTTTACAAGATAAAATAAGCTTTCTGCAAATATCTGACGTGATAGAAACTTGTATGCAGAAGGTTTCTTTTGTTTCAGTTCCGAAATATGAGGACTACGTGGCGACGGACGGAGAGGCAAGAAGAATGGCAGTTGAACAATTTTAGCATGGTTTTTGTAAGTCGCTACACGCAAATTCTCAGCAAAAATTAGCGTAATTTTGCGCTGCAAAGGAAAACATTATGAGCGACTCGGTGAAACATGAATGCGGCATTGCCTTGCTGCGATTGAAAAAGCCTCTTTCATTTTATCAACAAAAATACGGAACGCCTTTCTATGGTGTAAACAAAATGTATTTGTTGATGGAAAAGCAACACAATCGGGGACAAGATGGTGCTGGACTTGCAAGCATCCAATTTGACGTGCCTCCGGGAACCAAATACATCAGCCGCATACGCTCCAATGCTTCACAACCGCTAAAAGATATTTTTGAGCAAATTCATGGTCAATTTGCTGACATCCACAAAACGAATCCTGAGTTACTTAATAATATTGACTGGCTAAAGCAAAATTCAGATTTTTGCGGAGAGCTATTTTTAGGGCATTTACGCTATGGTACCTACGGTAAGAACAGTATTGAAAGCTGTCATCCGTTTATTCGTGCCAATAACTGGAAAACCCGTCATTTGGTGATGGCTGGTAACTTTAACCTAACCAATGTTGACGATCTCTTTAATAAATTAGTAGAGCTGGGCCAGCATCCTCGCGAAAAAGCTGACACAGTGACAGTCCTGGAAAAGATAGGACACTTTGTGGATGAAGAAAACGAACGCCAGTTCCGTCATTTTAAAGGACAAGGACATCCGAATACCAAAATCAGCGAGTACATTGCTGAACACATGGATATACAACGTATTCTTCAACGCTCATCGAAAGAGTGGGATGGAGGCTATGTAATGGCTGGTCTGCTTGGTCATGGTGATGCCTTTGTGTTCCGTGACCCTTGTGGTATAAGACCTGCGTTTTTCTATGAAGATGATGAAGTAGTGGTAGTAGCTTCTGAACGCCCTGTTATTCAAACAGCGTTTAATGTTGATATTAGCCAGGTGCAGGAAATTAAGCCTGGTCATGCCTTGATTATCAAACAAAATGGTCATGCCGAAGAGAAGCAATGCCGTACACCAAAAGAAAAGAAAGCATGTACGTTCGAACGTATTTACTTCTCAAGGGGTAGCGATGCGGATATTTACCAGGAGCGTCAAAACTTGGGCCGTTTCCTGGTTCCGGCTATTTTAGAAACCGTTAACAGTGACTTAGATAATACTATATTTTCGTTTATCCCTAATACCGCAGAGGTCGCATACTATGGTATGGCCAAAGGGCTTGAGGATTATGCTTCTGGAATAAAAGCAAAGAAAATAATGAAGCTGGGCGCTAATATCACCGAGGAAAAGCTAAAAGCAATCCTGGCTTTTCACCCTAGGGTGGATAAAATAGCGATTAAAGACGCAAAACTGCGCACCTTTATTACAGATGACAGCCACCGGAATGAGCTGGTATCGCATGTATATGATGTTACATACGGCACTGTACGTAAAGGCCTTGATAATCTTGTAGTGATTGATGATTCTATTGTTCGTGGTACTACTTTAAAGCAAAGTATTATTAAGATTCTTGACAGGCTTGGACCTAAAAAGATTGTGATTGTGTCGTCTGCGCCACAAATACGCTATCCTGATTGTTATGGTATAGACATGGCCAAAATAGGTGATTTTGTGGCCTTTAAAGCGGCCATTGCTTTGTTGAAAGAACGTGGCATGCAAAACCTGATTGACGATGTTTATGCGCGTTGCAAAGCACAGCAAGAACTGCCTAAAGAAAAAGTAGTAAACCACGTAAAAGATATTTATGCACCTTTTACAGATAAAGAAATATCTAAGAAGGTTGCCGAACTGATAAGCCCTGTTGAGGTTAAAGCTCAAGTAGAGGTTGTGTTCCAAACGATAAAGAATTTGCATAAAGCGTGCCCTAATCATAAAGGAGATTGGTATTTTTCGGGCAATTACCCAACACCGGGTGGTAATAAGGTAGTAAACAAAGCCTTTATAAATTACATGGAAGGCCGTGATGAGCGAGCTTATTAATAGTTTGAATGTTTGCTAGTTTGAGAATTTGAATAAACTATGAACCAACAAACTGTCAAACCTCAAACTGCAAATTCTATTAAAACGCATCGCGTTTTAATAGCACCATTAAACTGGGGTTTGGGCCATGCCACGCGTTGTATTCCTATTATTCAAGAATTTTTACAGCAAGGTGTCGATGTAATTATTGCTGCTGATGGGCATCCGCTGGCACTTTTAAAACAAGAGTTCCCTCAACTTACTTTTATAGAACTGGCTGGTTACAACATTAGTTATCCTGCTAGTGGCAGTATGGCAATGGCTATGCTTAGGCAATTGTCTAAGATAATCCGCAGGATAGGGGTAGAGCATGTAAAACTCCAGGAGATTATTGATAAATATGGGATTACAGTGGTAATTAGCGACAATCGCTATGGTATGTGGACCCCTAAAGTGCCTTGTGTGTTTATTACGCACCAGGTAATGATAAAATGCCCTTCTGCTTTGCGTTTTATGGAACCTATTCTATACTACATTAACAAGAGTTTTATTAAACGCTATACTTATTGCTGGATTCCTGATATGGAAGGTAACGAAAACCTTTCGGGTGATTTGTCTCATAAATATTCATTGCCAAAGAATGCTTCTTTTATCGGCCCTTTAAGTCGTTTTTCTACGATGAAAACTGAAAATATAGAAGAGACTTACGATGTAATGGCCATCGTATCTGGTCCTGAGCCACAACGAGGCATTTTTGAAAAATTACTTTTAAAACAATTAAACGAGCTGCCTCAAAAGTCTTTGTTGGTAAGAGGTGTACCGGGTACTGAAACGAAAACGCAGAGTGGTAATGTGACTATTGTGAGTCATTTGAATGCCCAGCAAATGCTTAACTATATCCATGCTTCAAAAACAGTTGTTAGCAGAACAGGGTATTCTACGCTTATGGATTTAGTAGTGCTTGGTAAACCAGCAATTTTAGTGCCTACACCCGGACAAACCGAGCAAGAATACCTAGCAACACATCTTAGCAATAACAGGTCCTTTACAATAGCAAACCAACATACATTTGATCTTAAAAAAATATTGCCTCATATAAATCTTAGTTCGCAGAAGCAACAAGGCAATAATATTTCGAGATATAAGAATTTGATAATCAAATTACTGCAAGGTGCATAGTACAGTTGATTATTTTTTTGACTTGTTTGTAGCTTTTATTACTTTATTCCTGAATCTTTTTTGCCTATATGCCCTGTATTAAGACACACAGAGGGTGGTTCATTGGAAATGATTATCAGATAATACAAAAGAACTCTTCAGTAAGAAGTTTTTGTATTTTTTTATGATCACATTACCACAAATACAACAGTACCTACCAATTATCAGCGAAAACCTTCCGTCGAAAAAATTGGACATGAAACATAATTTTCAAAAAACTAAATTTCGTTTTTGAATACCTTTCAAGCAGAAATTAATCATTTAAAAACCTAACATTAAAATCATTAATTATTTAAAGCAGATAAACATGAAAAAAACACTCCTGATTCTCAGTCTTGCTGTTTTGGGATTTCAAACAGCCAATGCACAAACCTTTCCTATTGAAAAAAGCGTAGGTCTTGGTGAAGTGAAAAACTTATTAAGTGGCGAAGTAGCTAAAAACACTTATTTAGAAATAAAAAACACTGGTAAAACAATACTGCATCTTTATATTGGCGATAATCCACTTGCTGCCATCTTATCTAATACTAAGGTGGTTGAGCTGCCTCCAAACTCAATGATTCAAGGTACCATTGAACAGCTTGGAGGATTACCAGCTGGTAAATATTTAAATGTTGTAAACAAGCCTCTTACAGGTATATTAAGTGCAGGAAGAATTGTGCTTACAAATCCAATCAAAAATTTCCCTGAGTATCCACCAATTGGATATAGTCCTTGCTATGGTTTTGTACTTACAGACATGACTACGGGCAAACCTATAGGCCCGGATCCAACACCAACATGGAACAATGGCCCAGGTAAAATATACACTTGCGGTAAAGTAGGTATTAATACAATTGATCCTACTACCGACCTGGAAGTTGTTGGTAATATCAAAACATCAACGCTGAATATAGGTTCTAGCACTGTGGGTATAGGTCATATAGAAACTAAAAGCTACTTTTTATGTAAAACCGGTATTGGTATTGATATTGGAGATAGAGCACCTATTGGACAGTTAGAGATAAATGCATCTAATGAAATGGGAATGTCAATAGCACATACCGCTACCGGAGATTATTCTTACGCCAGCCAGATAAAGCTAAACAGGGATTTTACCAAAGGCTTATCTATATATAATACCAGTTCTAGTAAAGAAACTTTTTTAGTGTATGGTAATGGAAATATGTATGCGGGCGACATACATTGTCATAAACTAAAAGTTGAGACGAACTGGAGTGACTTTGTGTTTGAGAAGAATTATAAACTTCCATCCTTAAAAGAAGTTGAGGCATATATAAATGAAAACAAACATCTTCCTGAAATTCCTGCAGCATCTGAAGTAGAGACCACAGGTGCAGATGTTGGCACAATCCTTAAGTTGCATATGCAAAAAATAGAGGAATTGACACTATATATTATCCAGCAACAGAAAGAGATAGAGGCATTGAAGGCTGCTAAAAAATAATACCTATTTGATCAATGAAAAAAATCAATAAAGCACTATTCTTTGTCTTGCTATTCTTTCCACTCATTCTGGCTGCACAAACTACAAAGTATTATGAGTTTGAGGGTGGCGACGAATGTAGAAATAATGATAATTGCTTACTTAACTGGCATGGTGCGGGGAGTCCAACCTTCCGCTCTATAAAAAGGCCTTACCGTATTGTAAATGCAATACGTGATCTCAAATTAAAAACAGATGGCAGCGATAATGCCTCTGCTTTAAACGATTTTTTGTATCTAATGAAAACAGCAGCATCTCCTGAAATTAAAAATGCGCTTCTTGTTATTTACTTCCCTACAGGAACCTACTATTTTAGATCCATCATAAAACTAGATGGTGTAAGGAATGTTATATTTAAAGGAAACGAATATGACAGACCTACATTGGAAATAGACCATCCCGCGGTAGGGTTCTCTATTAAAAATGGGTCAAGCCAAATAGGAATCGAGGATCTTAATATAGAACGGGCCAATGGTGTTCCAGGTCGGGACGGACAATCAGAATCCAGTGGCGTAAATATGTGGTTTTCAGGCGCACACGATTGTTGGGTAAGTGGCGTAAATAGCCATAGACCCTGGGCTGGGCATATTGTTATGGCTGGAGCATCAGACCACATTACAATTTCCGGGTGTACATTTGAGAGTGCGCAAGCACATGGAACTGGTGGAGAAGGTTATGGTGTTATATTTCAAGGAACTACGTATCAGTCCTTATTGGAAAATAGTCTGTTCTACAATTTGAGACATTCTATTCTATTCCAACAGAATCCTTATTACAATGTGATAGCCTATAACGCCAGTTATGATCCCTATTTTGATGAAGGAGATGTTTTAGGAGTAATAGTATTAAGACCACCCGATCTTGCTTTTCACGGAAGTCATCAAACAGATCCCAATACAGGTGGGCCGGGCCCACATCATAACCTGATTGAAGGGAATAGTATGCAGGAAGGCCGGTTTGATATTTCGCATGGCTCAAATGGACCCCATAATACTTTTGTAAGAACACGCTTCAGAACCGGTTTTAGTATTACAGAAGATTATGCAGATTGGGGAGGTAGGGACTATTTCTATTTTGAATACAACCAGCACCATCAGAATTTAATAGGTACAGCCATTGCAACATTAAGTAGTGTGAACGGAACCATTAAGTACTCAGGTGATGCACTTCCAATTACCAGCGATATGCCTGACGATGTGGTATCCTATTATACGTGGGATAAAAAACCAGACTATCTGGCAAGTGGTGCATGGCCATATAAACCAGCCAGCAGTGTAAATGCTGCAGAAATCAGGCAAGGTGGACACGGTGTTGATCCAGAAGGATGGAAACGTTATTATTGTGGCCGTTTCATGGCAGATCAGCTCACTTTTGATCAGGGACAAACAATAGGGCCAGATTATAACGACAATAATCCTTTGTATACAGAATACCGTGCTATTACTGCTATAGATGCAGGACCCGCCACTATTACAGGCCCAGCTCAAAGTGAAATAAAATTCCTTGCATCTAACAATATTGACTTTAATCCCGGATTCGAAACCACTGGCGCAGTGAATTTTACTGCACAGCTGGTAAGTAATATGTGTCCGTCAGATGGCCATTCTCGCCTTAGTTCTGTAAACGATGATGAGGTTGTGATGCCCATACTTATTAGCAGCAATATAGATGAAGTTAAAAGCAAACAACCTATAATAAATAAGGGACATTTATTTACGTTAACGCCAAACCCTTTTTATAATGAGTTTACGCTTCACTTTACTTTAACAGAGGCTTCAGAAACCAATATTATTGTATATAATAGTATAATGCAACCCGTGCTTACTTTCATAAAGAAGTATGAAGCGGGTGAGCATGAAATGTCCCAATATTTAGACAATTTACCTTCGGGACTTTATACAGTAAGTTTTAATGCTGGCAACTATAGTGCTGTCCAAAAGGTTGTTAAATTATAGGTTTAGTATCATTTACAAATAAAGTTTCAATGTTCTTGCGAAAGGAATTAGGGAACAACTCTCTAATTCCTTTCGCATTTATATGTAAAAGTATTTCCTTCTTTAATTAGCCATTTTAAAATTCCTGAAATTGTAGGTAAAAGTTAGCATATAATACTGCTGCAGTACCTGCGTAATTCTATCTTCTACGTAGGTTTCTGTTACGTTGCGGGCAATACTGGTATTCTGTTTTAGGATGTCAAATACAGAAAGCCTCAACTCACCAGCATTTCTTTTAAGAAACTTAAATGCCACGGCAGCATTCCAGAGCCATATTGATTGATTGTATGCTGAATTAAGCCCTGCATAATAATTGTGGTTTAACTCTGTATTGAAAACAATCCTGGTTGTGGGTATTAAGTTTACTTTAATGCCGGTAATGCCCGTATAGTAATTGTTGTTGGATTGCGATTGTATACTATTCTTTACTACAGTGTAATTTGCAGTGTATGAGAGTTTAAAATCAATATTTTCGCTAATGTTGCTACCCAATACCATTCCAGTACTATATGCTGTTGTTTTTGACGTATTAAGCTGTTCGTTAATAAGCGCAGGTGTTTTGGTATATGTTAAGCCTGCATTTATATTCAGATTACTTTTAAGAACTGAAACAGGGAAGCCATAGGTAGCAAACAGTCGGATATTACTATAGCCACTAAGCCTGACCGGACGTGTAAGCTGTGCGCCTTGTATCAGTTTTATTCCTTCGGGCAGCACAGTGTCTTTTTGTGCTATTGTGGTGGAGTTTCCAATGTAGCTGTTCGATTTGCTAATGTTTAAGAAGACAAAAACCGGACGCGTCTTAGTAGAATCAAGTGTAGAAAAGCGTCCTGAAATTGTGTTGGTATACTGTTGATTTAAATAGGGGTTACCAATGCTTAACTGTAAAGGGTTACTGTTGTCTATAACATTTTGTAGCTGTGTAATAGTAGGTGTTTGCACATTGGTATTATAAATCAACCTTAAATTTGTTCTTGGAGAAAATGCATATTGGTATACTATACGCGGCAAAGGGACATAGAAATTTCTGTCTACGCTAATAGCTTGTGGGTAAATCTTTTCACTATGCATGTTTATTATTTGTGCATCAATATTGGCAGATAGGTTATACTTATCTTTTTTTCTCCTGAAGCCAAACCCTGCGCGTTGTGTAATAATTGTATTATCAAACTTATTAGATAGGCTAGGATTCAGAATTGTGTATTCATTACTAATGCTATCTATCCTATTTGTGAGCTTCTCTGAATAACTTAGTCCCAGAGAGGGCAGGTAGCTGAACTGTAGTTGAGAGTACTTACCCACAGGCTCTGTATAGGTAAGGTTTGTAGAATAGTTGTGTGTGTAGGAATGGCTGTTGGTGCGCTGGTCTGTTACAAATGCTGAATCGACGCCATTAACAAAATTGTCAGAATTAGAATAGAGGTTGCTGTTACCTTTACGGTTGCTTAAATCGGTACTCAGACTTGCTGAAAAAGTTCTGCCTTTTTTACTGAAATTATGCCGCCACAACAAGTTGTTAGAGAATGAATAACCTGAACTATAAGATGAGTAATCGTTTACAGAACTGTTTAGACGTAAGCCGCTTGTAGTATTGGTTGCTGCAGATACTAAGCTGTAAGCGTTATTCTCCTGTATGCTATATCTTGTTGTGTTAATAAATGAGTTAGCTGAATCCAATTGGTATTCTAAGCGAAGATTGAATCGATGGTTATTGTTTTTATTGTTAATCTGGTCGTCTTCGTGGTAAAGCTGGCTTGTTTGCCCATTCAGAAAGTACTTTCTATCTAGTGTTGCATTGTTACTATTGTTCGTATTATTAAAGAAGTAGCTTGAACTTACTTTTAGCTTACTACCCCAGCGATTGGTGTAGTTTAATCCAATTGAGTTTGTAGTATTGATGCCATTTTGTTGACCCACCAGGAAGTTATTGGCTGCTCCATTATTTCCACCACCTGTATTTCCATTTCCGCCACCGCCTCGTCGTCCACCACCTGCTCCAGACCCGCCACCATTGGCACCGCGATTATTGGTCTGCGACAAGCCCAGTAAATCCTGCGAAGAAAAGTTTTGCTGATTGATGTTATTACTCAATCCTATTAAGGAAACCCGTTGCTGGCCGTTAAAGAAGTTTAAGTTGCCTCCGGTCCAGTAGCGTTTATCGGTGCCATAACCCGCATATAACTTACCAAACTGGGAACTTCCTTTGCCATTACGTGTAGTAATATTCATTGTTTTCTCGGTATTGCCATCGTTAAAGCCTGTAAACTGAGCCTGGTCACTCAACCTGTCAAACACTTGTACTTTGTCTACTATTTCTGCCGGCAGGTTACGTAAGGTAAGTGTGGCATCATCTCCGAAAAACTCTTGCCCATCAACCAATACACGCTTCACATCTTCGCCTTGTGCTTTTACAGTGCCATTTTCTATAGTAATGGCAGGCATTTTAGTTACTAAATCTTCCACGTTTGCATCCGGGTGAACCTTGTAAGCCTTTGCTGTATACTCGGCAGTATCATTTTTAAGTGTAACGCGGGTTTGTTCGCCTTCAATCTTTACTTCCTTCAGTGCTTGTACATCAGCAAGCAAGGAAATATTAATGTTGGCAATATTCTCATGAATATCAAGGGCTTTCTCATAAGGCTTATATCCCAGGTAGACTACTTTAAGAATGTATTTACCAGGCTTTACATCTTTAAAAGAAAATTCTCCATTTACATCTGCATTAGCGCCTATTTGATGCGACAAATCTCCCCCTGGTAAAAGCACTACGGCCGCTCCAATAAGGGGAGATTTATTTTGTATATCATTTACAAGACCTGAAACGGTGAAAGATTGTGCCGATAATACAATGGGAAGCACTAAGGTCAAAAAAAGACCTCTTACCAAGTGTTGTAGCATATAAGATTAATTCACTTTAATAATCTCATACCATACTTCACCATTGCGGGTTACCGCTTTATATTGTGTGCCGTTGGATGTGTAATAGGTGTTTCCGTCAATAATTACTTTCTCGCTCCCCTCAGGTACCATTCTTACTAACGAACCCACCGAGGGTGAACCTCCATTCGAATCTACATTAACCACTTCGTACCAAATCTCACCATCTTTGGTAACGGCTTTATATTGAACACCATCTACCCTGTAATAGGTATCACCATTAATCTGTACAATCTCATAACCATCGGGAATGCTTTCTACAACTGCTCCCACAGGTGGTTTACTTACTTCATATTCATTGTCGTTTTGTAAGTAATAGGTGCCATAGTAATAATAGTATGGGCGATCTGCAATTACAACACGTGTATAACCCACGGGTAAGGTATGAACCCGGATGCCAATAGGAGGGGCTGTTACAATATAGCGTCTGCCGTAGCGACGGTAAAAAATACCCTGGTGATAATTATAACCAACACCACCAAATGTAACACCTATGGCTGCTCTTGGTGCATTGGTAACAACAACGCCTCTGCGTGGAGCATTGACATAGCGCCAATGTGGATTTGTTCTTCCTACAACCACAGTTCTATGACTGGGCCGTGCATGCACATTTCTGTGCTGAGCAAATGATGGATTGTTTGCTAAAAGTAAGATTAGAATAATGAAGCTTATTACAAAATGTCTTTTGTCCCTAAATTCAAGCGTTTTCATAACCTATATATTTTGATTTAGACCTTTTGACCAATGAAAAGATAAATGGTTTAATGTATTTTAAAAAGAAAAGCGATACTCCTGATTTTTAGGAATATCGCTTTTTTATAAATCTTGTATTATTTAAAGCTTCACGATTTTTGTTTGTTTAATCAATTTAGTGGCGTCTTCAATTAATAGGAAATATACACCTTTGGCAAAGGTCTCAGTGTCAATGGAAACGGTTTGTTCGCCATGATTTTCCACATGATATTCCCTGCCAAACAGGCGTCGTCCATTCATATCTGTTAAAGAAGCTGTAAAACCAGTAGATTCTGACAGATTGTTAAGTGAAACATTTAGCTTATCACCTTCCCAGGAGGTTCTCATTACCTGTATGCTACCTACTACAGGAACATTAATAGATACGATGTTGGAGAACTTGGTTTCATCAGAAAAATCAAGCTGTTTCAGTCTGTAGTAATTGACACCTTCGCTGGGATTATGGTCTGTAAAGACATACTTGTTCTGTTGAGCAGTGGTTCCATGTGCAGCCACTGAACCAAGCAGATAAAAATCTATTCCATTTACAGAACGTTCTATCATAAACTGTTTGGCTTGTTCTTCTTGTGCTGTTGCCCACTTTACAATACCCTTCCCATCTGCATAATAAGCTTTATAATACATATAGGTTATTGGCAGCACAACCGGTGGGCAATAACTTACTGTTACTGCTTGCGTGGCTGTACAGCCCACAGCATCTGTTACTTTTACTGTGTAGGTAGTGGTAGAGGTGGGGGTTGCAGTTGGTGTTGCGCTTGATGTGCTTGATAAACCTGTTGCCGGTGTCCATAAATAACTAGCAATGCTGTTTCCTGCACCCTGTGCCGTGGCCGATGCGGTTAACGTAACGCTGGGTGTACTACTGTTACAAACTGTAGGTGTAGCAGGAGAGATAGAAACATTTGGTGATACAGTGCTAATGGTAATCGATTTTAGCACACTACACATAGGGTGTGTAGCATCACTTACTGTTACATTGTATGTTGTTGTCGCCGCTACTGTGGCAGTAGGGCTTGCAGCAGTTGTGCTGGACAGGCCTGTAGAAGGGCTCCATGTGTAATTAATGGTAGGTATTGGTCTGTAGCAAATACCAAACCTGGTACTAGGTCTGTTTACATCCATAATACTATTCTTGGCGCTGTTAATATAAAATTCGCAGGCCTGTGCAGAACATGAAGAGGTATGTATTACAGAGTTAAACCCACTGGCTGTTTTATACACGTTTCCTGGTGTGTTTGCAGCGTTAGAAAAACATATCTGAACAATAATATTTGATGTGCCATCCCAATCAAATGCCTGATCAAATTCAAAGGTATTCCAGCCTGTGGTAATGGTTGTTGCTTTGGCATTATATACGGTAGCCATACCCGTTACGAAATCAGATTTACTTGCAAAAGCAGTTTTATTGGTACATATCATTTTAATGGTAAATCCATTATATGCGCCACCAGAGCTAATTACGTTCAATGCTATGTTGTGAAATTGCCCACCTTTAAAGAAAGCAGGAAGCTCGCTGGCAAGATATAATATTTGCGTTCTGCCCGCCATATCGGGGTCTCCGCTTCCGTTTGTACAAGTAGAGAGCGTGCCTTGTGGTCTTCCAAGTAATTGGTAGGTAGTGCTATTTACAGTGCCTGCACCTATATTTACATTGGTAGTAACGCCCTGGCAGCCCGTTGCACTTGCACCACAAGATGAGGGTGTAACAGGAACAAAGGAAGGAACCACATTCAATACAGAAGTTCCATTGGCACATACCTGTGTTTTAGAGGCTGAAATAGAAGCTGTTGGGTTTACAACACTGATAGCTACATTGGCAGTACAGGTTATACCGGCATTATCCGTATGAACCACCGTATATGTTGTATTTACAAAAGGTACAACAGGTGGTGTATAAGGATTAGGGCTAGGTGTAGCAGGGTCGTGCAGCCAATCGTAAACAAAAGCAGGGCTTGGTCTTACAATCTGAATGTTATCCAAGCCCCAATGGTCGGTAGTTATACCACTGCTGTACTCTTGTGTCCACCTAATCATCGTATTGGCAGTACAAGCGGCCGGTGGCAGGGGATAGCTATAACTTTTCCAGTTAATCATTACAGGGTCGTTACCACCATTTGGAGGGAAGTATTGAATAGAAACCCAGGTTGTGCCACTATTTATAGAATACTGTAAGTTTACACCTTCCTCTGGTAAATCGACTCCCTCGCAAGGTGACGAGCCACCTTGCGTAGCATATTTCATATCAAACTTAATAATTGCACCATTTATACAATTAAAGGGTAAAGTTACCAGCCTGCGGGGAACGTTTGCTGCGTCACCCATCCACATACATGTGGTACCATCAGGGCCTGCACCGCAAGGATTGCTATAAGATGCAGATGGTGTTGTGCCCCAGCCATTACCCGGCCGGCTGGCAGGTACATTAAAGTCTGTTTTTATAACATAGTCTGTCATCGTACCAACGGCATTCAGCTTTATAGTATCTCCACACTGAATAGTGGTTGCAGAGGCTTTTGCTGTTACGGGACATTGTGCACGGGAAACACCTGCTATGCTTGAAGTAAGCAAACAGATACAGAGTAATTTTAAAATTCTCATGTTGGGCGTATGTTTTAGGGCGTGCTCATTTTAGGGATAATGAGCTGGTTTTCAGGCTAAGTCAAATATAGTAAATATATCATACTGTGAATGAGTATGTTATAAAATAAGTTTCCGTAAAACACTAATAATGAAAGCCTTTGTAGGATGAAGCTGTGAGATAAGTATATGCTAAAAATGATTGCTAAATGATGATTCTATTTAGTAATGCGCTGGAAATTAGGAAGTAAAAGAAGAGTTACGCGATGTCGGAAAAAATAGACTGCAAATACTTGTCTATCAACCTGGGAACACTGTATTTCTCAAGCTCAGTATCATTTATAAAAATATAATCTTTTGATAATAGCGACTTCTCAATACTGTTATCAATTTCAATATGAAAGAATTTCGCGTAAATGGTTTGATGCGTTAGCTGGTGTTTAAAAACAGCACTGGTATTTATAATCTTAAAACCTTTTCCTGGCATAAGTTCTTTAAATCCAGCTATTTTAATAAGTTCTGATTCATCAAGTAATTTGCCGGTTTCAATTATCGGGAAATCATATAAATCTTGCCAGATATCGCCTGCAGGGCGTTTACGGATAGAAAAAGAATCTTTACTGTTCACAAATAAATAATGAAAATAGCGGTCCCGGGCTTTTTGCTTTTTCTCTTTCACAGGAAGCTCGGCTACTATATTGTTTTTGCGGGCATAACAATCAAGCGTTAGCGGACACACCTTACAGTTTGGGCTTTGTGGCTTACATTGTATGGCACCAATTTCCATAATGGCCTGGTTAAACAAGTCAGGATGTGCGGTATCTAGCAATTGATTGGCCAGTTCATAAAACTCTTTTTTGGCTGCACTTTTATTAATAGGGGTTTTTATACCATAATACCTTGATAAAACCCTATAGACATTGCCATCTACCACGGCATGTGGTAAATTAAAAGACAGGGAGGCAATTGCCGCTGCAGTATATTCACCAATACCTTTCAGTTTTAATATTTTATCATGATCAGGAGGAAATTTACCACCATATTCATTTACAATCTGCTTGGCTGTAGCATGCATATTTCTTGCACGGCTATAGTAGCCTAAGCCTTGCCAAAGCTTCATTACCTCATCTTCCGGTGCAGCAGCAAGATCAAATATAGTAGGATATGCTTCTACATATCGCTCATAATAGGGACGGCCTTGCTCAACCCTTGTTTGCTGAAGAATAATTTCAGAAAGCCAAATAAAATAAGGATTGGTAGTTCGTCTCCAGGGTAAATCCCTTTTGTTTACTGCGTACCAGCTAATTATTGTATTCGCAAAACTCATGTATTGGCAAGTGTGTCAACTGTTTAGACTTGAGCGAAGTTAGCAACAAAAATTTTATTTTTCATAAAAAACAGTATCTTTGCAGCCCGTTTTAAAAGACAATTCGATACAATAAGATATATGACTAAAGCAGAACTAGTTACAGAGATTGCCGCAAAAACAGGTATTGAAAAAGTTGCCGTGCAAGAAACAATTGAAAGCTTCATGAAAGTGGTAAAGACAAGCCTGTCTACAGGTGATAGTGTTTACTTAAGAGGATTTGGAAGTTTTATTGTGAAAAAAAGAGCACAAAAAACAGGTAGAAACATTTCGAAGAATACTACAATTATTATTCCCGAGCATTCTATTCCAGCGTTTAAACCTGCTAAGACTTTTAGCGAAAAGGTTAAAGTATCTTCAAGTAAGAAATAAGTAGGTGCAGAGCGGGAAACAAATAGCAATTATTGCAGGTTGTGCTGCATTGGCAGCCTTGCTTTATTTCGCTCCCCGCAAACAAAGCGATAACGCTGAACATAAAAAAGAAAACGTTCTTTCAGGTTTTAATTTCGAATCTTTTATTGCTGCCGAAAAGCAACACTTAAACCAGGACCAGTTGTCTAGGGTTGAAGGGCTTGAGTCAGAAATAAAGAAAAATAATACGAACGATTCGTTATTCATACAATTGGCTTCGGTTTATGATAGTGCTAAAGTTCCTGTTGCCGCAGGATACTACTATGAGCAATTAGCTACCAGATCATCGAGTGAAAAAGCATGGTTAGGTGCAGCTTTTCGTTATTTTGACGGATTTAAGACAGCTGCCGATAGTGCATTACATGCAGAAATGCTTGCTAAAGCTATTGCTACCTACAAAAAGGTGTTAGAGATAAATCCTAAAAACCTTGATGCAAAAACTGATTTGGGTGTGTGCTATACCGAAACGCCACAACCCATGCAGGGTATTCAATTACTGCGTGACGTGGTTGCTGAGAATCCTAAGCACGAACAGGCGCAGATGAACCTGGGAATTCTTTCAGTTCGTTCGCGCCAGTATGATAAAGCGGTTGATCGGTTTAATAAAGTATTGGAAATTAATCCTGCACGTACTTCCATGCACGTGTTTATTGGTGAATGTTACGCTGAACAAGGAAACCTGCAAAAAGCAAAAGAGGAATTTATTGCTTACAAAAAGACAGGTAATGACCCCGCACTACTAAAGCAGGTTAACATGTACTTAGAAGAAATTAATAATAACATAAAAAAATAAAGAGCTATGCCAAGCGGTAAAAAAAGAAAGCGTCATAAAATTGCTACGCACAAACGTAAAAAGCGTTCAAGACAAAACAGACATAAAAAGAAATAACCTTTAGGTAATTTCTTAAACACAATAGATATAAGGGTTTGGTAGTTAGTACTACTATTCCCTTATATCCTATTTATGTGTGTGGCCTTTTCAGGCATTTTAAGTCCTGTAAAGTCCGTTTCCACTAAATTCTGAATCACTAATTTTTCAATCGATATCTGTCGTTGTTTTTGTGTGTATTCGGGTTTAGTCATTGTTAATTTCTATTTAAAGAAAAATCAGCTTGAACGAATTAGTAATAAATTCCTCATCAACCGGGGTAGATATTGCCTTACTTCAAGATAAGCAACTCGTTGAGCTCAATAGTGAGCAAAAAGACAACCAGTTTGCTGTTGGAGATATCTACCTGGGTCGTGTAAAGAAGCTCATGCCGGGTCTTAATGCAGCGTTTGTTGACATTGGGTCTGAAAAGGATGCTTTTTTGCATTATTTAGACTTGGGGCCACGGATTCGTTCATTGTTGAAATTTGCTCGCGCACAAGCATCAGGAAACAGAATGGATCCGATGTTGAGCGATTTTTCTATTGAACCCGATATTGAAAAAACAGGTAAGATAAACCAGATACTTAGTGCCAATATATGGATTCCCGTACAGGTTGCTAAAGAACCTATATCTACAAAGGGTCCACGTATCAGCTCAGAAATTTCTATTCCGGGACGCTATATTGTATTGGTTCCGTTTTCTAACGAAGTTTCTGTTTCCCAGAAAATAAAGCAGAATGAAGAACGTACGCGTCTTAAAAGACTTGTACAGAGCATAAAACCTCGCAACTTTGGTGTAATTATCCGCACCGTAGCCGAAGGTAAAATGGTTGCCGACCTGGATGCCGATTTGCAGGACGTTTTGTCTAAATGGAAAACCTGTGCAGACCAGTTAAAAACTTCTAAACCGCCACAGAAGCTCTTGGGCGAGATGGATAGAACTTCTATCATTCTGCGTGACATGCTGAACGATAATTTCAATAACATTCATGTAAATGATGCTGTTGTTTATGAAGAGGTTAAGCAGTATATCCGCACCATTGCCCCGGATAAAGAAGAAATTGTAAAATTACATAAAGGTAAGCTTCCTATTTTTGAGCATTTTGGCATTGATAAGCAAATAAAAACCTCTTTTGGACGTACAGTGGGCATGCCTACCGGTGCGTATTTGATTATTGAGCATACAGAAGCATTACACGTAGTTGACGTAAACAGTGGTGGACGTGTAAAGTCAGACAAGAACCAGGAAGAAAATGCCTTACAGGTTAACATGGAGGCAGCGAAGGAGATTGCCCGCCAGTTGAGGCTTCGTGATATGGGTGGTATCATCGTGGTTGATTTTATTGACTTGCACAGCGTAGCCAATCGTAAAATGCTTTACGAGCACTTTAAGTCGGAAATGAAGAAAGACCGTGCCAAGCACACTATTCTTCCTCCGAGCAAGTTTGGCCTGGTTGAAATTACGCGTCAGCGTGTACGTCCGGAAAATAAAATCTCTACTGTGGAGAAATGTCCTGCCTGCGATGGTACCGGCGAAATTAAAGCCAGTATCCTTATCCTGGATGAGATAGAGAATAACCTGCGTTACTTGATAAAAGAACAGAACGAGAAAACACTTTCCCTACATACACACCCTTTTATAGCGGCTTATTTAAAGAAAGGCCTGGTTTCGCAATCTGCAAAATGGATGTGGAAATATAAACGTCGCATTAACATTAAAGCAGAAAACTCTTACCACATGCTGGAATACCACTTTTTTAATGCTAACGAGGAAGAGATAAAGCTTAGCTAATGTGCTAGTTTGTTGATGTGCTAATGTGCTGATTGAAAAGTACACGTCTGTACTGTCATTGTAAGGGATAGCAATCTGTTTATTAGTTTGAAAGTTTATAGTTTGGGTGTTTTGTCATTCGTCGTCATATAAAATTACCTATAACGTTTTGCAGCTTGCCGAAGGCGGGGCTTTCGAAGCATCATCGGTCAAGCTACGATTAATATTTATTCGAAGCCGAAAAGCTTATCTTACCACAACACCCCGCTTTTGGCAAGCTGCTGTTATAGGTAGTTTATTTCCATTTTCAACCATTTCGGAATGTATCTATTAAGTGTTGTTTTGTCGAAGCGCATTAAATAAAGCCTTTTAATTCCTTCCATGATTACAAGTCCAAAGACTGTCAATATTATTGTCGCGATAACAAATAAGTTTGCAGGTCTACCACGATAATAATAAAACAAATTCCAGATTTTGGTGTCAAGCAGCTTGAAGATTAAGGCAGCAATTAAATAGGTCAAAATAATTGTCGCAGTGGACTTTGCAACACGCAATAAGAATTTGTCGTCCCTGGTCGAAAATATTTCCAAAATGTTTATTCCAAGTATTGCAGCAGCAAGTCCATAAGTGAAAATTTCTCTGTGTAGAGGAATCTTGTTGTTCATTTTGACTTCTTGCCAGTCAAGTCCATAACCTAAGTAGAGTGCCTCATTCGGGATAATCATTGTCAGCCAGTAAATCAGGCTAAACAAAATCACGGTCAAGATGTATGGAAATAGTCTACGTGCTGTCATTTTAAATTACCGCTAACTTGTATATATACGAACCTTTGGTTCGCCAATCTATTCGAAATGAGATAGATTGGCGAACTTTTATATCACTATTCCTTCCGCCAAGGTAACAAATATCTTCACTCCTCATTTTCAATTGTTTATTATCAATTGTCAATTACTAATTTCGTAGCTATGTACGAGAAGCGCGAAAAGCAAGAGAAATCCATCAATATGGAAGATGCCTTAACCAAAGGCCGTGCTTTTTGTGCTTACCAGGAGCGTTACCACCAGGAGGTGCGTGATAAGCTCTACGAATGGGGGCTTTGGCCCGATGGCGTAGAACAAGCGATTCTTACCTTGATAGAAGAGAAGTTTTTGAACGAAGAACGTTTTGCCCGTGCTTACGTAAGTGGCAAGTTTAGAATTAAGAAGTGGGGGAGGCTTAAAATAAAACAGGGTTTGAAATTTAGAAAGATATCAGATTACTGTATCAAAAAGGGTTTTACGGAAATTAATGACAGAGAATATGAGCAGACACTCAAAAAAGTAATTGAAGACTACCAACGCACGCTCAAAGAATCGAATAAGCTAAAGGCTTTGCATAAAACCGCACGATATGCCATTAGTAGGGGCTTTGAAAGCGATTTGGTGTGGGCACTGCTAAAGGGAGTTGACAATGAATAATTGACAGTTGACAATGTTTATTCTTGTCATTCAGAAGGAAACTTCCTTATTTATAGTACAGTCAGAATAATATTTCACTCATTGTGAATAGTGGAAAACATAATATCTTGCGCTTCAATTAATAATCTACAAATAACCTGTCATTCCCACGAAAGTGGGAATCCCTTTATTCAATGAGATTCCTGCTTTCGCAGGAATGACAAGCAAAAACATAAAACATGAAATTCGCTACTAAAGCCATACACGCAGGTGTTGAACCTGATCCATCTACCGGCGCTATTATGACGCCTATTTTCCAGACATCTACATACGTACAAGCTGCACCCGGCGACCATAAAGGTTACGAGTACTCTCGCACACACAACCCTACACGTAATGCATTGGAGAATGCACTTGCCGCATTAGAGAATGGTAAGCATGGCTTATGTTTCGGGAGTGGAATGGCTGCTATTGACGCTGTGGTTAAGCTTTTGAAGCCTGGCGATGAAGTAGTATCTACAAACGACTTGTATGGCGGCTCTTACCGAATCTTTACAAAGATCTTTGCCAATTATGGCATTAAGTTTCACTTTGTACCTATGCACGATATGGCTACTGTTGAGCAATACATCAACAGCAATACCAAGCTTTTATGGATTGAAACGCCTACCAACCCAATGCTGAATATCATCGACATTAAAGCAGCGGCGGCCCTGGCAAAAAAACATAACTTGCTATTGGGTGTTGACAATACTTTTGCATCACCCTACCTTCAAACTCCTTTAGATTTAGGTGCCGATATCATTATGCACTCTGTAACCAAATACCTTGGCGGACATAGCGATGTAGTAATGGGCGCTTTGATTGTTAAGGATTCTACATTGGCTGAGCGTTTATATTTTATTCAAAATGCTTGTGGTGCAGTTTGTGGCCCACAAGATAGCTTCTTAGTATTGCGTGGTTTGAAAACCCTGCATTTACGTATGCAACGTCATTGTGAGAATGGCGAAATCATTGCCAATTTCTTAAAGACGCATCCTACAGTAGATAAAGTATTTTGGCCGGGTTTTGAAAGCCATGCCAATCATGCCATTGCAAAAGAACAAATGCGTGGATTTGGCGGTATGATGTCATTCTCTTTAAAAGGAAATAGCCTTGAAGAAGCCAAACGTATCTTATCACGCTTTAAACTGTTTTCTCTTGCTGAATCATTAGGTGGCGTGGAAAGCTTAATAGGACACCCTGCTAGCATGACACATGCATCTATACCGAAAGAAGAGCGAGAAAAATCGGGTGTTGTAGATTCTTTAATACGCTTAAGTGTGGGTGTAGAAGACGCTTCTGATTTAATTGAAGATTTAAAACAAGCGCTGGCTTAATAAATTCAACTACTGCTGTCATTCTCACGAAAGTGGGAATCCCTTTGTTCAGAGGAGATTCCTGCCTTCGCAGGAATGACAGACTTTTCATTAAGATTAATAAACTCCGAAATGATTTTAGAACGTATAAAGAATACCGTACGAGAAGTAAAAGACTTTCCTAAACCAGGTATTCAGTTTAAGGATGTAAGCACCATTTTTCTGGATCAGGCACTGTGTAATGATATTATAGATTCGTTTATCAAGTTGCTTGGTAATACTAAGGTTGATGCAATCATAGGTATTGAAAGTCGTGGATTTATTCTGGGAATGTTGCTGGCTAACAAGCTAAATGTGCCCTTTGTTATTGTTAGAAAAGTGGGGAAGTTACCAAGTCATACTTTCCAGTTTGAGTATGCCTTGGAATATGGCAATGCAACAATTGAAGTGCATAAAGATGCCATCAAGCCTGGATGGAATGTGCTTATTCACGATGACTTACTGGCCACAGGCGGCACTGCCGCTGCTGCTGCCGAATTGGTGAAGATGGTTAATGCAAAAGTTGCCGGCTTTGCTTTTCTAATAGAACTGGCTTTCTTAAATGGCGAAGAGAAGATTAAAGGCTACTCTGATAATATTATTAAGCTAGCGCAGTATTAAAAAGCTATTTAGGCTCGGTGTCATTGAGAACGATAGTGAAGCAATCTCATTGAAGTTAGGGATTGCTTCGTCATTCTTCCTCGCAATGACAGTTCTATTTTGTCATGTTGAGCTAATAGCTATAGAATATTGCTGATAAATATTCTTAACAATCTCTACCGAATACAGGCTTGAAATACGCTTAATAAATAACGGAAAATTCAATTCAGAAGTCTCATCTGCCGTATCTGAAATGGTTCTTATAATGGTAAAAGGAATTTCGCACTCATAACAAACCTGTGCTACAGCAGCACCTTCCATTTCCACACAAAGCAGTGTAGGGAGTGTTTCTAGCAAAAGGTGTTTATCCGAACTATTAGCGAAGAATTTATCTCCGCTGGCAATATCACCTACATATACCTTGGGTGTTTTTATTCCAAATTGGCTTAAGTCTTCCGTACCAATAAGTGTATGCAGTTTGTTATCTTCAAGTATATATTCAGCAGCCTTTACAGCTACTGATGTGTTTTCAGAGGTACTATCAAAAAAGGTTTTACCAAGTAAAGGAATTTCAAATCTATTAACGATTGGCCTGGCATCCATATCGTGTTGTATAAGCCGTTTAGCTATAACAACATCACCAATAGCCAAATTAGCATTCAATGCACCAGCTACGCCTGTAAATATCAGTTCTGTAATTTTAAAATGATGAATAAGTGTGGAAACCGTAGTCGCAGCAGCCACTTTACCCCATCTTGAAAAAACAACTATCGTGGGGATACCATACAGCTTGCCGCTGTAGTAAGTACGCATGCCAATCGTCTGCTCATCGCGCTCAGTAAGACGGGCGATAAGCCCATCTACCTCTTCCATCATGGCACCCATAATGCCTATTACTCTGTTTTCCATGCGATAAAAGTAGGATAAAACATGCGTTTAATTCTTCTGGAAACAAACATTGGATGCTTCAGTAGTTTAATTAAAGAGTTATGTTCTTCATGGCAAAGCGTTTTTTATATCTTTGCCTCTACAGCACAAATTGTTAATGTTTTAGAAATGCGCTATTAGTCACCATTTTGGGGTGTGCAGCGCTTTAATTTTAATTTAATCAACATGGCAAAATCAACCAGAAGAGAAGAGGCACTTGAGTACCACGCACAAGGCCGTCCCGGTAAGATTGAAGTAGTACCTACCAAACCATATAGTTCGCAGCGTGATTTGTCGTTAGCGTATTCTCCAGGGGTGGCAGAACCTTGTTTAGAAATAGCTGCCAATCCGGAAGATGTTTATAAATATACTGCTAAAGGAAATTTAGTTGCTGTTATATCGAATGGTACAGCAGTATTGGGATTGGGTAATATAGGTGCCTTGGCATCAAAACCAGTAATGGAAGGAAAAGGCGTATTGTTCAAAATCTTTGCTGATATTGATGTTTTTGATATTGAAATCGACGAGACAGACGTAGATAAATTTGTACAGACAGTAAAGGCCATTGCGCCCACTTTTGGTGGTATTAACCTCGAAGATATTAAGGCTCCTGAATGCTTTGAGATAGAACGTAGGTTGAAAGAAGAGTTGACGATACCAATGATGCACGATGACCAACATGGTACGGCAATTATTTCGGCAGCAGCATTATTAAATGCCCTAGAACTTGCAAAGAAGAAGATAGATAAAGTTAAGATTGTTGTGAATGGCGCGGGTGCATCTGCTACTTCGTGTACAAAGATTTATTTGGCGCTAGGTGCTAAAATCGAAAATCTTGTAATGCTTGATAGTAAAGGTGTTATTCGTGTAGATAGCGAAAACCTGGATGACAACAAGCGTTTGTTTGCCACCAAACGTAACATTCATACACTGGAAGAAGCCATTAAAGATGCAGATGTATTTATAGGACTGTCAAAAGCCGATATTCTAACGCCTGAAATGCTGATGAAAATGGCGAAAAATCCTATTGTTTTTGCATTGGCCAATCCTAACCCGGAAATCAAGTATGAACTTGCAATTGCTGCCCGTAAAGACTTGATTTTTGCCACAGGTAGATCTGATTATCCTAACCAGGTAAACAATGTATTAGGCTTCCCTTTTATTTTCCGTGGTGCACTGGATGTTAGAGCAACACAAATTAATGAGGCCATGAAATTGGCCGCAGTTAGGGCTTTGAGTAACCTGGCAAAAGAACACGTTCCTGAGATGGTAAATCTTGCCTATAACCAAAAGAATATCACATTTGGTAGAGAATATATCATCCCAAAACCTTTAGACCCAAGATTGATAACTACTGTAGCACCTGCTGTAGCAAAAGCAGCTATGGAATCTGGTGTTGCCTTGCAATCTATTACAGATTGGGAGGCTTATAAAGAGAGTTTAGAGAAACGACTTGGGCTTGACGATAAATTTATTCGTGCTATTACTAATAAAGCCAAGCAAAGCCCACAAAGGGTTGTATTTGCAGAAGCAGATACTTATAAAATACTAAAAGCTGCGGAAGTTGTAAGAGAAGAGGGTATTGCAATACCGATCTTACTGGGTAATGAAGAAAAGATTAAAACAATTATCTTCCAGAATAAGCTGGATTTAGAAGGGGTTACTATTATAGACCCTCGCCAGGATGAGAAGAAGCTGGAAGAATATGGAGATATTTTCTTTGCTAAACGTCAACGTAGAGGCTATAACCTATATGAAGCCCGTAAACAGATGCAGGAACGCAACTATTATGGTGCTATGATGGTTGAAACTGGTGAGGCTGATGCGTTGATATCAGGACTTACCCGTAAATATAGTGATACTATTAAACCTTCCTTACAAATTATAGGTACGCAGCCAGGTGTAAAGAAAGTGGCCGGTATGTACATTATGATTACCAAGAAGGGTCCTATTTTCCTTGCCGATACTACCATAAATGTAAATCCTACTGCAGATGACTTGGTAGAGATAACATTGATTACAGCACAGGCATTGCAAAAAATGAACTTTAAACCAAGAATTGCTTTATTATCATATTCAAATTTTGGTTCTACAGAAGAAGTCGGACCACGCGCAGTGCGTGACGCCGTTGCAAGGTTACATAAGGAATACCCGGATTTATGTGTAGATGGAGAGATTCAGGGGAATTTTGCCGTGAATAAGCAAATGCTGAAAGACAATTTCCCTTTCAGCAAATTTGTAGACGAAGGTGCCAATGTATTGATATTCCCGAACCTGGAAGCAGGAAATATTACTTACAAGCTTCTGCAGGAGCTGGGTGGAGCAGAAGCAATAGGACCCATACTTTTAGGAATGAAAAAACCTATTCATATTTTGCAATTGGGTAGTTCTGTACGCGAAATTGTGAATATGATTACTATTGCTGTAGTTGACGCACAGAGCCGTATATAATTGTTGATGCAACAACCTGTTTATTTAGATTTTAACGCCACAACACCCGTTGATAAAAGGGTATTGGAGGCAATGCTTCCTTATTTTTCTGAAAAATTTGGCAACGCAGCCAGCAAAACACACAGTTTTGGCTGGGTTGCAGAAGAAGCTGTTGCAAATGCCACATCAAAAGTAGCTTCATTGTTGGCTTGTGAAGAACAGGAAATTGTGTACACAAGCGGTGCTACGGAAGGAGTTAATACCATTCTGAAAGGTGTTGCTGAATTGTATAAAGATAAAGGCAAACACATTGTAACTACAGTAACAGAACATAAAGCGGTTTTAGATACTTGTAAATACCTTGAAACCAAAGGTTTTTCTGTTACTTATCTTCCTGTAAATTTCGAAGGTCTGATTGATTTAGACCAGTTGCGTACTAGTATTACACCAGAAACAGTACTGGTATCTGTGATGTTTGCTAATAACGAAACAGGGGTTATTCAACCTGTTAAAGCAATTGCAGACATTGTTCACGAACGTGGAAGTATATTTTTTAGTGATGCAACACAGGCTATAGGCAAGGTTGAAGTAAACGTAAATGACACAGGTATTGATGCTTTGGTAATTTCTGGTCATAAATTGTATGGCCCAAAAGGAGTTGGTGCTATGTACCTGCGTAGAAAGAAACCCAGAGTTAGCTTAGAACCACTTATTCATGGTGGTGGCCACCAACATGGCTTTCGTTCAGGTACTTTGAATGTGCCCGGCATTGTTGGGCTTGGTAAAGCTTGTGAAATTGCACAGCAGTCTATTTGGGAAGATGCAATGAATACTTCAACATTAAGAACACGCCTGGAACAGTTAATTGAACAAATTGGTGGAGTAAGAATTAATGGGAGTATCAAATACAGACTTCCTAATACAACAAACATTTCATTTGAAGGGCTAGGCAAAAACTCGTTGGTGAAACATCTTGCCAATCTTGCTGTTGCAACGGGTTCGGCGTGCACTTCTGCCAATCCGGAACCTTCGCATGTGCTTAAAGCAATGGGTATTACTGATGAAATGGCTTATAATTCTGTTCGTTTCAGCTTAGGACGTTACACAACCATTGAAGAAATTGATTTTGCTGTAGAAGAAGTAAGAAAAGTATTAAATCAACTTAGGTCTAAATAATTATTCCTACGGAAGCAGGAATTCTTTAGCTAATTGGTACGCAGATAATTTATGATTATTATGATTTATCATAAACAATCATAATAATCATAACAATCCGTCTACCCGCAGTTAGGTGTTAAACTGACACATTGTTAAATAGGCAGGAAGAAAGTTGATTTTAAAATCTTGAATTTCCACTACATTTGTCGGCTCTAAACTATAAACACAAAATTTAATATCGATTGCATATGGCTACTGACCGTTTTCAAGCTCCTGATTATTATTTATTAGACGAATTACTAAGCGATGAACACAAGTTGGTACGTGACACTGTACGTGCATTTGTGAAAAAAGAGATTTCGCCAATTATTGAAGATGCTTGTCAGAAAGCAGAATTCCCTAAACATTTAATCAAAGGCCTTGCAGAAGTGGGTGCCTTTGGTCCATATATTCCTGTAGAATATGGTGGTGGTGGTTTAGACCAGATTTCTTATGGTTTAATTATGCAGGAGTTGGAGCGTGGCGATTCTGGAATTCGTTCTACTGCCTCAGTTCAGAGCTCTTTGGTGATGTATCCAATATACACATACGGTACTGAAGAACAACGTAAAAAATATCTTCCCAAATTGGCCAGTGGCGAATGGGTAGGCTGTTTTGGTTTAACAGAGCCAGACCATGGAAGTAATCCTTCCGGAATGGTTACCAATATTAAAGACAAAGGCGACCATTATTTATTGAACGGTGCTAAAATGTGGATTTCTAATGCTCCTTTTGCTGATGTGGCCGTTGTTTGGGCGAAAGATGATAATGGTGATATTCGCGGACTTATTGTAGAGCGTGGTATGGAAGGCTTTACTACTCCGGAAACTCATGGTAAGTGGAGTCTACGTGCCAGCGCTACCGGCGAATTGGTTTTCCATGACGTAAAAGTGCCTAAAGAAAATTTATTTCCCAATATTAAAGGTCTAAAGGGACCATTAGGTTGTTTGAATAGTGCCCGTTACGGTATTGCATGGGGAGCAATTGGTGCAGCAATGGATTGTTACGATTCAGCACTTCGCTATTCCCAGGAACGTATTCAATTTGGTAAACCCATTGGCGGCTTTCAGTTAACACAAAAGAAATTAGCTGAAATGATTACAGAGATAACCAAAGCGCAATTATTAACATGGCGTTTAGGTGTGTTGAAGAATGAAAACCGTGCAACACCAGCACAAATCAGTATGGCTAAACGTAACAACGTAAATATGGCTTTACAGATAGCACGTGAAGCACGTCAAATACATGGTGGTATGGGTATTACAGGTGAATACCCGATTATGCGTCATATGATGAACCTCGAATCTGTAATTACCTATGAAGGTACGCACGACGTACACTTGCTGATTACAGGCATGGATGTTACAGGACTTAATGCATTTGCATAGCTCTAGTGATCAGTAAACAGTTATCAGTTATCAGAAATTTTACTGATAACTGTTTACTGATAATTGTTTACTCTATATTTCTTCTTCAAACGAATCATCAAGACCAGCGGCAGCAAAGCGTAATTCTTCGTAGGCGTGTTTGTCGCCTTTTACCTGCGCTTGTTTCATGCCTTCAGCATAAATTTCTACTGCTTTATTATTATTTTGATGTTTTTCGTAGATTTTGCCAAGTTGATAATAGGCAGCTAAATATGTTTTATCAAGCGTAAGTACCTCATTTAATGCGGTTTTAGCTTGTTCATAATTTTCTTCTTTTATATATTCCAGCGCCAGCGCATACTTCAGGAAAGTGTCATTAGGTTCACTCTCTAAGAACTCAAGTAGTTGCTGTTTTCTGTTTTTTTGCATAGATAATTGTAATCTTTTGCGTAATTACTAAATTTGCGCCTCGCAAATAAAGCTTTGTCGCGATTTTAAGCAAGCTGTTTTAATAATAAATCTATCAATTAACATGAAAATATTGGTTTGTATCAGTCACGTTCCTGACACCACTACAAAAATTGCATTCGCAGAAAACAATACCACTTTGAATGCTGCAGGTGTTCAGTTTATTATAAATCCTTATGACGAGATTGCTTTATCCAGAGCCTTAGAATTAACAAATGAAGGCACTACAGGTACAGTAACGGTTATTAATGTGGGCGATGCTTCTACAGAGCCAACTATTCGTAAGGCCCTGGCAATTGGCGCTAATGATGCAATCAGGGTAAATGCTGCTCCCCGCGATGCTTATTTTGTAGCAAAACAAATTGCACATGTTGCAAAGCAAAATGGCTATGATATGATCTTAACTGGTCGTGAATCTATTGACTACAATGGTTCACAGGTTGCTTCTATGGTGGGCGAGTTGTTAGATATTCCATCAATATCAATCGTTAAGAAATTAGATTTAGCAGGTACTACTGCTACTTTAGAGCGCGAAATAGAGGGCGGGAAAGAAGTTGTAAATACACCACTTCCTTTAGTAGCCAGTGCCAGTGAAGGTATGGCAGAACCTAAAATTCCTAACATGCGTGGTATTATGGGCGCACGTACCAAACCTTTAACTGTTGTTGAACCTATTGATGTTCCAAAATTGCAACAGGTTACAGGATATGATATGCCTAAATCACGCAGTGCTGTTAAGTTAATTGACAGTGGTGATGTAGAAAAGCTTGTAGACGCACTACACAACGAATCGAAAGTTATTTAATCATTGATATATTAAGTCATTGACGATTTTAATTCTTCAATGAAACAATCAACAACTCAAAAAATACCATTATGTCAGTTCTTATATACGTTGAAAACGCAGACGGAAAATTTAAGAAATCTACCTACGAGGCGGTTTCTTATGCCAATGCAGTTGCTAAAAAACTTAATACAAACCTGGTTGCCGTTTCTATTGGTAATGTTGCTTCAGACGAGTTTGCAAATCTTGGCAAATATGGAGTGCGCAAAGTATTGAATGTTACCATCGACAAATTAAAGACCTTTGTAAACCAGGCTTATGCTTCGGTTATTGCCGATGCTGCAAAGCAGGAGAATGCAACTGTTGTTGTGCTTTCGAACAGCTTTAGTGCTAAAGGTTTAGCTCCACGTATAGCTGTAAAATTAGAAGCTGGTATGGTAGATGGTGCAATTACATTGCCTGATACCACATCAGGATTCAAGGTTCGTAAATCGGCGTTTTCTGGTAAAGCCTTTGCCGATGTAGAACTTACCTCAAATGTAAAGGTGATTACGGTTACACCAAATTCATATAAAGTAGAAGAAGATGCAGGTACTGCTGAAGTGGTGGCATTTTCTCCAAATGTAAAAGAAGGCGATTTTGCTGCAATGCTTAAAGAGATCGTAAGAGCAACAGATAAAGTGTCGCTTCCTGAAGCGGAGCTTGTTGTTTCTGGCGGCCGTGGCTTAAAAGGCCCGGAAAACTGGGGTATGGTAGAAGAACTGGCCGATTTGCTTGGTGCTGCTACTGCTTGTTCTAAGCCGGTGTCTGATGCGCATTGGAGACCACATTCAGAACACGTGGGTCAAACAGGAATTGCAGTTAGTCCTAACTTATATATAGCTATTGGTATCTCAGGTGCCATTCAGCATTTGGCAGGTGTTAGCTCATCAAAAGTAATTGTTGTTATTAATAAAGACCCGGAAGCTCCATTCTTTAAAGTTGCCGATTATGGTATAGTTGGAGATGCTTTCGAGGTTGTGCCTAAGTTGATTGATGCCGTAAAGAAATTTAAAGCATCAGCAAACTAATAATTGTTGCGTAATTTTGTTGACGAACCACAATTAATCAATAGGCAAGTATAACAGTAGCTCTTCTTTGATGAAAAAAGTAAAACTCGAAATAGTAGGTCTTTCATATAGCCAAACCCAATCTGGTGCCTATGCTCTTGTATTGGGTGAAGCAGACGGTAATCGTAGATTGCCTATTATTATTGGTGGTTTCGAAGCACAAGCCATTGCCATTGAATTGGAGAAAATGACTCCAAGCAGACCATTAACACACGACCTTTTCAGAACCTTCTCTGACTCGTTTAATATAGTAATTGATGAAGTTATTATATACAACCTTGTAGAAGGTATATTCTATGCTAAACTTGTATGTAACAATGGTGAAAAACAAGTAGAAATAGATGCGCGTACTTCTGATGCGATTGCAATAGCTGTTAGATTTGATTGTCCGATATATACCTATGAATTTATCCTTAGCAGTGCAGGTATTGTGTTAGAAGAAGGAGAGGAAGAAACTTCCGATAAACCTTCAACAAGTACGAGTAAGCCGGTGGATGAGGAAGATGCTTCACACATATCAGCCAGTTATACTGACAAATCAGTAGAAGAATTGAAAGAATTGCTCCATGATGCTATTGATGCTGAAGATTACGAAAAAGCATCTCAAATAAGAGACGAGATTAACAAGAGAAAAAAGTAAGTTGAAAAACTTACTTTTTTTGTTTTGTCTTAGTTAATACACAGAAAATTTATAAAAAATTCATCTAAAATTTGTTTATTTGCTTTTAAGAAAGAATTATAAAATAATATATAAAATGAAAAAAGTTTTACTAACATCTTCATTATTAGCGAGTATTGTGTTTGGTGCACAAGCACAATGGACAGAGCAAGTTACCAACTTGGACGCAGATAAATTAGTATCTGACCTTAAGGTTGTAAATACTCAAACAGTTTGGCTTGTAGGCCAAAGTTTAGCTCCAGGAGCTGGTCAAACAGGTCCTGCATATCAAAGCGGTTCCATCACTACCAATGGTGGTGGTCTTTGGACAAAGTTCAATGTTACGTTTTCCGGGTCTACTACTTATGACTTCTCAAACATTTCGGCTCTTGATGACAAAACTGCTTATGTAGCTATGTATAAAACCGGCGGTGGTGGCGCAATTGTTAAAACTACCAATGGTGGTGTAACTTGGCAAAAAACTACTACATCTACTCAATTTGCCGGACCAACTGGTTTCCCGAACAATGTACACATGTTTAGTGCGAAAGATGGTGTTGCTATGGGTGACCCTGTAGGTGGCTATTACGAGATATACACTACTTCTGATAGTGGTAAAACATGGGTAAGAACCCCTGATACAGGTGGTCAGCTTACTGCACAACAAGGTAAAGAATACGGAACTGTTAGGTTATATGATGAAATGAACGGTACCATTTGGTTTGCAACAAACCCTGCTGATACTTTACAACCTGCTGGCGGAAAAGTTTTCAAAAGCACTGATAAAGGTTTTACATGGACGTCTGCAACTACTCCTTTTGGAAAAGGTATTGCTCACATTGCGTTTACAGATGCTACCCACGGTCTTGTTATGAACTATAATGGTAAACAATTAATGAGCACTACAGATGGTGGTGCAACCTGGACTGATGTTACAACTACTGGTGATTTCTACACTTTCGATTTAGTTAGAGTGCCATACAGACCAGGTATGTATGTTACTTGTGGTCTTCTTGCTGACCAAAGCGCATATGCTAGAAGCATTTCTCCTGATAACGGACAAACTTGGTTCCCAATGCCTAATGATGCAGATCTTGCTGCTTCTGGGTTTACGCGTATGGAGTTTTTAGGTGATGATTATGCTTTTGCTGGTGGATACACAAACAACAGCCAAGGTGGTGTATTCAAATTATCTAGCAAGCTTGCTTCTATTGCAGCTATTAAGAATGTAAAAGAAAACGTTTTGGTATATCCAAACCCAAGCAATTCTGGTGTATTCTATATGAACACTGCTTCTGCTACTAACGTTCAGGTATCTGATGTTACTGGTAAAGTTGTTTACACTGCTAATAACGAAACTGCAGGTAATGGTATTAAAGTTGATCTTTCTTCAATGGGTAAAGGTCTTTATATCATGAAAGTTACTTCAGGTAAAGCTACTACTACTCAAAAACTTGTTGTTGAGTAATAGTATACTGCTATAATAAAAAAAGAGGGCCCTGTTCAATTTTGAACAGGGCCTTCTTTTTTTATGTATTATATGGAGTAGGATTATCCTCTTAGTTTTTCTACAATTGAGTTTGCAAGACGGGCTTCTTCATCACTTAAGTTTTCCCACCACTGTTTGCGCATTTCCGGCATTTTTTCATCCAGTTCTTTCAATAATTCTAAACCTTTTGAAGTAATAGAAACATCCATTTGCCGGCGATCCAGTGAACATTCCCTGCGTTCAACCAGGTTTTTTTGCTTTAACTTTTCAACCAAACGCGATGCATTTGACATTCTATCCAGCATTCGCTCTTGTAAAAGATTAATAGTGGCAGGTTTTCCACTTTGGCCACGCAATATTCTTAGTATATTATATTGTTGAGAAGTAATGCCATATTGTTTGAAGAAGCGCTGCCCAATCGTATCCAGCCATCCGGCAGTAAACAAGATATTTAGAAACAATTTCTCTCGCTCGCTCCCAAAGGTTTTTTGTTTCAATTCGTCTTCCAGTTTCATCTAAATAGAATTTTAAAGACCTGTAGTGTTTTCATAGCTATGTAAATATAAACATTTACAGTTGATACAATATATACACAAGCTTTATTGGTTAAATACATTAAATTATTTGCAAAAGACTGTTTCTGAAATTATATTTGCCCTAATCTGCAATGTTGCAGAGACCTAAAAATTTAATTAATATGAAAAAAGAATTGAACAATGAACAAATGCAAACACTAACAGGCGGAAGTGCGTGCTCAGGAAATCCTGTTGAAGCTGCACTATGTTTTGCAGAAGACTGTATAGTGGTAGGTCTTACAAATCACATTATAAGTGTGGTTGTAAACGGCGCTCCACTAAGCTACAGCTGCAATTTATAATCTAAAACAAAAGATGGCCGAACAATTAGTTCGGCCATCTTTATATAAACCTTTTTATATCTACTTCTATTGATAATGGGCTGTTTTGTGTGATGTGTTCCACAAAATGCTTTGCCCAGTATGGAGCCAGGCTTATTCCTTTGGTTCCCATTCCATTAAAAATACCTATTTGCGGATGAGTTGGATGAAATCCAATGAGTGGACGACGGTCTTTTACCGTAGGGCGTATAGCAGCCTGGTGTTCTAATACCTCAAATGGAACTTTTATAATGTTTTTAAGCTTTTTGATTAGCTCTTCTTTACCAGCTGGCTTCAGTGTATCGTCTGCAGTATGCCAAAAATACGTAGCACCTACTTTGTAAGTATTCTCAGCAATTGGAACCATATAAATTCCTTTGTAAAGAATATTTTTCAATACAATTGCCTTTGAAAGCTTTACTGTAATCACATCACCATAGGTAGAGTCTAATGGAAGCCAATTAAAATAAGGGTTGTATATGCTTTTATAACCCTCGCAGAATATAACTTTTTCAGCAATAATATTGTTGTAAGATATTCCCTCACTGGTTATTGTTAAAGAACGGGTATCAAAGTCTTCTGTTAACAGCACATTCTGTTTAGATAGGTATTCAGCGTATTTGTTTATAAGACTTTTAACATCGACATACCCTGTATTGTGAATGGTAAGTGCAGCAAGTGTGGGAGCTAAAATTTCTTGCAGTTCTATATTAACAGGCTTTTCTATGGAAATATAATTTGTAAGCCCACGTTTATCTTGTTGTGCAACAATTTCATTTAACTCATCTTCTTGTTGAATGAGTTTTAAGATTTCTGTTGAATAATAGAATGTTGTATCTAAAAGCGTTTCAAGTTCACGATAAGTCTCAACGGCAAAAGGAATAATCTCATCGGCCATCCAGGTCTTTACCATTCGCTTGCCTGTTATGTAATTAATAATTCCTGCTGCAACTCTGCTTGAACTATTGGACTGTGCATTGTCTATTACTAAAAAGGTTTTTCCGGATTTTAATAATTGATAGCTCAAATGCGTACCGGCTGCGCCTAAGCCTACAATTAAAAAATTAATTTTCTTTTGAAACATTTTCTATGGCACACTTTTTGGATAACTCTTTGTATCAGAAATCCTTAAAAAAATACAGTTATGATAACACTCCTTACTATAGCACTTGTAAGACACCTAATGAAGGTTTATCGCAGAGATTAATTTTCTTACTTCTTACCCCGGATGATTCAATCCAATAGCAGGATTTAATCTTGTTCTTTTCTTCCGTTCCTTATTACATTGGCTAAAACGCCTTCTTTTAACGCATAAGTTGATAAACGCATTTTCTTAATTTTCGCTTTGTTTATCACATAATTAACCATCACACTTGCCAGTACAATCATATCAACACGCATGGGTATAATTCCCTTGGTTTTTTTACGTGCTTCTTTGGTTGACAACAATAATTGGTGATGTATTTCATTGTAATGCGTCATATTGAAATCAAAACATGTTACATCATGCAGCACGCTCGGACTTAAGTATTTGTAGGCAATCATTTCTGCAAACGTATCAAAAGAGCCCGAAGCCCCAATAAGTGTGTCAATCTTATGTTTGGAAAGCTCAGTGAATAAAGGCTTTAGTTCATTGTCTAAATAAATTTCCTCTGCTGTTACTTCTTGTGGTTTTATGGGGTCCGATGGCTTAAGCATTTCTAATATTCTTGCTACTCCCATATTATAGCTACTTCTCCAATAAGATTTTCTATAGTCTGCAATAATAAACTCAACGCTTCCGCCGCCAATGTCCATAATAAGACACTTTTCAGGTCCAATATCTAAAGCTTGTCTTACGCCTTCGTATATCAGTTCTGCTTCTTCATTGCCAGTTATAACCCGAATTTCAATGCCAATGTTGTGTTCCACTTCATCCACAAAATGTTTTCCATTGGTAGCACTTCGTACTGCCGACGTGGCAAATGCAAATATTTTATCAGCATTGTACTGAGCAGCAATACTTTTGTATTTAGCCAAAGTAGCTACACCCTTTTTAAATGGGCCGCTATGAATAAAATTTTGATTAATGCCACCACGACCTAGCTTTACAGAATTTTTTGAACTGTAAACCTTTGTATAGCCGCCATCAGGTAGCACTTCTGCAATTAATAAATGGAAAGTATTGGTGCCAATGTCAATAATTGCAACGCGCATAATGCCTGTGATTTTCGAGCTCGAAGTTACAGAATCTTTATTATTACTCGATTTCTATCTGGCCTGTCATATAAGTCATGGCTTGTCCGCTAATTTCAACCCTGTTACCCAGGTGTTTACATTGCAAATGCCCTTTGCGGGCAGATAGCTGTATTGCAGATAATTCCGTTTTTCCTAATGTTTTAGCCCAGTAGGGTGTTAACGTAGTATGTGCCGAGCCGGTTACAGGATCTTCATCAATACCAGATTGCGGAGCAAAAAAGCGGGAGACAAAATCTACCTTATCTCCTTTAGCAGTAACAATAATTCCGCGCCCTTCTTGTTGACTAATGGTTCGTAAGTCAGGCTGAATGCTGCTTATCTGAGATTCGTTTTCGAAAACCAGCATGTAATCTGTTTTTCCTTTAAAGGCTTTTGCGGGCTTGTAATTAAAACAATTATTCAAACTTTCTGTTAACGGCACTTCCTGAACATCGTCAGTAGGGAAATCTAAAGTGAGCAATTCGTTTTGTCTTTTTACGCGCAGTTTTCCACTCCGGGAGTCGAAAATAACTTCCTTTCCTATATAATTTTCAAAATTGAATAGCACATGAGCTGTTGCCAGCGTGGCATGTCCACATAAATCAACTTCCACTGCAGGTGTGAACCAACGAATATGATAGGCATCGCCCTGTTTTACATAAAAAGCCGTTTCAGCCAGGTTGTTCTCCATGGCTATTTTTTGTAAAACCTCGTCGCCAAGCCATTTATCTAAAGGGCAAACGGCAGCAGGATTTCCGCCAAAAACCTTATTGGTAAAGGCATCTATCTGGTAGATTTTGATTTGCATATAATACCAGACTATTCTTTATAAAATAACCATTTACCAATCTCTTTGTAAGATGGCTTCTTACCATACATTAAAATACCTACGCGGTAAATTCTTGCAGCAAGCCATGTGGTAAACAAGAAGCCTGCAACCAATAATACCATAGAAAGCGCCAACTCGTATGCTGGAACACCAAATGGTAAACGCACCATCATTACAATGGGTGATGTAAAAGGAATCATAGAGAACCAAAATGCAATAGGCCCATCGGGGCTGGTTGCTACAAACTGGCTGACTACAAAAGCCAATATGAGCGGTAGGGTAATGGGCAGCATAAATTGCTGTGTATCCGTTTCACTATCAACGGCAGAGCCCACGGCCGCAAACAAGGCGCTATATAAGAGAAATCCTCCCAGGAAATAGAACAGAAAACAACCTATAATAAGTGGAATATTGATGCTGTTCATGCTTTTGAACATGTCACTTAGCTCGCTTCCTGCATCTGCTTCTTCGCTAACATTGGTGTGTAAACCTGTTGTAACATGATTGGTGTCTGCAGTCTTTGTCTGTTCTATTTTTTGGCTAAAAGCAGCTTTACGACCCTGTGCCATCATACCACCCACGGTGATACTTACTAAATAGGAGAGTACTATCCACAATATAAACTGGGTAAGGCCCACGAGTGCAATGCCAATAATCTTTCCCATCATTAACTGGAAAGGTTTTACAGATGAGATAATGACTTCTACAATACGGTTTGTTTTCTCTTCAATTACACCGCGCATTACCTGTACACCAAACAATACAGTTAATATGTAAATAAGAGCCCCGGCAATCATTCCTATTACGGTTGTGAGCCCTGCACTGCCTTCTTCTTCACCTGTATCGGTAAGTTTTATGGTATTAATGTCTAATCGGGTTCTTATTGATTTTAGCACCTCTTCATCAATACCGGACTCCTGCATTCTTACCTTCTCAATTTCGCGTTCCATAGAGCTTTCAATTTGCTCTACTACGGTAATTCCTGCCTGTTTTGGGGCGTATAAGGTTACTCCTTTGGTATCCTTAAAAACAGTAGACGGAATATATAACACAGCATTATAAGTTTCGTCTTTTAAGTGTTGCTTGGCTTTTGCCAAATCTTCATTAACAAACAAATACTGTACATTCTTACTGTCTGTAAGCTTATTTTTAAAGTATTGGGTCTCATCCAGCACCGCTACTGTTGTATGATTGTTGCTGTATTTAATAAGCAGAAACGGAATGATATAGATTCCTGCAAATAACAAGGGTCCTAGAATGGTCATTATTATAAACGACTTCTTTTTAACTCTTGTAAGGTATTCACGTTGTACAATCACTTTCCAGCACATTGGGATCCTAAGCTTAGAATTCCACGTGGACAAGT